>Ga0335081_10008894_pt1 | contig 16124 bp, 8 predicted proteins | sample Lox_Sample_35_FD_206713 | JGI IMG/M metagenome (GOLD analysis project Ga0335081, IMG submission 206713) | Soil microbial communities from Loxahatchee National Wildlife Refuge, Florida, United States - Lox_Sample_3.5 | ecosystem: Environmental > Terrestrial > Soil > Wetlands | place: USA: Florida... | reverse complement strand
ACCGCTCACCGTGGAGGAGGTGCCTGTACGGCCGCTCGAGCTCGGCCAGATTCGCGTCCAGGTGGAGGCCTCGGGCCTGTGCCACACCGACATTCACGCCGCCCACGGCGATTGGCCGGTCAAGCCCGAGCCGCCGTTCGTGCCCGGTCACGAGGGTGTGGGGAAGGTTGTCGAACTAGCGCCCGGCGTTACCGAGGTCGCCTTGGGCGATCGCGTCGCGATGCCGTGGCTCGGCTATGCGTGCGGAACCTGTGATCACTGCGTCTCGGGCTGGGAGACGTTGTGCTTGGAGCAGAAGAACATGGGCTATTCGATCGATGGCGGCTTCGGCGAGTACGCGACCGCGTACGCACGATATGTGGTCGAGGTGCCGGACGAAATCGACCCGCTCGACGCGGCTCCGCTGACCTGCGCCGGAGTGACCACGTACAAGGCGGTCAAGGTGGCTGGGACGCGCTCATCCGATCTGGTCGCCGTATTCGGCGTCGGTGGACTCGGGCATCTGGCGATCCAATACGCGGCGATCGCGGGCGGGCGGGTGATCGCCGTCGACCTGATCGACGAGAAGCTCGACCTCGCGCGCGAGCTCGGGGCGGAGTTCACGATCAACGCGAGCAAGCAGGATCCGATCGAGGAGATCCAGGCGCTCGGCGGGGCCGACCAGGCGATCTCGCTTGCGGTGTCCCCGCGGGCGTTCGAGCAGGCGTACGGCACGCTGCGGCGTGGCGGCAAGCTCGTGTTCGTCGCGCTGCCCGCCGACAACCACATCACGCTTCCGATCTTCGAGACCGTGCTCAACGGGATCACGATCGTCGGCTCGATTGTCGGTACCCGGACCGACCTGCGCGAGGTATTCGAGCTCCACGCCGCCGGCAAGACCGAGGTGATCCGCGAGGTGCGTCCACTCGACACTGTCAACGAGTCGATCGCAGACGTCGAGGCTGGCCGCGTCGCCGCGAGGATCGTGTTCAAGCTCTAGCATTCCCAACGGCGTGGATGACTGCGACCGAAGGGTCGCCTCCAGTGCGCTCGCGGTGTTGGACGTCGCGTTTGCGGCGCTGTCTGGTTTGGACGTGGACGTGGTGCTTGAGCGTGTACTCGAGGCAGCGCGGCAGCTGACCGGTGCCAGGTATGCGGCACTGGGGGTTCTCGACCGATCGCGGCACGAGCTCGAGCGGTTCACGACGGCGGGTCTGGATGAATCGTCGACGCGCCGGCAAATCGGCGCGCTACCGCGCGGTCGAGGGGTGCTGGGCGAGCTAATCGCTGACCCGCGGCCGTTGCGGCTCGCCGATGTTGGCGCGCACCCCCATTTCTACGGCTTCCCCTCCGGACACCCCGCGATGAAGACGTTCCTCGGCGTCCCGTTGTCTTGGACGGAACGCCGTTCGGCAACCTCTATCTGGCCGACAAGCGCCGCGGCGACGAGTTCACCGCGGAGGACGAGCAAGCGGTGGTGCGCTTGGCGGAGCTGGTCGGGATCGCGATCGAGCGTCTGTGCCGGGATGACCCGCTGTCCGCCGACCGCACGGGACCGTAGTTTCCCGCGATCGAGTGCCGCGGGATACGGATGCGGGAGGGTCGCGAGCGTTCGATCGTCCGTGCGGATGTCTGTACTCGAATCAACGGCCCGCCCGGTGCGCGTCTTGATCGCCGGCGGCGGTTTCGCCGCCGTGGAAGCGGCCCTGGCTTTGCGCGCACTGGCGGGCGACCGGGTGGCGCTGACGCTGGTCTCACCAGATCCAGTGCTTCAGTACCGCCCGGCCGCGACGCTCACGGCATTCGAAGATGGGACCCCCGTGAGATACGACCTCCGCGCGATCACCGCCGACGTCGACGCGGTGTACCACAAGACGCGCGTCGAATCCGTGGCGCCTCAGAAACGGCGGGTGCGTACCGCCTCCGGCGCGCGCCTGGAGTACGACGCGCTGATCTTGGCGACGGGAGCGCGCGCGGTCGCCGGAATTCCGGGCGCACTGACCTTCCGCGATCAGCGTGACCTCCGCCTGATCAAGCGAGTATCGGTCAACCTCGACTCCAAGGCGGTGCGGCGCGTCGTGTTCGCGGTACCCACCGGGGTGTCGTGGCCGTTGCCGATCTATGAGCTTGCCTTGCTCATGGCGGCTCGAGCGACCGAGCGCGGTCTTGACGTCGAGATTTCGCTGGTGACCCCGGAGCGCGACCCGCTCGCGGTGTTCGGGCCGCAAGCCTCCATGCTCGTGCGCGGCCTGCTCGAGGACCGCGATGTGCGCTTCGTCGGCGCCACCACGGCTGCCGGGGTTCGCCGCGACGGCGCGCTGATGCTGCAGTCCGGCGGTCCCATCGAAGCCGACCGGGTCGTGGCCGCGCCAGAGCTGCGCGGTCGGCGGATCGCCGGGGTGCCGGCCACCCGGTCGGGATTCGTGCCCACCGACACCTACGGACGGGTCGACGGGATCGCCGACATGTACGCCGCCGGCGACATCACGACGTTCCCGGTCAAGCAGGGCGCCCTCGCCGCCCAGCAGGCCGACCTCATTGCGCACACGATCGCCGCCGGCGCCGGAGCTTCAACGAAGGCACTTCGAGCCCGACACGTCCTCCGAGCGCAGCTCATCGGCGGACGGACCCCCCTCATCCTGCGCACCGAAGTCGACACCTGGGGCCATCCGGGGGCAGCGACGCTCGAACAAACCAACAGCCCCATGGCAGCCGGCTCGAGCAAGGTGTTGGCCCGTTACCTCACGCCGTACTTGGAAACGTGCGATCCGCTCCCGGCGCACGCGGTCAAGACCGCGTAGCCGCGAGAGCCCGAGCGCCCCGAGTCCCGAGTCGGCTTATCACCTGCAGTGTCAGCGGACTCCTACGGATGGCGGGCGCGCTGGCTCGTCCATAGTGTGCGCTCGTGCCAAGACGACGATGGGGAGTCCCGCGGCGCGTTCTCGTTTCCCGGTGAAGGGGTGTTCAAGATGTCCGTGAATTTCCAGCCTTTGACGCCCCTGAGGTTTCTCGAACGCTCCGCGGCTGTGTTTCCAGACAAGCTCGCGGTTGTGTGCGGGGAGCGTCGCCTCACGTACCGGGAGTTTTCCGATGAAGCGACCCGGATCGCCCGCGCCCTACAAGCTTCGGGGATCGAGCCGGGTGATCGTGTGGCCTACCTTTGCCCGAATCTCGCCGAGATGCTGATCGCACACTTCGCGGTGCCCCTCGCCGGCGGGGTGCTGGTGGCGATGAACGTTCGCCTGTCGCCCGCTGAGGTTGGCTACATCAGCCGGCATTCGGGCGCGAAGCTCCTGATCGTCGCCGAAGAGCTGCTGCCAAGCGTGCCTGACCGGGGCAGCCTCGGCGAGATCGCGGAGGTCATCGTGATCTCAGCCCCGGATTCGGACTCAGCCGGTGCGATCAACGGCTTTCTGCCGCTTCGTGGCTATGAGGAGTTCAGAAACCGTGGGAGCCTCGAGCCGCTGCCATGGGAGGTGGGCGACGAGCAAGCCACCATCTCGATCAACTACACCTCGGGGACGACTGGCGAACCGAAAGGTGTGTCATATACCCATCGAGGCGCATACCTGAACTCACTCGGCGAGGTGATTCACTCCGAGCACTCGTCCTCGTCTGTGTACCTCTGGACACTGCCGATGTTTCACTGTAACGGATGGTGCACCACGTGGGGGGTCACCGCCGTCGGTGGAACGCACGTATGCCTGCGCGCCGTCCGACCCGATGCGATCTGGCGGCTGATCGACGAGGAGGGCGTGACCCACTTGAACGGCGCACCCGCCGTGATGACGTCGATCACACGCGCGCCCGAGCGCCATCGGCTGGCTCGGCGACTGACCGTGACCACGGCTGGGGCCGCGCCGAGCCCGACGATGATCGCGGAGCTCGAAGCCCTCGGAGCGCGGGTGATCCACGTGTATGGGCTCACGGAGGTCTACGGGCCGTACTCGCTGTGCGAATGGCAGCCGGACTGGCCCGAGCTCGAGCCATCGGAGCGGGCGCGAAAACTTGCCCGGCAGGGCGTCGGCATGGTGACCGCGGAGCGCCTGCGAGTCGTCGACGGCGACATGAACGATGTCCCGGCCGACGCTACGACAGTCGGCGAGATCGTGATGCGCGGCAACGACGTGATGAAGGGCTACTTCCGGGACCCCGAGGCGACCGAGCTGGCGTTTACCGGCGGTTGGTTCCACTCGGGCGACCTCGGCGTCATGCACCCGGACGGCTACGTCGAGCTCGTGGACCGAGCCAAGGACATCGTCATTTCGGGTGGGGAGAACATCTCGACCGTTGAGGTCGAGCAGACCCTCCTCAGCCACTCGGCCGTGGCCGATGTCGCGGTCATCGGGATCGTGAGTGAACGCTGGGGCGAGCGCCCGAAGGCGTTCGTCGTCCTCGCCGCGGGGCAAGTCGTCGGCGAGCGTGAGTTGATCGATCACGTCCGATCGCGGATCGCGCACTTCAAGGCACCCGACGTGATCGAGTTCGTGACCTCACTACCGCTGACGTCGACGGGCAAGATCCAGAAGTACGAGCTGCGCGCTTATGAGCGCGCTCAGAGAGACGACGGCGTCGTCCGTAACGGATAAGCCGTGGCACGAAGGGAACGCCGCGCGCGCCGTCGCCGCGCATCGACGACCTCGATCTCACCGTCGTCGTGGATCAGCACGCCACCTTGACGGGCGCGCAACAGCCGACCCCCATCGATCGGGCCCGAGAGCAGCGCGGCCTTGGCCAGCGCCTCGGCGTCGAGCGCGGTGGGCGCCATCGCGGTGGCGGCGATCAGTCCGGTCCACGCCGGCCTGCCGGTGGCGGGGTCGAGCAGGTGGTGGGCGAAGTCACCGTCACCACGCTCCCACAGTCGAGCGTCGATGCCGGATGTCGCTACGCCGCCTTCACGGACAAGGAGCGTGTGGGCGGTCGCGCCGGTGAAGGGATGCCGGACGCGCACCTCCCACGGCCCTCCGGATCCCGCCGTTACCCGCAGGTCCCCGCCGCAGTCGACGGCACAGCGTCCGCAGCGTCCGAGCAGGGCCGCGAGCAGATCGGCCGCCCATCCCTTGACCGAGCCTCCCAGGTCGAGCTCCAATCCCCGCGGACGACGGATGACGCCGGCGCGATCGTCGACCTCGATGGATCGCCACTCGGCCACGACGGCCGGGCGCGCCGGGCGACGAGGCGGCGCAGAGCTCAGCGCTTGCAACAAAGAGGCCGGTTCGACATACGCGCGAGACTCGGAATAGCCGGCCTGACGTAGCGCGCCGAGAAGCGTCGGATCGACGAGACCACCGGACACCGACGCCGCCCGCAGCGCGGCCGCCACGGCTCCGCGCAACATCGGCCCGGCCGGAATACGTTTGCGCGGATCTGCGTTCAGGCCCGAGAGATCGCTGGTTGGATCGAAGCGCGACAGCCGGCGTTCGATCTCGGCGAACACCGACGCAACGTCGACGCCTCGGTCGCCCTCGCACACGACCCGTGCAACCGTGCCCATCGTCGAGAAGCTGTCATCGAGCACGCGCGTCCCCGGTCGGAGCCATGTCGGCACCGTAGGCCTGTTGCAGCTCCGCGATCTGGCCGGGGCTCGACTGCGTTGTCAACGGCGGCGGCTCCGCCGCGGGCCTCGGCGACCCGGTGCCCATCAACCGCCGACGGCCGACCAGAGCGGTGGCGCCACCCGCCGCCGCTGCTGCTACCGCGGCTAAGAGTGTCCCCGTCTTCATCGTGTCGCCACCGTAGGGGTCCGGGGGCGGCACCGGCGAGCGTGCGGGTCCGAACCGTGGTTGCGGAAAAACACTTACCCCAACGCGGGCGTATCCGCGATGGCCGCTCCATCGGCGCTCCGTAGGGTCAATCCCGACGTTTCGCGACCCCGGAGGCGATGAGAGATGACCACGCAAGTAGCAACTGCCCGGCCCAAAAAGTCGGCGTCGCGACGCCGCAAGTGGGTTTATGAATTCACTGAGGGCTCGCGCGAGATGCGCGACGTCCTGGGTGGAAAGGGCGCCGGGGTCGCCGAGATGACGCACATCCTCGGACCCGACATGGTCCCCGCCGGATTCACGATCACCACCGAGGCGTGTGTGGCATTCATGCGCGCGAGCCGGACGTGGCCGGATGGCTTGGAGGAACAGGTGGGCGCAGCGCTCGCGGAGCTCGAAAAGCGCGCCGGCAAGCGCCTCGGCGACGCCGACGATCCGCTGCTGGTGTCCGTCCGCTCCGGGGCGCGGGTGTCGATGCCTGGAATGATGGACACAGTCCTCAACCTCGGACTCAACGACGAGTCGACCGCCGGTCTCGCCGCGCGCACCGGTGATGAGCGCTTCGCCTGGGACTGCTACCGCCGCCTCGTGCAGATGTTCGGCAACGTCGTGCGCGGTATCCCCGGAGAGCGCTTCGAGGACGAGATCGCACGCTTGAAGCGAGCACGCGGCGTCACGCTCGACGTCGAGCTCGACGCTGACGCGCTTCGCGAGCTGACCGAGAGCTTCAAGTCCTATTACGACTTCCCCACTGACCCGCAGGAGCAGCTGAAGCAGTCCATCCAAGCCGTATTCGACTCCTGGATGGGCGACCGCGCGGTTCAGTACCGCCGGATCAACCGTCTGCCCGACGACTGGGGCACCGCGGTTAACGTGCAGCAGATGGTGTATGGCAATAAGGGCGAGGCGTCGTGCTCGGGAGTGGCCTTCAGCCGCGATGAGGTCACCGGGGCGCAAACGCCGTCGGGCGATTTCCTCCCGAACGCCCAGGGCGAGGACGTGGTCTCGGGCGTGCGGACTCCGCTCGACCTCTCCGAGCTGCACGACTGGATGCCCGACGTGTCCGATCAGCTGACCGAGATCCTGCGCAAGCTCGAGGCCCACTACAAGGACATGCAGGACACCGAGTTCACGGTCGAGGAGGGCCGTCTGTTCATGCTTCAGACGCGGAGTGCAAAGCGGCCGGCACAGGCCGCGGTGCGCTTCGCGGTGGACGCTTTCGAGGAGCGGCTGTTGACCAAGGCCGAGGCGGTCGAGACGATCGACGCCGGCGCGCTCGACGCGCTCCTGCATCCCTCGTTCGACGCGACCGCGCGCTACACCGTCCTGGCTCGCGGAGTCGCGGCCTCGCCGGGCGCGGCCAAGGGGACGATCGTGTTCACCGCCCCCGAGGCCGTCGAGCAGGCGGGCGACGGCAAGGCGGTGATCCTCGTACGGCCGTTCACCGAGGCAGACGACGTCGCCGGCTTCCACGCCGCCACCGGGATCCTGACCTCCGAGGGTGGCAAGGCCTCGCACGCGGCGCTCGTCGCGCGTGGCATGGGGCGGCCCGCGGTCACCGGCGCCGCCGCTCTGGACATCGATCTCAAGGCGGGCGAGGTGCGGATCGGCGATCTCGTCCTCCACGCCGGCGATTTCATCGCAATCGACGGCACCAACGGCGTGATTACCACCGACGACGTTCCGCTCGTCGAGGCGCACATCGACGCGCGCTTCGAGACCATCCTGCGCTGGGCAGACGAGTTGCGCCAGATCGGTGTCCGGGCAAACGCGGACACGCCCGAGGACGCCGCCCGCGCCCACCGATTCGGTGCGGAGGGCATCGGGCTGTGCCGGACCGAGCACATGTTCATGGCCGCCGATCGCCAGCCGAAGATGCGCGCGATGATCATGGCCGAGGACGAGGCCGGCCGGCGGGCTGCGTTGGATGAGCTGCTGCCGCTACAGCAGAGCGACTTCGAAGGGCTGTTCGAAGCGATGGCGGGCTGGCCGGTGACAATCCGCCTGCTCGACCCGCCGCTCCATGAGTTCCTGCCTGACCGCTTCGAGCTCAACGAGGAAATCGTGCGTGCGCGGATCGACCGGAGCGCGAAGCTCGACGGGCTGGAGCGCCAGTTCGACCGGGCGCGGTCGCTCGAGGAGACCAACCCGATGCTCGGCACGCGCGGGGTGCGGCTGGGCGTGATGGAGCCTGAGGTGTATGAGATGCAGGTGCGAGCGATCACGCGGGCGGCGCGAGCGGTGCGTGAGCGGACCGGCCGCGCACCGAGGCTCGAGATCATGATCCCTCTTGTCGCCTACGAGCGCGAGCTCGAGCTCGTCAGGGCCCGCGTGGTCTCGGTCGCCGAGGAGGAAGGCCTTACCTACGGCGCGGACTTCGGCGTCGGAACGATGATCGAGCTGCCGCGCGCTTGTTTCATCGCCGACCGGATCGCTCGTCATGCCGACTTTTTCTCGTTCGGCACCAATGACCTCACGCAGTGCGGGATCGGCTTCTCCCGGGACGACATCGAGGGCCGGATCATCCCCCGCTACGTCGAGGAGAAGATCGTCGACGGCTCGCCGTTCGCGACGATCGATGAGGAGGGTGTGGGTGAGCTTGTGCGAATCGCGGTCGAGCGAGGTCGCCACGAGCGAGCGGACCTGGAGCTCGGTGTTTGCGGCGAGCACGGCGGCGACCCGCAGTCGATCCGCTTCTTCCACGCCTCGGGACTCGACTATGTCAGCTGCTCCCCATTCCGTCTCCCGATCGCTCGCGTGGCAGCCGCCCAGGCCGCAATCGCATCACCGCGATGACCGGCTCGGGGTCGGATATCACCCGCCTCCCGGACCTGGCCCATGAACATTCGCGGACGGGCCCGGTCCGCGACCAGCGACCGGTGTACGTCGATCTGCTCCCGCCGTGCAATGCCGGCTGCCCGGCCGGGGAGAACATCCAGGGCTGGATGGCACACGTCAAGGCGAGCGAGCACGAGCAGGCGTGGCGACTGCTGACCGCCGAGAACCCCTTCCCCGCCATCCACGGCCGCGTGTGTTACCACCCGTGTGAGAGCGTCTGCAACCGCGCCGAGCTCGACAGCGCACTGTCGATTCATGCGGTCGAGCGGTTCCTCGGAGATCTGGCACTCGAGCGGGGGTGGCGCTTCGATCCCCCGAAGATCCGCAGCGGCAAGCGCGTGCTCGTGATCGGCGCGGGCCCCAGCGGCCTGTCGGCGGCCTGTCACCTTGCGCGCCTGGGCCACGAGGTCGAGATTCGTGATGCAGGCCCGGATCCGGGCGGGATGATGCGCTACGGGATCCCCGCCTACCGGCTGCCGCGAGACGTGATGGGTGCGGAGATCGATCGGATCGCCGCGCTCGGGGTGCGGTTCACAAGCAATCACAAGGTGGACGACCTCGAGGCCGAGCGCCACGAGGGCGGCTTCGATGCAGTGTTCGTCGCGGTCGGCGCGCACCTGTCCAAGCGCGTGAACATTCCCGCTGCGGACGCCGGTCACATACTCGACGCGCTGTCGTTCCTGCACGGCGTGGCCGCGGGCGAACGCCCCGTGATCGGGCGCCGCGTGGCCGTGTACGGCGGCGGCAACACGGCGATGGACGCCGCGCGAGTCGCCAAGCGCATGGGCGCAGAAGAGGCATTGATCGTGTACCGGCGGACGCGGGCGCAGATGCCGGCCCACGAGGACGAGGCCGAGGAAGCCGAGCGCGAGGGTGTGACGATCAACTGGCTGCGCACGATCAAGGCGATGGAAGGCGACAGCCTGCGCGTCGAAGAGATGGAGCTTGACGAGACCGGATATCCGCAGCCGACCGGCCGGTTCGAGACGCTGGCCGCGGACACGGTCATCCTGGCGTTGGGCCAGGAGACCGATACCGAGTTCTTGCGCGCGGTCCCAGGGGTCGAATTCGACCGCGACGGAACCGTACGGGTGTCGAGCTCGCTGATGACGGGGTGCCCTGGCGTGTTCGCGGGTGGCGACATGGTGCCCTCGGAGCGCACCGTGACCGTCGGCGTGGGACACGGCAAGCGTGCCGCCCGCGAGATCGACGCGTGGCTGCGCGATGGGCGCTACCAGCGGTCGCCCAAGCATCCTCAGGCGGATTTTGAGCTGCTGAACCTCTGGTACTTCGGTGACTACCCGCGGCGCCAGCAGCGCGAGCTCGGACTGACCGAGCGGCTGGGAGGCTTCGACGAGGTGGTCGCCGGTCTCACGCCGGAGGAGGCGGTGTTCGAGGCCAGCAGGTGCCTTTCGTGCGGCAACTGCATCGAGTGCGACGGGTGCCTTGGCGCCTGCCCAGAGGACGCGGTGATCAAGCTCGGCCCGGGGCTGCGATACAGATTCGACTACGACAGGTGCACGGGGTGCCGGGCGTGCTTCGAGCAGTGCCCGGTGCACTCGATTGAGATGGTGTCCGAGGCGGCCCCCGATCCGACGTATGCGTTCGTGGCTCCTCCGGATCCGACCGTGGGGCCACGCTGATGCGCGCCACCGTCGACGGCAACGAAGCAGCGGCCTCGGTCGCGTTCCGGTGCAGTGAGGTGTGCTGCATCTTCCCGATCACTCCTTCCTCACCGATGGCCGAGCTGGCCGACGAGTGGTCGAGCAAGGGGCGGACGAACCTGTGGGGCACCGTCCCGGCAGTAGTGGAGATGCAGAGCGAGGGCGGCGCCGCGGGTGCTCTCCACGGCGCGCTCCAGGGCGGCGCGCTCGGCACGACGTTCACGGCCTCACAGGGTCTGCTGCTGATGATCCCGAACATGTACAAGATCGCCGGCGAGCTGACCTCGGCGGTGATGCACGTGGCTGCGCGCTCGCTGGCGGCGCAGGCGCTGTCGATCTTCGGCGACCACTCCGACGTGATGGCGGTCCGTCAGACGGGGTTCGCGCTGCTGAGTTCCTCGTCGGTCCAGGAAGCGCACGACCTTGCGCTCGTCGCGCACGCGGCGACGCTCGAGACGCGAATTCCGTTCGTCCACTTCTTCGACGGCTTCCGCACCTCGCATGAGCTGCAGACGATCGAGATGCTCGAGGACGAGGACGTCCGCGCGCTGATCTCGGACGAGCTGGTCCGGGCCCATCGGGCGCGGGCGCTGTCGCCGGAGCGGCCGTTCATCCGGGGCACCGCGCAGAACCCAGATACGTACTTCCAAGGGCGCGAGACCGTCAACCCGTTCTACGCGCGGGTGCCCGACGCGGTCCGGAACGCCATGGACCGGCTTGCCGAGCGAACCGGCCGGCGTTACGGGCTCGTCGAGTACAGCGGGCATCCAGAGGCCGAGCGCGTGCTGGTGATTATGGGCTCGGGCGGCGAGACGGCGCGCGAGACGGTCGCCTACCTGCGGGCCCGGGGCGAGCGCGTCGGCGTCGCCCAGGTAAGGCTCTACCGGCCGTTCCCCGCGGGCGAGCTCGCGCGGGTCCTACCTCAGAGCGTCGAGCGCGTCGCCGTACTCGACCGGACCAAGGAACCCGGCTCGCTCGGCGAGCCGCTGTTCCTGGACACCCTCGCCGCGTTGAGCGAGGCCCATGGCGAGGGCGAGCGCGCGGTTATGCCGGTGGTGATCGGCGGCCGTTACGGACTGTCGTCCAAGGAATTCACTCCGGGAATGGTCGCGGGGGTGCTCGATGAGCTCGCGCGAGAGCAGCCCAAGCGGCGGTTCACGATCGGGATCACCGATGACGTATCCCGCACGAGCCTCGCGTACGACGCGTCACTCGACATCGAGCCGCAGGACACCCATCGCGCGGTGTTCTTCGGACTCGGGTCAGACGGCACGGTGGGCGCAAACAAGAACACGATCAAGATCCTCGGTGACGCGGCAGACCTTCACGCCCAGGGCTATTTCGTGTACGACTCGAAGAAGTCCGGCGGGCAGACCGTCTCGCACCTGCGCTTCGGACCTCACCCGATCCGCGCTCCGTATCTCATCTCGGCGGCCGGCTTCGTCGGCTGCCACAAGTTTTCGCTGATCGAGCGTGACGAAGTGCTGGATCGCGCCGCGCACGGAGGGACGCTGCTGCTCAACTGCGCGCACGAGCCGGACCAGGTGTGGGATGCGCTCCCACGCCCGGTCCAGGAGAAGATCGTCGAGAAGCAGATCAAGCTGTACGCCATCGACGCCGGGAAGCTCGCGCGCGAGGCGGGACTTGCCGGGCGCACCAACACGATCCTGCAGACCTGCTTCTTCGCGATCTCCGGCGTCATGGAGCGCGACGAAGCGATCGCGGCGATCAAGGCGGCAATTCGCAAGACCTACGGCAAGCGCGGCGAAGAGATTGTCAAGCGCAATATCGACGCCGTGGATCGCTCGGTCGCGGCGCTTCACCAGATTCCGGTCCCGGACCAGACGACGTCTACGATCCAGCCGCGCGAGCTGGTGCCCGCCAACGCTTCCGAGTTCGTGCGAACGGTGACCGCGACGATGATGGCCGGGAACGGAGATCGGCTCCCCGTCAGCGCGCTGCCGGTCGACGGCACATATCCGAGCGGGACGACGAAGTACGAGAAGCGCAACATCTCAGACGTCGTCGCGGTCTGGGACTCGGAGCTGTGCATCCAGTGCGGCAACTGCAGCTTCGTGTGCCCGCACAGCGTGATCCGGTCCCGCTACTACGAGCCCGGCAAGCTCGAAGGTGCGCCCGAAGGCTTCCGGTCGGCCGAGCTGAACGGCGCCGGACTCCCGGATGCGCGGTACACGCTCCAGGTGTACGTCGAGGACTGCACCGGCTGTGGCCTGTGCGTGGAGGCTTGCCCGGTGTCGGCCCCGCAGGAGCCGGGCCGCAAGGCGATCAACCTCGACGACCGAGAGCCGCTGCTCGACGCAGAGCGAGAGAACATTGCGTTCTTCGAGCGGCTGCCGGCGAACGATCGCACGCGCGTGGACTTCGGCACCGTGCGCGGGACCCAGTTCCTGGAGCCCCTGTTCGAGTTCTCGCTCGCGTGCGCCGGGTGTGGCGAGACGCCATATCTGAAGCTCCTCTCGCAGCTATTCGGCGACCGGCTGACGGTCGCCAACGCAACGGGCTGCTCCTCGATCTACGGCGGCAACCAGCCGACGACGCCGTGGACGGTCAACGCGGAAGGGCGCGGCCCGGCATGGTCGAACTCGCTGTTCGAGGACAACGCGGAGTTCGGGCTCGGGCTGCGGCTGGCGGCCGACCGGCATAGCGAGCTGGCCCGCCGGCGCCTCTCCGAGGTACGCGACATCGTCGGGGGCGATTTGGTCGACGAGATCCTGAGCGCGCCTCAAATCCGGGAATCCGAACTGCGTGAACAGCGGGCCCGGATCGCCGAGCTCGTGCGCCGCCTCGACGGGCTCAACGGCCGCGGCGACGGTCCAGTGGCGGACCTGCGCAGCGTCCTCGATCACCTCATCCGCCGCAGCGTGTGGATCGTCGGCGGCGACGGGTGGGCATACGACATCGGCGCCGGCGGACTCGACCACGTGCTCGCGAGCGGCAAGAACGTGAACGTCCTGGTGATGGACACCGAGGTGTACTCGAACACCGGCGGGCAGATGTCCAAGGCGACGCCGCTCGGCGCGGTGGCGAAGTTCGCCGCGGCGGGCAAGAGCGTCCCGACCAAGGATTTGGCACTACAGGCGATCGCTTACGCCGATGTCTACGTGGCGCGGGTGGCATTCGGCGCCGATCCGCAGCAGACCCTGAGGGCGTTTCGCGAAGCCGAGGCCTACGACGGTCCATCGTTGATAATCGCCTACAGCCACTGCATCGCCCACGGTTACGACATGCGGGACGGCCTCGCCCATCAGTACGGCGCCGTGGCCAGCGGCCACTGGCCACTGATCCGCTACGACCCCGCGGTGCGCTCAGAGGGCGGAAACCCGTTCCTGCTCGACTCGCCCCGTCCGCGGATGTCACTCGCGGATTACCGCCGGGGCGAGCTTCGCTTCCGGGCGCTGGAGGCCGCGCATCCGACCGAGGCCGAGCGACTGCTTGGCCTCGCCCAGCAGGTCGCCGACCAGCGGTGGCGGCTTTACGAGGAGATGGCGACGCGCGGCGCGAGCGAGTTTCTGTCCAACCCCCGGAGGCGAACGTGATGGAGCTTTCGACAAACTACATGGGACTGACGCTGCGCAATCCACTCGTAGCGTCGCCGTCGCCGCTGTCCTACACCCTGGACGGCATCCGGCGCCTCGCGGACGGCGGCGCCGGCGCAATCGTGCTTTTCTCGCTGTTCGAGGAGCAGCTGCGCGAGGAGGCGGCGCAGGCCATTCGGCTCGTCGAGACCACCGCCGAGAGCTTTCCCGAGGCGCTCAGCTACTTCCCGTCAGTGGCCGAGGAGGACGGCGGCCCTCGTGCGTACCTGAGCCTGATCGAGAGGGCCTGCGCCGCCGTCGAGGTGCCGGTGATCGCCAGCCTCAACGGCGTCACGCTCGAAGGCTGGACCGATTACGCGTGCGCCATGGAGGACGCGGGCGCCGCCGCCATCGAGCTGAACATTTACAACGTCGCCGGCGACCCGGGACTCTCGGGACGCGAAGTCGAGCAGCGCCACCTCGACATCCTCGCGCGGGTCAAGTCAGCCGTCACTGTGCCGGTGGCGGTCAAGCTGAGCCCATACTTCAGCTCTCCCGGCGAGATGGCGTTGCGGCTGGACGATGCCGGCGCCGATGCCCTCGTGTTGTTCAACCGCTTCCTCCAACCGGACATCGATCCGGAGCAGCTCGAGGTCCTGCCGAGGGTGAATCTCTCGAGCCCGGCCGATGCTCGTGTGGCGCAGACGTGGATCGCGCTCCTGCGCGGAAGCGTGCGAGCGTCGCTTGCCGCCACCTCAGGCGTGGAGGTCGCAGCTGACGTCGTGAGATATCTGCTGGCCGGAGCCGATGCCGTGATGAGCACGTCCGCTCTGCTACGCCACGGGCCGCGCTACGCCACCGAGCTCCTTGACGGCGTCTCCGCCTGGATGGTGCGCAAGGGCTTCACAACGCTCGACGACGTGCGCGGCCTGCTGGCGGTGCCCGCCACGACGGACGCAGGTGCCTACGAACGCGCCGGCTACGTCACGGCGATGCGGGCTGCCAATGCCGGTGCCTACAACCCCTGGTGAGTGAACCATGACAAAACCCGACATCCCCATCTCCCCCCACATAGTGATTGTCGGCGGCGGAGTCGCCGGCCTGGAGGCGTTGCTCGCGCTGCGCGCGCTGGCAGGCGATCGCGTCGCCCTCACGCTCGTCTCGCAGCATGACTGGTTCGTCGACCGCCCCATGACGGTCGCGGAGCCGTTCGGACTCGGGGCGGCGGCACGCCTTTCCCTGCCGGAAGTCGCCGCCGAGCTTGGCGCTGACTTCGTTCGCGGGACCGTGACCGGCGTGGACACCGCCGCGCGTCGCATCACATGTGCGGACAGCCGGAGCGTCGCCTTCGACATCGTCATCTTCGCCGCCGGCGCCCGGGCGCGGGCGCCGTTCGGCGACGCGATCACGTTCGGGCTTGAGGGTTCAGGCGACGCAATTCGAGAGATGCTCGATCGCCTGCGCAACCGGGACGGCCGCAGTGTGTCGTTCGTCGCACCCACGATGACAGGATGGCTGCTGCCGCTGTACGAGCTGGCACTGATGACTGCTCGAGAGCTCGCCCGCAGCAACATCGACGACGTCCAGATCCGTCTCCTCTCCCCGGAGGACCGACCGCTTGCACTGTTCGGCGGTCAGCTGAGCCAGAACATCGGCCGCTTGCTCGATCGGGCGGGCGTTGACTTCATTCACGCGTCCTTCGCGAAGGCCGGCGGCGGTCTGACCTACGCCGCGCTCGGACAGCCGAGCTCCGATTACGTCGTCACACTGCCGTTGTTGAGCGGCCCCGAGGTGACCGGCGTGCCGGCCGGGGATACGGATGGGTTCATTCCCGTCGATGAATACGGGCGGGTGATCGGCCTCACCGACGTATATGCGGCCGGCGACGGGGTTGCATTCCCTGTCAAGCAGGGCGGGATCGCCGCACAGCAAGCGGACACTGTGGCGGAGCACATCGCCGCCCGGTACGTCGTTGGCATCGATCCGGCGCCGTTTCAGCCGATGCTGCGGGGAATGCTGTTCACGGGTGACGAGCCGCTGTACATGCGCTCGGGCGTGCCCGACGCCGATCCGGAGGTTCCGGGCGCGTGGTATCCGCTGTGGTGGCCGCCGACCAAGGTCGCCGGCCGGTATCTCGGCCCGTATCTCTCCGAGCACGGCGACGAGGCGGGATTCGGCGCGCCCCCCGTCGGATTCATCGATGTCGACGTTCCGCTCGCCGCGATCACAATGCCGGGCTGAGTCTGGGCCGGGGGATCATGTCCGCACTACAACATGTGACCATTCCCGCGACCGCACCCGAGCGATTCGCGTCGGTCCTCTCGCCGGGCGAGTACGAGGCGTTG
>Ga0335081_10008891_pt1 | contig 16126 bp, 10 predicted proteins | sample Lox_Sample_35_FD_206713 | JGI IMG/M metagenome (GOLD analysis project Ga0335081, IMG submission 206713) | Soil microbial communities from Loxahatchee National Wildlife Refuge, Florida, United States - Lox_Sample_3.5 | ecosystem: Environmental > Terrestrial > Soil > Wetlands | place: USA... | reverse complement strand
CAGCCGGCGGTGATGAGGAAAGGCAAAAGCCGTTGCCAGGGCTTTGCTTTTCTGGTGGCTGTAGTTGCGGGAATACTCGTCGCCGGGATGCTCTCGTTCATTTCTTGAACCTTCTCCGCAAACGCTTTCCTTTACAAACTTTGCCTAAGGTGAATCAAAACTGGCTTGAATCATCTCATCAATTCCCGTGAGTTGGATACCCAGCTTATGCGCCGCCGGCTGCGGGTCCAGGCGCGTGTCGGCAGTGATCACCTCGAGGACGTCGCGCGAAAAGCCGGCTTTGCCGAACCGCTGACGGATCGCCAACGCCAGAGAAACAATATTCTTCGGAATAGAGCCGATGCGAATGTTGCGGCCGAGGAGGTGAGCGGCCCTCTCCACGAGCTCGCGCTCTGAGAGCGAGACCGGACCAACGACGTCCAAAATAAGATTTTTCGCCACGGGCTCCTGTGTGGCAGCTGCCACCGCTGCCCGCGCGAGGTCGTCGACGTATAGGGGCTGCTGAAGATGGCGGCCGCCACCGATCAGCTTGGCCCTTTCGCGGCTGACGTTGCGCTGGAGCGCGGCGGCGCCAGCCGTGCTGGGGCCGAGAAGCAGCGGCGCGCGCAGCACCGTGTAAGAGAGGCCCGATGCGCGCACCAAGGCTTCCGCTTCGCCTTTGGTGCGATAGTAGCGGTTGCGAGAGGCTTCATCGGCTGAGGTCGCGCTGACCAGAACGATCTTTCGCACGCCCATTCGCTTCGCTGACTCAACGACGCTGCGAGTTGACTCCACGTTGGCCTGCTCGTAGGTTGAGTCCGGCCGTTCGAAGAGAATACCTGGGAGATGAATGACGGCAAAGGCTCCGTTAAATGCGGCGTCAAGGAGGCCGGGATCATCGTAGGAGATCTGGATCACTTCGTTCGGACTCATGAGCTGCGAGCGGATCTGGTCGGCGGCGCGCCGGGAGCGGACGGCGGCTAAGAACGTGACTGGCGCGGCTGCTTGTGGGCATCCGCATCGCAGAATCGCCTGGCCTGCGGCGCTATTGGCGCCGGTGACGACTATTTTCATGCGCGATCCTTTTGGGGCAGCGGCGATTAGCCGACTACACGAAAAACGTGAATCGTTGAATTCGGTGCAACTTTCAAACGAGGATATTTCTTTGACTTGGCTTCGAGTGCATTGTCCTGCTCGACCGGATCGGTGACCAGGGACAGCGTGCGATCGTATAAGTCATCGCCGATTTTTATGCGGACGCGGGGATCGCGAAGGGCATTATCGTTCCAGGTTCTCGAGGTCCCTTTGGGATAAACGGACGAGAGGTAAAGCTGGCCGTTATAAGTCATGCAATCGACGTGAACAGAATGCGGCAGCAGGTACCAAGATTGAGTCTGAATCGTGACTGTAGGGATCTGATCGGTGAACGACCAGTCGGCGACGGGAGTGTTAACCAGATTTCCCTTGAGCCATAAACCCGGCGTTCTGTCGTGAGGTCCAAAACCGGTTATGCGCGCCACCGCCAGAAACACGATCAAGCAAACAATTATCGCTCCCACTATTTTCAATAAAGTTTTCATTCCGGGCTCCTCTGGAGCAAGTGAATATCATTTTTTGTCTTGTGGAACAAACTGATCTGAACGCACGCCGGCTAATGAGGGTTACCGGCCGAGCCGAACCCTTATGACTCACGAGTCGGCGACGTAGAAGATGAGGCGGCACGGAGGCGCTCGCGGCTCTGGGAGTCGATGTGGCGGGAGGATTCGCCGTGCCGTGCCGCGTTGGCGGCGAGCCGCGTGGGATGCAAGATGGAGGCGAGCAAAGCGACGCCCTCGCTTAGCCGTGGCCCCGGCCGCGAGAAATAAGCATTCGCGTCGACGGCGTAAATGCGATCGTTCTGAACGGCGGGGATTTTCTCCCAGCCAGCCGGCAACCTGGTGGAACGCCAGATGTTGATATTCCGTTCGAGATTGTAGCCACAGGACATCAGGATCACGATGTCGGGCCGGGCGGAGAGTACGGCTTGCCAGCCGATGGAAAAGGAAGGCTCGCCTTCGCGGCCGATCACATCGAGGCCGCCGGCGAGCCGGACCATCTCCGGAACCCAATGTCCGCCAGCGTAGGGCGGATCGAACCATTCGAGGCAGATGACGCGCGGGCGTGGCGTGACTTCTTCGACGGCGTCGCGCACGGCGGAGACTTCCAAGGCCAGCCATCCGGCCAGCGCTTGACCTTCGGAAGCGCAATCGGCGGCTTCCGCGATATCGCGAATTCCCTGCCACACTTCGTGGAGCGTGCGCGGGGTGAAGCTGACGACACGCGGCCGGCGGCTGGCCGGAAAGCGCGAGAGGGCGGCGGCCAGATCATCGGAGGAGGCGGCGCACACATGGCAGAGATCCTGGGTCACGATAAGATCGGGTTCGAGCCGGAGCAGCAGCTCTGCGTCGAGGCTATAAATGCTTTCATGGCGGCCGATAAGTTCGCGCACCTGGCGATCGATTTCGGCGGGAACGGCGGAGGCGTCAATCCGGGGGCGAATGAGGGCGGGCTTGGTGGCCGCCTCGGCGGGGAAATCGCACTCATGCGTGACGCCTACGACCGAGTCGCCGGCGCCGATGGCGTAGAGTATTTCCGTGGCAGCGGGAAGAAGGGAAACGATACGCATGGCAGCGAAAGTCTAGCCCTGCATTCGATGCGGCACAAGGCGGATAGGTGTGGACTCAAGGCGGGGAAGGAGCCGCGCTTTCGCTGAGCACATCGGCAAAAACGAATCCGTCGCGTTCCACGATTTGGCCGGTTTTGACGTCGATGGGGTGGGAGAACATGGGTCCGGCGAATGCGAAGGAGTGGAACTCGCCGTTTTCGCCGCAGTGGTCCACAGCAGCGGGAAGATCGTCAAGCAGTTGGTGATCGAACAGGCGGCCGGCAAAGCGGCGGTCGAGCTTTTTGGGATCAACGCACGTCAAATAGGCGCACAGTCCGGCGGAGACCATTTCGCGCGCCAGCGCTGCAGTGGGCAAACCCCAAATCGGAAAAATCGGCGTCATGCCGACGGCGCCTAGCTTTTCTTCGCGATAACGGCGAATATCTTCAAGGAAGAGGTCGCCGAAAGCCACGTGAAAGACGCCCGAGGCACGGGCCTGAGCCACCGCGGCGGCCATGGCGGCTTCGTAAACCTGATTCGAACATTGCGCCGGAATGGGGACCTTTACCAGAGGAACTCCTGCGGCACGAGCCTGCTCTTCGAGCAACCCTTCGCGAACCGCATGCATGGCCACGCGGCCGGCATCCTGATTGATGGTGGTCAGCAGAGCCGTGACTTCAAATTCGTCTGAGGCTCGAAGCTTGTGCAGAGCCCAGGCGCTATCTTTGCCGCTGCTCCAAGAGAGCCAAATTTTGGGGCGCGCCATTTAGATCGCCGTCCGGAGAGGAGCTTATCAGTTCAGCGCGGCCGAATGGAGCTTTCCTTGTAGGCCAAACGAGCGCGGCGATATACTTTTTGCTTGGACGCGAAACTCTTGCCTGGAATGGCTCAGAACCTTCGTCGCAATCCGCGCATGTCCCAAGACAAGTCAGACACTATTTCCTTAGTTAAGCGCGCTTCAGCTTCCTTAGTTCGGCCGGCCCGTTGATGCCACGTCCCCGCCGCCCATCCAAGTCGCGTTCCAGCGTTCGCAGAGCTACCTCTCCGCGATCCGAAGATGAGCGATGGGTCCAGCGTACGCTCGCGACGATGGGCCTCGAGGAAAAGCTCGGACAACTGGTGATGCTGGAGTTCCATGGAGACTTTATCTCCCGTGAAAGCGCTGAGTACCGGGAGTTGCACCGCGTCATCAAGGAAAATCACGCCGGCGGATTCATGCTGGGAACGCGCGCGGGAGCCTTCGGAATTGAACGCGGGCAGCCCTATGCAACGGCGGCGATGACCAACATTCTGCAGAAGAGCGCGCGGATTCCGTTGCTATTCGCGGCCGATTTCGAACGCGGGACGGCGATGCGGCTCGAGGAGGGCACGTCGTTTCCGCATGCCATGGCCGTGGCGGCGGCCGGGCGTCCCCGGGATGCTTACACGGTTGGCCGCATTACGGCGAACGAGGCACGAGCGGTGGGCGTGCACTGGGTTTTCGGGCCGGTGGCGGACGTCAACAGCAACCCCGAAAACCCGATCATCAACGTGCGGTCATTTGGCGAAGATCCACGGCGCGTGGGCGCGTTTGTGGAGGCGTACGTGCGCGGCGTGGAAGAGAATGGCGGGCTGGCGACAGCCAAACATTTTCCCGGTCATGGCGATACGGTAATCGACTCGCATCTCGATCTACCCACGGTGAGCAGCGACCGCGCGCAGCTCGATCGCGTGGAGTTGGTTCCGTTCCGAGCGGCATTCGCAGCGGGCGTAAGTACGGTGATGACCGGGCATCTCGCCGTGCCTGCGTTGGAGGAAGATCCCGGGAAGCCAGCGACGCTCTCGCGATTCATTCTTAGCGACCTGCTCCGTGGCGAAATGGGGTTTGATGGTTTGGTGGTCACCGACTCTCTCGCGATGGGAGGAGTCGCGAGGCACTACTCGCTCGGCGAAGCTTCCGTGCAGGCGATTCTGGCCGGCGCAGACCTGCTCTTACAATCGGGCGCGCCCGACGCGGCGCTTGCGGCTCTGAGAGAGGCCGCAAAGTCGGGACGCCTGCCGATGGGGCGAATCGATCAATCGGTGGCCCGGATGCTTCGATTGAAGGCGCGCGTGGGACTGCATCGAAATCGATTCGTCGATCCGGAGGCTTTGCCAGGTTTGGTGGCTCGCGCGGAGTTCGAGCGAGCCGCCGACGATATCGCCAGTCGTGGTGTGACGCTACTGCGTGATATGCGGGGCATTCTGCCGTTGGATGCGACGCGGCCCCTGAAGCTGCTGCTCCTGAGTATCGCGGGCGATCCCGATCCTTATCCCGGACGGGCGCTGGAAGCCGAGCTTCGCCGGCACGTGGACTCGCTGGAAAGTTTGCGGTTCGACACGCGCTTCGCGCCGATTGGCAATTTCGACGTGTCCCTGCTGCGGCCGTACGATGCGGTGATTCTGGCGCTTTTCGTTCGTGTGGCTGACCGCAAAGGGAGCGTGGCCTTACCGGAAGAACAGGCAGCGGCGGTGTGCCGCGTGCTCGCGACAGACACGCCCGTGATCGTAGGTTGCTTTGGCAGCCCTTACGTGGTCAAGCATTTTCCAGAGGCCAAGACGTGGCTCGGCGTTTTCAGCAGTGCAGACGTCGCGCAAAAGGCGGCAGCGCGGGCAATCTTCGGGCAGACGGCAATCGGGGGCCGTATTCCGGTCAGCGTGCCTGGCACGGCGCGCGTTGGCGCAGGAGTGGATCTTGCGGCGAATCCCATGAAGCTGAAAGCGGCGGACGAGGAGATTCGTGCGCGACTCGCACCCGTGCTGAAATTGTTGAACCAGGGAGTTGCGGAGCGGGCATTTCCGGGCGGAGTGCTGGCAGTGGGGCATCGTGGGCGGCTGGCGGCGTACGCCTGCGGGAAAGTCAGTCACGCCGCGGGCGCCGCAAAGGTGAATGCGGACACGATTTACGATACGGCTTCGCTGACCAAGCCCGTGGTTACTACGACGCTGGCGGCGATGCTTTACGAGCAAGGGCGGCTGGATATCGGTGCGCCGGTTGGCCGGTACCTGCCCGAATGGGCTCGCGGAGAAAATCCCGAACGGCGGGCGCGGGTGACGGTGGCGCATCTGCTCGCGCACGCCTCGGGACTTCCCGCCCATGAGGACTATTTCCTGAAATCGAAAGGCAAGGCGGAGATTCTTGCGCGCGCGACTGCGGAACCGCTGCGCTATCAGCCTGGAACACAAACGATCTATTCCGATATTGGATTTATTCTGCTTGGGGCCATCATCGAGGGTGTCGCCGGTCGCGGACTGCATGAATTGGCCCAGGAACACATTTTTGCGCCGCTGGACATGACGAAGACGATGTTTCGTCCGCCAAAATCGCTGCGCGCACGTATTGCGCCCACGGAACGAACGGCGGCACGCAAGCAATTCGTGCAAGGCGAGGTGCAGGACCAAAACGCAGCGGCAATGGGCGGAGTGGCGGGGCACGCAGGGATGTTTTCGACCGGCCCGGATCTCTCCATCTTCTGCCAGATGCTGCTGAACGGCGGGATCTATGCGCATGAGCGCATGCTGCGGCGCCGGACGGTTGCGGAATTCACCTTGGCGAGTGCCCTGGCGGCAAATACGCGCACGCTGGGTTGGAATGTACCTACGGAACGCTCTTCGAGCGGAAACTATTTTTCGAAGCAAAGCATCGGGCACACGGGATTCACCGGCACGTCGATGTGGATCGATCCAACGAAGGAGCTTTTCGTCGTGCTCTTGACGAATGCGGCTCGCGTCCACGCCAATTCCGAAGATGACCTGATCCGCCGCGTACAACCGGCTGTTCATAACGCCATCATTGAGTGCCTCGAGCTGGCGCCGACTGGCAAGCAAGAATCCGCGCGGTGAAACCTTCCTCTCACGACCTAGCAGCCACGGAGCGGCGCAATCCGCGCTCGCAACGGCTCGATCAACTGACGACCCGAGAATTGTTGCAAACGATCAATCGCGAAGATCAGCTGGTGGCGGGTGCGGTGAGAGCAGAACTCGGGACCATCGCTCAGGCGGTTACGGCGATTGTGCAAACGATCGATCGGGGCGGACGGCTAATCTACGTTGGCGCGGGCACCAGCGGGCGGCTGGCCGCGCTCGATGCGGCCGAATGCCCCCCTACGTTCGGTGTTCCCTCGGGGCTTGTACAGGCCGTAATTGCGGGCGGACGGCGGGCCCTGACTCGCGCATCTGAAGATGTGGAAGATTCGGTGTTGCAAGGCGGCAGGGACCTGGCCGCGCGAAAAGTTAGCGTGCGAGATGCGGTGGTCGGGGTGACGGCCAGCGGCGGAACGCCCTACGTGCTGGGCGCATTGCGATACGCGCGGAAGCGCGGCGCAATGACCATCGCGATAACATCCAATCGAAGATCGCCCGCGGCGAGAATCGCGAAGATCGCCATAGCACCGCAGACCGGCGCGGAAGTGATTGCGGGCTCGACGCGCATGAAAGCCGGCACGGCGCAGAAACTGATACTGAACATGCTGAGCACGGCCGCGATGGTCCAGCTCGGGCGCGTTTACAATAACTGGATGGTGGACCTCAGCATGAGCAACGAAAAGCTGCGGAGGCGTGGCCTGCGCATCCTGGAGGAGGCCACCGGCGCAACTCCGGCGGCCGCAAAGCGCGCGCTGGCGCGATCCGGCAATTTGCGGGTCGCGCTGCTGATGCTGGAAACGGGTGAATCCGTTGCCAAAGCGCGGCTCCGGCTGAAGCAGAGCGCGGGAAACTTACGCCACGCGCTGGCATCGCATTTTCCAAAGGAAAATGCAAGAAAGGTCGGTAAGACTCACGTGAACCGGCGGACGAAATAATGGACCGCTTTCGGATCGAAGGCGGCAAGCGCCTGCAAGGGACGGTGCGCATCAGCGGGGCGAAAAATTCCGCGCTTCCGGCCATGGCCGCGGCGCTGCTCACGTGCGAGCCGGTGCACCTGCAGAATATTCCGCGCGTACGCGACATCATCACCATGGCGCGGCTTCTGGCGCACATGAATGCGCTAGTGGAAATGCCCGACATTCCGCCTACCGATCTGACGATTCAAGCACGCACGATTTCGGATGCCGAAGCGCCGTATGAGCTTGTGCGCACCATGCGCGCATCCATTCTGACCCTGGGGCCACTTGTGGCACGTTTTGGCTATGCGCGCGTGTCGCTTCCAGGAGGCTGCGCGATCGGCGCGAGACCCGTCGATTTACATCTGAAGGCGCTCGAACAGATGGGCGCGGAGATTGCGACCGAGCACGGTTACGTCGCGGCGAGAGTGCCTGGCGGAAGCCGATTGCCGGGTGGGCACGTTATCTTCGAAAAAATAACGGTCACGGGCACCGAGAACATATTGATGGCCGCGTCGCTGGCGTCAGGAGAAACCGTGATCGAAAACGCCGCGCGCGAGCCGGAGGTGGGGGATCTGATCGACCTGCTCACAAAAATGGGCGCGCGAATCGAAGGTTGCGGAACATCGTCGCTGCGCGTGCAGGGCGTCGCCGAGCTCGGCGGAGCGAACCACCGCATTATTCCGGATCGGATCGAGGCGGGGACCTTCCTGGTGGCCGGCGCGATCACCGGAGGGGCCGTCGAGGTCACGGCCTGCGAGCCGCAGCATCTTGCGTCCGTCATCGCCAAGCTTCGCGAAACGGGGATCGATATTCAGGCGGCGGGCGAGCAAACGCTGCGGGTTTGCGGGGCCCGGAAATTGATTGCCGCGGACGTGAGGACGGAGGAGTATCCCGGTTTCCCCACGGACATGCAGGCGCAGTTCATGGCCCTGGCGACGCAAGTCGACGGAACTTCCGTGATTACGGAGACGATCTTTGAGAACCGCTTCATGCACGCCAGCGAAATGACGCGCATGGGCGCGAACATTTCGATCGACGGCCGCAAGGCGATTGTGCGCGGGCCGACGGCCCTACAGGGCAGCTCCGTGATCGCCTCCGATTTGCGAGCGAGCGCTTCATTAGTACTCGCTGCTCTGGTGGCGCAGGGCGAAAGTTATATCGATCGCGTGTACCACATTGACCGGGGTTACGAACGAATCGAAGAGAAATTGAGGGTGCTGGGGGCGAGTATCGAACGGGTTCGCTAGTCCCCAGCGAAAGTGCCACACAAAAAAGGGAGGCGATTTCGCCTCCCTTTTTTGTGACAAACCGGATCAGCTTGATTGGTACTACGCGCCGGCCTCGCGCTTCTGCTTTTCGCGTTGCTCGCGAAGGATGGCCTTGCGCGAGAGACGAATCTTGTTCCCCTCGATCGCCAGGACTTTCACAAGCACCTGATCGCCGAGTTTCAACTCGTCGCGTACATCGCGGATGCGCTGCTCGGCGATTTCGCTGATGTGCAAGAGTCCATCGGTGCCCGGAAAAATCTCCACGAAGGCGCCGAAATCGGCCAGGCGGACGACCTTCCCGAGATACGTCTTTCCCACCTCGGCAGTGGCCGTGACTTCGCGGATCATACGCAGCGCCGACTCCGCAGAGGTTCCGTCGGAAGCGAAGACGTGCACTTTGCCGTCGTCCATGACATCGATCTTTACGCCGGTTGCATCGATGATGGAGCGGATCTTTTTCCCGCCGGGACCGATGAGGTCTCGAATCTTGTCGGTGGGGATGGTCAATTGGAAGAGACGAGGCGCATAGGGCGACATCGTCCAGCGATGTTCGGTGAGCGTGCGATCCATAATGTCGAGGATCTCGAAGCGCGCCTTGCGGGCTTGCTCAAGGGCTTGCCGCATCAACGCTACGCTCACGCCTCCAACTTTAATATCCATCTGCAAGGCCGTAACGCCGGCTCGCGTTCCGGCGACTTTGAAATCCATGTCGCCGTAGTGGTCCTCCGCTCCAGCAATATCGGTCAGCACGGCCGCTTTTTCGCCCTCGATGACGAGGCCCATGGCGATTCCGGCGCATGCCGAACGCAGGGGTACGCCCGCATCCATCAGCGCGAGCGAACCGCCGCAGACCGTGGCCATGGAGGAGGAGCCATTGGATTCCAAGATGTCTGAAACGAGGCGCATGGCGTAAGGAAAGTCCTCTTCCGGAGGTAGCAGATTCATGAGCGCCCGCTCAGCCAGAGCTCCGTGGCCGATTTCGCGCCGGCCCGGTCCGCGGAGGATCTTCACTTCTCCGACCGAGAACGGCGGGAAGTTGTAGTGCAGCATGAAACGCTTGAACGCTTCGTCCTCGAACAGGAGATCGAGACGCTGCATGTCTTCTTTGGTGCCGAGGGTGAGAGTGGCCAAGGCCTGGGTCTCACCGCGCGTGAAGAGCGCCGATCCGTGAACGCGCGGCAGCAATCCCACTTCGCAGGAGATCGACCTAATCTGATCAAATGCCCGCCCGTCGGGACGGCGGTGGTGCCGGAGCACGTCTTCGCGGAAAAGCTTTTCGCGCAAGCGCTCAAACGCCTGCTCCGCCTGCTTCTGCAACTCCTCGTCCTCTTCCGGGATGCCGGCAAGCACTTCGGCCAGCAACTCGTCCACGCGGCGGTAACTTTCCTTCTTGGGATACTTGGCGGTGTCCAAGGCATCGTGGAGACGGGCGCCATAGCGGCGCTCGATATCCTTGGCGAGTTCTTCGTTGAACGCCAGCGGAGGCACGACAACCTTGTTTGGCCGGACGAGGTCGTGCAATTCGCGAATAGCGGCGATAATCCGCTTGATCTGATCGTGGCCGAAGCTCAGGGCGTCGGCGATGGTTTCCTCGGAGACTTCGAGGGCCCCGGCTTCGATCATCACGATGGCTTCTTCGCTTCCGGTGACGACGATATTCAGCAGGCTCTTTTTCTGCTCGGCCGTGGTGGGGTTGGCCACGAACTGTCCCTCGAGCAGACCCACGCGGACGGCGGCAATCGGCTTGGTAAACGGCAGGTCGGAGATAAAAGCCGCGGCGGAAGCGCCGGTAACGGCGATCACGTCAGGATCATTTTCGCTGTCGGCGGACAAGACCAAGCCGACGATTTGCGTTTCATTGCGCCAAGCCTCGGGAAAGAGGGGACGGAGCGGACGATCGATCAGGCGTGAAATGAGAATTTCGCGCTCGGAGGGACGGCCTTCGCGCTTGAAGAAACCTCCGGGGATCTTACCGGCGGAGTAGGTGTACTCGCGATAGTCGACCGTCAGAGGCAAAAAATCGCGATCGCTGGGATGCGGATCCATGCAAGCGGTAACGAGAAGCTGAGTATCTCCATATTTAACGAGAACGGCGCCGTTTGCCTGTTTTGCGAGTTTTCCCGTTTCAATGGTCAGGGCGCGGCCACCAACTTCAACTTGTACCTGATGCGGTGCAGGTTGCGACATAACTTCGATTCCTTTCGCCGCGTTCACGCGGCCTTCCATGCATAGTGCCAATTAGATTTCAGTGCCGGAGAGAAACGGAAGTTGCGAGGGGCGCGAAGCACAGCGCACTCAAAAACCTCAAAGCTACCGTTATGGCCTAGCCTTGAGCGCCGACTTCGGAGCAGGAAAGCAAAACATCCGAGAAAGCAGGTGTCGCTACTTTCGCAGACTCAATCGCTCGACAATCTCGCGATACCGATCGGGATCACGACGATTCAAATAATCCAGCAAACGCCTGCGCTTGTTCACCATCATGATTAAGCCGCGGCGTGAAGCATGATCTTTCGCGTGCGACCTTAGATGCGATGTCAGGTAGTTGATTCTTTCGCTGAGCAATGCGATCTGAACCTCGGGTGACCCGGTGTCCTTGGGGTGGCTTCGATATTGCTCAATCAACACTGACTTTGCTTCTCTCAAGTCGGTTCTCCGTCGTGCCCTACACTCTCGTTTTTCTGTTCTCTTCGACCCTATTAGCCTATCACACGCCTGGGCCGACGCCTAAGGGGATTTTGGGATAAAACCATAGGCTTGGAGGGGAAAACCCCTAGGGCCAAACCGGGCGGAGCTTGTTGCGATGGATGGATTAACTTCTTGCACTTCGCTTCACTGCCCAATCGGCCTTGCGACTGGGACGTCGCCTGGCAGCCCCCATGAGGTGACCGTGGGCGTCATGGGTGTGGCTGAGGGAATGACGAACCATTGCCCGCTCGATGGTCGCCAAACGGCGAAATCGGTTTTCCCGTCACCGTCGTAATCGCCCGGCACCGGAATGTCTCCGTCCAGCCCCCACGACTGAACAACCGGCGTGCCCGGATTACTGCTCGGGACGATGTACCAGCTACCTTCAGAAGGCCGCCAAACGGCGAAATCGGTTTTCCCGTCGCCGTCGTAATCGCCCGGCACCGGGACATCTCCGTTCAGCCCCCATGACTGAACTATCGGTGCGCCCGGATTGCCACTCGGGACGATGTACCAGGTGCCTTCAGAAGGCCGCCATACGGCGAAATCTTCTTTGCCGTCCCCATCGTAGTCTCCTGGCACCGGAATGTCCCCGGGCAAGCCCCACCACTGAACAATAGGCGTGCCCGAATTGCTCGACGGAACGATGAACCACTGGCCGGTCGAGGCCCGCCAAACGGCGAAGTCAGCCTTCCTGTCACCGTCGTAATCGCCCGGTACCGGAATGTCCCCAGGTAAACCCCACGACTGAACCATCGGCACGCTCGGATTGCTGCTTGGGATGATGTACCACTGGCCGCTGGAGGGCCGCCAGACGGCATCATCGTTTATGCCATCTCCGTCGAAATCGCCGCGCACGGGCACGTCGCCTGGCAAACCCCACGACTGAACAATCGGCGTGTTCGGATTACCACTCGGGATGATGTACCAATTTCCTCCGGAAGGACGCCACACAGCCTCATCCGCCTTGCCGTCTCCATCGAAATCTTCCGCAGAGTCGCCGCGAGGCTGTCCTAGAATCTCGAGGGCCGCGCCGGTAACTCCGCTTCCTCCGCCTGGTGACCAATTTGAATTCGCCATGAACATATCGAATGAAGTTGGAGTTGCTGAGTTCGTGGAGTACCAGCCGTACTCATCGCCACTTGTGAAGTGGTCTCCATCTGTCATATTTGTCGCCCACACTGAGCCGGTAACGAATGCCGTCATGTCATTCGTACAAATCGGCGGTGTGACGCCGCCCGAGTTGCATGGCCCCGATGGAGGTCCGGTGCCGAAGCCTATGTCAACCAGCACCACGCCATAGGCCGAGCCGTTTAGGTTTGGCGTGAAACTCCAGGGCGTCGAAAATGCGGACGTGACGATATTGGCGTTATCAATGGAGGCTTGGAAGCCTGTCTTGTCGTTCGCCTGATTCCCGACGCATCCAGTTGATCCCCCCGTCGTTTTAGCGCCCGAAATGTCGTAATAGTGCAACAGACTGTTGCCAGAACCACCTGGGTCGTAGGCCAGCGTCCGGTCCCGATTCGTCACTGCGGTTCCCAAGCAGTCGTAGTATTGCTGTGGGTCGGCGCCGGCGTCGATGATCGGATTCCCGGTGAATGTCCCGCCCTGGTTGTCGTGCAGCGTGGTCAAGTCCACGATGGTCTGGAAATGAGTCGTGTCAACTTCAATCACATTGCCGTTTGTGGGAGCGGGAAGAAGGGAAAGCGAGGCTAGATTATTGTTCCAACTGATAATATCCCTGACCACCCACGCGTGACCGCTGGGAGGCTGCGTACCCGCGCCGTTCGACGCCTTGAACGCCTGCGCGACGAGTTGCCATTGCGTCGGTAGTTCGTTGATATCGCTCCCTGAGATGTAAAGTGTGGGGTTTATTGTTCCGCTCGATTGGACGGACACCGTAGCGATATAGGCATCGTTCGGACTATTGAATAGCTGCGCCGAGAGATCGTCTCCCATCTCCCAGCCGCTAGGATAACCATTCTGTTGGTCCTCCGAGCCGTCGATTCCGAAGCAATAAATCCAGTCAGTTTGAGTCGTCGTGATGGCTCCGGGCTGCACGGCTCCGACGCTCTGATCAATGGCGCTCGTGGCGGTTCCGTCGTTGCAGGCAGAAGTAGCCACGCCGCTCACTTCATCATAGGAAACCTGCATCAAGTTGTTTGTGCCGATTGCGGCGTTCAGCGTAATGTCGATTTCCCCGCCCGAACCTGCCGCCGCCCCGCATACATAGAGCACATCGGTCGTGTCGTTGGTACCCACCGCGCTCGGCCCGTTTGCCCAGGTGTTGCCCCCGGCGTCCGCGATCGAACTGATCGTGCCTGGATGAGTGATTGTCAAAACCAGAAGATTGTTCGCCAATGACGGCCGTACCCAAAACTTGAATAAGGGTCCGTCGGCTTCGAGGGGCATAGCGGGTCTTGCATAGTGATAGATCAAGCACGGATGTGTCAAATCGCAGTCCGGCCATATATACGTCCTAGGCGCCATCGTCCGCAGTTCAACTCCGCTTGCGGACCATGCGCCTGAGTTGATCGTGCCATTCGCAGTTACGAGGCTCGGCGAGGCAGCCGTGTTCTCGATCAGAGCACCGGCGATATCTTGCTTGCTGGGTCCGGTGCGGTTTGCCTGACGAACGGCACCGGTATTGGCCGTGATATCGCCTGCATTTCCTAAACTAGAGGTTTCTACGAGAATGAAGTCGTTTGCATCCCCGGTCGTAAAGGTCAGCCCAGGCGCAGTGCCCGTGTCGGCATTGATGCCTGTAACTCCGATCCACCGCACTCCTGAGTATTCCGCGACGTTTAGCTCATACTTCGTGGAGTCAGAAAATACAGGCGTGATGCTCGTTAGTGCTGGACAGTCACGGCAGACGAGAACGGCGGACGCACTGCCACCACCATTGTGCTGCTGCGCGTAAACAACGAAGAACGACCCTGAGGCACTACCTATTACTTTGCTGATGCTAGCGGTCGTAGTTTTCCAGGACAGTCCGACGATCACATCGTTTCCAGCCGTTGTAGAGGCGGCCAGAGCACAGACTTCCCCTACGGAGTCACTTGCCTGGTTGCAGTTCGTCCCAGAAGCAGATACGTAGCTGATTGCGTGTGCGGGTGCTGCGAAGAGCAGCAGTCCAACGATGATTGATGCCTTCCTCATGGCTGGTCGAGCTCAAAAACAACAAGCGCCACCCACGCCCTAAGCAAAGAGATCTGGTTTGTTAGAGCGCCTAGTTTTTAGCAAAAAAAACCCCCCGCAAGCTGAACTTTGCGGGGGTTAGAAATGAATTCTAAGTTCTATAGTTCGATCTGATTAGGCGAGCAATAGCCGCTTCTTGAGCAAGAAGAGACCAGCAATCCCCAAACCAGCCAAAGCAGCCGTCGGCGCCTCAGGAACGGTGCCGCCGTTTCCACCGGTCGGGCCGGTGTAATAAGCGAAGGCGGTCAGAGGCGCTCCCACGCTGCCCGGGCTGACAGATATCGAGTTGACTGCCAATTCGAAGCTTTGGTTGTTTCCAAAGTTAATGGTTTCCGGGGAGAAATTGAAGATCCAAACGCCACCAGTATACGGGGTTGTAACGCTCCCGAAGATTGTCGCCGTGTCGGTAATAGAGTTCATCACAGGTGACGTGAACGCGATGTTGAGCGCGAAGCTACCGGTATAGCTGCCGCTCGTGTTGCTCAGGCTGAACGAGCCCAGATTGAGCGCCGCCACCCCACCTGAAGTCGTCGCGTAGAATCCAGTGCTGCCGGAGAGACCAGTGAAGGTCATGCCAAGAAGAGTGTTGGTGCCGCTGGCGCTGAAGGTGCCCGTGGTGCTCCCAGAGAGGGTAATCTCGTCAGCCCGAGCTCGGGTTGGAAGAGCAAAAGCAACGGCCGCAACCGCGCAGAGCAGCAAAACACCGGACCTGATTTTCAATATCTCTTTCATCTTACGCATGCCGACAGCCCTCCCATAGCCTGTTACCCTCAGTGGCAATACTATGGGCATTTACAATGCCAGTGCGGGAAAGGAACTAAGTCCTTTTGTATCAAGAGGACCTTATTGATTAGCTGTTGGCAATGGGACAACTCTAGGAACTTGATCGGCGGGATGATGCAGTACATTGCACACAGGAAGCCCTTTTCCTGTAAGCGCCGTGATTTCAATCTTTTATGGACGCCCTGGAATCCTGTAAACGAAGTGCGCTAGAGAAGGTCAGAAAGAAGAAAGAGAGAAAAAATCTGCCACTTATTCCTATTTCAGGCTTTTGCCAAAATCTCGCAAAGAGGACATGGAACCCATGGAAACGGTATAACATTTATAATAAACGACTTACTAAACAAAGTTTAACCGGGTCGAATCTCGCCTCTGGCACGCACATTGCTCGCGAAAGAAGCGGAGATGAGCGTCGGCCACTGGGCGTCCTATTGCCGCCCTTTCCCGCGAACGCAACGGTAGAATAATAATGTCGACCACCAATGAGGTCCGCATGCTTGAACGCGAACTGACTTTGCAAGATTACATTAATATATTGCGGCGGAGATGGCCGATTCTTGCCGCACTCTCGGTCATTGGCTGCGCTGCCGGTTTTGCCGTCGCACACTTTCTTCCCAAGCGCTACACCTCGCAGACGCTGGTACTTGTGCAACAGCCGTCGGTTCCGGGCGACTACGTTAAACCCGTTGTGGGGGAAGATACGACTCAGCGACTGGCGACGATGCAGCAGG
>Ga0335081_10008890_pt1 | contig 16129 bp, 13 predicted proteins | sample Lox_Sample_35_FD_206713 | JGI IMG/M metagenome (GOLD analysis project Ga0335081, IMG submission 206713) | Soil microbial communities from Loxahatchee National Wildlife Refuge, Florida, United States - Lox_Sample_3.5 | ecosystem: Environmental > Terrestrial > Soil > Wetlands | place: USA... | reverse complement strand
TAGAGCACGCCGAGTGCCGGAGCGTGCACCACGCCGAGGACCGGCGCCCCGCGCTGGACAAGCGCGATGTTGACGGTGAACTCGCCATTCCGCTTGAGGAATTCCTTGGTGCCGTCCAGGGGATCCACCAGCCAGAAGCGGGGCCAGCTTGCGCGGGCGGCCGGGCCGGGAATCTCCCCCTCCTCGGAGACGACCGGAATGTCCGGCGTCCAGGCGGTCAGCCCCCGCAGGATGACGTCTTGGGCTGCCCGGTCGGCCGCCGTAACCGGCGTTCGATCGGTCTTCAGTTCCACCGCGACGTCCGGCCGATACTCCTCGAGCACCGCCTGTCCCGCCTCGACGGCAAGCGCGGCGAGCCGGACCAACGCGTCCGGTGTGACCCGGAAATCGCCGGTCATCGGTCCGGACCGGGGAGGGCGCGGCGAGGCGGAAAGAGGTTATAGCGCAGAATGTGGAGCACGGCGGCAACACCATCGCGCCATCCGATCTTCTTGCCCTCGGCGTAGGTCCGCCCGGCGTACGAGATGGGCATCTCCCACACCCGCGCCCCGGCCTGGGCGAGCCGGGCGGTCAGCTCCGGCTCGAACCCGAACCGTTCGCTGGTGAGCGCCAGCGATTTCATGAGTGGGGCGCGCACCATCTTGTAGCAGGTCTCCATGTCCGTCAGGTTGAGGTCGGTGAACATGTTCGAGAGCAGGGTGAGCGACTTGTTGCCCACATAGTGCCAGAAGTACAGCACCCGGTGCTCACCGCCGGTGAATCGCGACCCGAAGACCGCGTCCGCCTTGCCCTCGAGGATCGGCCTCAGCAACCGGGGCAGCTCGCTCGGATCGTATTCGAGATCCGCGTCCTGCACCACGATGACATCGCCGGTGGCGGCGGCGATGCCGGTGCGAAGTGCGGCGCCCTTGCCCCGGTTGGCGGGGTGGTGTTCGACGATGTCCACCAGCCCCTCGGTGCGGGCGCGCTCCAGGATCGCGCCGCTCTGATCACGCGAGGCATCGTTGATGGCGATGATCTCCGTGCGGAGCGGGACCGCGCGCACCCGCCGCAGCAACTCCTCGACGGTGGCCTCTTCGTTATAGACCGGCACCAGCACGCTCAATCGCAGGGACTCGACCGGCACGGACCCGCCGGTGTTACCAGGGACGCCGCTCGTCACGATGTCTTCCCATGCTGGGGGTGAGTCTCACCGGCGCCCCGCGGGCGCCGCCTACCACGGCCGGAACAGCACTCCCTTGTCCTGCAGGAAGGCCTTGATCCGGTCCACGCCCTCGGCCGCCGCCTCCTGATCTCCCAGCACCAGGTCGCACCCGAGGTCGGTAGTGATCCGGTCGCCTACCCAGACCACCTCGATGCGATCCGGGGGTACGGCGGTCTTCAACACGTCGAGGTCCTCCTGGGTGATCGCCTGGGCGGTGACGATCAGCAGCGTCCCCGCATCGAGGAGGATGTTGGCAATCTCCCCCAGGCGGCGGAGGTGTTCCGTGCGGTTCTCGAGTTGGCGCCCCAGGTCCGCGTCCACCCCGTAGAGCACGTTCCCCATGCCAAGGAAGTACACCACCCGTCCGTCCTCGAAGAGGCGAGCCTCCAGAGCCTTTCCGAGCGCCTTGCGATCGGCCTCCGGGGCGCCGGTGATGAGGATCAGCGAGGCCTTCTGGCTGTATTTCTCGGCTCGTCGGTCGGGGGGGATGATGCTCGGTTCCCACTTGGCGTTCCGGAGCAGGACCTTGGCGCGAATGTCCGCCTGCTGGTCGGGCATCGCCTCCCGCACGATCCCGCCCCCCTGAATCTCGTAGTCGGCGACCAGCACGAACCGACTGGTGAGCGGCAGGGCATCGGCGGTATCGAAGGCGATGGCGCGATTGAGCTTCAGCGTGCACTCGGCCACCTCGTGGCGGTCCACGATGTCACGGGCCTCGTTCGCGCCCAGGGTCGAAGCGTCGACGACCCGGTGAACCGCCTCCAGACGGCAGGCTACCCGCGCGGCCCCCAGCTTGAGGATGTACTCGCGGTGGCGCATCAGCGGGGTCCGCCCCAGCCAGAAGAGGCTCACCCGCATCCGCGTGGTCACCGCCGGTGCCGGCTCACCGACCCGCGCCGCCAGCTCTCCCCGCATCACGTACAGCTGCTCGCTGAGCGTGAAGCCCGTGGCGCGGCCGGCACGCACGCCGGACTGAGGCGGTCGATGGAAGCTCTCCACCGATTTCACCCGGCTCTTCTTCCCCGACGGGTAGAAGATCATCTCGTCGTCAACCGCGAGTCGCCCGGTCGCAACGGTTCCCGCGACGATCCGGCGATCGTCGCCATCCGCGGTGAACTTGTACACGTCCTGCACCGGCATCCGGAATGGCCGATCAACCGGCGGAGCCTCCGCCTCGAAGCGATCGAGCGCCTCGAGCACGGTCGGGCCGTCGTACCACGGCATGGCGGCCGAGCGCGCCACGATGTTGTCCCCTTCCCGCCCGGCCACGGGGATGTACCACAGCGGGCTGAGACCGATGCGGTCCAGGAACCGTCCGTACTCCTCGACAATCTGACGAAAGTCTTCCTGACGGTGCTTCACGAGGTCCATCTTGTTGATGAGCACCGCGAGCTGCCGGATGCCCAGCATCGACATCATGTAACCGTGGCGGCGACTGTTTTCCTGGACCCCCTCCCGCGCATCGATGACCAGCAGGGCGGCCTCGGCGTGCGCGGCGCCGGTCACCATGTTCTTCAGGAACTCGATGTGGCCTGGCGCATCGATGATCAGGTAGTGCCGTCGGGCGGTCTTGAAGAAGACGCGGGCCGAATCGATCGTGATCCCCTGCGCCTGTTCGTCCTTGAGCGCGTCGAGCAGGAAGGCGTACTCGAACGGCCTGGCGGTGCGTTCGCAGAGCGCCTTTACCTGCGCCAGCTTCCCCTCCGGAAGCGAGCCCGTGTCCGCGAGCAGGCGCCCGAGGATGGTGCTCTTCCCGTGGTCCACATGGCCGCCAATAACGAGGGGCAGCCGCTCGGGAACCGCGGCAGCCGCGGCCCCGCTTCCAGGTGTGTGCATGCGTGCGATCTGCCGATCAGTAGACGATGCGCAAGGAATCTGCCCGGGGCGCGGGACAGGCGCCACTCTGCAGCGGACTCGCGACGGATCACGCTCCAGGCGAGGAACCGCGCGCCCGCCACGCGCCGCGCTCCAGCCGCTGCGGTTGGGGCGGCCAGGCCTTGAGCCCCTTCTCCACATAGGCCTGGACCTCAGCTGGCGGTCCCGGTGGGCCGACCAGATGGTGCGCACCCCAAGCCCACACCGCGGCCAGGCCGTTGCTGAAGTAGTAGAAGAGGTGAATTGGAATGATCCGGATCGCGAAGCGAAGGCCTCGGCGACGCCGGAAGAACCGGTACAGGCCGAGGTTCGACGCTACCACGACGAGCAGCAGAGCCAGAGCGAGATAGCCGACCGCCGTCCGCCTCAGCCGCAGGTCGAGCACCAAGAGGAGCGCCGCGGCGCCCACCAGCGCGCTATTGAGCCATTCGCGCTTCGAGAAGAACAGGCTGGCCGGTCGCTCGGCGGACCCGAGCGCCAAATGGAGCCGCACCCACGGGACACACCGGTCCCGGACATCGGCGATCACCGCCTGCCGGAAGGTCCAACGCCGGAGAGGGGTACCCTGCACCGCGGGGTCGAGGAGCATGCGGTACCCCAGTCCGCGCAGTCGATAGCCCAGCTCGACGTCCTCGATCTGGGGCCTCGGAAAGTGCCATTCGTCGAACTGACCCGCCTGCGCGAACGCGTCCCGGCGGACGGCCCCGCATGCGGCCCAGAAGGTCCCCGTCGGCCCAGCCGCGCGCTGATGCACGTAGTGTTGCCGCAGGTTCCGGTATTGGGAGACATCGTCGGGCTCCGGAGGATCAGCGTCATAGCTGCCGAACACCGCACCGAGATCCGGCTGGCCGGCAAAGTCCCACAGGATGCGCCGGAGGGTATCGGCGTGTACAGCCACGTCGGCATCCACGAACAGGAGAATCGGGGCCAGCGAGGCATCCACCCCTCGATTGCGCGCGTACGCTGGTCCGTGGGGAGGGCCCGGAACCCGCACCAACAGGTCAGCCCGGGCCCCGGCAATGGCCGAGGAGCGGTCCAGGCTGCCATCGTCCACCACGACCAATTCCCACGCTTCCCGCGGGAGGTCACTCGCGAGGAGGGCATCGAGACAGGCTCCCAGGTGGCCCTGCCCGTCGGAAACAGGCACGATGACCGAGAGCAGCGGCCTTCCCGGCCCTCCGAGGGGACTCTCCATCTCACCCCCTCCGCCCCGGGAGACCGGCTGGCTGCGGGACACCCAGACGTTCAAGGGCGGCGCGCAGGTCAGTCATCGGTGCGGCAGTGAGGCGAACCAGCCCCAGCCGAAGCGGCATCACGTCGTCCCATCGGACTTGCGCTGCCCGGTCCAGGTCGATGAACTCGATCACGTCCGCGCCCGTTTCCGCGAGCGCGCGGGCGCGGGCCTCGGCCTCCGAGGTGCCGGACTCGAGGGCGACCCGGCGAGGCGAGGCGTCGGTGGCAGGCGACCCGCCAGCATCCGGCGTCGCGAGGAGCAGCACCTCCGCCCCGTACGCACGGGCGGCAGCCAGGAGGGAGTCCAGCGCTTCGGTGACCACCACCGGTTGCCCGTGCGTGAGCACGACGACCGCCCCGGCCGGATGGCTCGGAGGATCGGGAGGCATCGAGCTGGCGGAACCTGATTCGGTCATCGATGAAGGTCGGTGGTGCGAGGCTCTGCTAGGATGATACCCGCTGTCCGGAGCGCCTTCCACCCGGACCCGCACGCGCTGATCAGTGAAGGAACAGGATCATCGGTCCGGCAGATGGAGGGGCCAGGGTGCGGGTCGCTCCACCCCGGACGGCCCCGGACTCCGTGAGCAGGCCACTCGCCGGATCCAGCCAGGCAACCTGGAACGAGCCGTCGTTCGCTGAAAGGTCGACCATCACCGGGCGCGACCCCTGCAGGTAGACCACGTAGACGGGGTGCGGGATCGAGGTCGCCGCGAGGCAGAAGCCCGTAGAGGCAAGGTCGGGACGCGGGACCATCGCCGCCAGCGGCACCCGCTCCGCCAGGGCGCGGGCGTAGCCGAGGTTGAGACGGATCTCCTCCCACCTGGGGTCGTCCCGGTCGTAGTCGCCGGCCCCGACCCCCATGGCCGCGCCGTCGTACCCATCCATGAAGACCGGATTCTCGCCGCGGGTGAAACTCTGCCAGACCCAGTTGATCGACCCGCAGGTTCCGCACAGGTGGTCGGTGTCGCTCAGGATCACCTTCGCGGGAGATGCCGCGGGCCGATCCTCCGCATCTCCGTTCGGGGCGATCCAATCGGCCTCGCTCCCCAGCAGGTCGGCGTTGTTGCCGTCGGGCCAGATCGAGGACATACCAACGGGGTGCTGTTTGGGCTTGCCCGCCTCGTACCGCTTGAGGAAGTCGATCATATCGAGCTGCCAGGCCACCGAGCTGGTGTCACCCTCGTTGCTGATCTCATAGAGCACATTGTCGAACTCGTTCACGGCATTCACCACCCGGCGAACATAGGCTTCCTGGATGGCGGTGATCTCCGGGCGAGCGAGGGTCTCGACCTCGTAGCCGAACCCGTCGTGATTCAGGTCGCCATCGATGCCGTTGATGTTGTTTGATGCGTTCATCGGATGGCCCCGCCAGGGATTGTCGTAGTTGAGGGTCCCCTTGATCCCGAGGCTCCATCCGTCGAAGAGCATCACGGAGACATAGATCCCTGCCGCCTGAGCCAGGCGGACGCGGTCCGACAGCCGCGCGAAGTAGCCCGGGTCGAACCGCGTGAGGTCTACTCGCGGCTTGCCATCGAGGGCGAGGCCGGGCCCGGTTCGGAGGAACGGCACCGGGTCGAACCAGTAGTCCCCCTGGATCTCGGCCGTCCACTTGAGCTGCTCCCAAGCCCACAGTCGAAAGAAGTTGTGGCCGTGCTCCCGCAGAAAGGTGAGATAGCTGGCGTAATCAAAGGGAGCGGGCGGGTCGCTGGTGCCGTTGTCCTGAAGGTTCGACCAGGTGTGGGAACCGGTCAGGTAAACGGCCTCACCGGAGGGGGTCTCGAAGTAGTGCGGATTCTGGCGGCTTACCCGGAGGGGGCCCCGAGCCGCCCCCTGCCGACCGACCAGGGTCTCCAGAATCGGCGCCGGACGCCGTAGACTCTGCCCCCCGACTGGGGAGCTCGGCGTTAGGGCGATGACAGCGGAGAGAGCCCAGCCGAAGGCATCTCGACTCACCGCCGGCGCGCCTGAAGGCTGACCCGCGCCTGGGCCAGGGCCCACCGAGGGCGGAGCACGGCCTTGAGCGCCGCCTTGCCGACATAGGGAAGGATCGCGAAGGGACGCAGCCTTTCTCCGATCGTGGCAAGACCGCGCCGATGGTAGGCCCAATAGGCAGGTTCGCGCCACAGCAGCGCCGCTTCACCCAGCCTTGACAGGTGCAGTCGCTCGAAGCGCCGCATCCTCATCTGGCGTTCCGAGGGTCCGAGAAACTCGGCCCCAAACATCCGGTGAGTGATATAGGCATCCAGCTCGCGCCAGTCGTAGGTGCTGGCGCCGGCCAGGATCGACTCCGGACGGACTCGCAGGTAGCTCAGCACCTGATGCACGAAGCCAAAGTCACTCTTCCTCAGCACCTCGAAACAGAACTCCGAATCCTCGTGCACCCGGTCAAGCGTAAAGGGCGGGTGCCGCTCGCGAACCAGATCGGCGCGGTACATGAGCGTGGTCGGCGTTCCGAAGACGCCGCAGGTTCCGAGCAGGTGCCCACGGTTGGTATCATGCCCTCCGAGAACCTCCATCTCGACGGGAATGCCATATCCCTGCACCCGATTGCCCTCGAGATAGTAGGCGCCGACCAGGCCGACGGTGGGGTGTCGTTCCGCCACCGCGAGCATCCGCTCCAGGCACTCGGGGAAGATCCAGTCGTCGGCTTGCACGATCTTCACGTAGCGGCTCCGCGAGTCGATCTGCTCGAGGGCGCCGTTGTAGTTCTCGACCTGGCCCACGAACCTCGGATTATGAACCAGCCGAATCCGAGGGTCGCGGTCCGCCCATTCCGCGGCGATCCGGTCCGAGCCATCCGTGCTCTGGTTGTTGACGAGGAGGTATTCGAAGTCCGTGAAGGTCTGCGCCAGGACGCTCTGGATGCACTCGGCAAGGTAAGCGGCCGTGTTGTAGAACGGCGTCACGACGCTCACCAGCGGGCCCGTCCTCTGGGAACTCATCGACGGGAGAGCAGTCCCCCGGTGCCGAACATCTGGTCGAATTGAGCCATCACCCGCCCATGGTATGCCTCCACGCGATCCATCACCCGGCCCTGGATGGCCGCCAGCTCCGGTACCATCTCCCGATACGCGGCGAGCAGCGTGTCGGCGGAGGCATTGGCGATCGGGAAGCACAGGTGCGAGAGCCCCATGTCGGCCATGAGCGTGTCGACCTTGAGATCGTAAGAGAGCGCAATCGTGGGGCGACCGGCGCGTTGCGCCAGGAGCAGCCCGTGAAGGCGGCTGGCCAGCACCAAGTCCAGGCCCACCAGGTACTCGAGCAGGCTCGAAACGCTCTTGGTGTCGGCCACGCGTACCGCCGCGCGCTCGGCCGGGGTGAGAACGGCCCGCAAGTCCTCCACCACCGCCCAATCGCACCAGTCGGTGCCGAACAGCGACACCTCGCACCCGTCCGCGAGGAGGCCGCGAACGACAGCCGCCAGGCGCTGGACATACCCCGAGAAGAACGCAGGATCGCCGCCCGGCCAGACCCGCGGATCGCGATAGGCTATCGGGCTCACCCCCACCCGCCGGGCCGAGCCGGTGCCGACCGGAATCGCCGGCCGGGGGAGGGGAATCCCGTACGCCAGATCCGGCACGACGGGGAGCGGCGCCTTTAGCCCCAGCGCCTCGGCCCGACGGCTCGAGACCTTGTCCCGAAACGATCGGTAGTCCGCCTGACCGACAGCGCGGCGAACCAGCCAGCGAGCCCGGGCGGTCTCGAGCTCGCACATGCCGACGCTGATCAGAGCGAATGGCACCCGCGCGCGCCTGGCCAGGCGCCCCCACTTGTACAGGGCGAAGGGATGTCCCCACGGCCCGCCCCAGAACTCGTCGAGCTGGCCACCACCGGCAGCCACGACGAGATCACTGCCGGCCACGAGCCGGGCGGCCTCGCGCCCATGGCCGGGCTCGGCCAGGAGGGTCAATGCCGTGTCGTTCACGAAGCGGAGCGGTTGACGCAGAAAAGGGATTCGCCAGAGCCGGGTCACGCCGGGAAGGCGGTTCCCCATGGGGCGTTCGCCGCGCTCCGGTCGCCCGATCATCCCATACCCGGACAGCGACCGCCCGGCCAGCAGAAAGCCCTCGATGCCGTGGCGCGCCTCGGTATCACCGGGGGCGAGCGTGACCCCCACAATGCGGGCGGACGGCCAATGGGAGCGGATCGCCTGGATGGTGGCATCGAGAATCGCCGCATCCCCCAGGTTCCCCCAGCCGCTCGGGTTGAGGAGGAGGACGGTCGGCTGACCTTCACGCGGTGCGAGCGGACGGCTGGGTGCCGTGGGAGCGCTCGAAGTCATCCAAGCTCCAGCGAGGCCTTTCGGACGGTGAACGCTTCAGCGTAACCACCTCGGGCGCGGCATTCCATGCCCCGCAGCCGCATCAGGCCCAGAAAGGTCTCGGGAGAGAACCAGTCCTTGCTCCGTTGCGAGGCGAACCCCGACATGAGAAGCCGGGTCTTCCGGCGAGCCGTGGCACCGGACAGAGGAACATAGAAGTTCGGCCGGCCGAGGTCCCCATCCCATTTCGGTATCTCGTACTCGAGAATCAGTTGACGACGGAAGGTGTTCCAGGTCAGGTCCGACACGACGCGATGATCCTGGTGCCGATCGTCGCGGGTGTGGGTAAGCACCAGGTCTGGCTGAAATCCCCGAGCGATCTCTTCGAAGGCCTCCTTCACGTCGGCAAACTCGGCCGGGAAGAAGCCGTCCCGAAAGGTGAAGAGTCGCAACGCCCGCTCGGTCCGGGACCCCAGGAACCGGCGGGCACTGTCCCGAGCCTCAGAGCCTCGCACGCCCGCGGCGCTCAAGACGACCCACCTGAAAGCCACTCTTGGATACCGCCGAAGCAGCTCGAGCACCAGCCCACCGCACCCGATCTCGATGTCGTCGGAATGCGCCCCGAGAAAGAGCACCCGGCGCAGGCCAGCCGGTCCGGTGCCGAAGCGGAGGCCGCTCATTCCCGAGCCGCGATGGCCGTGGACCGGTCGAAGGTGCCTGACATGCGTGGTGGGGCCGGCCCGCGGCTGGCCAGCGTGGCGGGACCGCCCAGGTCGAAGACGAACAGCACGGCCCCCGCGGTCACCGCCAGCCGCGGCTTGCCATCGACCCGGAAGACCATCGGCGCGCCGCCGATGTCACCGCCGAGATTCTCCTGCCAGACTCGTTCGCCGGTCCGAGCGTCGAACGCGACCAGGCTGGACTCCTCGGACCCCAGCACCAGTCGGTCCCCAACGCCGAGCAGGCCACCAGACTTGGCTCCATGCGGCAACGTGAACAAGGGGGCGCGCCAGCGGGCCTGGCCGGTCGCCACGTCGAGCGCGACGATAAGATGCTGGGCCCGTTCGCCGGGGACGGGCAGGACCCGTCCGCCGGTGAAGAGGCCGTCCGAGCGATCCAGGTGCGGGTCGCGGAAGAACCACCCCCCGCCATCCCACACCGGCACGTAGAGGAGTCCCAGGCCCTCGCTGTAGGTGGGGGGCCACCAGTTGGTTGCACCGGCGTTTCCGGGGTAGACCAGCACACCCTTCGGGGTCGGCAGCGAGGCGGCCCGCACCCGGGGATTGCCCAAACTGTCGAATCCGTCGTTCCAGGTCTGCTTGGCGAACGGCGTGGCCCGAAGGAACTCACCCGTCGCGCGGTCAAGCACGTAGAAGAATGCGTTCTTGTTCGCCCACAGGATGAGCTGCCGTTTCTTGCCCTGCCACACGGCATCGGTCAGGATGGGAGACTGCCCCGCATCCCAGTCGTGCGAGTCGTTCGGCGTAAACTGGTAGCTCCACTTGAGCGTTCCGCTGTCGATGTCCAGCGCAATGACGCTGCAGGTGTGGAGGTTGTTACCGGGGCGAGTGTCCGGCGCGTAGGCGGGCGAGGGATTCCCCACGCCCCAGTAGAGGAGGCGGAGATTGGGATCGTAGGCCCCCGTGACCCAGGCGCCGCCCCCACCGCCGAGGGCAGCCCGGCGGTCGGACGGCCAGGTCTGGCTGCCCGGTTCGCCAGCCGCCGGGATCGTATAGAACCGCCAGAGGTGAGTCCCATCCTCCGGCCGATAGGCGTCGAGGAAGCCACGCGCCCCGAATTCGCTCCCCGAGATTCCGATGATGAGCTTGCCGTCGGCAATCAGCGGAGCGCCGGTGATGCTGGCCCCGTCCTGCCGCCGGGCGACGGGAATGTCCCAGCGCAAGGCGCCCGTCCCCAGGTCGAGCGAGATCAGATGGGCATCCAGGGTGCCAAAGAAGACCGCGTGTCCGTAGACGGCGACGCCCCGATTGGCCCGCAGGCAGCACAGCTTGAGATCGAGCGGGAGGTCCCGATGGAACCGCCAGACAACGTCGCCGTTCCGCTGATCAAGGGCGACCACATCGGTGGCCGTGGTGACGATGAGAAGCCCGCGGGCCGCGATCGGCGTGCTCTGGGAAGCCACGGGGTCCGCCCGGAGCTGATACGCCCACGCGAGGTGCAGCCGCTGAATGCTGGTCCGGGTCAGCTCCGGCACGCTTTTGTTGCGATGTCCCCGCCAGCCGCCGGCGTAGGTCACCCATTCATCGTCACGGCTATCGGCGGTGGCGAGGTCGTGGTCCGCGATCGGGGCGGCGCGGTCGGCGGCCTGCCCCACTGGCGTGGCTGCCGCGGCGGTCCCGGCCCGCTGCAGCGAGCGAATCAGCGCGATGGCACGCCACGCATCGTCAAAGGAGAGTCCGAGCGAGCGCATCCCCGTACCGGGAATGCCGTCGCGCACGGTGCGGAACATGGCCCAGTCGCTTGCCCCGTGGCGCAGGTCGGCCGAGGCGAGTGAGGGCCCCATCCCGCCCCTGGCCTCCGCACCGTGGCAGACCGCGCAATGGCTGGCGAAGATCACCGCGCCCCGCGCCGAGTCGCCCTCGAAACGGGCCGGCATCAGTAGAGATGAGTATGGAGACCGGGTCTCCAGCAGGGCATCGAGGTCGAAGCCGGAGTGCGGCCTGATGAGCGGCACCAGGTCCCACTTGCTGACTTCGGGGAGCTCGCCTTCGGCCTTGAGCGCGAGAATCTCGAGCCGCACCCGGATACCGGGAGACACCGCCGCGGTCACCGCCAGCACCAGCCCGCCGAGCCAGAGCAGTCGGAACTCTTTCAGTCGAGCGAGCATGGATCCTCGTCCGGGGCCTGCCTAAAGGGTCAGCCTCAGGGGTGCGAACCGAAGTTGCCGTTCTTCCATACGTACCACGGGGGCTTCCCCGAAGCGTGCAGTTCGTCCAGCCTGGCCTTGTCCTTGGCCGTGTCCATCGGAACCCAGAACCCATCGTACTCATAGGCCAGCAGCTTCTGCTGCTCGACCAGCCTGGTGAAGGGCTTCTCGACCAGTTCCTCTCCCGGCTGGACGTTGTCGAAGATCTCCTGCCGGAAAACGAAGAATCCACCGTTGACCCGGAGCCCGGACTGGGCGATATCCCGGAAGCTCTGCACGCGACCCGCCGCGTCGACCGAAACGAAGTGGTAGCTCAGGTTGGGCCGCACCGAGAGGAAGCAGGCATGCGCCCCGCTCTTCTGGAACGCCTGCACCTGCTGGGGCAGCGGAAGATCGGTCAGACCGTCGCTGTAGTTGGCCAGGAACATCTCTTCTCCGGCCAGGTGCTTCTTCACCGCCATGAGTCGCTGGCCGATATTGCTCGACAGGCCGGTCTCGACAAAGGTGATGCGCCAGTCCTCGATGTCACTCGTGAGCAGCTCCCGCTTGCGCCCACCCTCCGAGAGGATGAAGTCGTTCGACAGCCCTTCCTCGTAGTGCAGGAAGTAGTTCTTGATCAGGTCGCCCCGATAGCCGAGACAGAGAATGAAGTCCCGGTGCCCGTAATGGGCGTAGTACTTCATGAGGTGCCAGAGAATGGGGCGGTAGCCGAGCGGCACCATTGGCTTGGGCACGTTGTCGGCATAATCACGGAGCCGCATCCCCAGACCGCCGCAGAACAGAACGACTTTCATCGTGGTCTCCTCCGCTCCAGCCGCCTCACGCGACCACCGGGGCGGGCTGGTTCCAACGCAGATCCTCGTCCAGGCGACCGGCGTCCTGCAGACGCTTGATCTGCTTCAGGCGCAGGTAGCGGTAGCCCAGGAACTCCTCCGACGTAAGGCCGGCGGCGCGATAGGCGGCGCACAGCTCCTCGACCCCCTTCTGCACCGTCCACTTGGGCTGAAAGCCCCGCAGCATGCGCGCGATCTTCCCACAATCGACTCGATAGCTCCGGGGGTCGGGACCGCCGCCTTCGGCGTAGCGGATGGAACAGCCGGAGACCACGGCCTTGACCATGTCGGCGATCTGCCGCACCCGCAGGTTGTCCTGGTTCCGGCCGACGTTGAACGCCTGATTGTGGATCACATCGCGCGGGGCCTCGAGCGCCGCCAGGAAGGCCCGTGCGATATCCTCGACGTGCACCAGCGGCCGCCAGGGCGTTCCATCGCTCTGGATGAGGACGTCCCCCTGCGTGATCGCATAGCCGACGAGGTTGTTCACGACGATGTCGCATCGCAGCCGGGGCGAGGCCCCATAGGCCGTGGCATTCCGCAGGTAGACGGGACTGAAGTTGTCGTCCGCCAGGCGACGCACTTCCTGCTCCGTCATGATCTTCGACTCGCCGTACGGCGTGATGGGGTTGAACGGCGCCTCCTCCGTCAGCATCTCGTCGCCCGCCAGCCCGTACAGGCTGCAACTCGACGCGAAGAGCCAGCGCCTGATGCCCGCGGCCTTCGCGGCCTTGGCGAGCCGCACCGAGGCGTGGTAGTTGATGTCGTAGGTGGAGTTCGGGTTCAAGTTGCCCAGCGGGTCGTTGCACAGCGCCGCCAGGTGGATTACGGCGTCGAACCCCGACAGGTCGCCCGGGGTGACGTCCCGGAGGTCCATTCGGAGAGCCGGAACATCGGGGACGGGAGAGCCAAAGGTGCAGTCCTCATACAGGTAGGTATCGAGGCCCACCACCTGGTGGCCGGCTTTCTGGAGCAGCGGCACCATGACCGATCCCACATAGCCGTTGTGCCCCGTCACTAGCACCCGCATTTCTTACCCCCGTCGATAAGCCGTAAACTCCAAGTCCAGCTTGAACCTAGCCCGCCTGCCCAGCAGCTTCCGTGCCTGCCCTCCCCGGGTCCTGCCGGAGCAGCCCAACCCCCTCCAAGGCGCGGGCCGCCTCCCGGATGACCCTGAAGGCCACTCCGGACCGCTCGGCGATATCAAGGAGGGTGTGTCGTCCGTCCGACAGGTTGAGCACCCAAAGCAGGGCCATCTCGAACCCGGGAAGGTCGCGCCCCCCGGTGGCCCGGTAAAGACCCCGCCGACCGAGCTGCGGCTCGCAGCGGGGGTTCAGATTAAGGTAGGTGCGGTCCCCGTCGAGGATCTCCATGATCCGCCGGCACTTCTCCAGCGAATCGGCCAGGGCCTCCGGCCGCACAAAGTCGAGATTATCGGCGGAGGTGTGGTACTCCGGGAACCGGCCATTCGGCGTTCTCGTGAGGCACCCGACTGGGAGATCGAACCCGGGCGAGCAGTATTGGCGCTCATCGTAGCCATAGGGCACGAAGTCCAGCAGTGCGTGCGGCCCCGCGTGGCCCAGCACGTGCGCGGCCGCCCGGTCCACCAGCGCGTTCCCCCGCCGGCTCCGCTTGTAGGTGGATTGACCCGGGTCCCCCAGGCAGCTCAGGACCAGGCCGTGCCGGATGCGGCCGACTTCGGCTTCGTGCAAGGCGAGCCAGGTGATGGAGCCGATCGTCCCCGGGATAAACAGGAATCGGACCGTGTGGCGCCGAGGGCCGGCAGCGAGATGCCGGGCCAGGAATACCGCGACCGCCATTCCGGAGAGGTTGTCGTTGGCCAGAGAGGGGTGACAGCTGTGCACGCTGATGAGCACTTCCTCATCGCTCTCGCCGCGCAGGACGGACTCCCCGTAGGTCAGATGCCCCGGCGCCAGGGTCGCGTCGATGCAGACATCATATTCGCCCTCCGGCAGCGCCTGCAGCTGGCGGTGGGTCAGGCAGAACCCCCAGTCCTCGGCGTAATACGTCGTCCGGTAAGGGACGAGGTCGGGCTGTTCCGGAAGGGTATGGAGCCGCGGGCGTAACTCGCTGAGCGTCATCCGGGCGCGGACCGGCACGCTGTAGTTGACCACGTGCAGATTGGAGGCACGGAAATCGACCACGCGGCGCCCGGTCGCATCGGCGATCCACGCGTCGCGAATGTTCCACTCCTTGGGCACCGTCCAATCGAAGACCTTGGTACCCGTCGCGACCTCTTGCAGTTCGATCGGCACCACTTCGGCCAGCCGCCGCAGAGAAGCACGGAACCCCTCCCCCGTGATGCTCCGGCAGATGGGGTAGAGCTCGCGGATAAGCGCATGCATGGCCGCGCCCTCCTCGGACACCGGCGCAGCGCTCACGGGCGCGCCCCGAGGTCATAATCCGGATAGGTCGCGTCCCGCTGGCTCAGAAAGGGAGGAAGGATCGGCCAGTGGATGCCAAAGGCGGGGTCGTCCCAGCGAGCGCCACGCTGCGCCTCCGGCGCGTAGAAGGTGGACATCTGGTAGAACACCTCGACCTCATCGACCAGCGTCTGAAAGCCGTGCGCGAACCCCAGGGGGATGTAGAGCGCGCGGTGATTGTCGGCCGTGAGCTCCACCCCGAACCACCGCCCGAGGGTCGGCGAGTCGGGCCGCAAATCTACGATCACGTCATAGAGCTCGCCCCGGGTGACACGGACCAGCTTCGCCTCGCCATGCGGTGCCGCCTGCCAATGCAGGCCGCGCAGGGTGCCGCGGCGGCGGTTGAACGAGACATTGCACTGGGCCACGCAGGGATCGAGACCCTGCGCCTCGAACTCCCGGCGGCAGAAGCTCCGGGCGAAGAACCCCCGCTCATCCTCGTGACGCTCCAGCTCGACGGTGACCGCGCCCGCCAGTGGCGTGGGCTCGAAGATCACGGGTAGACCGTCACCTCGGGAATCGGCACCACGAACTTCCCGCCCCATTCCCGGACGTAGGCCAGCTGGCTCATGATCTCCGTCTTGAGGTTCCACGGGAGAATCAGCACGTAGTCGGGCCGGGTCTCGCGGATCTTGTCCGGGTGCAGAATGGGGATGTGGGTGCCCGGCGTGAACTTTCCGTGCTTGTGATGATTGCGGTCGACCGTGAAATCGAGGAAGTCGGTGCGGATGCCGCAGTAGTTGAGCAGCGTGTTGCCCTTGCCGGGCGCGCCGTAGCCGACGACCCGCTTCCCTTCCCGTTTGGCCTGGATGAGAAACTCGAGCAGCTTCCGCTTCGTCTCGCGCACCCGCTCCTCGAAGTCGGCGTAGTAGGCCAGGGTGTCCACTCCGGCCGCGGCTTCCCGGGCCCGGAGGTCGAGCAGGCGGTCGGTGACCGGCTTGGACTCGTCCTCGGCGTGACGACCGTAGATGCGGATCGACCCGCCGTGGGTCGGCAGCTCCTCCACGTCGAAGAGCACCAGCCCGTGCGCCGCGAAGATGCGCTCGGCGGAGTACAGGGAGAAGTACGAGAAGTGCTCGTGATACACCTGGTCGAACTGGTTGCCGACCACCGTCTGGTGCAGGTGGGGGAACTCGATCGTGATGACCCCATCCGGGGCCAGCAGGATCTTGAGCCCGGCCACGAAGTCGTTCAGATCCGGCACCTGCGCGAGAACGTTGTTCCCCAGGATGAGCGCTGGCCGCTGGCCCTGCCGGACCAGGTCCCGGGCCGTCTCCCGGCCGAAGAACCGCACCAGGGTGCGGACTCCCTTGTCCTCCGCAACCTTCGCCACGTTGGCGGCGGGCTCGATCCCGAGACAGGGGATGCCCCGCTGCACGAAGTACTGCAGGA
>Ga0335081_10008889_pt1 | contig 16131 bp, 9 predicted proteins | sample Lox_Sample_35_FD_206713 | JGI IMG/M metagenome (GOLD analysis project Ga0335081, IMG submission 206713) | Soil microbial communities from Loxahatchee National Wildlife Refuge, Florida, United States - Lox_Sample_3.5 | ecosystem: Environmental > Terrestrial > Soil > Wetlands | place: USA: Florida... | reverse complement strand
GCCCAGCGCCGACGCTGATCGTCGTTGAGCCGGAGCCGCCTTCCCCCGAGTTGTTCCCTCAGGACCTTGTTCTCTTCGCGAAGGTAATCGATCATCTGAACGTGCCGCTGGTTCATCCAGCCGGACAGGGCTACCAGGACGAATCGAAACGGGTCGATGAGCTTGAGCATGAGCCAAAGGCACATTGTCGCTCAGGAGGTCATCTTTAGGAACCGGCCTCTTCTGAATCAGATCGAGTTTTCAGACCATACGGGGTGGGCTGTTGGGTGGGCTGTTCGCCTCTAAACCGCGTCTAAGTTATTGAAATGAATGGTGGGCGCGACAGGACTCGAACCTGTGACCTCCTGCGTGTGAAGCAGGCGCTCTAACCAACTGAGCTACGCGCCCTTGTTTTCAATAACTTGCGAGAAGGAGCCTGCCGTCAGAGGTACTGTCTCAGAGTTTATCACAGAGCGGCAATACTCGAAGAACGTCACACCCAAGACTCTATCATGGCAGGGGTTACGCCTTCAAATCGTTTAGTGCCGCTCTGGAATCTGCTCCCGAAGCGGATCGCGGCCCGCCAGGAACTGCCTCGCGAGTGTTTCCGCCACCACCGCTACCCGATGCATCTGAGCCCGGCCGCTGGTGTCGATTCCCCGGCAGGCGATGACGCGGTGTCCATCATAGTGAAGTAGCTCCCCGCGACACTGTTGCACGGCCGCCCTTCCTTTGTTACCGCTGCATTCCCGCGCCGGCCTGTTCCTTCCATCGCAGTTCGTTCACGCCGATCGCCAGCAGCCACAGGCACAGCGCGATCTGCCCAACGGCGGGGAAGACCAGAATGTAGGGCTGCAGAGACCCTGCAAGCGGTGATGACAGAAACGGCACATAGCTCAGACCGGCAAGCGCCATCAGCACACCTAGAATGCGCGGCAGGAAAGTGGACCTGAGAATGAGGATGCCGACCAGTAAGCAATACAACCCGAAAAATACCAGGCCTATGTTGTGGTAGGCTGATGCGCGCAGTTTCAGAAACACCAGCGCCAGTGACTGCAATTGTTCCGCCGTAAATCCGCTCAAGGGCGGCGCGCCCCGCAACAGGAACTGGGGAGCAAGATGAAAGAGGCTGCTTAGAGCCTGAACAATGCTTGCCGTGAGGCTGAAAAAAGCCGCGACCAGCGAGACGCTCCCGTTCACGGGCTTGAACAACTCGTACAAAAGGGCCGTCAAAGCGATATAGCTCGCAAACGCGACGATGTCAGCCGCGAAGCCCCACCACCACAGCGGCGCGTGCGCCAGGACGTTGGCCGCGGTAGCCGCGGCATCGTCCGATACCACCAGCCGGTTGCGTACGAACGCCTCGGCTATGATTCTCGTCAGGATGGTGAGCAAATAGAAGACCCCGGCGATTCTGGCCTTGAGGTGCGGCGATGCTTCTCGAGTCCGGTCCGTTGCTGCGCCTGTGCTCATACACGTTTCTCCTGTAGCGAGGCTGAATCAGGAGCGCATGCGCTCGCCATGTCAGGCCGGGCCGGCCTGTGCGAGATTCCGAAAACAACGACGGGCACATCGAACCGGGACGCGCCAACGATCCGGTCAAAGTGGGGGACGCCGATGAAAGCGCAGACTACGAACCATATGGACGAGATCACACCGAAGCCGGCCAGTGCTCTCGGAATATACCTTGACTGGAACCACAGGCAGCTGCAAACCGCGGAGGCCAATCCCCAGAACGGCAGGCCAACGTAGTATGCGTCGAAGCTCGCCGCGATGTGCAGGCTCGCCAAGGTCTGCAATTGCCCCGGCTCGAAGACTGGCAGGTAGGAGGCGTCGCCCAAAAGCCGCAGGGCGCATAGCGTGTTGAGCGCGGTAACCCCACATCAAGGCAAACACCAGCCTGCAGAAATCCGCAACCAAGGCGAGATACCGACCGCGAGCGGCGGCAAGACCGCCCAGCGGAACGGCGCGCGCCGCGCCCAACTGGAAACCATCAGCATCCATCCATAAAACGGGGCATGCCAGAGACAGTGCATTACGGCCAGGTGGTGGAGCAGCATCAGCGACATCTGCGCGATCGGCAGTTGGCTCCACAATGGGTCGATGCCGGCTCCGGCGGCGAGCAATACGCTGAACTCAGAAAGAACATGATCCACATCCCCGCCACCGCGACCGCGGAGGCGATCAGCCGCAAAACGAAGAGCAGAATGGCGGCCTTCGAGAGAACCGTAATGAGCCGAGCTTCTGAAGCTCGCCGTGGATCTTCGGAGCGCCCCTACGGGGAGTGTCTGGCGCAAGTCGCCGAACCAGGACACGAATTTCCTCAGCGATTCGCGGCCGTCCACCGCGCGGTCGGGACCTCCAACGCCAGTACAGATGGAACCAGTCTATCGGGTGCCACGGTATCACTCTCGCGCGTGACACACTGGGGCGAAACGCGTTGACCGCTTCATCGCATCACTTGCAGCCGGGCACTAGGAACGATCCGATGCGTGTGGTCGAGGATGTGGCCCCGCCCTTGAGGTAGTTCCCGACAAACCAAAAGGTGCAGTCGTCGGAGGGGTCAACGACGATGTTGGTGTAGTCTTCCCAGCGTAGGTTGCCCGTCTGCGAGGCCTGGCCCTCCGCCAGCACCGATTCGTGAAAGGTGAGCTGGCCTTTTGGGTCCTTGGCCAAGCGCGCCGCAAAACGCTGGCCAGGGAAGTTGGAAGCGCCACCGAAGGAATAGCCGATACCGATGCCGCCTTTGCGGTCCATGGCCATGCTTCCCAGCCATCGATACGATCCTTCCGGCGCATAGGTCCCCTGTTGATACAGCACGGGGTCGCGTTGTTTGTTCATGCGGAACTCATACCAGCGAACGCCGCCGCCATGCGCGGCGGTAGCGATGGAATGCTCCGCCAGGATAGACTCATGGTCGCCGAAGTTGCGGTAGACCAGCCGCTGGATGAGCTTGTCGCCTTGCGAATCGAGACGGCGCTCGGTGCCCGGCTGAGGGACGCAACTGCTCAACTGGCCGTCACAGAGATAGTGATAGGGCGCCACGGCGATTTTCTGCGGCGGCGAGACGGTAGTCTTAGCGGGATCGTCCCAATCCACGTGCACCTTGTAAAAGTAGATGCCATCGTCCTCGAAGATTTTCAGGAGTTGCGTGCCCCCCGTCGACATCATGATGTTGGGCGCACCCGGCGGCGGCAGCCGCTTTCCATCCACGTCGGCGTTCAGCATGAAGACGCCGCCGTCGATCACCACGCATTGCTCCGTTGCGGGCAGGCCTTTCAGCATTTTGTTGCGATCGGCGATGCACTCGTGCTTCTGCGTGATCACCTCCGGCAGCAGATTGTCGCTGGTGCTGGTGGGGTTGTAGTAACCGTCGGGCCAGACCGCCGGACGCGGGTAGTCGGGAAACAGCGTCCGCTGGAACTCGTAACGGTAGTAAGGCCCGAGCGGGTCGGACGTCGCGCTCACGGCGTAGCACATGGCATAGGGGCTCGGCGGCGCGAAGACCGGCACGACAATCAGCCAGCGGTCGGCCACCTGGTCATACCGCACCACCGAGTCGGCATTGTTGTTCACGCCGCAGCGGTTGCCGAATCCGGCGAAAACGGTGTTGTTGGGCACCGGGCCGTAGAGCAGTTTGCCGGTGGCGGGATACTTCTTGCCCTTCTTGGTGAAGACTGCCATGTTGCCGCCCAGGATCTCGAAGATGTGGTCGGGGCCGACGGCCAGGCTGATATCGATACCGCCGCGTCCCCCACCTCCGCGGCCTGCGTTGGCGTCGGTCTCGTTGGTCGCACCGGGAAACTCGCGGCCGATAAAGCCCTCGCCCAGACCGTCGAAACTGCCTGCCGGCGCAATCGCGGGACGCTGGCCCTGTGCAGTCTGCTCGACAGCGGCGCCAGCGGCATTGATGTCTGGCGCGGGCGGCTGCGGCGGAATCGGCGGAGGACCGCCTGCCCGTCCCCCACGGCCGCGCCCGGCGCCAGCGCCCCCGCGCGCCGCCGGCGGCGTCGGCGCTGTGGCGCCCAAGCCGTCGCCCGGGCCTTTGATTGAGCCTTGCGTTTCCGCGTGGCTCACCACCGCAGGATGAATCACGATTGCCTTGTCCGGTATGAACTGCTCCAGCGACGACAACGGTGGGGAGGTATCGAAGACTGCTGCCGTGCTGATGGCGGTGGCCGGCGCTCTTCGAGGGACCGTCGATCTGGCGCGCCGCGCGGCCACAAGACCGGGAACCCCGGGCATGACCAGACCAACCACGATGGCTATGACAGCAAACGACGGAACGATCGAGCTTCGGACGAATCGCTTCATATAGCGCCTCTTTTCATGACGATTTCAGTAAAATACCCTGCGGCCGCGCGGAGCATTTCTCTACTTTGCCGGATTGGCGCCCCGTTGCGCCAGTTCTTGGTAGGTGTGGCGCGCCTGTTGCACCGCGGTTCGGAACTTCTCATGCGCCTCCGGCGATTCAAAATGTCCGCGCGCATCGAGTCTCTGCCACATGGCTGCCACCATGGCGTCCAGAAACTGGGCGTCTTTTGCCGAAACAAACCCCTTACCATCCCGGACCACGTACACGGGGGTAGTTTGAGCGAAGGCGTAGTCATCGGAAATGGTCGCACTGGATGGACCAATCGCGCGTGCCGCCACCCAACCGCTATCCTCGAGATGCAGCGCTTCAGTGAGCGTATAGCGTCCTTCTCGGCCGGAGACCGGGAAAGTCTTCGCCACTTGACCGTTCACGATCAGTTCGATCCGATCCAGCGGGGCGACGGATGCCACCTCGCAGCGAATCTGCAGGTCGGCCGGACCCGCGGTGCGAATCTCGGCGCCGGGTTCCTTGCCGTTGACCGTGAACAGCACCAGAGGTCCAGTGGTGCCGAAGGTGCGGCCCGCTTTGATCGCTTCGAGCCAGGAACGCACCGAAAGGGGCCCGTCCACCCGCGCGTAGGTCCGGCTGGTGCCGGGCGGCCCTCCATTCCAGGAGTTGCCGAAATCGTCGGAACCGCCGGTAGCGGGAATCCGAAATCCTGCGTTCAAATAACGGTAGTACATCTCGGCATTCGCCAGATCGTCATAAGGGATGTTGGTGACGTCGTAGAAATCGCCCTTACCCAGCGCAACGTCGAGAGCGATTTCGCTATTTGCGCCGTCGTCCGGCTGCACCACCCGGCGCGTGTAAGGGTGCATGTAGCCGGCCAGACCTCCTTGCGCGTGTGCCGCGTCCACGTATGAGTAATTCGGGACGTAGCTCGCGTACACCGTGTTCAGAGTTCCCGCCACCGGCGGCATCGCGAATTCCTGAATGCCGAGCAGACCAATATGTCCAAAGCTTCCGCGAAACTCCTCTCCGTATTGCAGAATGTGAGTGGCGGTCGAAAGCGGATGGGGCTTTCCGGTCAGGTCCTCCGGGCGGCCCATCCATTGTGTCCCATCCATGTGGATCAGATCGTTGGTAACGTGGAGGTCCTCCGCCAGCAGCATCTCGAAATAGCGCTCGTGAGTAAGACCGAACCTTCCATCGTGCAAGTCGTGGGTGTGGGTGTCTCCGGAATACCAGTGCTGCGCCGGCGCGTCGATCAGGCGGCGCAGCCGCAGTTCGACATCGGCCACCTTGTCCGCGGGAACATTCACTTCGGCGCCCGCGGGCACGTACTCGGGGCCGCGCATCGCAAACAGACGCGTGTTCCCGGCCGGCACCTCCACCTCGAACGAGCCGGAGCTGGGGAAGTAGTGGGTATCGATCACCGGGTTCATGCGGTGGAACCCGCCGTCGGGAGTATAACTGCGGCCGTCGCTGGCGCTCACAGTAGCGCGGGCCGGGATGACCTTGCCGTCGGGGCCCAATACGCGCACCCGCACTCTGCCGCTCGGAAGACTGCTTTGCCGCGCCCGAATCTTGACCTCGGTCCAACCCTGGCGGCGGGCGCCTCCGGCGGGCATGATCATCAGGTGGGCCGGTCCATCGAAGTTGGAGGTGAACGCAATGCGCGACCCGTCGGGCGAATAGACCGGAGAGAATTCATCCGCGCTGTCAAAGGTCAGCCGCGCGACTGATCCTCCTTGCGCCGGGACAGCAGCGATGTCGGCTGTGGCGGCTGCCTCGGAGGTAAAGATCAGGGCAGAACTGTCCGGCGACCATTTCGGTTTTGCGTGGAAGCCGGTCTCTTCGTAGTAGACCAGGCGCGGATCGCCGTCGGGCAGGGGCTTGATCCAGATGCCTCCCGAACCTAACCGCCCGCGCATCGGAGCAATGTAGGCCAGGTACTTGCCATCAGGGGAAGGAGCTGGCTGAAGCTGCGCGCCTTGCAAGCCTGCCACCGGCGTTACCGTGCCGCTATCGAGCGCCACGTAGTAGATGGCAAAGCTACCCTTGCGCGCAGAAGAGAAGTAGAGACCTTTGCTATCCGGACTCCAGGCCGGCGCGATATCCACCTGCGGATCGGAGGCGATCACGCGCAAGTCGCCGCCGACCGCAGGGACAATACCGATCTCCAGGTTCCGATTGAGGTCAACCGTGAGCGCCAGAAAGGCGCCGTCCGGGCTCCAAGCGGGCTCGAAATAGTAGGCCGGCCCTTTCGTCAGAGCGATTGCCGTGCCGCCCTCAGCCGGCACTTTCCAGATGTCGCCTCGCATCGAGAAGGCGATCCACCGGCCATCCGGACTCCATGCCGGATCCATGGGGCCAGTGGACACTTCGGGTAAGAGCTGGGCCTCCGTTCGAATGCGGTCCCCGCCCGTATCAGGGAAGCGGAACATATTGTGCTTCTGGGCCAGCAAGGGGAATACAAGGGCGGCCAGAGCAGGAATGGCGCCGGGCCAAAATGTGCGAAGGCCCATATCAAAAGTTGACTCTTAAGATGAACTCGATCACACGGCCGCCTGGGTCGTTCGTGTTCGCTAAGTCGCGGTATGCATTCGTCGTTTGACCAAAGCCGCCATTTACCGGAATGCTGGTGCCGGGATCGCGAATTCCTCCCGATAGAATGAAGTTAGTCACGTTAAAAGCGTTCAGGAACTGGGAGCGGAACTCTAGTTCCTTACTCTCAGCCAGCTTGGTGATCTTGATCAGGCTCAAGTCCCACTTCTGCTGCCGCGGTCCGTATAGAAAGACCCGGTAGCCCAATTGGCCAGGGACCGTGGGCGGCCCAATATACGGTTGGCTGGGGTCGAGTGTTCCCGCGCCAATCTGGTAACCGGCTAGAGTGTTATTCACTAGCGACTGAGGCAGGAAATACACCGCGCCAATCCCGTTCGCATTGGTGACCTTCCGGATCTGCATCATGCCCTGTAATTGGCTGGTGGTCAGGTTGTTCAGCACCACGCCGCCGTCATTCTGGTTGAAGGTCTGGCGGGCGCTGGTCAGCGGTTCGGGCGATCCGGATTGAATTCGCCCCACCGCGGCGATCTGCCACCCTTCGAGAGCTTTATTCAGGATCCGGCTGCCGGAGTTCGCGAGAACCCCGCGGCCCGGCCCGAACGGGAGTTCGTAAATCCAGTTGAGCTTGAACGCGTGGCGGATGTCCCATGGAGTGGGACCTCTGTCCAGACCGCCATTCCACAGCGTGGTGGGCGCCGAGGCCAGCCCGCTGAAAAAGTCGTTGCCCAAAGCATGGGAGAACGTATAACCTCCCTGAACCAGCAGACCCTTGGTGAGCCGCCGGCGCAACTGGACCTGAAGGGAATGGTAGGTTTCGTCTACACCGTTGGTCACCAGAAACGCGCCTCCGCTGGCGGTTGGGTTCACCCAGAACAGGTTGGCGGGGTACGATGCGGCGACCAGACGGCCCATCCTGGCGGCGTTGTTCGCGATGCCGGTAGCAAGCGCCCCCGCCTGACCCTGAGTAAGGAGGATGGCGGTGTTGGTGTCGCTCGTGAAACCAAGAGCGGTTGAGAGCATCGGAATATCTCTCTGCCCTGGAAGCCCCTGGTTTCCGAAATTGACGCTGGACGGGGCAATCGACCGCGCAATCGCCAGGTTGGCCTGTGCGGTCTTGAACTGGGTGAGGAACCCGTTGTTCTGAATGTTGGTTTCATTAATATTCTCGTTCCGCCACAAGCCCACCGCATGGTTGCCCACATAGTTGAGTTCGAGGACCGTGTCGCGCGTCAACTCGCGCTGAAAGCCCACCTCCCACGACTGTACGTATTCCGTTCTCAAGTTCGGGTTGTAGTCATAGACCGCGTTGCCCTGCAGGACGGGGAAGGGGTAGCTGGGAGTGCTCGAAATAGTCCGCGCGGGCAGAGTGGCGTCGCTGAAATACACCGAGCCCGGTGTGCCGAATTGAGCCGGAAAGTTGATCGGATCGATCGCGGTGGAGAAACTCTTGCCCTGGTTGTTGCCCCAGACGCCGGTAAAAGCACCCATATCGGGACGCAACGTGGAGAGCGCATAGCCGGCTCGAAGCACCGATTCCGTACCCAGGAGCCGACCCAGCGGCCCTCCGGGTTTCGGCGTCCAAGCGATTCCGATCGACGGCGAGAAATTCTTGAACTTGGAGGGATATGCCTTCGTGTCGGGGGTTACAGGGAAATACTGGGGAGCGCTGCCTGCCAGTGTGCCGGGCGCAAACAGGTTGCCGATACCTGATACGCCCCATACTCCGGCGTATCCGGGGTGAGTATAGATCCCGCTGAGGTTGACATAGGAGAGCTGAGGATTCCATCGAAGCCCGTACGTCACCGTCAGCGCCGGAGACAGCTTCCAGGAATCCTGGCCAAAGAAGGCAATCTCCCGGTAGCGGTCCCGGTCTATGTTCGGATTGGCCCCGTAGGTTTTGGCGGTCTCCGAGATCGACTCGGAACGGTTGATCGCAGAGACGCGGCCGGTGAGAACAGCATAAAGACTCGCCGCGTCGGAGAGGTTGGTAGGCGTGCTATTCGGAAAATTGGCGGCAGTGAACATGCTGGTGGCGCCGGTATTGATCGGATCCTGCGCGGCGATTCCGAAGGTGATGGTCGGGACGGCCTGGGTGTTGTAGATCTTCTGCCAGATGTTGACCTGGGTGAGAGAACCTCCAAAAGTCATTACGTGCGAGCCACGGACCCAAGTGAGGTTATCAAACAGCTGCTTCACGGGCGTGTTCCGCACCTGGCTCGACGTATCGGTGTATGGATTAGTCAGGTAGCTCGGGCTTGGTCCGAAGATCGGAGCATATCCCCGCCACTGCGCAAACAGCGCGGGGCCAATCTCGTTGTAGAACCATACGTCGCCTCCCTGATCGCCAAAACGGACTTCGTTAGTGAGATTCGCCGAGATGGCTGAGCGGAGAGCCACGACGCCGGTGAAGGTGATGGCATTCAATCCCGTAGTGGCGCTGTTACCCAGCACCGTGCCGGTGCCGGGAAAGACGGGGATCACGTTGTTCGCCTGGTCGGGCAGGCGAAGATTGTCCTGATAGTTCCAAACGACCTCCACGTGGTGCTTGGTGGTGACGTTATAGTCCAGGCGCACGATCGGAAAGTACCGATTGTTGGCGCCGTTCACCTGGTAACTGTAGGAGTCGCGGTTGTAATCGTTATTGGCTGCGGCCAGACTGTGAATAGAGCCTGCGGATGAAGTCAGCGTGGCGATTTGCGAAAAAGTGCCGACCAGGATAGGGTCGGGCCCGGTGGCGTAAGGCCGCACGGTGGAGGGAAGGTTGGCGTTCATTTGGGAGGCGAGCCGGTAGAGGTTGACCGTATCGGTCTGCTTGGTGGCGGTGTCCTGGTAGGTGAAGATACCCTGCTGTGCGCTGTTAGTCAAAATGGTGGCGGCGCCATTGGAAGTCAGCGGCAGCCGCACCGACTCGTAGGCAATGAAGAAGAACGCCTTGTTTTTCCAAATCGGCCCTCCTAACCGGCCTCCAAACTGGTTGAGAATGATCCGGTCGCGAGGCAGCCCGTTCAGGTTGTTGAAGTAGAAGTTCGCGTCCAGATCGGTGTTGCGGGTTTGCCAATACACGCCGCCATGCCACTGGTTGGTGCCGGAGCGGGTGACGAAGTTGATCTGGGCCGCGCCTTCGCCGGAGCTGCTGGCGCTATGGGCAGCGGTCGAGACCGTGACCTCCTCCATAGCGTCCTGCCGGGGCTGGACTGCGTTGAAGAAACCATCGCCGGTCCGGAAGGAATTGTCCTGAACGTTGATTCCGTCAATGGTGATGTTCATGGCGCCGCGCGGGAGGCCGTTCATGGATGTGGACCGCGGAATCCCCGGTGTGCTGGCGCCTGGTTGGGTCACCAGCAGCTCCGTGAGATTGCGGCTGGTGAACGGCAGATCGTCCAATTGACGGCCCACCAACGTGGAGCTGACCGTAGCGGATGCCGTTTGCAGGACGTCCGCGCCGCCCGCCACTTCGATGGTTTCGGTTACCACGCCGAGCTCGAGGATCACGTTCAGTGTGGCGGGTGTGGCCGGATCGATTTTCACATCCTTAACGACGGCGGTTTTGAAGCCGGTGGCGGTGATCGTCGCCTGGTAACTGGCGACCGGGAGCGACGGCAGGGTCCATGCGCCGCGGTCGTTGGTCAAGACCGCGAACTTGAGGCCGGTAGCGGGATCAGTGACTTCGATCGTAGCGCGCGGAACGCCGGCACCTTGCTGATCCGCAACCAGGCCGCCAAGCGACCCCGAGGGCTGCTGCGCCAGACATGGAAGCCCCAGCAGCAAAACAGGAATCACCGAAAGTAACTTCATTGGTTTCTCCCTTCCATCACCAAAAATCTAGCTCTTACTGTCAACCGCACACGCCAAAGACCGTTCCGGGGCGGCGGCAATCGCATTCTCCAGCACGGAGAGAGCCTCTTCGAACTGGTCGTCGGTTATTACCAACGGCATCAGGAGGCGAATGATATTCCCGTATCGTCCCGCGGACAGGATCAACACGCCTTTTTCATAGCAGTGCCGAACGATCGCCGCCGCCTCGGCGGAAGCCGGCTGCCGGGTTTCCTGATTGGACACCAGTTCCAGGGCGCGCATCGCGCCCAATCCATGTACGGTCCCAATCAGAGGCCAGGATTGACGCCACTGCGCGGACCGTGCCATGAACCAATCGCCAATGTGTTTGGCACGAGCGCACAACCCCTGCTCCTGGACCATATCGAGCACCGCTAACGCGGTCGCGCACGCGACGGGATTCCCGTTGTACGTTCCTCCAAGGCCGCCGAGTCCCGGCGCGTCCATGATCTCGGCTCGTCCGGTCACCGCTGCAATCGGCAGACCGCCGCCGAGCGACTTTGATGAGACCAGCAGATCCGGCTCGATGCCATACTGCTCGCAGGCGAACAGCGTCCCCGTGCGCGCAATTCCGGTCTGGACCTCATCGGCGATCAGGACGATTCCTTTCTCACGGCAGATCTCCGCCACCATCCGGAAGAACTCCAGCGGCGGCGCAATGAACCCGCCTTCGCCCAGCACCGGCTCGGCTATAACGGCCGCGACACTATCAGCAGGGACTTCGTGAGCGAGCATCTCGCGCAGCCGATCGGCGCACGCCAGTTCGCAGGCAGGATATTTCAGGTGATAGGCACAGCGATAACAGTAGGCGTATGGAATCCGGTAGATATCAGAGACAAAAGGGGCGAAGCCGGCCTTATACGGATGGGCCTTGCCGGTCAGTGAGAGCGCCAGCAGGCTGCGGCCGTGGAACGCGTCTTCGAAGCAGATCACCGCTGGCCGGCGGGTGTACGCGCGGGCAAGCTTCACGGCGTTTTCGACTGCTTCGGCGCCGGTGTTCACAATCAGGGTCTTCTTAGGAAACGTGCCGGGCGTAAGCTGGTTCAGCCGCTCGGCGAGGCGGACGTATCCTTCGTACGGCGAAACACTGACGGCGGTGTGCAGAAAACGATCCGCTTGCGCGTGCAGGCTGGCCATTACCGGATCCGCGCGGTGCCCGACATTCAGACAGCCGATGCCCCCGGCCAGATCGATGAACACATTTCCATCGACGTCTTCCAGAAGAGCGCCTTTGGCTCGCGCTGTGAACACGGGAGCGTAGTGAAACACTCCCCTTGGAATTGCGTCCTGACGGCGTTTCATTAATTCCTGGGAGCGAGGACCTGGAATCGGAGTGCGCAGTCGAATGCAATTGTTTGTTGTTTCCATTTCTCCGGGTTCACTCCACTGTCACCGGCGTATCCTGTGCGCGATAGACCACCCGGCCGCGCAGGATAGTCATCTCGCACCTCACGTTCCGAATGTCATCGGCGGGAATGGTGTAGACGTCCCGATCCCACACGGCAACGTCGGCGTCTTTGCCCGCTTCGATCGACCCGATTCTCTTTTCCAGAAATAGTTGATGCGCCGCCCACGACGTGTAGGAGCGGAGCGCGGTGTGTACGTCGACTGATTCCGCAGTTCCAAATGGATGCTGCGCGTAGACCGCGTTCTGCGGTTTGCGCGCGATCGAAGCCCAGATTCCATAGCGCGCGGCCAGCGGAGTAACCGGGTAGTCCGATCCGCCGCCCCAGCGGACCCGTTTTTCGACGAAGGTCTTCAGAGGGAGAAGGCGCAAGGAGCGACCGGGCCCGTAATTGCCGGAGTACGTGTCGCCGATCCACCACATAAACTCGGCTTGAATCTCCGGGTAGCCCGCATCATAGCGCTGCTGCATTTCCGCCATCGCGTCAATGGCGTGATCAGTGGGTACGTTGCAGTGAATGATGGAGTGGCGAAGCCCGGCCGTGGGTTTCTCCCTGAGCGCTTCCGCGTACGCATCCACCACCCAATCGATTCCGCGATCGCCAACCGCGTGCGTGCCAATGTGGAAACCGGCGTTGTGAAACAGCCGGACCATCTGGCGGTAGGCCTCGGGATCCGTGGTGGGGTATCCGCGATTTCCGGTATCCGTGTCCTTTGAATTCCTGTTCCATTCCTGGTACATCCACCCCGTGCGGCCGCCACCGCTGCCGTCGATGTAGAGTTTGATGCCTCCCGAAAGCAGAAGGCCGTCGCCGAACGACTCCGGGGGCTTCCGCAGGTTGGCAATCCGATCGAGCACCTGGTGCGCCGCGTCCACGGAACGGCCGCCCAACCAGAGCGCGAAGACGCGCACAGTCAGTTTGTCCTCCTTGAGCAGATCCTGATAGAGGTCCCATTTCCTCTGTCCGATGCCCGGGTCTTTGACGGCGGTCAAGCCCTCATGGTTGAAATCCGCAATGATCTTCAGCAGGCCTTGGCGTTCCTGTTCGGCGGTGTATGGCGGAATCAAACGAGTCACGAGACCCATCGCGGATTCTTTGAGGACCCCCGTGGGCCGGCCCTGGGAATCCCGGTCAATGGTGCCGGCGGTTGGGTCTTTGGTAGCCGGAGTAATCTGCGCCAGTTTAAGCGCGTAGCTGTTCGCCACGCCGTAATGTCCCATCGACTGGGTTAACCACACCGGGTTGGTTGGCGATACCTTGTCGAGGTCCGAGGCGTAAACGTAGCGCAACTCCGCGAGCTTGCTCTCGTCCCACTGCTCACCGCGGAGCCATTCGCCGGGCTTCAGCTCCGCAACTTTTTCGCGGACTCGGTTTACTACATCCGTTACGCGTTTCGCATCGCTGAAGTTGAGCTGGTAAAGCGCATTGGTCTCGGTGAAATGGCCGTGCGTGTCGATCAGTCCGGGCGTCGCTGTGCGTCCGTGAAGGTCGATCACGCGAGCGTTCTTGGCCGCGCGAGCCCGGATCTCCGCGGTCGACCCGACGGCGAGGATCTTGCCGTCGCGGACGGCGACCGCCTGCGCGACCGAATCTCTAGCATCCATGGTAAGAACCTTGCCATTGACCAGAAGCAGGTCGGCGGCCGCCGGGGAGGAAGGCCCCTGGGCTAACGCCGCGGCCATCCCAAATGCGAGCGCCAGCATGGCGGCCCGCGCCAACTGCCTGCCCTGCGGCGTCACGGGCAGCGCGGATGCCGGAAGGAGTGTTCGATCGTGCGACATGGTTTTGGTTTAGAACCGAAGCTTGAGCGCAAACTGCAGCAGCCTGGGATTGCTGACCGTTGTCGAGATCACTCCGAACGTAGCAGTGGACGCGAGGTTAGCGGCCGGCTGCCCGAAATTCGGGTGGTTGGTCAGGTTGAAAGCTTCGGCTCTGAAGTCAATGGCCATGCCCTCGCGAGGCAGAGGGAACGTGCGGAGGACGGCAAAATCCAGGTTCCTCTGGTCAGGGCCGCGCATACTGTTGCGGCCACAATTGCCGAAGTCGGTACCGTTAAACAAAACGGGTGGCGGCAGGAAACCGGCGGGATTGAGGAAACCACTCAACCGGGACTCGAGCGATCCGGAAGTGTTCGGGTCGACCCCGCTGCACTGCGCGCGTCCGGAGCGGGCGTAAATTGTGCCGGTGCGTGAATCCGTCACCGAGAAGGGAACTCCCGACTGGGCTACGAGGATGCCGCTCAACCTCCAATGCGACAGAACGGCTTGAGCAGCCGCCGGACCGCGCTTGAGCAACGGAAGATCGTAGACGTAATTGAACACGACTCGCTGCGTCCGGTCGAAATCCGATGGCCCGTGGGCGCCTGGAATATTCGTCTGGTCGCCGGAGAATCCGCCGAGATCCTCGGAAGAGCCCTGGCCGGAGGCCACATCCAGGCTCTTCGACCAGGTGTAGCTGGCCAGAAACTGCAGGCCTTTTGAGAAACGCTTGGTCAAGCTGGCCTGCAGCGCGTTGTAGTTCGCGTATCCCACCTCTTCGCAGTCCGACGCACCGGTGCTGAGGCCCTGGATGGGAACGCGTTGGGCGGCGTTGGCTACGGTGGTGGTGCTGATGCCATGCACCGGACTGGACACGGATGCGATCAGCGGTTGGTTAAAGCCAATGCAGATTGGCAGGTTACCGGAATTGGTGCCTACATAGCCGACGTCCAGGAGAAAGTCTCGTGCCACCTGATACTGGAGGCCAAGGCTGAAGCTCTGCGTGTGAGGATCACGGAGGTCAATGGGAACCACCGCGGGCGCCTGGGCGGACGTTGGAGTCCGCGGGATCCACACTGGAAACGCGGAACTCGGGAGCAAAGGAGGATTGAAAGGTTGCTGGAATGTAGCGGCCGCATTGGCGGTTCCCGAATTGCTGAGTCTCAGAATGTTGGGAAGCTCCTGGGTGGTTTGGACGGCCATCTGGTTGGACATCGCCTCGAAGTAGAGGCCGTATCCGCCCCGCAGAACCAAGGCATGCCGGTCCAACAGCCGCAGTGCAAAACCTACGCGGGGCGCGAAGTCGCGGTAACGGGGATTCCAAAGGTCCTCGCCCGGCAACTTGGTTACGCCGTCCGGCAGCGGACCCGTGTAGTTGGAGGGCACGGTGTACCCGGTAAACGTGCCGGCAGCAGGCGGGACCGCCAGCGCCAGCGCCGGGTCGTAATTCGGTTGGCGGGCCTCGGTGTCGCTCGGGGGTCCGAAATACTCCCACCGCAGGCCTGCATTTATGGTGAAGCGCGAAGACAGCTTGATATCGTCCTGTGCAAAGCTGGAGAACGACTTGTAGCGCGGGTGTCGGTCGGTCAGGCCGGTCTCGCCCGCGGCCGAAGATAGGTTGCTGAACTGGCTGCCGTTCTGCGCGGCGCTCATTCCCAGCAGAAAATCGGGGAAGCTCAGAAAATTCAGCAGGGCGTTGTTTTCGAACGTCAGGTTGTAGTTCACCTGGCGTTTGTCGGCCTCAAATCCAAAACGCAGGTAATGCCGGCCCCGGCTCACGGAAAGGACATCCTTGCCCACGTACGTATTGGTTGTCGACGTGAACAGGTCCTGAAGGGGCGGTCCTACAGTGAAAAGGCTGGTCACGACGATAGTGGGAATTACCGTCAACCCGGTGGGCGGAGTAAGTCCGATGTCCGAGTTGCTGATGGGCTGATCGACTATATGGAAGCCGTCAAAACGAACGAAACCCAGGCTGGCCTGATTGACGATCCTGGGACTGAAAGTATGCGACTCCATCAGCGCGACCATGTCGTTGTGATCGCGTTCAATCAGGCCGAAGCCTGGCACGTTAGCTGAGCTGTTGCCTTGCGCGAACGGTCCTGACTGAGGGTCGGTGGAGTAAAAGAACCTGCCGCTCAGGGTGTCGGTGGTGGAAAAGGTCTGATCGAGATTCACAGTGAATTGGTGCTCGGTGAACTTGGCAGGCGAAGAGAACGACGACTGGCCGGTGCCGTTGGCCAGAATGACCTGCGGGGTGGGAATCAGATAG
>Ga0335081_10008888_pt1 | contig 16132 bp, 18 predicted proteins | sample Lox_Sample_35_FD_206713 | JGI IMG/M metagenome (GOLD analysis project Ga0335081, IMG submission 206713) | Soil microbial communities from Loxahatchee National Wildlife Refuge, Florida, United States - Lox_Sample_3.5 | ecosystem: Environmental > Terrestrial > Soil > Wetlands | place: USA... | reverse complement strand
TCCGACCTTGCCGTTGCACCAGGGCTGCGCCGCCGCCCATTCGACGGCGTCGTAAAGGTCGACCGCCTCGGCCAGCGACCACGGCTCGCACTGGCCGGGTGACTTGCCGGTGCCGCGGCCATCGACGCGGACGGCAACATAGCCGCGCGGCACCCACCATTTCGGATTGACGGTCTCCCAGTTCATCCACTCGTTGCCCGCCTCGGCGAGCGTCGCCGGCACCACCCAGAGCTTGTCTTTCTGGTAGGGGCCGAGATTGAGGATGGCGGGAAATTTCCCGGCATCATCGGGCCGGAACACGTCGGCCTTGAGCGATGCGCCGTCGCGCATCGGCACGCCGACGTCTTTCTCCAGGAGGATCGGATAGTCGGCGCGGGTCGCGTCCGGCGTGCTGGCCATGGTGGCGCTCGTTGGTTCGGTCGTTATTTCAAGTCTGCCGCGACGCCATGGGCTTGGGCGATGCGATCGTAGTTGATAGACCACCGCGATGCCAGCGCGCACCGGCATTGAGCGGATGCACTGCCGCACTTCACGCTTCGGACACTATTGTGCCGGCAATATCGCGTTAACGCCTTGGGGGGCTTTTCCGATGATCCGGCCGCTTGCCGCGCTCGCTGTGTGCGGCGTTCTCGTCACCGCCGCCGGACTGACTGGCTGTACCGACAATCCGCCGCCGTCCGGCCAGCCGAGCTTCTACAGGGACTTGGCGGGGCCGGACGCCGTGCTCGATGCCGCTGCGGCGGCCTCGATGATTTCCGGCTATCGCGGCAACAACGGCCTTGGGCCGGTGACGCTCGATCCCGAACTGATGCGGCTCGCCGCCGAACAAGCGCGGGTCATGGCGGGGAAGGGCAAGCTCGATCATAGCGTCGCGGCGCCGTTTGCGGAGCGCATCCGCAAATCAGGCTTCGACGCCGGAGTGGCGGTGGAGAATATCGGAGCCGGTTATCATACGCTCGCCGAGGCGTTTTCCGGCTGGCGCGATTCGCCGCCGCACCGCGCCAACATGCTCAATGCAAGCGTCACCCGCATGGGCATCGCCGCGGTTTACACGCCGAAATCGAAATACAAGGTGTTCTGGTCGCTCATTCTCGCCGCGCCTGACGCGCATCCAGGCTGATCGCGAAGGTGAGGCGGGCGACCCGCCTGGCTTCTAATGGCCGCTCAGCCGGTCCGCGAATATTTCTGCGGCCAGAGCGAACGCAACGTCGCCACGTCTTTGGTGATCTTGCCGATCTCGATTCTCGTTTCCTTCATGGCGTTCCAGGTGACGTCGAGCTCCGAAAGCAACGCCGACAAGGTCGCTTCGAGCCGATGCACATCGCTGCGCACGATCTCCAGCTTTTCGCGGTCGGTCATGCTGCTCCAGCGCGAATTCATCACCTTGGCCCTGAAAAGTTTCAAAGGAAAGCTTGATTCGCGGCGGCAATTGAATCTCGCCACGGTCGCCATGCCCAAAAAAGCGAAAGTTATCCACAGGCTAAAGCCTGACGAATATCTTGCCCGTAAACGTCCCGCGCCTCGTCGAGCAGCGGCGCGACGGCGCCACGGAATTGAGCGTGTTCGTCCGCGGTCAGTTCGGTGATTTCGCAGCCGGCAGCCCCAATCGCAGCGCGGACGTCGCGGTCCTCGGCGATGGCAAGCTCGCGCTGAAAGGCGATCGCGCGCGCCACTGCCGCTCGCATCGCCTCTTGCACATCCGTGGGCCATGCCTCGAATGAAGGCCGATGCAAAAAGATCGGCCGCGATATGTAGAAGTGGTTGGTGATTGTGTGAAAGTGATGAAACTTGTGCACGCCATAGGTCACAGTGTTGGCGAACGGGTTCTCCTGGGCGTCGAGCGTGCCGGCTTTGATGCCGGCGATGGCCTCAGTCAAGTCGCAGCGGACCGGCACGGCGCCGAGTAGCGCGAAGGTTCGCGCCTGCACGTCGCTCGGCAACACGCGGATGCGCATGTCCTTCAGGTCCGCCGGCACCCGCACGCGGCGCAGGCGGTTGGAGATCTGGCGAAAGCCGTTCTCGAACCAGCCGAGGATGCGGTAATTGACGCGCTCTTCGATCTTGGCGGCGAGAAAGCGGCCGAGCGCGCCGTCCATCGCCGCGCGGGCCTGATCGCGCGTTTGAAACAAAAACGGCAGATCGACAAAGCCGAGTTCGGCGACGCGGTCGGTCAGATAGCTCGACGACTGATAGCCGAGCGTGAGGATGCCGTCCTCGACCAGCCATAATATGTCCTCGGCGCGATAGCCGAAATCCATGATGTTCCAGACATACTTGATCTCGACGCGGTCGCCGAAAGCGGCGACCAGACTGTCGCCGATCAGTTTAAGGCCCTTGGAAAACGACGTGGTGGACGGCCCATAGCCGCCCATGCGGATGGTAATCGGTTTGGTCATTGTCTCGTGCAGGGTCGATGTGGGTGCCGTGATCGCCAAGCTACGCGGGAAACGCCTGCGAAAGTCAACGCTAGCCGCGCATGTGCCGCCGCAACGATTTGCCGGCCGCGATGGTGGCGGTGCGCAAGGTCTCCAGCCGGCAGGCGCGTGCGAACGGCGCTTGCGGCCGCACCGCGATCAGGCGGTTGCAAAGCGCCAGGCGCTCGCTCCAGATGTGGTCGAGCGTCGTGTTGCCGGGGGCGGCGCAGGAATCGGTGCGGACGATCGCGGCGTTGTCCGCCAGCTCTTCGGTCACTGCCGCGCTGAGAAGAATGCCGGGCGCAAAGCGCGCGTGGGCCTCATCGTAAGCGGTTTTCCAATACCAGGCGGTATCGCCGCTGTGCAGCGTAATCGCGGCGGCAATGGCGCGGCCGTCGAGCAGCAGGCGATGCAGCGCCACCTTGCCTTCGGCGGCGAGCGTAGGCAGCGCTCCCCTGATGAAACTCGTCACTTCCTCGTGGTGTGCCGCGGCGGTGCCGGCTTCGCCCTTCCAGCCGCCGGCTTCGAGCCTGAAGAAATCTTCGAGCCCGGCGGCCACCGTGGCCGGCTCGGACGCCGTCGTGAACAACAACGCGCCGGCGTCGGACAGCCGCCGTCCGCTGCGGCGCAACTCGCGATGCCGGTGCGCCGAGACGGCATTTTCAAGATAGTGCGCCCGGTCTTGGCGCGGCGCCAACAGCGCGCGATGATGCCGCGCGAAATCGGCGCAGGGCATTTGCGTGCGCTGAAGGATTGCGCCGAGTGCCGCGGCAAACGGCTCGTCCTCGGCGGTGAGCGGCAGCAGCACCAATCCTGGCAGCGCCGGATCGCCTGCAATATGAGCGAGCCAGGCCGCGATCACCGGCTCCGCCGCTTCGCGTTCGACCAGTGGCGTTCCGAGCGGGCCGTAAGGGTGCGTCCAGCCGACGAGGATGGGAAGTTTCACGCCATAGCGCCGTTCGCTGATGCGCGCCGGAAAGAATCCGAGCAGCCGGCGCGGTGTCGTGCCCGACCAGACCAGGACGGCGCCGACGTCGTTGCCGAATACCGAAGCGGCTGGAAGCGCAAAGTCCGGATCGTAAAAAATATTCGGCTCGATCGCGCGCCCGGCGAGATCGCGCCAGTCGTCGGCGGCCGGCAGGAGATCGGCGAGCCAGCGCCATTCGACGGCGAAAGAATTGATCGCATAGCGCTCGGCGAGCACGGCGCGCCGCGCGCTGGCGATGGCGGATTCGGTGCGCTCGAGCGCGACACGCGGCGCGAACTGCGAACCGATCGATGCCACAACGACCTCTGCACTGGGAGGAAGCAGGTTTAGCAACGAGGCGTTAAGAATGGGTTGGAAGAAATTAACAAATACGGCGGGGACCGCCGCGGGACGGCGTCACGCCTCGGCCATTTCGGCGACTGCGGCAAGCGCCGTAGCGACGATTTCGCGCTCTTGGCCGGAAAGCGCTCGCTGCGGCGGCACCGGATCGCCTACGTCATAACCCTTAATAGCGAGCGCCGCCTTGATGCAGGCGGCGAGGTTGAAGCGCGCGAAAATCTCGTTGATGCGCCACAACCGCCGCTGCAGCTCCATTGCCGCGGACCAGCGCCCGGCGTGGCACAGGTCATAAAGGCGGACGCTCTGCCGCGGGATGACGCAGGCCGGCCCCGCCATCCAGCCCACTCCGCCGATCAGCATCACGGCGGCCGGAATATGCGCCGACGCCGAGAAGACCTTGAGCCGCTCGCAGCGATTGGCGATCGACAAGAGCCGGCCGGTATTGGTCGAAGCGTCCTTGATATAGCGGATGCGCGGATGCTCGGCGAGCCGCGCGATGACATCCAGCGACAGGTCGGTGCGCTGGAATTGCGGGTTGGTATAGAGCACGACCGGAACGTCGACGGCGTCGGTAATGGCGCGGAAGTAGGCTTCGACCTGCGGCTCCGCCAGCGGGAAGTAGGATTCGAGGATGGCCAGAATGCCGTCTGCGCCAAGCTTTTGATATTCGCGCGCCTGTGCGACCGCGTCCGCGGTCGCGGTTGCCGCGACGCCGGCGATGACCGGCACGCGTCCGGCGGCGGCGTCGATGGTCGCGCGCACAACGTCGGCGCGTTGCGCGGCGTTGAGATAAGCGAATTCCCCGGTCGAGCCGAGCGGGGTCAGCCCGTGCACGCCGGCGGCGATCAGATCGTCGACCAGCCGGGCGAGCACAGCGGACTTGATGCGTCCGGTTTGGTCGACTGGCGAAACCAGATAAGGAAAAACCCCGTGGAAGTCGGCCATGTCAGCGTTCCGCCTTATATCGCGCCATCGCGTCGGTCCACACTTTCGACCGATCGTCGTCGAAGACAAGCTTCGGATCTTCCGGCAGTGTGACCCAGGCGCCGCGCGCGATTTCGTCATCGAGCTGCGACGGCGCCCAGCCGGCGTAGCCGAGCGCGACCAGGGTTTTGCCGGGTCCCTTGCCGAGGCCGATATCCTTGAGAACCCCGGCGGCGTCGCTGAGCGCGACACGGCCGTCGATGTCGAGCGTGCCGTCGCGGCGATAGCCGGCATTGTGAACGACGAAGGCGCTGGTCAGACCGACCGGGCCGCCGAAGAAAATCCGCACGTCACCCGTCACGCCGTCGGCGTTGCCGCCGAGCGCCTGGAGGAGCTCGCGAATGGGGCGAGTGCCGAGCGGATGATTGATGACGATGCCGAGCGCGCCGTCGCGGCTGTGCTGTGCCATCAGGACGACCGCATGATCGAATGGGCCGCGCATGTCAGGCGACGCGAGCAGGAGCTGGCCGGCGAGCGAGGCCGGACCGCCCACGTTTGGTTCTTCGGGCGACAACGCCGCGTGCAGGACTGTTGCCGGCAGCAAAATCGCCGCCGCAGCGAGAATCGAACGCAACCATTCGCGATGCCTGTTGCCGAACGCGCGCACGATTGACCTGTACCGCCGGTGCCGTCGACGTCCTATCCTACATTGTTCCCGGCAGGGGCGGGAGGCGAAGCGACCGCTTACGGCGAGATTTCTTCCAGCACGCGGCGCTTGGTTTCCACTGCGAACAACCCGGTGACGACCGCGCCGACGACCGCGACGACGGCGAACACCAGAAACACCGCGCCGAGGCCTGAGCCGACGATGAAGCCGACGATGGCCGGACCGAGGATCGAGGCGAAGCGCAGCCACGCCGTTGCGGTGCCGACGGCAATGGCGCGGGCGCGGGTCGGATAAAGCTCCGGCGTATAGACATAGACGCCGATCGACAGCACCGAGACGAAGAAGTAGCCGCAGGTCACCAGCACCAGAACGCGCTGCGGCGAGTCGGTGCCCATGACAAACAGCGATCCGAGCGCGATCGCGTTGGCGGCGAAGGCCACGGTAAACCACGGTCGCCGGCCGACCTGATCGATGGTCAGGGCGCAGACCAAGGCACCGCACAGGCCGACCGCCTGGGTAATGAGGCCGTATTGCAGCGCCTGTTGCAGCGGCAGCTTGAACACCGTCGTGTAGATGGTCGGCAGCCAGACGACGAGCCCATAATTGAAGAAATAGGTGGCGAACCAGATGACCCACACCACCAGTGTTCGCCGCAAATAAGTCGGACCGAACAGATCCGACCACGAGGCCGTCAGCGACCCGCCGACAACTATTTTTTGCGGCGTCGGCAGCGGTTGGCCGGTCGATTTCTCCGTTTCGCGTTCGATTCGGGCCAACGCCGCTTCGGCTTCCGCATTGCGGCCGCGTGCCGCCAGCCAGCGCGGCGATTCCGGCAACAGCCGCTGCAGCACCATCGCGACGAAGGCCGGCAGCGCGCCGATGACGAACATCCATTGCCAGCCGAAGCGCGGCACGATCCACGCGCCCAAAAAGCCCGCCGCCACGAGCCCGATCGGAAACACCAGCTCATAGAGCAGCACGAAGCGGCCGCGGCCCTTGGCGCGCGACAGCTCGCTGATATAGGCCGCCGCCACAGGGACCTCGCCGCCAAGACCAAAACCCTGGATGACGCGCGCGGTCACGAGCGACTGATAGTCCCAGGCGAAGGCGCAGGCGAGGCTCATCACCGCGAAGATCAAGATCGACCAGAACATCGCGGTGATGCGGCCGGAGCGCTCGGCGATCCAGCCGAAGAACAGGGCGCCCACGAGCTGGCCGAGATAGCCGGCCGAAATCAAGAGCCCGATCTGCGGGCCGTTGAGGTGCCACGCCGGCACCAGCACCGGCAACACAAAAGCGATGGCGAGCGCGTCGAAGGCGTCGAAGAACGTGGCGGCGCCGATGATGATTCTGGCCTTGATGTGCCACCAAGAGATCGGCAGGCGCTCGATCCGGGCGACCACGTCGCCGATGGAGCCGCTGCCGCCAGATGCGGCGTTGCTCGTACTCATCGTTTCCCCCCCCAGCGGTTTTTGGTTGCTTAGACGAACTGTACGGCGATGCCGCCAAGCGCGCCGAAGTCGGCATGCAGCGTGTCGCCCTTGCGCGCGAATACGACGCGCGTGAAGGAGCCGGCGAGCACGAGATGGCCGACTTCCAACGCCACGCCATGCTGGCCGAGCTTGTTGGCGAGCCAGGCGACGCCGAGCGCCGGATGGCCGAGGACGCCGGCGGCGACGCCGGTCTCCTCGATCTCGGAGTTGCGATACATGATGCCGCCGACCCAGCGCAGGTCGACTTCGAGCGGACCGACCGGGCGGCCGCCGACGACGATGCCGGCTGCGGCGCCATTGTCGGACACTGTGTCGAATATCTTGCGCGGATCCTGCAAGCGCGCGTCGACGATTTCGATCGCCGGCACCACGTATTCGGTGGCGCGCAGCACGTCGGTCAGGCCGATGCCGGGACCGCGCAGCGGCTTGCCGAGCACGAAGGCGAGCTCGACCTCGACGCGCGGCAGGCAGAAATTCTCGTGCGGAATGCGCGCGCCGTCGGCGATCATCATGTTGTCGAGCAGGTGGCCATAGTCCGGCTCGTCGATCTGCGATGAGCGCTGCATCGCTTTCGAGGTAAGTCCGACTTTGTGGCCGATGAGCTTGGCGCCCGCGGCGATCTTGCGATTAGCCACTTCGGTGGAGATCGCGTAGGCGTCTTCCATGGTGATGTCCGGCCACGTTTTGGTCAGCTGCACCGCCTGTTTGCGCTCCTTTTCCGCCCTCATCAGAATGTCGGCGGCTTTGTTGCGATCGGCATCGGACATCATGGCGGCGAAACTCCCCCTCATCTGCAGCGTCGTTGGCGCCATCTCAAGTTGCGCGCCTGCGCGCGCCGCCCGATGTCGGGCGAACGACACTTAGCACATTGTCGAGAAGCGAGGCGCGGGGCGGAAGCTACTGACAGGCCACGCGCAGCAGTACGGTTTCGACCGGACAGTCGGCGGCGGTCGGGGGTTGGCCGGAGACCCAGAGCGAATCGGCGCATTTTTCCGCGGTGCGCACATCGAGCGGCTGGCCGGCGCTGAAGCCCTTGGCCTTGCAGACATCGGTCGCTGCCGTCGCGCAATCGGCCGCGCCATTGCCGGCAACCGGGCAAGTCTGCTGGATTTCGATGACGTGCGACGGTCGCAACGCGTCGGCAGCGTTCTTGAGCGCTTCTTGCGTCGCAGTGGCCGCATTCTTGGCTGCGTCTGCCGACTGCTTATTCATGGCGTCGAGCTTGGTCTGCTGCTCCTGCATCTTGGCTTTCCAATCGGCGATCGATTGGTCCCACCATTTGGAAAAGCCATTGAGGATACCGCGCTGCTCGGTCGGCGGTGCGGCCAGGCCCGGCGGCGGCGGTTGCGGCGGCAACGTCGGCGCCGACGCCGGTGACGATGGGGTGGGCGTCGTCGCTGCTGCGGCAGGTTGCCCGCTGGCCGCGCCGGATACCACCGGGGCGGGGGCCGATTGTACGGCGGGGGTGCCCGGAGCGGACGCCGGACCGGTCTGGCCCGACGCAGCCCCGGTCATGATCGCGGTCAATGCCATCACGCCGAGCAACGCGCCGCCGTGCTTGAGCGCCGGCGCGCGGTTATCGGCTGGAATTAAACGACGTGCTGTCACGGCCAGTCCGGTCATGGCCAGATTCGGTAGGCCCGGTTTGTGGGCCGATGCGCGCTCCTGATACCGCAGCGCTCCATCAATATTGGCCGCCAAATTAGGGCGTCAACATGGTCAGGATAGCCGCATTACGCGGGGAAACCAATCATAAGCAGGGCTCTCGTCCCCGCGCAGCCGGTCTGGGATCGGCCAGGCCCTCATGATTTGAGCTTATGAGCCTCGCGCCATCGCGCCCAGACGAACCAGGCAAATACGGCCACCAGCAACGCGACGGCGACGCCATCGAATTCGTGAAACAGCCGGCGAAAGGTCGGGTCGCTGTTCCAGCGCGCGCCGAGGACATAACCGACATAGGCGAGGCCGAAGCACCACGGCCAGGAGCCGAGAAACGTATAGACCTGAAACTTCACCATCGGCATGCGCGCCAGCCCGGCCGGAAAGGCGATGAAGGTCCGCACCACCGGGAGCAGCCGGCCGACAAAGACGGTGACCGAGCCGTAGCGGGCAAAAAACTGATCCGCCCGATCGATCTCGTGAGGACGTATCAGGACGTAAGCCCCCCAGCGCTCGAACGCCTTGCGGCCGCCGGTGGCGGCCACGTAGTAGGCGACGGTCGAGCCGACATTGCAACCGAGCGCGCCCATGGTCGCGGCGCCGATCAGGCTGAATTGACCGGCCGATACCAGATATCCGGCGAACGGCATGATCACTTCGGAGGGCAGCGGGATGCAGGCCGACTCGATGGCCATCAGGAGGACGACGCCCAAGTAGCCGGCTGCCGAGATTACCTCGACGATAAAAGACACGACCGCCGAGATGAGCTGGTCAAACATCGCTAAACTGAAATAGTGCGGGGCAGGTCAGCGCCGCTTGCGGGCACGGCGGCCTTCGAGCACGACGATCTTGCGGCGCGGAAAATCCTCATGCAGCTTTTTCGGCACCTTTTCGGCGATGCCGAGGAGCCGCTCGCGCCGGTCCATTTCCTTCCAGACATCCTCGGGGCGGATGCCCGAGGAGATCCACAGGATGACGAGGTTATAGATGAGGTCGGCGCTCTCCTTGACGACGGCGTCGCGATCGCCGTGCATGGCGTCGATCACCACTTCGACGGCTTCCTCGGCGAGCTTCTTCGCCATCTTACTGCGGCCCGAGCGCAACAGCCGCGCCGTCCGCGACGTCGACGGATCGTCGTGCCGGCAGGCTAGCGCCGCTTGATAGAGTCGGGACACCGAATCAGTCATGGTTCATCAGAATACCGCGATCTTGTCGCGATTGTGTTAATACGACGGCTCGCGAGATGTTCCGATCCGGCCGCCGGCTCCTTCCGCTACCCGTCCTGAGCTAGCAGCCCGGCATTGCCGCCGGCGGCCGCGGTATTGATGGTCACCGTCTGCTCCGCGGCCAGGCGACGCAAATAATTTGGCCCGCCAGCCTTGGGCCCGCTGCCTGACAAACCGGTGCCGCCGAAGGGTTGGGTGCCGACGACGGCGCCGATCATGTTGCGGTTAACGTAAATATTGCCATGCCGGAGCCGCGCGGCGACGTGCGCCACTGCCAGATCGATGCGGGAATGCACCCCGAGTGTCAGCGCGGTACCGTTCATTGCGATGTCATCAAGCAAAGCATCCAGCCCGTCGGCTTTCCAGCGCATGATGTGCAGCACTGGTCCGAAAACTTCTTGATCGAGATCAAGGGCGCGGTCGAGCTCGATGATGGTCGGCGCCACATAGCTGCCTCCGGTCCGCGCCGCTACGTCGGAGCGGAAGCGCAGACGTCCGCCGTGGTCCATGCGGGCGATCCAGCTTTCGAGCTTCGTTTTGGCATCGGCATCGATTACCGGGCCGACATGGGTCGCGATGTCGCGCGGATCGCCCACTTGCAATTCGCGCGTCGCGCCGATCAGCATGTCGAGCATGCGGTCGGCGATATCGTCCTGCAGGCAAAGGAGCCGCAGCGCCGAGCAGCGCTGGCCGGCCGAGCGGAAAGCCGAGGCAAGCACATCGTCGACGACTTGCTCGGGCAGGGCGGTGGCATCGACGATCATGGCGTTGATGCCGCCGGTCTCGGCGATCAACGGTACGATCGGGCCGGCTTTTTCGGCGAGCGCGCGATTGATGGCGCGGCCGACCTCGGTCGAGCCGGTGAAGACCACGCCGGCGGCGCGCGGATCGGCGACGAGCCTCGCGCCGACGGTGCCGTCGCCGGGGACCAGATGCAGCGCACTTGGCGGCACCCCGGCCTCGTGCAAGAGCGCGACGGCGAGCGCGGCGGTGAGCGGCGTCTGCTCGGCGGGCTTGGCGACGACGGCATTGCCGGCAAGGAGCGCGGCGCTGATCTGGCCGAGGAAGATAGCCAGCGGAAAATTCCACGGGCTGATGCATACGAACACGCCGCGAGCGCGATAGCGCAGCTCGTTGCTCTCGCCGGTCGGGCCCGGCATCGGCTGCGGCGCCAAAGTCCTGCGCGCCTGCGCGGCGTAATAGCGGCAATAGTCGATCGCCTCGCGCACTTCCGCGAGCGCATCGTCGAGGGTCTTGCCGGCCTCGTTCTGCAACAGCGCGATAAGCCGGCCGCGATCGACTTCGAGCCGGTCGGCGGCCCGTTCGAGCGCTGTGGCGCGCTCCTCGACCGGTGTCGCCGCCCACGCAGTAAAGCCGGCCGCCGCGGCCGCCATCGCGGCGCGCACGATGGCATCGTCGCCCTCGCAAACGATGCCGAGTTCTCTGCCATCGATGGGCGAATGGACGCTTCGTTCGATGCCGGGCAGCGCGACGCCGTCGATCAGCGGCGCCGCCTGCGCCGGTGGTAAATTCGCCGCGGCGTCGCGCACGTCGCGCAACAGCGCATTCAGACTCGCACGGTCGCCGAATTCGATGCCAGCCGCGCCGCGTCGCTCCGGCAGGTAAAGATCGCGCGGCAGCGGAATTCTGGCGTTGCGCGCCTGCCGCACATCGGCGATGAAGCTTTGCGGACGCCGCAAAACATCTGCAATCGGCACGCCCGGATCGGCGGCTACCGATACGAACGACGAATTGGCGCCGTTCTCCAGAAGCCGCCGCACCAGATAAGCGAGCAGATCGCGGTTGTTCCCGACCGGCGCGTAAATGCGGCAGGCGGCATCGGGAAATTCAGCAAAGAGCGCCTCGTACAATGCATCCCCCATGCCGTAGAGACGCTGGAATTCATAACCGGCAATTCCCCCGGCATCTTCGATCACGCTTGCCACGGTGAGCGCGTTGTGGGTGGCGAATTGCGGATAAAGCCGCGGGCGGGCGGCGAGCAATTTTTTGACGGAAGCCATGTAGCAGAGGTCGGTCATGGCCTTGCGGGTGAATACCGGATAATCCGGAAGGCCGCGTTCCTGCGCGCGCTTGATCTCGGTGTCCCAATAGGCGCCCTTGACCAGTCGCACGGTCAACCGGCGGTTTTTTTCCGCGGCAATGCCGTCGATCCAGTCGATCACGGCCAGAGCGCGCTTCTGATAAGCCTGCACCGCGAGCCCGAAGCCGTCCCAGCCGCTGAGCGATGCGTCGTTGAGCACGGCAGCGATCACATCGAGCGACAGCTCCAGCCGATCGGCTTCTTCCGCGTCCACGGTGAATTGCAGATCGCGGTCCTTGGCGAGGCGAGCGAGCTCCAACAGAGGCGGCGCCAATTCGGCGAGCACACGCGCGCGCGAGATCGCTTCATAGCGCGGATGCAGCGCCGAGAGCTTGACGGAGATGCCGGGTCGGCCCGGCAGCGCCGCATTACCGGCATGCGCGCCGATCGCGGCAATCGCCGCCGCATAGGCATCGAAATATTTTTCGGCATCGGCGCCGGTGCGCGCCCCCTCGCCGAGCACGTCGAAGGAATACCGGAAGTCGGCGTGGCTGCGGGCGCGGGCGAGGGCCTCCTCGATATTCTGGCCGATGACGAAATGCGAGCCGAGGAGCCGCATCGCCTGCCGCGTTGCCGCCCGCATGGCGGGCAGGCCGAGGCGCCTGACCACGGTATCGAGAATGGTTGCCGGCGTTTCGCCCGGGTGAATCACACGGGCCGCGACGCCGAGCGTCCAGGCTGAGGCCGACACCAACAGCGCGGTCGATTTGACGTCGCCATCGAGCCAGCGGCCCGCGGCGAGCTTGTCCTCGATCAGCCGGTCCGCGGTCGCCGCATCGGGCACGCGCAAGAGCGCCTCGGCCAGCACCATGAGCGCCAGCCCCTCTTTAGTCGACAGCGAATAGGCGTGGAGAAAATCGTCGATGCCGCCGAGCCCGGTGGTGCGGGCGCGGATCGCCTCAATGAGCCGCCGGGCACGCGCATCGATGCGGCTTTCCGCGGCGGCCGCGCGTGCGGTGCCGGCGAGGAGAGCTGCCGCCAACGGCTCATCCGGCGGCGCATAAGGCGCTTGAAAGCACGGCAAGATCGACTGTTCACCAGTCATGATCACCATCATGATCGCCGGTCATGGCGCGCTCACGGCCCAGCGAGTGTCTCGATGATAACGCTCCGGCCTTGCGCAGGCGAGGCGATGCCGGCGCGCCCGGCTTTATCGCCGTCGCCGGCGCTGCGAACGATCCGGCTTGAGGAGTTGGATCAGACCGTCGAGCACGGGAGTCGATTGACGCAGTTCGGGGATGTGCGCCGCCGATAGTGCGTGCAAGATCCTCTCCGCAGAGGGCGTCAGCGCCAGCACGACGCGGCGGCGGTCGTCGCCGGATCGTGTCACGATATAATTCGCTCTCATCAACCCTCGCCGTCACCATCCTCGCACAAGTCGCATCGATTCGGCTTGCATCGGCTCATTCGGAAGGCTGAATGTCGGTTATTGGCACGTCGCGTCTGCAGCGAAGCGATCATTCCCTCGAATCCAGGCTCGGCGATTTCAGCGCCGATTGGCGGCTCCTCCTTCTCACCGCAATGGCTGTCATCGTCGGCGCCGGCGGCACGGGTGCCGCATGGGGTCTGGTCAAGCTTATCGCGCTGGCGACGAATCTCGCCTGGTTCGGGGATTTCTCGTTCGCCGCGATGTCGCCCTCGGCCGCCAAACTGGCACGCCCCTTGCCGCCGTGGCATTGGCCGTCGAACTCCTGCTCTTCGAGTGGAAGCCAAGAAGCTTTAAACATCGCACGCTCGACGATCTGGTTTCAGATGCTTCCGCGGTCGTCGGCTATCCGGGAGAAGTCGTGGCCGACCTGGTCAACCGGATGGTCGCGAACGATGTCGGCCGCGTGCCGATCGTCGACCCGGCGACGCGGCGCATCGTCGGACTAGTGGCGCGCAAGGACCTGATGCGGGTCCGTGCCGCCAGCCGATTGCAGGATCTGGAACGTCAGTCGTTCTTCCGGCTGGCGCGGTTCGGCGCCGGACAGGGCGCCGCGTAACTCGGTCGTCGAGGCCGGACTACTCGGCCGCCATGCTCGCCGGTTGCGTCCCGGCCAGCGCCTTGAGCTTGGCGAGGCCTTCTTCAAACTGACTGCCGACCATGTTGTCGCAGTCCATGAACAGACCCATCACTTTCGCCATGTAGGGTGCGCGGCCCTGCATGCTCCAGGTGACGTCGGTGCCGCTGCCGGCGCGCAGCAGCGTGAACTCGACGGTGTTGTGCGATTGCAGGCATGGCTTTCCCCTCACTCATCCTGAATGGACAGGTCGGGCACGCTCACGCCGAACCGGCGCGCTTGAGCGATTCAATGTCGGGCTTTTTCATTTTCATGATGGCGCCGATGACCCGGTTGCGCCGGTCGATATCGTCGCCGAGCAGAAGGTCCGGCACCACCGACGGCACTATCTGCCACGACAAGCCGTATTTGTCCTTGAGCCAGCCGCACACGCCTTCCTGGCCGCCGTCCGACAGCTTGTTCCAGAAGTAATCGACTGGTGCGGCTCTTGCGTGGCGCTTATTGTCCGACCAGCACCATCCAGCCGACGCCGAACTTGTCGGCGAGCATGCCGAAGCGCGACGAGAAGAACGTCTTCTGCAGCGGCATGTTGACCTTGCCGCCGTCAGCGAGTGCGCCGAAGACGCGTTCGGCGTCAGCATCGGTTGGCACGCTGAGCGCCAGCGCGATGCCGTGGAAATTCGCACTGCCGGTGCAGCGGCCGTCCGACATCAACAGCATCGCGTCGCCGGCGCGCAGCGCGGCGTGCATCACCTTGTCGGCGTTCCCGGGCGAGATCATCGACTGGTCGGGCGCTTCCTTGAACCGCATGAGCATCTCGACCTTGGCGCCGATCGCCTTCTTGTAGAACTCGATCGCTTCATCGCAGCGGCCTTCGAAGGCGAGATAGGGTTGCACTTGCATGGTCATCTCCTTGTCGTGGTTGATCTGCCGGATGCGGTTCCACTTCTCCATCATGCTCAGGACGAACGGTGGCAGCTCGCACCGACGTGGGGTACGAATTTATTTTCGCGAGTTTATTGTGCCGGCGAGCTCTCCTTGAGCAATCGATCGAGATGAAGGCGAATGTGTGCGGCTTCGGCGGGCGTATGCGTCAGCGCGATGGCTTAGTCGCGGCTGGTCCCTCGACCCTGCTCACCGCGACGGCGCGATTGAGCGGGACTACGGGGGAGGGCTGCAGCCGCTCCAAAGCCGCATAGAGCCGATCGATCGCCTGCCAATCGGTCGCGCTTGCGTTCGGCGCGCGGGCGTGGATGGCGGTGATCGCCGCCTGGATCTGATAAGCGCCCGGACGGGGCGCGGCGAAGACGCGCATGCCGATGATCGAGCGCGGGTCGCTTTTGAGATCGAGACTATTTGTCGCCGTCATCCGCCGGGTCCTTTTTCGCTTGCTGGCCAGGCCTGGCCTGCAGCTGCTTCAGGTACGCGTCGAGCCGGTCGAAGCTCTCGTCGTAGAAGCGCCGGTAGTGCGCCAGCCAGTCGTCGATGTCCTTGAGCGCCCGCGGCTCGATGCGGGCCGGCCGCCACTGCGCCTCGCGCCCGCGCGTGATCAGCCCGGCGCGCTCAAGCACCTTGAGGTGCTTCGACACTGCGGGAAGGCTCATGGCGAACGGTTTGGCGAGCTCGGTGACATTGGTCTCGCCGAGCGCCAGCCGCGCCAGAATGGCGCGACGGGTCGGGTCGGAAAGGGCTGAAAAGGCGGCGTCAAGGCTCAATTTAATCATTCAGTTAATTAACTGAATGGTTCAGTACGCTCGAAAGGCGCACCTGTCAAGGATTGGTGAAGCCTCTCCAGGTTCCGATTGTCCTTTCACTTTTGCCCGCTAGAACCGGCCTATGGGCTTCGCTCGCATCTATCTTCGCGTGCTTGGGCTGTTGCGGCCGGTCGCGCGGCTGGCCGTAACGCTGTCGCTCGCCAATGTCGCGCTCGCCGCGGCGCAATTCGTCGAGCCGGTGCTGTTCGGCCGCATCGTTGATGCTTTGTCGGGAGCGTTGCCGACCGGGCCTGGGCCTGCCGCCCGAGCTCTGGCGCCGCTGATCGGGGTCTGGGTCGGCTTCGGCCTCTTTGTCATCGTCGCCGCCACGTTGGTCGCCTGGTATGCCGACCGGCTTTCCCACCAGCGCCGCAACATGGTGCTGGCGGAATATTTCGAGCACGTGCTGCAACTGCCGCTCGCCTATCATTCCGGGGCGCATTCCGGCCGGCAGATGAAGGTGATGCTGACCGGCACCGACACACTGTGGTGGCTGTGGCTGTCGTTCTTCCGCGAGCATCTCTCGGCCTTCGTCTTCATCGTCTTGCTGCTGCCGGCGTCCCT
>Ga0335081_10008887_pt1 | contig 16134 bp, 13 predicted proteins | sample Lox_Sample_35_FD_206713 | JGI IMG/M metagenome (GOLD analysis project Ga0335081, IMG submission 206713) | Soil microbial communities from Loxahatchee National Wildlife Refuge, Florida, United States - Lox_Sample_3.5 | ecosystem: Environmental > Terrestrial > Soil > Wetlands | place: USA... | reverse complement strand
CGCCCACCCACCCCTAAGCCGACGGCTCCGCCCTCGGCCGCTGCCGCGCGCCCAGCCGAGGTTCTACTTTCGGACCAGGTGGGCCGGGATGGGCTGGATGAGGGGACCGCGCCCGGCCACCCCGACCGTGCGCTCGTAGGATGCGCGCAGGGCGGTGGCGTCGGCGGGATCGGTGCGCCAGGCGGTACCGGCCGGGAGCACCACGAAGTCGGGGTGCCGCACCCAGATCGGCACGTAGCGGACGAAGGTGACGCGCGCCCCGCGGCTGTCCACGGTGATCGTGAGCAGCACGATCATCCCGTCCTGGGAGGCAGCGGGGCAGCAGGCGCTGGTCTGGTTGGAGATCAGGTTGCCCTCGCCGAATACGACCAGCTTGCCGTTGATGATGCGGATGGGCTGGACGATATGCACGTGCTGGCCGACGATCGCGGTGATGTCGGGTGAGCGGGTGAGCCGGCTGGCCAGGGCGAGCTGGAAGCTGCTGGGCCGGGCGACGTTCTCATCGCCCCAGTGAATGTTGACGATGACGACCTGCGCGCCGTCAGCGCGGGCGCGGTGCGCGTCGGACAGGATCCGCGCGGGGTCGGCCCGGTTGACCGACCATGGATGGGGCGAGGGAATGCCGTTGGTCAGCTCGGTATAGGCCAGGAACGCGACGCGGACGCCCTTGACCGTCATGATCAGCGGCGTTGCCTGCGCGGCCGCGGAGGAAAAGGTGCCGGTGTGCGCCACCCCGGCCCGATCCAGCGCACCGATCGTGTCATCGACTCCCGTCTGCCCTTGATCGAGGGAGTGCGTCGCGGCCGTCGAGCAGGCCCGCCACCCGGTCTGGGCGATCGCGGTGGCCAGCGCCGGCGGGGTGTTGAAGGTCGGGTAGCCAGTAGGAGGAGCCGGGGTCATCGGCGTCTCGACATGACACAGCGCCAGGTCCGCACCCTGGATGTAGGGCTTGATCTGCGTGAACATAGGCGCGAAGTTGTAGTGGCGGCCACCACCCAGAACCAGCGCCCGGTCGAAGATCGCCGAATGGATCAGCAGGTCTCCGCTCGCCTCGACCACTAGCCGGACGCCGGGGCCCGAGCTGCGACGGTGCGTCGGGGACGGAGCCGCGCTGGTGCGGACGGAACGAACCGCGTGGCCGCCCGGGCGCCCGGAGGAGGTGCACGCGCCCGTAGCCAGGACCAGCACAATCAGGCCGGACACCATGATCACGCACCGCCGTCGCCCGGCCGGGTGCCCGCCCGCATATCGCGGTCGACCGGTGCGCGCCGCTGGCGACCTCGAGGCCATCTCGTCACGCTATCCCCGTCTTCCGGGCCGTACCACACCGACAGTCATTTCACGGTGACCCTCGGGGCGGCAGCCTCAGCTGCGATGACCTCGCCATAGCGGGCCGCTCGTCCGCCACTCGGCCTCCCAGGCGCGCAGCCGTCGACGGTCCAGGGCACGGCGGGCCAGCACCCAGGCCACCAGCAGCGCCAGCCACGACAGCAGGCAGGTCGTCACGCCGGCGAGCCAAACGTAGCCGACGATGACGTGGTGGCCCGGCGGCGGATCGGTGACCGCCCCGGACGGGCCGATCCAGGTCCGGACGGTGCTTCCCTGGTGCGCCCCGGCCAGCGTGAGGACATCGCCGGTCCGGGGCGGCTGCCCCGGAGGCTGCCAGCGGGCCAGGACCCAGGCGGTCTGCATGGACGCATAGGGGTTCGGGGTCCCGGCCGCCGGAGCGTCCTCCAGCAGGACGGCGGTGACCAGGTGATTGCTCGCCCGCTCGGCCTGAGCCCGGTGCAGGGCGTGGTGGTCGCCCCACCGGCCGACCGCGACCGCGGCGGCGGGCGCCGCCAGCACGACCAGAAGGATCATGACCAGCCGCAGGGCGGCCTCGGCCCGGTCCGTGCCCCGGCGCAGCGGGTTGTTATCGAGGCCGAGCCGCCGGGCCAGCCTGGCCAGGCGCCTGTCCGGATTCCGGGTCTGACGGCCGCGCATCACGGTCACCGGTAACGGCTAGCGTGACGATTGATCGTTTCCGGGATCGCCGTCATCATGCCCCCCGCTCAACTGACCTGACCGTGGCGACCGGCCTACTTAAATAGGAGGGTGATGGCGGCCGTTCTGATACGCGGGCTGTTCGACGGACCGGGCGCCCGGGACAATACCGCTCAGGACCCTTAGCGCTGGCGCACGCGCGTGACCGGGAATACCGACCGAACCGGAGACCATCGATGAACTTCAGTGTCCAGTCAGAGGTAGGCCAGCTCAAGCAGGTCATCGTGCACCGGCCGGGGCTCGAGCTTTCCCGGCTGACCCCGCGGAACGTCGGCGAGCTGCTGTTCGACGACGTGCTCTGGGCCGGGCGGGCCAAGGAGGAGCACGACGCGTTCGCCGAGGCACTGCGGGCCAGGGGCGTACGGGTGCACTACTTCGGGCAATTGCTGGCCGAGACGCTGGAGGTGCCGGCCGGCCGGGCCTTCGTCCTGGACCGGCTCTGCGTTCCCGAGATGCTCGGCCCGGAGCTGACCGGGCCCGTACGGCACCTGTTCGACGATCTCGACGGCGCGGCGCTGGCCGAGTTCCTGATCGGCGGGGTGCTCAAGGCGGACCTGCACCCGGCCCGGCCGCACGGCCTGACCTGGGACGTGCTGCACGCGGACGACTTCGTGCTGCCGCCGCTGCCCAACCACCTGTTCCAGCGGGACAACTCGTGCTGGGTCTACCACGGGGTCTCGGTCAACCCGATGGCCAAGCCCGCCCGCCAGCGCGAGTCGCTGCACAGCCGGGCCATCTACCGGTACCACCCGATGTTCGCCGGGGCCGATTTCACCTGGCACTACGGCGACACGGACGCCAAGCACCTGCAGGCCACCGTGGAGGGCGGCGACGTGCACGTGCTCGGCTACGGGGCCGTGATGATCGGGATGGGCGAGCGGACGACGCCGATGGCGGTCGAGCTGCTGGCCCGGGCTCTGTTCCGCGGCGGGCAGGTCAGCGCGGTGATCGCGGTCGAGCTGCCGTTCTCCCGGGCGATGATGCACCTGGACACCGTGATGACCATGGTGGACCGCGGAACGTTCGTGCTGTACCCCTACCTGGATCCGCACCTGCGGTCCTGGACGGTCAGGCCGGACCCTGATGGCGGCGTGACCGTTGCGCTCAACGTGAGTCTGTGGGGCACGGTGGCGGAAGTGCTCGGGGTGGACAAGGTGACCGTGCTGACCACCGACGAGGACGCCCGGGCGGCCGAACGCGAGCAGTGGGACGACGGCAACAACTACCTGGCGGTCGCGCCCGGCGTGATCGTCGGCTACGAGCGCAACGTCGCCACCAACACGATGCTGCGCCAGCATGGCATCGAGGTGATCTCGATCGCGGGCAGCGAGCTGGGCCGCGGCCGCGGCGGCCCGCGCTGCATGAGCTGCCCGGTCGAGCGGGAGCCCGCCTAGGCCGAGGGGACGGTGACCACCGGGCCGTGCGCGTGGTTCAGCAGGGCGTGCCGGACCGAGCCGCGCCCCGGCCGCTCGGCATGCCCGGCGCGCCGGCCGATGACGACCAGGTCGGCGCGGGCGGACAGGCCGACCAGGGCCCGGCCCGGGTGACCGTGCACGACCTCCTGGCTGACCTGCACGCCGGGGTACTTGGCCCGCCAGTCGTCGAGCAGGGCGGTCAGATGCCCGGCCGCGTCCGCCGCGGCCTCGGCGCCGGATTCGTGGGGTCCCGAGCCGGCCCGGGAGATCTCGGTCTCTGGCGTGTGCCAGGCGTGCAGGACGAGCAGGCTGGCCTGGCGCAGGCTCGCCTCCTCGAAGGCGAAGGTGAGCGCGTCACCGCAGCTGTCCAGGTCGGCGACGCCGACGCCGACCAGCCCGTGCGGGCTGGGGGGCTCGTCCCTGATGACCACGACCGGGCAGGACGCGTGGCTGGCGACGTACCGGCTGACCGAGCCGAGCAGCAGGGCGGTGAACGCGCCCCGGCCCCGGGAGCCCAGCACCAGCATGAGCGCGCCCGAACCCGCGCCGGTGACGGCCTCGTCGACCGAACCGGTCACCGTGTCGGTGTCGATCAGCACGCCATGCGCCGTCTTGGCGGCCCGCTCGGCCGCCGTGGCCAGCGCCTGGTCGCGCTCGCCGAGCAGGATGTCGGTCACCCTCTTCTGCTCGCCCGGGCCCGCGCGCGTGATCATCCCGGGCGGTGCCTCCTCGGCGGACACGATCCGCAGCGGGGCGCCGCGGAGCGCGGCCTCCCTGGCGGCCCAGCCGACCGCCCGCAGGGATTCCTCAGAACCATCCGTACCGGCCACGATGGGCTTGGCTGCCATTGCGCGTCCTCCTTGACGGACCCGATGCGGGCGTGTTCGTTTTCGCCCACTGTCATCATGACCGCGACACTGCTCCGGCCGCTAGAGGCGTTCCGGCCGTAAAGGTCCGGGACTAAAGTCCCGGGTCCGAAGGGGCGGAGAGGGCCGAAGTGGTCGAAGGGACTGGATAGGTGAAGCGGTCGCGGACCGCGACCACGCCCTCGAGGTGCTCGACCTGGCCGGCGATGGCGGCGCCGAGCACGGCGCTGCCCGGTGCGCCCTCCAGCGTGACGATCCCGTTGTGCACGGTCACCGTGAACCGGGCCGGGTCGGTGAAGAACCCGTCCGCAATCACGTCCTGGGTGACCTCGCGGCGGATCTCCTCGTCGCTGCGCTGGAAGACGCTCAGCACGTCGGACCGGCTAACGATGCCGGCCAGCCGCCCGTCACGGTCGACGACGGGGAGTCGCTGGAGCCGGTGCTTGCGCATCAGGCGGGCGGCGCTCTTCACCAGGTCGTCCGGGCCGACCGTCACGGCGGGGTGGCTCATCAGGTCGCCCGCGGTGGCCTGATCGGCCGCCCGGTGCCCGCGATGGTGCCGCCCGGCCACCAGGGCCAGCAGGTCCGTCTCTGTCACCACGCCGGCCACCTTCCCGTCGTCGCCGGTGACGGGAAACCCGCTGACCCGGTGCTGCCGGAGCATGGCGGCCACCGTCTGGTACGGGGCGTCCGGCCGGACCGTCACCACGTCGGTGGTCATGATGTCCCTGACGTACGCGCTCATGGCACCAGCTTCGCCCACCGCGGCACGGCAGGGAAGACCTAGCTCACTTCACCAGGTGACCGAGGTCCCGTACCTTGGACCCTGGCCGGCGCTCCCCGCCAGCGGTTTCCTTCAGGTAGCGAGACCAGGAGGAGGACCAGATGGCAGCCGTGGACATGCGGGCAGCCCGGCCGGCGCGGCCGACCCTGACGACGGCTGCCGAGGCCGTATCGTCACGCCACCAGCCGGCGGAGCTGCCGGAAGGATTCTGGTATACGGTCAAGCGCCGGGTGCTCGGCCCGCCGCTCGTCACCGAGCAGCTCAAGAACGAGCGCCTGTCCAGGCCGCTGGCGCTGGGCGTGCTGTCCTGCGACGGGCTCTCGTCTGCGGCGTACGGCACCGAGGAGATCCTGCGCGCGCTGCTCCCGTTCTTCGGCCTGGCCGCTTTCTCGCTGGTGCTGCCGATGACCCTGGTCGTCCTGGCCGGCGTCGTGCTGGTGGTGCTGTCCTACCGCGAGGTGGTGTCGGTCTACACCAGGGCGGGCGGCTCCTACGTGGTGGCCAGGGAGAACTTCGGCCCGCGGGTGGCCCAGGTGGCCGCGGTCGCGCTGCTGATCGACTACGTGGTCACGGTCGCGGTGCAGACGGCGGCTGGCTCGGCCGCGATCGTCTCGGCGTTCCCCGCGCTGTCCGGGATCCCGGTCATCGGCCCGCAGATCCTGCTGGTCATCTCCGTCGTCGCGATCTGCGGCATGTGCCTGGGTAACCTGCGCGGCATCCGGGAGGCCGGGCGGATCTTCGCCCTCCCCACGTACCTGTTCGCCGGTTCGCTCGTCGTCATGATCATCGCCGGCATCGTCCGCGAGGCAGCCGGCAGCCTGCCGCGGGTTGCGCCGGGGGCCGGCACGGTCGGCATCGGATCGCACTCCCAGCTGATCGCCCTCGGCGCCGTCTACATCATGGCACGGGCCTTCGCCAACGGCGGCTCGTCGCTGACCGGCATCGAGGCCGTGTCCAACGCGGTCAGCGCGCTGCGCCCGCCGGAAGGACGCAACGCCCGGCAGATCCTGACCACGCAGGGGATGATCGTGGCGTTCCTGATCGCGGGGATCTCCTGGCTGGCGCACGTCACCCACGCAATGCCGTACACCGCCGGGTTTCCCACCATCCTGGCCCAGGAGGCCGCGGTGGTGTTCGGTCCCACCCCGGCCGGGCACGCCATGTTCTTCGCGCTCCAGGCCGCGACCGCCGCCATCTTGTTCACCGGCGGCAACACCAGCTTCACCGGCTTCCCGTTCCTGGCCAGCTTCGTCGCCGAGGACTCGTTCCTGCCCCATTGGCTGACCCGGCGCGGCCACCGGCTGGTGTTCTCCAGCGGGATCATCCTGCTGACCGCGCTGTCGCTGACGCTGATGCTGGTGGCGGGCGCCACCGTCGACGCCCTCATCGCGTTCTACGCGATCGGCGTGTTCACCGGCTTCGCCGTGGCCGGGTTCGGCATGGCCCGGTACCACTTGCGGACGCGGGAGGCAGGCTGGCGGCGGCGGCTGGTGATCAACACCGCGGGCGGGGTCTACACCGCGCTCGTAGTGGTGCTGTTCGCGGTGGTGAAGTTTACCGAGGGCGCGTGGCTGATCGTGATCATCTTCCCGGTGCTGGTGTACACGCTGATCCGCTTCAACCGGCAGTACCGGAAGGAAGCGGCCATCTTGGAGGACCCCGGCGACGATCTGCAGCCGCACCGGCCGAACTTCTCCCGCCGCGTCGTCCTGATCCTGGTTGACCGCTACGACCTGGCCACTATCGCCGCGATCCGGTACGCCAAGAGCCTGCACCCGTCGGCGCTGCGAGCGGTGCACTTCAGCCTGGACAGCGCGCGGGCGGACAAGCTCAGCGGGCGATGGCTGGCGGCGGGCATCAAGATCCCGCTGGAACTGGCGGACTGCCCGGACCGCCGGCTCGGCCACGCCGCGGCCGAGCTGGCCGCGACCGAGGCGGCCGCGCCCGACACGCACGTCACCGTGGTCCTGCCCCGTCGCAGCTACCCGCCGCTGACCGGGCGGCTGCTGCACGACCACACCGCGGACCGGATCGCCCGCCGGGTCAGCCGCGTTCCCGGCGCGGCGGCCACCATCATCCCGTTCGACGTCCGGCACAAGGTCGAGACGATCCACGCCCGGCGGGAGGCATACCGGAATCCGTTCCCGCCGGCCGACGCCGACCCGATCGGGACGCTGCTCGCGCCGGGCCGGGCCACCGTCCAGGGCCGGCTGCACGCGACGGAAGTCCGCCCGACGAAGCACGACAGCAACGTGCTGGCGTGCGAGGTGGCCGACTCGACCGGGGAACTGACCGCCGTGTTCTACGGCCGCGCGCACATCGCGGGCCTGGAACCTGGGCGCCAGGTCCGGCTGCGCGGCATGGTCGGCATCGGCGATGACGGGCGCCCCGCGATGGTCAACCCGGCGTACGAGCTGCTCGGCTAGAGATCGTCGGCCGCGGGAGCTACTGGCTCTGATGACGGCCGGCGTCCTGCGTTAAGCACGGTGGAGTTAAGCACGGTGGAGTGGAAGGCCTCGAGGGCCGCACCGGGTGTGTCGAAATAGGCATTGTGTCCCAGGGCCTTGCTGATGCCGTAATGGTCGAGTTGCCGTCGCACCGGGCCGAGGACGCAGCTGAGCGCCAAGTGCACGTGATGCTGGTGAACGTGCTCGGTGACCTTGGCCAGGACCGCGGACGCGGTGTAGTCCACGTCTCCGATGGCGGCGCAGTCGATGACCATCCAGCGCAGCGGGCTGCCGTGGCCGACCAGGGCCGCGACGTCCTCCACGAGCCTGCTGGCGTTGGCGTAGTACAGGCTGGTGCCGAACCGGTAGACCACCAGCCCCTCCTCGGTGCGGGTGCCTGGCCTGGCCGGGACAGGCTGCCAGTGCCCTTCCGGTGATTTCACCAGGACGCTGTTGAGCGGGCTGTAGCTGTGCCGCAGGTGGTCGACCATCGAGGCGATGATGGCGAGCACGATGCCGTATTCGACCCCTAGGACCAGCACCGCGGCCGTGGTGAGCAAGGCTACGGCGAACTCGTGTTTCCTGAGGGCCAGGATGTGCCGCATCCCCGTGACGTCGATGAGCTCGACGGCGATCAGGAAGACCACCGCGGCCAGCGCGGCGACCGGCAGGTAGGTCAGCGGCCCGGTGAACAGCACCAGGACGATCAGGACCACGGCGGCGGCGGTCAGCTGGGACAGCTGGCTGCGACCGCCGACGCTGTCCACGATCTGTGTCTTGGTCGGGCTGCCGTTGACCACGAACGTGCCGGAGAACGCGGCGGCGGCGTTGGCGGCCGCCAGCCCGGTCAGGTCGGTGGCCTCGCTGAACGGCTCCTCGTACTTGACCGCGTAGGCGCGGGAGGTGGCCGCGCTCTGGGCCAGGATGACCACGAACATCGCCACCGCGGCGCCGAGCAGCGCCGTGGCGTCGTGCCAGCCGAGGGTCGGCAGGCCCAGGCGGGGCAGCCCGCGCGGGACGGGCCCGACCACGGTCACGCCGTGGCGGGCCAGATCGGCGGCCCAGCTCACGCCGATGGCGCCGATCACCGCGATCAGCAGGCCGGGGATCCGCGGGTTGAGCAGGCGAACCACGATCACGACCGCGATGACCGCGATCGAGGTCGCCACGTCCGCCCAGTGCACGTGCGGGAGCACGCGGACGGTGTTCACGAGCTTGCTCAGGGTCTGCTCGCCCGCGGCCTTGACGCCGAGCATATCGGGCAGCTGCGCCACCGCGACCTGGATGCCGACTCCGGTCAGGAACCCCACCAGCACGGTGCGGGACAGGAAGTTGGCCAGGAAGCCGAGCCGGGCCAGCCGGGCCACGAACAGCATCGCACCGGTCAGCAGGGCCGCCAGCCCGGCCAGCCGGACGTACGCTGGCGAGCCCGTCGCCGCCAGGCCGGTGAGGGCGGCGGCGAGAATGACCGCAGTCGCGGAATCCGCCGCCACGACGAGGTGGCGGGACGAACCGAGGATGGCGTACACCGCCATCGGGAGGAGCATCGTGTACAAGCCGGTGACTAGGGGCATCCCGGCGATCTTGGCGTAGCCGAGAACCGCGGGGATGCCGAGGGCGGCGAGCGTCAAGCCGGCCAGCAGCTCGGCCGGTACCCGGGATCGCTCGATGGGCAGCATCCCCTGCAGTACGGGCCATTCCCGCGGCGATCCGCGCCAGCGGCGCTCTGGGGAATCCGGCATCGTCTCTCACCTGCCCGTCCCGGGTAGTTCGGGATTTGTTCATCATCTCGCTACCTGGCGTTCACCATCTACCAGAAATTTCACCAGGGCGGCTACTAGCCCGGTGAGGGGGCGTGCGGCACGGCCCGTTCGGCTTGATGATCTTGATTTGGGGCCTGGCTGCTTCCTCCCTAGCCGGTGCGGCGGGCGGCCGATAGTCTTACGATGCATCGTCATTTGGAGGGAAACCTTGTGAGCCGACCTGAGTTGCTTCCGCACCTGCAGCTCGACGAGCTGCTGGCCGAGCTGCAGAACCGGCTGCAGGCGGTGCTGGCGACCAGGGACCGGATGCGCGGGCTGCTCGAGGCGGTCGTGGCCATCGGCTCCGGGCTGGACCTGGAGTCCACCCTCAGGCGGATCGTCGAGGCCGCGGTCGACCTGGTGGACGCGACCTACGGGGCACTCGGCGTGATCGGCGATGATGACGGCGGGAAGCTGCGGCTGGCCGAGTTCATCCCGGTCGGCCTGGACCGGGACGAGATCGCGCGGATCCACCACTGGCCCGAGGGCCGCGGGCTGCTCGGCCTGCTGATCGACGAACCGCGGCCGCTGCGGCTGGCCGACATCGCCTCGCACCCGGCGTCGTCGGGATTCCCGGACGGGCACCCGCCGATGCGCGGCTTCCTCGGCGTCCCGGTGCGGGTCCGGGACGAGGTGTTCGGCAACCTGTACCTGACCGGCAAGCGGGGCGGCGGCGAGTTCACCGAGGACGACGAGGCGGTGCTGGTCGCGCTGGGCGCGGCGGCCGGCGTGGCGGTGGAGAACGCCCGGCTGTACGGGGCGGCCCGCCGCCAGCAGCGCTGGATCCAGGCCAGCGCCGAGGTCACCACCCGGCTGCTGTCCGGCGCCGAACCGGGCGAGGTGCTGGCCGGCATCGCCCGGCAGGCGCGCGAGCTGTCGGGTGCCGACCTGGCCGTGCTCGCGCTGCCCGGCGAGGACGGCCGGGGACTGACGATCACCTACGCCGACGGCGACGGCGCCGGCGCGGTCCGCGGCCTGGTGCTGCCTGCCGGCCAGTCCCTGTCCGGCCATGTGCTGTCCACGGGCGAGCCGGTGACGTCGGAGGACTTCGCCACCGACGAGCGCGCCTCGCGGGCCGCCCGCGGCGCGATGAGCCAGATCGGGCCGGCGGTGGTGTTCCCGCTGGGCGCGCCGGGCAACGTCCGCGGCGTGCTCACCGTTGGGCGCCGCCACGGCGCGCCGCCGTTCCCCCAGGCCCAGGCCGATGTCGTCGCCTCCTTCGCGGCCCAGGCCGGCGTCGCGCTCGAGCTCGCCGCGAGCCGGGCCGAGGCCGAACGGCTGTCGCTGTACGAGGATAGGGACCGGATCGCCCAAGACCTGCACGACCTGGTCATCCAGCGGCTCTACGCCACCGGTATGTCGTTGCAGGGCACCATGCCGATGATCACCAGGCCGGAGGTGGCCAGCCGGATCACCAACGCGGTCGACGCGATGGACGAGACCATCAAGGAGATCCGCACCACCATCTTCCAGCTGCAGTCCAGGAATGCGGCGGCCGGGCCGGACCTGCGCGGCGAGATCCTCGCCCTGGTCGAGGAGATGACGGACATGCTCGGCTTCGCCCCGTCGCTGCGGCTGGGGGCCGGCCTCGGCGGCGATATCAGCGCCGAGGTGGCCGAGCAAGCGCTCGCCGCGCTGCGCGAGGCGCTGTCCAACGCGGCCAGGCACGCGAACGCCAGCCAGGTGGACGTGACCGTGGACACGGGCTCCGACGGGATGCTGACCGTGCAGGTCACCGACGACGGGACCGGCATTTCGGACGGGGGTCGGCGCAGCGGGCTGCGCAACCTGGCCGGCCGGGCCGAGAAGCTCGGCGGCGAGCTGCGGCTCGAGCCCGCCGATCCCGGCGCAGCCAAGCCGGGCACCAGGCTGGAGTGGCGGGTGCCTCGCTAGGCCCAGGCGTGGACCGGCCGGCCGGCGGCCGCGCGGGACAGGTACCGGGCGAACATCACCGTGACGGCCTCGTCGCGGGATCGGCCTGGTTCGGCGGCCGCCAGCGCGGCGCGCTGCCAGGCTGCCCCGGTCTGACCGCTGGCCGCCCGGGCTCCGATCACGCCGAGCAGCCGGTCGGCCTCTGCCGCGGCCACCCCGGCGCCCAGCAGCCCCCGCCGGGCCGCCGGGAGCAGTTCCGGCACCAGGTCGGCGGCGAGCACCGTCCGGACCCGGTCTGAAGTCCAGGCCGGCCAGCTCAGCTCGGCGGCCAGGCCGTGCTGGGCCGCGCGGTAGAAGCCGTGATCGGCGCGCTCGAACGGGAGTGCGTAGGTCCACCGTTCGTCCTGGGCGGCCAGCCACAGCGTGAGCCCGATCAGGAAGGCCGCGTTGGCCAGCATGTCGGTGACGGTCGGCCCGGCGGGCAGGGCGCGCATCTCGATCCGCAGGTGCCCCCCGGCCGCTGGGTCGTAGATGGCCCGGTTCCAGCGCCAGACCGTGCCCTGGTGCAGCCGGAGCTCATCCAGGGCCGGCGTATCGGTGGTTCGGTCGCCCGGCAGCGCGTGGCTGACGAAGGGCAGCAGCGGTTCGTACCGCCGGACGCTCTCGGTGAACAGCTCGAGCGCGCCGCCGCGCAGCCAGCCCGTGCCGAACGCCGCGCGGGACGGGCCGCGCCTCGGGCCACCGCTGTCGCGGTCCTCGACCGACTGCTTGAACAGCGCGATCCTGGTCTCCTCCCAGAGCCGGCGGCCGAGGAAGGTCGGCGAGTTGCCGGCCGCGGCCAGCGCCGGGCCGGTCGCCAGCTGGGCCGCGTTGTAGACCCGCGTGAAATCCGCCGGGGCGACCCGCAGGTGCAGCTGGAACGAGGTGTTCGCCCCCTCGAGCGTGACGTGTTCGGCGGTCAGCTCCAGCGGTTCTTCGCCGGTGATCCGGATGACAAACGGGCCCCGGCGCAGCCGCCGCAGGCCGCGATCCAGCGCCCGGTAGCGGGCCGCTTCGGTCACCATGCCCAGGTCAACGTGGGCGAGGCTGACGGTGGGCAGGATGCCGATCAGCGCGATCCGGCCGTGATGTGCCCGGGCCGCATTGCCGGCCCGGGCCAGGAGCTGGCCGAGCTCGCAGGCCAGCGCGGTGAACGGGCGTCCGGCCAGCGGCACCGGCGAGGCGTTCAGCTCCAGGTTGAACTGGTCGAGCTCGAGGGCGATCCGGGGGTCTGCGGCCAGGGCGCGGACGGCCTGGTTCCGCGGCAGCGGCCGGGCCGCGTCGTCGATCAGGCACGCTTCGAGCTCGGCGCCGATCGTGACCGGGCCGACGCCGAAGCCGGGCCGGGCGAGCAGCCGTCCCAGGTCAGAGAGGCACTGCTCGAGCCGCTCACGGAACCGGGCATAGTCGCGCTCGCCGAACTCCTCCCTGGTGATCTCGGTTCCCATCGGGGTCTACCCCGCCGTGATCAGGCGGCCGGTCAGCACCGCGGGCAGGATCCTGGCGTAGCGGTCCCTGGCGCCGGGCGCCCACGGCCGCAGCCGCAGCTCGCGCAGCCGGGCCAGCTCGGCCAAGTCCGTGACCTCGGTGATCTCGCCGCGCACGATCACGCTCCAGCCGGTGCGCGTGGCCTCGTCGGTCCCGTCCGCCTCGAAGCAGACCCGGCTGCCCAGGCCGGCCGCGTGCAGCTTGGTACCCGGCTCGGTGCGGAACACGACGGTGTGCCGGTCGAGGACGTAATTGACCGGGAACACCACCGGACCGCGGTCGTCGGTCACGGCCACCCGGCCGAGCTGCCCGCCGGCCAGCAGCTCGAAGCACTCCGATCTGGTCAGCCCCCGGACCTGGCCCGGCCGCGGCTCAGCCTGGGCCGGCACGGTCGCCGCCGATCGGGAACAGGACGTCGTCCGGATCGCGGCGCACGCTGACCGCCACCTGGGTGACCAGCCCGATCCTGAGCACGAGGTGCGGGCAGGCGCCGTCGCTGAGCTGCGTCCTGATGAACTCGCGCAGCAAGGGCAGCTCGAGCGGCTGGCTGTGCAGTGCCACCGCGGCCCCGCACGTGCCGGCGGTGAGCAGGATCCGCTGCAGCGCCTGGCCGGCGTTCACCCAGTCCGCCGGGTGGTCGGCGTTCGTGGTGAGCAGCCCGGCCACGCCGGCGGCCCGGTGTGACGTGGCCGGGCTGAGCGGCGGCATCCCCCAGCCGTGGCCGCGGGCGAAGTCCCGCCCGGGAAAGTACGGCTGCGTGCGTTCGGCCCGCGCCGGGTAGGAGGTAGCCGGCACTCCATCGCGGCAGGCGCTGCCCGGCGCGGGCGTCCACCGGGCGAGCTCGCGCAGGCGCTCGCCGTCGTGGCTCAGCTCGTGCTCGGCGGTCTGGACGGCGGCCGCGAGCGCGGCCCGGCGGCCGTCGTCCGCCACGATGCGCAGCGCCGCCCCTTCCCGCCCGGCGGCCGCGCGCAACGCGGCGAGCGTGTCGGGTGGCAGCGGCTCGGGATCGAACGCGCCGCGATGGGTCCGCCGGGTGAGCACGTGGGCGGACAACCGCCGCTCGAACTCGTCGGCGGCGGCGCGGTCCCGCCAGGACACCTGGGCCACCAGCGCGGGCCGGGCCGGATCGGGCAGCACCGTGGTCTCCGGGATGTAGCCGAGGACCCGCAAGGCCAGGCGGACGGTGAACAGCGCGGCACCGCAGCTGATCATCATCTCCCGGCCGTCCGGGTCGGCCACGGCCAGCCGGCGGTCAGCGTCGGCGTGCAGGCTGATCCGCGGTCCGCCGTCGGCGGTGAACCGCCACGGCTGCGTGTTGTGCACCGAGGGGGCCCAGACGGCCCTGGCCACTACGTACCTGGCGATCTCCTCGGCGGTCGTCGGCTCGCTCATGACCCCAGCTCACTGCGCCGCGGCCGGGACGGGCAGGTGCCAAGGTCCTTCAGGCGGCAGGACCTTCGGCTGCGGAACTCAGATCCGGAAGCCGAGCGCGCGCCCGGCCTCGCGCAGGCCGTCCCGGGCCCGCGGGTGCGCGACCTGGCTGACGATCTGCCCAGCCTGCGCGGAGGTGTCGTGCCCCCAGATCGTGGCCGTGCCATGGTCGCTGACGATGAAGCTGTGCTGGAAGGACGTCACCGGGCCGTGCAGCCGGGCCACCACGGTGGAGACGTCCGCCTTCGGGTGCCAGGACGGCAGCGCGATGACGGCCGCCCCGTCGGGTGAGTGCATCGCCCCGACCACGAAGTCGGTCTGGCCGCCGAACCCGGAGTAGATCTGCCCGCGCACGCGGCTCGCGTTCGCCTCCGCGAACAGGTCGACCTGGAGCGCGGAGTTGACCGAGACCATGTGTGTCCGCCGCGCGATCTGGGCCGGGTCGTTGGTCGTCTCGGTGCGCAGCATCCGGATATCGGGGTTGCGGTGCATCCAGTCATAGAGTTCGGTGCTGCCGAACGCGAAGGACGCTACGACCGGCTGCTCCGGGTCCAGGGCCCCGGCCTTGTCCAGGGCCAGCACGCCGTCGCTGAACATCTCCGACCACACCTTGAGACCCTGCCGCTTCCTGAGGGCGGCTAGCACCGCGTCGGGTACCGCGCCGATGCCGAGCTGCAGGGTCGCGCCGTCCCGGACCAGCGCGGCCACCCGGTCGCCGATGGCGGCGGAGACATCGAGGGGCGGCCTAGGCGACGGGGACGGCAGCGGGACGTCCGCCTTGATGGCGTAGTCGATCTCGCCGACCTCCAGGACCGCGTCCCCGTAGGTGTACGGCATCCGCGGGTTGAGCTGCGCCACGACCAGGCCGCCGCGGGACCGGACCGCCTCGATCGCCGCGGGCAGTATGTTCACCTCGTTGCCGAGCGAGACCGTGCCGCCGGCCGGCGCCGAGGTGTGTACAAGTGCCACGTCCGGGGGTAGCGCGCTGCCCAGCAGGACGGGGACCAGCGACAGCCGGGACGGGAAGTAGTTCAGCCGCTTGCGCCCGCGCATGCCGGGTCCCACGAACGGCGTCTCGAGCGTCACCCCGTCCCGGTCGGGCACGCCGGGCTGCGCGTTCAGCATGAACAGCCGGTACTCCGCGACCGCCGCGTCGAGGACCGCCATCGCCCGCCACGGAGTGCCGAAATTGCCGCTCGCGACGACCCTAGGAATGCTGGGCAGCGCCGCGAGCACCTCCCCGAGCCTCCGCTCGGAAACGATCCGCACGATGCCGTCCCTCCGGGTCGGTAGCGTCAGGCGGGCGAGCACGCTTCCAGGTCGGCGGCCGGCCGCCAGTCGGCCGTGTGCAGGTACCGGCCGTTCATGAGCTGCGGGGAGATGCGGATGAAGTGCTCCCGCGCCCCGGGTGCCCACGAGCCGAGGCCTATTTCCCGCAGCCGGCCGATCTCGGAGGGATCGGTCACCTCGCGGGACGGGCCGATGGCGGTGACGCTCCAGCCGGACTGCGTGGCCAGGTCCACCTGGTCCGCCTCGAACGCCACCACGGCGCCGCGGGCGGCGGCGGCGAGCTTACCGCCGCGGTCGGTCCTGATCACGATGTCACCGTGGTCGAGGGCGAAGTTAACCAGCTCCACGGCGGGCAGCGCCCGCCGGGTGTAGATGATCCGGCCCACGGGCACCGATGCCATCAGCATGAGGCATTCTTCCCTGGACAGTTGCTGGAGGGCTGAGCCGTCGGAGTACATGGCATTCAGGATGCCCGGAGACCGGCGGGAAGCCACAGGGAAGAAGGTCCCTACTCGCCGGGACCGTGGTGAGGTTCCGCGCCGGCCTCATGGTGGTCGCCGAAGACGCGGACCGCGTAGGCGGCCGCCTGGGTCCGCCGCTCCATGCCCAGCTTGGCGAACAGCGCGGACACGTAGTTCTTCACCGTCTTCTCCG
>Ga0335081_10008886_pt1 | contig 16134 bp, 11 predicted proteins | sample Lox_Sample_35_FD_206713 | JGI IMG/M metagenome (GOLD analysis project Ga0335081, IMG submission 206713) | Soil microbial communities from Loxahatchee National Wildlife Refuge, Florida, United States - Lox_Sample_3.5 | ecosystem: Environmental > Terrestrial > Soil > Wetlands | place: USA... | reverse complement strand
ACAGGAAGCTAAAGGTTCGCGAGCGAGGCGGGTTGCCTCGCTCGCGACGCTTCACAGAGCCGATTTCAGACTATTTGTATGTGGCGTTAGTGCGCACCAGGTAATCGCGGTGCGAGCTGTAGTCCAGCATGGAATCGAATGCCGGCCCATGCAGCGGGTTGGATTTGAAGCTCTCCCGAATCGCCGCGCCTACTTTATCGAGGCTTTCGGCATTGGGCGCGAGGTAGGCAATGTAAAACGTGCCGGGCGCGTCGGTGTGAATCGCCTCGGTATCAACTTCATACTCAAGGATGGTACCATCGGCCAGCAGTTTTTCCATGATGGGAACGATGGCCCCCTTGCACAGCGTTTCCAGGCCATCCTCCGGAGCGTCTGGCTTGAACTTATAGCTGGCGACGTAGGTATAGGCGTCTTTCCACGAGCCGGCATGCCAGTTGTAAAAGCGGGTGACCAAAATACTGTCCCAATGCTTGGTAGCGCTGGCCTCCACCGGGGACGTGATGTCCGGCGACTTGTAGAACTGATCGAGAACATCAAGTAGTCCAGCCAGGGACATCGAAGAGAACCAATCGTCGTGGGTCGCGCCGTCAGGCTGGTGAACCAGAACCGTATCGTCGCCATAGCCGATAAGCTTGCCGTCGGCCAGGGACTTGTCGAGAATTTTCCTGTCGTCCATTTCAAGCTTGGCCTCGTTCGCCCACTGCGCGCGGGGAAGGGCCCAGAATGCAACGTATGAATACATCCGCGGTTTTTCTTTGACCTCTGAGGTTTGGGCGCTGGCCCGCGTGGCCCACACTGCGGACAAAGCAAGCGCAAACAATGCAGCACTTCTCCACCATCTCCCGTTCATGACTTTCCTCCATGAATTAGCCCGCACTGCGAATTCCGGTCCCGCGGGCGGGGTAAGTGTACACGAATAACAACTGACAATGGCTGTGTTGAAAGCGGGCGAAGATTTGTTTTCGGTACCGAGTCTTCGGCGGCGGTCCAGCTTTTCGCAAGAAGACGTATAGTCCGGCCACGGATAAGGGGTTCTTACTCTTGGCGAAGCCAAGGACGGGAAGCATCGAACCAACTCTCCCAGCTTTGCACAAATCGCAAACGTGGTCCGCCCGCCGTCAGCATAGGCGGATTTGCATGGCTGAATGCTGAAAGCCAAAAGCTGAGAGCCGAAAGCGGAATTGGTCGGGACGGGCAGATTTGAACTGCCGACCCCTCGCACCCCAAGCGAGTGCTCTACCAGGCTGAGCCACGTCCCGACAGGAAGGAATCCGCCGCGCTCGCGCCGGCGGATGGGGTCAACGGCTTCAATTCTACATCAACGGATTGCGCCACAAGAGCGGCTCGGGTGCGAGAGCGGCAGAATGCCAGGAGATCCAGGGAGGGTGGCCGGGACGACTGTCCCGGCCTTCGATGGCCGAACCTCTGCTCGGCGAAACCGCGTGCGAGGGACATGCAGTCCCGCAGGCAGAGATCCTCGCCTCGATACTTTTCTGATCCTGCTTCAGTTCTTGCCTCAGTCTCCTGAAGGCAACAGTGTCTCTTCTTCCCGAACCGTGATTTCCGGAACCATCACTTCCGGGACCACGATCTCCTGCACGACCTGCACCGATGGGCACTCGCCGAGAATCGGCTGGCAGGCAGCATCGGGACCGTGCTTCGGATGCGACGGCAACTTGACCTCTCCGAATTGCTCCTGCTCGGTTGAGCCTTCGAGCGCGGTGGTGGAAGCCAGGCCGCCGGCGATCACCTGGGTCAGGGCATCGAAATATCCCGTGCCCACGAAGCGCTGGTGTTTCACCGCCTGGTATCCATACTCAGCCTCGCGGCTGAATTCTTTCTCCTGCAGGCGGGAATAAGCGGTCATGCCGCTCTCCTTATACCCGCGCGCCAGCTCGAACATGCTCAGGTTCAGGGCATGGAAGCCGGCCAGGGTAACGAACTGGAACTTGTATCCCATGGCGGCCAGCTTGAGCTGGAAGTTGGCGATGGTTTCATCGTCCAGCTTCTTTTTCCAGTTGAACGAGGGGGAGCAATTGTAAGCCAGCATTTTGCCCGGGTGTTTCGCATGAATGGCCTCGGCAAAGCGCCGCGCCTCTTCGATGTTGGGTTCCGAGGTTTCGCACCAGATCAGGTCGGCATAAGGCGCGTACGCCAGGCCGCGGGCAATCGCAGAATCAAGACCGCCGCGAATGTGGAAAAAGCCTTCCGAGGTGCGTTCTCCGGTAACGAATTCGCGGTCGCGCAGATCAATGTCGCTGGTCAGGAGATGGGCGCTGTTGGCGTCGGTGCGTGCCATGATGAGCGTGGGCACGCCGAGCACGTCCGCGGCCAGGCGAGCCGCCACCAGCTTCTGGATTGCTTCCGAAGTCGGCACCAGAACTTTCCCGCCCAGATGGCCGCACTTCTTTGCGGAAGAAAGCTGGTCTTCGAAATGGACGCAGGACGCGCCGGCCTCGATCATTTGCTTCATCAATTCGAAGGCGTTCAGTGAGCCGCCGAACCCGGCTTCGGCGTCGGCCACGATAGGAGCCATCCAATAGACGCCATTCTTTCCATCCATGTGGTGGACCTGGTCGGCGCGCATCAGCGCGTTGTTGATGCGACGCGCCACATTGGGAACGCTGTCGGCAGGGTATAAGCTCTGGTCCGGATACATGTGGCCAGAGTTGTTAGCATCGGCCGCGACCTGCCAGCCGCTGAGATAAATGGCCTTCAGTCCGGCCTGCACCTGCTGGACAGCCTGATTGCCGGTGAGCGCGCCCAGCGCCGGCACATACTCCTCGTGACCCAGCAGCCACCACAACCGCTCCGCACCCAGGCGAGCCAGAGTATGCTCAACTTGGATGGATCCCCGCAGCTTTACGACTTGCTGGCTCGTATAGGGGCGTTTCGTTCCCGCCCAGCGAGGGTTGGTGTGCCACTGTTTTGTCATTTCTGTCGCGCTCAAAGCGTGCATGGTGATATCCTCCCGGTGTTCCGGCCTGGGACAGTAAACCGCATCGGGCAGCAGACGCCAAATTCGGTCGTCCGTTTTGGTCATGGCGTCCGTTTTGTCCTAGCTGTGCCACCCGTGCTTCTTTAAGCGCCTAGGATACCTGCATGACAACGACCTTTGCCCTCCGCAATGAGATTGAAAGCAAAGTACTTACACCGGATGCAAGCCGGTTCCTGAAGTGTTTGTCGCAGGAGTTCGAGGCGCGCCGCCAGGAGGTGCTGGCTCGCCGTCGCGCTCGGCAGACGCAAATTGACGCAGGGCAACTGCCCGATTTCCTGCCTGAAACGGCGCACATTCGCGACCAGCCCTGGACGGTCGCTCCCATTCCGCATGATCTGCGCGATCGCCGCGTGGAGATTACCGGCCCGGTGGATCGCAAGATGATCATCAACGCGCTGAACTCGGGCGCCAACGTGTTCATGGCGGACTTTGAGGACTCAAATTCGCCGACCTGGCAGAACAATATCGAGGGCCAGGCCAATCTGCGGGACGCGATCGAGGGCACGATCAGCTTCACCAGCCCGGAAGGCAAGGAATACAAACTGAATGCCCGGGTAGCGACGCTGATGGTCCGGCCCCGTGGCTGGCACCTCGAAGAAAGACACTTCGCCGTAGATGGCAGGCCGATATCGGGATCGCTTTTCGACTTCGGGCTGTACTTCTTTCACAATGCGCGGCGGCTGATGGAAAAGGGCACCGGGCCTTATTTCTACTTGCCGAAGATGGAGAGCCATCTCGAAGCACGCCTGTGGAACGATGTTTTCTGCTTTGCCCAGGACGAACTCGGCATCCCGCGCGGAACCATCCGCGCCACGGTGCTGATCGAGACCATTCTCGCAGCCTTCGAAATGAACGAGATCCTCTATGAACTGCAGGAGCACTCCGCTGGGTTGAATTGCGGCCGCTGGGACTACATTTTTAGTTACATCAAAAAATTCCGGAATCGTCCTGACTTTGTATTGCCCGATCGCTCGGTGGTCACGATGGATAAACATTTCCTGAAGTCTTATGTGGACCTGCTGATACAAACCTGTCATCGGCGGGGCATTCACGCCATGGGTGGAATGGCGGCGCAGATTCCCATCAAGAATGATCCGGAAGCAAACGAAAAGGCGCTGGAAAAGGTGCTCCAGGACAAACTGCGCGAAGTGCGCGCCGGACACGACGGCACATGGGTTGCTCATCCCGGACTGGTGCCGATCGCCAAAGAGGTCTTTGATGCGCATATGAACGAAGCGAATCAGATCAGCCGCAGACGCGACGAAGTGCATGTCACAGCCGGCGATCTTCTCGCCGTGACCGAAGGAAAGATCACTGAAGAAGGACTGCGCTGGAATATTGATGTGGGCCTGCAATATCTGGAGTCGTGGCTGCGCGGTTCCGGTTGTGTTCCGATCTACAACTTGATGGAAGACGCCGCGACCGCGGAAATCTGCCGTGCCCAGGTGTGGCAATGGGTCAAGCACGGCGCCAGGCTGAGCGACGGCCGTGCCGTCACAAAAGATATGGTGCGCGGCGTGATCGCCGAGCAGAAGTCGAAATTGACGGGCGGCCGCACCTCCGAAGCAGCCAGGATTTTCGAGCAGATGATGACCAGCACCGACTTTGCCGAATTTCTGACCCTTGTGGCATACGACTACATTGACTAACCTCGCCGGCAAGTAGCACCGCTCTCCAGTCTCTTCATGGGCGGTCTCCACCCCCACGCCTTGCCGGGGCAGCGCAAACATTTGCGTGCGTACAATCACAGCCAAATCGCTTCCCAGGGTCCACAATTTGTTTGTGGACAGCCTGTTGATAGGCCGCCCTGGAGGTCAGTCATGTTCGAACAAGAGGTCGAACTGGAGAAACAGCAATCGGCGGCCGTGCCTCTCGTTTTGATTGCGGCAGCGATTGTCGTAGCGGTGGCATTTGCCGGCTATTACACCGTCCAAAGCCGTAAAGTGCTTACAACGCCGGAGGCTGCCAATATGGTCATCGAGGTCCTAAAGGCCCAGGCGCCGACCAGCGTCAGCTTCCATACCGGCATGATTGTGCCGGATTTCAGCGAGAGTCCGATGGATCCTCGTTACCGGCTGCTCGATCGCATCGGCGTCATCACCATAGGGAAAGCCAAAGGTTCGCGTACTCCTGTATCACTTTCACCGAAAGGTGAACAGTTGCTGAAGCAAATCGCTGGGGTAAAGACGTCAAAGGATTCCGACGGCAACGAATCCTACGTCGTGCCGCTCGCAACCAGGAAGTTGGTGGACGTTGCCAACGTCAGCATGGACGGAGTTGGGCGGGCAACCGTGCAGTACACCTGGCGGTGGGAGCCCAACGCTCTGGGCGACAGATTCGATAACGCCGGCCCGGATGTGCAGTCATTCGGCAGCTGGGACCGGCAGGCGCTGATTGACAAGCACGGCGCGCGCTTTTATCACGATGTACCCACGAAAGTGACTATTGCCGTAGTGAAGACATCAGAAGGCTGGCAGCCGGCGACCTACTGAGCCGAGCGGAGTATTATTGCAGCGAGTACGGGACGTCGCCTACCGAGAAATGAGCGGCTGCGCCGAGATTACGGACGCATTTCTAGCGCAACTCAAGGAAGATCTGGTGTGCCGCCGCGTCGGGCAAGGCCTGGCTCGCCTGGAAGAGCACAGGCATTTGCTCTCCGCACTCGACCCCGAGCAGAAGAATGCTGCAGTGTTCGCCGGCTACCTGGCCCAGTGGGTAGATATCGGGTTCCAGCGGCCGGGATTAGTTAAGGAGATCGTCTCGCGTTTTTCTTCACTGGTTCGCGGCCGTTTACCTCTCCACGATTACCTGCACCTGCGCATGGCCGAAGGCATGGTGGCAATGGCCGAAGAATCCAAGGAAGAGGCCATTCGCCACTTTGAGCTCGTCCTCAGCCTGCAACACGAAATCGAGGATCAGGAGCTTCTGGCCATCGCGAATTTTTGGAAGGGCCGTTGCCTGCGCATGATGGGCGAGTACGACGAAGCTCTGGCCTTCGCCGTAAAAGGCCGCGAAACCGCATCAGAACTGGGTCATCCGCCCATGGCCGCGGTCATGCGCGTGCTGGAAAGCTGGCTTTTTTTTCAGAAGAGCGATGCCAAGCAGGCGATTGACATCCTGCAAGAGGCGGAAGCGGTGCTCAGCAAAACGGACGACTATCTCACCCTGGGAAATATCCATTCTTCTTACGGACGGATTGCGCGGCGTCAGGGTCGGTATCAGCATGCGATTGATAGCTTCACCGCCGCTATCGCGCTGTATAAGAAACGCGATCCGGAACACCGCAACGTGGCGCGCTCGCTCAACAATATGGCCTACGTGAAGCGTCTTATCGCCCTGCAATTGCGCCGGAAAATTGACGCCGAGGCGGCCCGCCGCCGCAAGGCCGCAGCTCGCGGCCGCTCCGGCAATGGCCAGGGCAAGGCCCCTTATCGCAATCGCTTTGAGCAATTGCGGCAGGAAGCGCTCGCCGAGCTGGGCGAGGCCGCCGCCATCTACCAGCAGTATGAAAACCACCATGGCTTGGGCAGTGTGAACCTTAATTACGCTTATCTTTATTTGGACAACGGCGATCTGGAACACGCCGAGGCTTCCGCCAAGAATGCTTTCCATCTCGGCGATGAAAAGCGTGACCACATTCTGATGGCGCGCTCCCGCCTCTTGCTCTGCATGATCGAGAACGCGCGCGTTGAAGAAGGAATCGGCGAAAGCACCGAGCCGGGCAATCACGCGCGGCTGGCGCAAGACTATGCCCACGAAGCCATCGAGCTGGCAAAACACACGCAAAACCGCCGCTTGTTGGCGCACACCTATATTTGGCAGGGGCTGACTCACTGCAACCGGTTTTTCGACGACGTTGACGCAGCGCGGCGTTGCTATGACCAGGCGGTCACGCTTTCCCATGACGACCATGCCGATAGCGCCTGGGAAGATCTGCAGACATTGAAGGCAAAAGTTCTGCGCGGCGGGAAGGTGAATCCCACGCTGCGCGCCTGGTCGCAAGGCTCAGTCGGCGACAAAACCTTTCAGCAGATCAGCCAAGAATTTGCCGAGCTGGTGATCCCCAAAGTATGGGAGCGGGAGGACCGCAAAGTGTCGCGGGTAGCGGCCCGGCTCTCCATCTCACCCAAGAAGGTGCGGCGCATTCTGCGGCGTGTGGGACGCACCGAACCGCCAGAATAGCTTCGACTTGACGTCACACCGCGTTGTGATCCGCCGCACAGACCTTCACGCCAGTCAGGAGTCCAATTGCTATTGGTAAGCGGCGAGGAGTACTCCGCCCGGAGGGAGAACTATGAGCACGCTGGTATTAGACAAACGGGCTGACCTGGCTGGACCGGGCATTGGCGACTACGCTGAATTGCAAAAGGTCCTGCCGCGAGGTTACTGCTCGCTGCTTTCGCCTCGCGAGACCCAGCAGGCCAGTTTTCAGGTGAAGCGTTATATCGAGGACAATCTGTGCCGGGAACTCAATCTGATGATGGTTGAGGTGCCGCTGATTGTGGACGCGGAAAGCGGAGTCAATGACATGCTGGACCGCGATGGTTCGCGCACTCCGATTCAGTTCCATATCTCAAATGACCGGAATCTTCACCCGATAGACGCCCAGGTGGTGCAGGCCGCAACCAAATGGAAGAGAATTGCCCTAAACCAATTCGATTGCGGCCCCGGCGAAGGGATTTGCACCGATATGCGCGCGGTGCGTAAAGATTATTTCCTCGATCACGATCACTCCGCTTACGTGGACCAATGGGATTGGGAGCGGATCATCAGCCCTGAGCAACGCAATCTCGAATTCCTGAAGAGCACAGTCCGCAAAATCTGGAAAGTTCTGGTGGGCGCTGAGCAATATGCCCAGGAACTGTTTCCCGCATTGCGCGGCGCGGGTGCGGATCTGCCCGAGCAACTCACTTTCCTTCATGCAGAAGAAATTTTGGAGATGTATCCCGACCTGCCGCGCAAACAGCGGGAAACCGAAGTGCTGCAGAAGTTTCCCGCCATCTTCATTATCGGGATCGGATGGCCGCTAAAGGATGGATATCCCCATGAAATGCGCGCCGCCGACTACGATGACTGGATCTCGAATACCAAAAGGGAGACGGGCAAAGACACTCACGGTTTGAACGGTGACATTCTGGTATGGAACCATGTCACCAAACGGCGGCATGAGCTGAGTTCGATGGGGATTCGCGTAAATGCCGAAACCCTGCGAGGGCAGCTGGAGATGGCTGGTCTGCTCGAAAATCTGAAGTTCCCTTATCACCAGGGCATCGTTAAGAATGAGCTGCCGCTTTCGATCGGCGGCGGGATTGGCCAGTCCCGCACCTTAATGCTGTTATTGCGCAAGGCCCACCTGGGTGAGGTCAGCGTGACCGTGTGGCCCAAGGTGCTCAAGGAGATGTGCGCAAAGAAAAATATTAAAGTCCTGGAGTGATGAACCCGACCGATCGGGCCGTCATTTTCTTGGAATTGCGATTCTGCAATGCGGCTAATTTCTTAATGTCTTGCCCGTCTTGAGCGTGTACTGGATTCGCTCCTGGGTCTTCTTTTCGCCGCAAAGCGACTTAAATGCCTCACGCTCCAAATCGAGCAGATATTGCTCGCTGACGGGCGTGCCGGGGGTTACGCTTCCGCCGCACAACACTTCGGCGATTTTGTTGCCCAGCTTTACTTCATAATCCGTGATGTGTTCACCCTGGCGCATCAGGTACACGCCCATTTTGAGCGTGGCCAGGATGTTCTCTCCCGGAGCTGGGATGTGGGTGCGGGCCACAGGAGGCTCGTAGCCGCCACGTACCAACTCCAGCGCGCGTGCTTTGGCGTCCGAGAGCACACGTTCGCGGTTCATCGTGATGGCATCGCGATCCGAGAGGAAACCCAGACCGCGGGCCTCATGCGCCGAGGTGGCAACTTTGGCGGTAGCGATGGCCTCAAACGCCTTTTTCATGCTCTCCATGAGCTCCACGGAGTCTGCAAGGTTCCCCGTAGGGCGCGTGCCATGTCTTAGCGCTGATGCGCTATCCACCGCGCGCAAAAGCATTTCCTTGCAACCGCCGCCCCCCGGAAGCAACCCAACCCCAACCTCGACCAGCCCAATGTAAAGCTCAGCGTGCGGCTGGCGCGCGGGAGCATGCAGCGTGATTTCCGCACCGCCGCCCAGCGTCATGCCGAAGGGCGCGACCACCACGGGCCTGGGTGAGAACTTGATGGCCTGGGTCATCCCCTGGAATTGGCGGATGGCGAGGTCAACGTCGTCCCACTCGTCTTCCTGCACCGACATGAGCAACAGCATGAGATTCGCGCCGACCGAGAAGTTGGCTGCGTCGTTGGACATGACGAATGCGTCGAAGTGATCACCGGGGCCTCCCGGTTTCAGACTCTGGGTAATCAGCGAAACGATGTCGGCGCCCAGCGCGTTCATCTTCGAGTGGAACTCGATGCAGCCCACGCCGTCCCCCAGATCAACCAGCGATGCGCCGGAGTTCTTCTTCACCACTTTGTTCGACTTCTTTGCCACAGTAACGGACCAGACGCCGGAAGGAACTGAAACCGGTTCATAGCGCGCCGCTTTGACGTCCCAAAACGCCCGCCCGGATGGAGTTCCCCGGTCATCGGTGTACCAGGACTTCTTCCCCGAGGCCAGCAACTTTTCCGCGTTCGCCGCGACCGGCCGTGCTTCTTTCTTCATGCGTGCGACAGTGGCTTCCACCCCGGCGGCATCCCACAATTCAAATGGCCCAAGTTCCCAGTTGAACCCCAGCCGCATGGCGCGGTCAATTTCAACGATTGACTCGGCGACTTCCGGCACGCGATTGGCGGAATAATTCCACAAGTCAGAAAGAGCAGACCAAAGAAACGCTCCCGCCTTGTCTCCTTTTTGTGGACCGCCGCCTTCCAGCCCCAGCAGCATCCGTACTCGGGCCCCAATCTCGTCCACATTTTTCGCCATATCGAGCACAGGGAACCTGTGCTTTTGCCGTGGATGGTACTCGAGAGTCTTCCAATCGAGCACCAGGCGCTGGTCTTCAAGCCCGTCCCCGCTTTTGATCTTCTTGTAGAAACCGCCTTTGGTTTTATCGCCGAGCCATTTGCGCGCGAGCATCTGCTGGAAGAACTCGGGCAGAGCGGGTGAGTCCTGTTCTCCGGCTTTCTCCATGTTGTGCACGACGTGGCCAAGAATGTCCAGTCCCACAAGATCAATGGTGCGAAACGTGGCCGACTTGGGCCATCCCACCGCTTGCCCGGTGAGCGCGTCCACTTCTTCAATGCTGAGATCCATTTCACGCATCAGGCGCATCACGTTCAGCACCGAGAATGTACCGATGCGATTGGCGATAAAGTTGGGAGTGTCCTTGGCGAACACGACACCTTTGCCCAGGCGGACGTCAGCAAACCAGGCCACGGCGTCCAGCAACGCACGGTCGGTTTCGGGCGCGGGGATGATCTCCAGCAGGCGCATGTAGCGAGGAGGGTTGAAGAAGTGAGTGCCAAACCAACAGCGGCGAAAGTCTTCGGAAAAGCCTTCGGCAATCCTGGCTACAGGCAGGCCGCTGGTGTTGGTGGTGATAATCGTTCCAGGCCGGCGAACCGCTTCCACTTTCTTGAGCAGCTCTCGTTTGATCTCGAGGTTCTCTACGACCGCTTCGATGATCCAATCCACATCGTGCAGTTTTTTCAAATCATCTTCGAAGTTGCCAATCGTGATCAAATGCGCGAGGGAGGGTTCGAAGAATGCAGCCGGTTTGGATTTCCTGGCTGCCTCCAGGCCCGAGGCGGCGATCTTGTTACGCATCGGTGCGTCGGCATCGGGAGGAACAATATCGAACAGAAAAGCAGCCACGCCGGCATTGGCAAAATGCGCGGCGATGCGGGCCCCCATCGTGCCTGCGCCTAACACTGCGACTTTATGAATGTGCTTCATAAAAGAATCCTCTCACTGCAGTCCAATACTCTGCGGGCAAGGTAAACAGAAATGCTTGCTGACTGGCTCGGGGGACAGTGGCTTGCAAAGCAATCGCTCCACCCTTCGGAAAAGTGACATGCGGTTGCGAACGAGACTACAACATTCTTAGTTTCCGCGTCGTCTTGTTGCCTTGACAAGTGACCCCACTCACCCGCGATGGTGACTTGGCTCACCAAACACATTGTTCAACTTCATAGTAATCTGGAGCAAGTGGTGGGAGGTTTTTATGCGCGAAGTCGTTCTGGTTTCTTCGGTGCGCACGCCGGTGGGGCGCGCCTATAAGGGCACATTGCGCGCGACGCGTCCGGATGAGCTTGCCGCGGTCGCAATCAAAGCAGCGCTCGACCGCGTGCCGCAACTCGATCCGCATGAGATTGAAGACGTGATCCTGGGTTGCGCCATGCCTGAAGCGGAGCAAGGAATGAACGTGGCCCGTACTGCCTCCTTGCGGGCAGGGCTGCCGGTGGAAGTTTCGGCCATGACAATCAACCGCTTCTGCTCTTCTGGACTACAGTCCATCGCTATGGCTGCGGAACGCATCGCTGGCGGCGGGGCGGAAGTGATTGTCGCCGGCGGGACTGAATCCATGTCGCTGGTTCCCATGGGCGGGCACAAAGTTTCTCCGAATCCCTGGCTGGTGGAGCACTATCCGGATTCTTACTTGTCAATGGGCTTGACGGCCGAGCGGCTGGCGCATCGATTTGGCATCTCTCGGGAAGAAGCCGATGAGTTTTCGTTGCGCAGTCACCAGAAAGCGATTGCCGCCATTCAAGCCGGCAAATTCAGCGATGAGATTGTGCCGGTGCCGGTAAGCTTCACGACGCCGAACGGTTCGAAACCAAAAAAACACGACGTCATTTTCAACACTGATGAAGGCCCGCGAGCCGATACTTCGCTCGAAGCCTTGCTTTCGCTGAAGCCTGCCTTCCATGCAAGAGGCACGGTTACAGCGGGAAACTCCTCGCAGATGTCGGATGGTGCGGCGGCTGCTGTCGTTATGTCACTGCAACGCGCAAAACAACTGGGGATCAAACCGTTGGTGCGGTTTGTCTCCTTTGCGACGGCAGGGTACAAACCAGAGGAAATGGGACTGGGGCCGCTGTTTGCAATTCCCAAAGCATTGAAACTCGGCGGACTCACCCCGTCCGATATTGATGTGATCGAGTTGAATGAAGCTTTTGCGGCACAGTCGCTGGCAGTCATCAAAGAGGGCGGGCTTGACCCAAATCGTATCAACCCGAACGGAGGAGCAGTCGCGCTGGGGCATCCGCTGGGCTGCACTGGCGCGAAGCTGACGGCAACGGTGATCCGCGAGCTCAAGCGCCGGAACGCGCGTTACGGCATGGTGACAATGTGTGTCGGTGGAGGCATGGGCGCGGCGGGCATCTTCGAAAATCTCAACTGACCACGAAACCGGAATCTTCCGGATAGGGCGCCACATCGTTACTGTGATCCACCTTCGGTGACTCGGGGTGACCACGGTCACAGCCAAACTAACTGTTGCCATCTATTCTGACCGTAAGGACCCCCTTATGCTCGACGCTTCTGTCATGGAAGCTGGCTTTCGCCAGATGGCTCCGAATCAGCTGCGCGATGCCCTGGCGGAACTCCTGCCCCAGAATGCCGCCCCGGCGGAGCGGGTCAGAGCTATCGAAACAGGGCTGCAGAGCCCGATGGGACAATCGCTGCGCCAGGCGATGGCGCGGTGGATTGTAGATGAGATCGTGCCGGTGGAAAGATTGGTCCCCGAGGCCTACATGAAGTGGCGTGGGCCGGTGCGGGACGCCATGATGTTTGTGGTTGCGCGTCTTTCCCCTGCGCGTCTGGCGCCGAAACTCCTCGAGCAGATCGAACTGCCCCCCCAAACCTCGCCGGAAGAGCGCTTGCTCCGTCTCATTGCAAAGGTCCCTGGTCTGCAGAAGCTGGGACAAGTCATTGCGCGCAATCAGCACCTCCGGCCCGCGCTGCGCAATGCGCTCGCCCGCCTGGAGAACGGAATTCGCGATGTGAAGGCAGAGGAGATTGGCATCATACTCAAGAAAGAGCTGGGAGCGCGCATTGAAAAATATCAAGTAGAGATTGCCCCGGAGATTCTCTCTGAAGCTAGCGTGAGCGCGGTGGTCCGCTTCACCTGGAGAAATCCGGAGACTGGATCGCGTGAACGCGGCGTCTTCAAGGTCCTGAAGCCTCACATTCCTGAATACTTCGATGAAGACATGGATTATCTGCAGGGGCTGGCCCAATATTTCGGGGACCGTCATCATAGTTACGGGTTTCCTGCTCACCTGATTCCGGACACCTTTAAGAAGGTCCGGCGCTTACTGCAACACGAAGTCAACTTCGCCCGCGAGCAGAAGACCCTGGCGGAAGCGGGGGACCTGTACCGCAAGGTTGCTGGAGTGCGCATACCGCGGCTGATTCAGCCGCTGTGCACACATAAGGTGACCGCGCTTAGCGAGGAGCGTGGCATCAAGGTCACGAACGCGGCCGCCCGCCTGCCCGCTTCACGACGGAAGGAAGTGGCCGAACAACTGATCGAAGCACTGGTCGCAGTTCCCTTGTTGGCGCCGCAGGAAGAGGCGATCTTTCATGGCGACCCGCATGCCGGCAATCTGCTTTATGACAGCCGCAGTGGGCAACTGACCATCATTGATTGGGCGCTCAGAGAGCGGTTAAATCGGGAGCAGCGCCGGCATCTGGCGCTGCTGTTCCTGATGGTAGCCCTGCGCGATCCTGTGGGCACGTGCAAAGAAATATCAGCGCTGAGCCAGCGCCGCATCCCGAGCGTTTCACCGCGGGCGAAAATCGTGCACGAGACCGTCGCGGAATTTCTGGAAACATTGCCGGTCAGGCAGCTTCCCACCGGGGCAGACGCGATGCGGTTACTCGAGCGAATCGCCCTCAAAGGCGTCCGATTTCCGGCTGCGCTGGTCATATTGTCCAAGGTGATGTTTACGCTCGATGGTCTGCTGCACGACATCGGCGGCAAAGAAACCGGTTTCTCGATTGCGGGTCATGTCATTCGGCGCTGGGTCAGCGACCGCAAGGCGTTCCGCTCGCCGCTCAAAGCACAGGACTGGATCACGCTGCAATGCAGCGCCCTGCTTTATGGGAGCCGTTTATGGATCCGCGGCGAACAGGCACTGCTCGACCGCTGGCTCCCGGGTGAAGCGACATTGCCTCTCACCGCGGCGTAACCTCAAAGGCATGGTCGTGCCACACCGTTTCCGCCGCCGGGGGAATGAAAGCCATTGCCCGCTCCGCTAACGCGGTAATGGTCAAACTGGGATTGACGCCAAGGTTGGCTGCGATGACCGAGCCGTCACAGATGTACATGTTTCTGTAACCGAAGACCCGGTGGCGCGAGTCAACTACGCCACGCTGCGGAGAATTGGCGATCACGCAGCCCCCGATGCAGTGGGCTGTGCCCGGAACATCGAAAAGGATTTCGGGCAGCGTGCTGATGGCCGTCCCGCCGCCGACCTGCGCGAACTTTCTTGCGAATTGGTTGGCCCGGGGAATGTAGGCCGGCACTTTTTCTCCGTGGCTGACCAGGAATTTCTGGAACGGCCAAAACCAGGGCCGCTGCCAGCGCATTTCAATTTCTCCCTCCAGCGCCTGCATGCAAAGCAGAATCACCGCTTCGCGCGCCCAACCGGGGGGCCAAAATAAACGCGCAGCCTTGAATGGGTGGCACAAGTATGACGCCAGAACGTTTCTCATCCACAAAACAATGCGCCGCGAACCCGGGCGGCCATCGGTTAACAGCGTGGTGAGCAGGCTCATGGCGTCGGATCCGCCGGGATAACGAACTGCTTCGATGTGCGTGTGTTCGTCAATATAAATGCCGGAGCCGATCGAGATTCCCAGGGAAAAATCCTGATGGCTGCCGGGAACGCGGGCGCCGATCAGCGATTCGGAGTTGGTGCGCACGTGCCTGCCGAGCTGGTCGCTGATAGCGGGGAGAGAGCCATTTTCCTTGAGCCGAAACAGAAGCTCCATCGTCCCGAGCGAAGAGGCGGCAAAGACCAGCCCTTTGCTGGTGAACCGGCGAGGCGAGCGACGAAGCCAGGCTGTCGAGTTGACGGTGCGTACTTCGTATCCGGCACTGCCATCACTGATGTTGCGCAACGGCCTGACGCCGATCACTTTCGTCTCGGGAAAAACCCGCGCTCCATGCTTCTCGGCCAGATAGAGATAGTTCAAGTCCAAGGTGTTTTTAGCGCCGAAGCGGCAGCCCATAATGCAGCCGCCGCAGGCTGTGCAGGCAGTGCGCGGGGGGCCTTCGCCGCCGAAAAAGGGGTCAGAACAGGTCTCGCCCGCGGGCAAGGCATCGGTGAACTGAAAGATTCCGACGCGCGTGCGATAAAAAGTCTTGCCGCATCCTGCCAGATCGGCGGTCTGCTTCAACCAGAAATCAGCCGGCCCGAGAATTTTGTTCTCGGTGATGCCCAGCATGTGTGCCGCAGTCCGGTAGTACTGAGGCATTTCTGTTTTCCAGTCCGCCACGTGGCTCCAGGTGCCCGACTCCCAGATTTTGTCCGGAGGCGCCAGCAGAGTGGCCGCGTAGGTGATGGATCCGCCACCGACCGCGCAACCGTGAAAAATGGTCACATGCCTGAAGAACCGCATATTGAAGAAGCCGCGTAGTCCGAGCCGGGGACGCCAGAACCAGCGGTGGATGGACCAACTGGTGCGAGGCAGATCCTCAGGGCGCCAGCGGAGGCCCATTTCCATGACCGCAACTTTGTAGCCTTTCTCCGTGAGCCGATGGGCCGAAACGCTCCCGCCGAAGCCCGAGCCGATGACAATAAAGTCGAAATCGAATTGTTCCTTATGCTGCGACATGTGAGAATGCCATTGCGGCGCTGGTTTTCGCGTGCAGCGAAAACCAATTTCCTTCGCCGCGAGGTATAGTTTTTGCCCGATGCGCAAGCTGCCTGAGGTGGACGAAGCGAAGGCCCTGATGACAGAGGCGATGGACTGGTCGGTCTTCACCTGGCTGTTTCACAAGAGTAAGGTGCGGGAAACTGCGGACCGGGCCAATGCTGCCCTGGACAAGTTGAACCGGACCGTCAAGTCGGCATGGAGCACAGAATTGAAGACCGCCTACAAACAGCTGACCGAAAAAGCAAAAGCACGGCAAAGCGGACCAGCGGTTCCGGCTATGGAT
>Ga0335081_10008885_pt1 | contig 16134 bp, 14 predicted proteins | sample Lox_Sample_35_FD_206713 | JGI IMG/M metagenome (GOLD analysis project Ga0335081, IMG submission 206713) | Soil microbial communities from Loxahatchee National Wildlife Refuge, Florida, United States - Lox_Sample_3.5 | ecosystem: Environmental > Terrestrial > Soil > Wetlands | place: USA... | reverse complement strand
GTTGAATGCGTGGGAACATTACCAGCTTCGTCGTGAAGTCCGGGAGCTCCGGTCGCAAATCGCCGCCACCAAAGGCTCTGATGAATTCGTCACGCGCAACAGGGACATGCTCTCTCAACTCGATCTCGCGACGCGTGTGTCCGACAGTACCATGAGCGTGCTTATTGAGGGTGAGAGCGGGACGGGAAAAGAACTGGTCGCGCAGCAGATTCATCGAGGGAGCAGCAGGGGGGAGAAGCCTTTCGTGAAAGTGAATTGCGCGGCGATCCCGGAACAACTCCTGGAAAGTGAATTGTTCGGCCATGTACGTGGAGCCTTTACGGGTGCCGTCAAAGACCGACAGGGGCGATTTGAAATCGCTGATGGCGGGACAATATTTCTCGATGAGGTGGCGGAAATCACGTCGTCCACGCAAGTGAAACTGCTGCGCGTGCTGCAAAGCAAGGAGTTTGAGCGGGTCGGCGAGAGCACGCCGCGCAAAGTCGATGTTCGCGTCATCGCTGCAACGAACCGCAACTTGGACGAAGCGCTGAAGGAAGGCACGTTTCGGCAGGACCTTTTCTATCGTCTCAATGCAATCCGCATCAAGCTTCTTCCGCTGCGAGAAAGGCCTGAAGACATTCCCATTCTTATCCAACACTTTCTCAACAAATTCAGTGAAGGCCGAACGTTCAACGTCTCGCCGGAAGCCGACAAAGTTCTCCGTGCATACAGGTGGAGCGGAAATGTACGTGAGCTGGAGAATGTTGTCCAGCGCGCCGTTTTGCTAGCGGGGAATGGAACTATTGACTTGATCCACTTGCCGGATGAAGTGAGAAACGCAGGAGATCGGCCGACTCAATCGCTGTCGCTTGAAGAGGTGGAGAAGCTCCATATTAAGCGCGTTCTTCAGCACGCGAAAGACTATGACGATGCCGCCACGATTCTGGGTATTGATCGGGCAACGCTGTGGAAGAAGAGAAAAAAATTCAACTTGTGAGATGGATCTGATGGTTCCTAGCCATCGGCTGATGGCGCGCGTAAGCGACCTTTGAATACAAAACCTCCGGATTTTCGGCTGCACTTTTCTGCTTGATTTTGCCAAAATTGGCGTTGTGTTTGGCAACGCTCGTGCAAACTCGGCGTTACTGTGAGTCTTGGATGCACACACAAAAAATCGTGAAGAATGCATTGCTTTTCGCAACACGATATTGCTCTCATGTAATATCAGTCTGCAAATTCACGACAAAATCGGCAAAAATGGGCTTGTCCCGCTGGCATTTGCTTTGCTTTTAAAGATGCGGTGAACATCATCGAGTGTTCTGTCCTTCAAAATTAATGAGAGGTTTCTATGTCAACAAAACTTTCGACCCTTGATAATCTTGATATTGCTATCCTGGAGCCCCGCGGCTCGCTGATCGGGGGAGAGGAAACCGATGAGTTGAAAGCGAAAGCGAAGGACCTGATCGAACAGGGAAACAAAAAACTGATCCTTGATCTGGGAGGTGTAACGTATATCAATAGTTCGGGAATCGGAGCCCTCGTGAGCATACACTCCCAATATCAAAAAGCCCAGGGAAAGATCAAGATCTGCAACATGGGTAAAGGTGTTCAAAACGTCTTTGTCATAACGAAACTCACGAGCGTGTTTGAGATCGATGAGGATCGGGAAAAAGCTGTAAAGAGTTTCAAAGGATAGGACCATATTTTTTAACATACTCAATTAACATAAATCAGGAGTACTCTCAATATGAAGACTTCCACGTTCAACACGATCGTCCTGGTTGTTGCAGCAGTCGCCGGCTATGCGATCTATGAATATGCTCTCCCCAAGTTCCTTCAGGATGGTGGACCTCTCGTTGCCCTCCTCACTGCACTGATCATCATGCTTGTTGCGTTTATTTTCGAACGTGTTTTTTCCATTCGGAAGGCTCAAGGCAAAGGCCAGACCGCGACGTTTCTCAAGAATGTCCAACAGGCGGTTAATTCCGGTGATATTGATGGCGCGATGGCGGCTTGTGACAAGCAGCGTGGATCGATGGCAAACGTGATTCGAACGGGGTTGGAACGCTACAACACCCTTGTTGCATCTGGCGATGTAAAAAGCGCGAGGGAAATGAACGAAGGTATCCAACGATCGATCGAAGAAGCAACGATGCTTGAGGTCCCGATGTTGGAACGCAATCTGGTGTCCCTCTCCACGATTGCATCGATCGGAACGATGGTCGGCCTTTTGGGGACGGTGGTCGGAATGATCCGTGCGTTCAATGCGATGGCGGTTGCAGGCGGACAGCCGGACGCGATCCAGCTTTCGCGTGGTATTTCTGAAGCGTTGGTCAATACTGCAGGTGGCCTGGTGGCCGGTATCGGCGGAATCGTGTCGTACAATTTCTTTGTCACGAAAATCGACAACTTCACATACATGATTGACGAAGCGAGTTATGCGATCATTCAATCATTGGCGGGTCGGCTAACAACAAAGTCCAGGTAAAAAGGAGAACACAATGCCGAAGCATAAGAAAGCGCGCGTAGGCTTTCGGATCGATATGACGCCCATGGTGGACGTCGCGATGCTCCTTCTGACGTTTTTCATGCTCGCGACGACATTCAAACCGCCTGAAGAAGTGACGGTGGCATTACCGTCCTCTCATTCTGCATTCAAAGTTCCTGACGCAGACTTCATGACGATTACCGTCAACAAAGAAGGCAAGATCTGGCTCGGTGTGGACAATCAGGGTCTTATGGAAGACTTGTTTGGCAAACCGGCAAGATATAAGATGGCGGTTCAGATCGAAAAGAAAGATGATTTGGCAAACCTTCTCATTCAGGCACGCATCAAGAACCCTCGTCTGCGCACTATCGTCAGAGGTGACAAGGGGGCCCCGTTTGGCCCGATCGAAGACGTGATGGACGTGCTCCAGAAGACACAGATCACGAGGTTTAATCTGGTTACAGAGTTCGACAAATCGTAACGAATGTGAATAATTCACGAGATCTCATCTCGTTTGAACGTCGTACATTAAGGAGCTTATCATGGCTGCCGTAGAAACTGGCCAACCAAGGGCCCACGGAAAACAAAAAAAGAAGAAAAGACGAGTCGGTGTCCGTATCGATATGACACCGATGGTTGACGTCGTCCTGTTGTTATTGACGTTTTTCATGCTGACCACAGCATTCATGAAGCCGCAGGCAATGGAAATCAACCTGCCGCCTGACTCGAAGCAAACGGTCGAAGTTGCGGAATCGAGCCTCCTGACGCTGCGGGTTTCTCCGGATTTCACCATTTATTGGAATGTCGGATCCGACCCCAAACTTCAAAAGATCAAATTTGCGGATCTGCGGGCCTTCTTGATTGAAAAGAACAAGGAGAACCCTAAACTGATCACCCTCCTGAAGATAGATAGGGAAGCGACGTTCAAGGATATGGTCGATATCATGGATACCATCGTCAATACGGCCAAGGTCGAACGTTTCAGCATTACGCCAATGACCGACGCTGACAAAAAGCTCATGGCGAAAGCAGGATAGGAGGCCTCTATGTCCCCAAAGAAGAAAGAAACGGTTGTGACGAATGAGGAAGAGTCAACGAAGTTTGTTCCGTACCAGACGAAAGGCTACGGCGCACCTGAACTGAAACAGTTCTATCAAAAGTACATGCTCCGCGGAGTCATTATCGGGGTTGCGATCGTGAGCGCGGTGGTCGGTCTGTATTATGTTCCCCAGTTGTTTGCCGGTGAAGAAGAACCGATCCATACGATCCGTCTGATGAAATACACTGATCTTGGTCCTCCCCCCTCGATCACTCAAACTGCAGCGGCACCAACGGTGGCAACGGCATCGACGGCCATAAAGCCGAGCATCGGGATCCCAGTTCCTGTTCCAGACGCCGAAGTCAATCCGGAGCAAACGTTTGCCACACAGCAGGAGTTGAGCCAGGTGGCAAGCCCGGTTTCACAGGGAACGGGAACTGGCAATGTCGGTATTCAGCCGGACCTCAAAATCGATGACGAGCCTCCACCGGATTTCGTGCCCTACGAAAAGGAGCCGACCGTGGTGAAGAAAGTTGAGCCGAAATATCCGGAGATTGCTCTCCGAGCCGGTCTTGAGGGAAATGTCTTCCTCAAAGTCTGGGTCACGAAAGAAGGCAAAGTGAGAGAAGCGGTTATTATCAAGAGCGACGCCGAAATATTCAATCAGGCTGCCAAAGATGCCGCGATGCAGTGGATATTCACTCCGGCCGTCATGCAGAAAGGACCAGTCGCCGTTTGGGTGTCAATTCCGTTCCGCTTTAGGCTGACCGGAAAATAGAAAAGTCCGAGCGGGCGCGGAGCACTTATTTCGAGTTTTCCGCGCTCGTCAAGATTCCAGTGAGTACAGGAAATGCAGCGAATCAATAAAGTCGAATTCCAGAAAGGAGAATGCCATGAAAGCACTAGGGGATGGTTCTCTCCGGAGTCCTGGTTACGGCGCACCGGAACTGAGACGATACTACCAAAAGTCCATGTCTCGTTCATTGATGCTATCGATTGTGCTGCAAGCAGCTTGTATCGCAACATATTACGCATTCCGGTCACCTGAAGCACAAATCGAACCGCCTCGAAGAGCAGAAATATTTCCTTATCCTTACCCACTACCGCCATCGCTGTTACAAACTAAGAATTCATCCTCCATCGTGACTGGTGTGAAGAGTCTCCTTCACTGGAAGAACGCAATTCCGGTCCCTGTGACAGACCCGTTCATCGATTCCGACAGCTTAGTTGCTCCTCACCCGCAGTTTGGCGAGGAAACCGATGGTCTTGGAGATGGAACGTTGTCCGGAACTTCAGTGGGCGGCTTGCTCACAATGGAGAATGATGCGAAGGAACCTCCTCCCTTCAGACCGGTGCAAAAAGGACCCCAAGCGGTGAAAAGGGTGGAGCCCAAGTACCCTGCAATCGCTGTGCGGGCCGGAATTGAAGGGACGGTAGTGCTGAATCTCTGGGTAGACAGGACAGGAAGGGTCCGCAAGGCTGTTGTTCTGAAGAGTAAGGGGACGATTCTGGATACATCGGCGGAAGACGCGGCAATGCAATGGGTCTTCACTCCAGCGATTATGCAACAAAGCCCTGTATCTGTTTGGGTGTCCATCCCATTCAGGTTCAAGATCGACCGGAAATAGGTGCTTTGTATCGGCGAGCCTGGGGAATCGGTATCGTGAAAACAACTTCGTTATCCAAATATCTCGGGTACACAGTGTCATTCGTCAGTCTGTGCGTTGGAACAATCTTATTGTTCGGTTTATTCATCCAAACCACCATACCGAACGAATTCCGTGTTATGTGTGGCGTCGTATTTCTGCTCTTGGGAACGTATCGGTTTGTTGCTACGTATTACAAAGTCCGAGAGGATGGGAGAACTGGACGATGAGGCGGTCGGCCCTTGTGATCGTGGCTGTTCTCGTTGCAGCGTGTAATCGTTCCGAAGAACCTTCGACAACCCACGGCAATCTTTTCATGCTTGTGACCGAATCGTATGTTCCTCTGTTAACGAAAGAGGCGGACGGTTTTATGACAGTCTACAACAAGACGCATATTCGAATGTCAGGCACTACAACGCGGGAAGCAATTGTGGCACTACTCAATGACAGCGTTCGATGCATCTGCGTCGACCGTCAGCTGAACCCGGAAGAACAGAAAGTGGTACAACAAGCCGGAATCAACCTTGCCAGTATCCGAATTGGAAGAGATGCGCTGGTGCTCATTGTGAGCGACGAGAGCCCCTTAAAGACCATCAAGCTGTCAACCATTCGCTCGATTCTTGATAAGTCGATAGCGACCTGGCAGAAGATCCCGGGATCGCACGGTAGGGGATCGTTGGAGTTGATTCTATTGGGTGAGAATTCCGGAGTCAACGAGTTGCTCCGTCGTCGATTTTTTGACTTTCCACACGCCATCGTCCCCACGAAAACCGGAGCCACGGAACAAGAAATTGTCCGGTACATTGCTGATAACCCGCGTGCGCTTGGGATTGTTTCGTTTGCGGCGGTCGCCGGCCATCCGAAGGGAATTCATAAGCTCTCGGTAGAGTCGACGGATTCCACGTCAGTACAGTATGTCCTTCCAACCCAATCAAATATTTACGAAAAGCTTTACCCGTTGAATTATTCTTTGTATCTTTATCTTTCAGAAACGAAACTCGCCGTTGGGTCGGGTTTCAGCACCTATGTTATGACGTTAGCAGGGCAACAGATCATCCAGGACTATGGTCTGGCGCCTGAAATCATTCCAAGTCGAATCATCCAGTTAAAATCGGAGTAAACCATTGATGAAAAAGTACCTTCTCTTCATTGCTGCAGGTTTGATGTTCCCTTCGTTCGCTGTTGCTCAGTCTGAGCTCGAGCAAGGAAAGGCCATGCTGAAGCAGGCGAATTACCCCGAGGCGGTGAGGCTTTTCAACGATGTGATTCGAACAGATCCTAAGAACGATCAGGCGTGGTTCTATTTGAGCAAGGCGTTTTTCCTTTCGAAGATGCCCGACTCTGCCGTCGTTGCAGCACAAAAGTCAATTTCACTTGAAGATGAAAATGTGGATACCTACGTCATCCTGGCTCAGGCGCAACTCGTATTGAAAGACAATGCCGCCGCTCTTACGGCAACAAAGGCAGGGCTGAAAGTGAGCAAGGATTACGAACCGCTGGTTCGGATCCTTGGCCAGGTCTATCTGGTGATGGATTCAACGGATGCAGCAACGGTGGCATTCACGAGGGCGGAGGATATCAACCCAGACGATCCTGCGGTCTACGAAGGACTTGGTGATGCATACTCCAAAAACGGTGTCACGGCACTCGCATTCATCAATTACAAAAAGTCGCTGGAAATTGATTCCACACAATCGGGGGTTTGGTATAAGTTGGCAGAGACGTACCAAAAGGACAGGCAGTGGAACGAAGCGGCTCTCGCGTTTCAACAGGTCATTGCGTTGAATCCCACCATCGACGACGCCCGGCTGGAATTAGCGGACATGTACAACCGTGCGAGTCTGTGGCCGTTTGTGGTAAAGTGGCTCAAGCCATACGTGGAGAAACATCCGGAGAACAAGGAGATTTCACAGAAGTATCTCAAAGCGCTTTATATGAGCAGGATGTACAAAGAGCTTATTCCGGTTGCGCAGAGACTCCTGCAAGACGATCCCAAATCGCCCAACCTGCTGCGAATGATCGCATATGCGAGCGTCGAGACCAGGAATTTTCGTGCCGGCATCGATTACTATACCCAGCTCCAAAACGTCGACACACTCAGGTTAGACGATTGGAGAAAGCTTGGCATGGCTTATTATGAGACGAAAAATGACTCTCTCGCGGCGCACGCCATGGAAGAGATTCTAAAGGAAGATACGACCAACACGGCCATGAATTTTGAGGTCGCGGTGATCTACATGGGGATGAAACAATGGGCAAAAGCGGCTGAGAATTTTGAAAAGAGATTCAAAGCCGATACGACCAATTTCAGCGCATACTACAACTACGCTGCCTGCATGTCTGCACTGGGTGAATTTGAAAACGCAAGCGAGGCCTATGCGAAGGCGATCCCACTCAGACCGGGTTTTCTCGGCACCTATTTCAATCTGGCTTCGTGCTACATGCAACTCAAGCAATGGTCGGATGCGAGAAAGACGTATGAGGAGTTCATCAAGATTGCAGACACTTCCAAGACGCGGAACAACAAGGAACTGGCAATCGCATATAAGTTTGTGGGACTCGTATACCTCCTCGACAAGAAATACGAAGAATCCGTAAAATACGAAAAGAAAGCCATCGAACTGGATGACAAAGACTCCGATTCCCACACCTGGCTCGGTCAGTCTTATCACAATCTCCAGACAAATGACAATTTCCCCAATGCCCGAAAAGACGCGATCAGCGAATACAAGAAAGCTCTCAAAATCAATCCAAACAACAAAGAGGCAAAAAAACTCTTGGAAATTCTTGAACCCCAGTAATCTCTCACAAGGACCCAATGACGAATCAACCAAGCAATCCGCCCAAAAAAGAGAAACCACCCATCGGGTTTTACATGTTGATGGGGACGGTGGGAGTCTGTCTTGCTGCAGTCATTATTTATCTGATCGCCTCCTACTTCGCTCAATAGCCAAACAAGAATATACTCACCTCATGAAGGAAGCACCATGATGAAAACAAAAATTCTCTTGATGCTGTGTATTGCTCCATTGATCTGGCAGGGCTGCGCCAAGAAAATCGCGAAGGCAAATATTACCGAATGGGATCAGTTTCAGGATCCTTATTTCAAGGTCACCTTCACGTATCCAAAAGGATGGTACGTCGTCAACGAACCTGGCAAGATCTCGATTTACAGCAGCCAGGAAGCTTCGCAAAAGTTCTTTGATCCGACTTCTGAAAATCCTGCAGGCGTGAGGATCATCGTTGCTCAAGAGAAAGACACGCTCAAATCGACGCTCGATCAGTATACAAAAGACTTCAGAGATGACAAGGTGCAGTCCGGGTTTGATATCAAAGGGGAAGCCGAAACAAAGATCGAAGGACTGCGGGCAACACAAATAACCTATTCGGGGTATTATGACAAGGATACGAAACTAAGCGGGATTAGGGCAACGACGTGGAAGGATTCATCATTTTACGCTCTCACGTACGAAGCGTTCAACGATCTCTTTGTGCCTTACAAGGTGGTGTATGACAGCGTTCTGGCTTCCTTGACGCTTCCGAAACCCAGAGCAATAGTCAAGAACGTTGATCCCTCGCTTCCGGTGGAAGAGTTTGATAAGTTCTCGAATGATGTTGTGGACGTGGCATATCCTGCGAATTTCTCGCCTTCGATTGAAAAACCGAAGGGGGAAGAAACATTTGCGATGAAGATCAAAGGGTACAGAGAAGATTGCTTTGTGACCATCGACGTACGACCTGCAAAGAAACTGAGTCTCGACAAAGTGGTTGAGCAGAATTCAAAAACCTTCAAAGATGCGAAGGCTGCAACGAACTCAACAGTGAGCGGCGAAAAAGCTGTGTACCTCAATTTCACGCCGATCAAGAACATTGATGGCCGGGTTTATTTCGTGGTCAAAAATGACAAATTTTATAGAATCATCACTTATTATTACTCTCCGATGAAGAAATCCTTCCAACCGGCGTTCGACAAGGTTGTTGCTTCCGTACGCTTTAAATAGTATACTTTGTCAGGTTGTCTTGTGAGGAAAGCCGAGGTCGTTGCTGCCTCGGCTTCCTCGTTTTGTTGCACTTTTGCAGGATCTCACCCGCTTGTCAACTGAAAATTCTCAATCGTCTCATCTCCCGATGGGGATGGCTGAATACGCAACGAGCCGCCCACGGGTGTTGGGATGGCTACGGAGTGCCGCAATTCTCGATGGTGACTGGGGCACCAGTGTGGCCTATGTCCTGGGGCTCGGTTTTGCCCTGGCGGGGTATGCGAGTTTCTGGCATTTGCTCGCCATGATGGTGCTCACTTCTCTCGTCGCGATCAATTATATCACCATTTGCCGTATTTATCCCAACGGCGGAGGAGTGTACAGCTCGGTATCTCACCGTTCCCGGCTCCTGGCCGTTATTGGCGCTCTGCTGCTTTCCGCAGATTATGTTGTGACGATGGCACTGTCCATTCTCGATTCCTGCCATTACTTCAGTCTTCCCGATCCTGTGTTCTTCGCAATCGGCTTTATCGCGCTCGTCGGGGCGGTAAACTGGTTCGGACCGAAAAACTCGGGTGGTCTGGCGCTCGTCATCTCCGGTGCAACAGTGGCGACACTTGTCGTAATCATAGCCTTTTCCGCACCAACGGCTATCCAGTCCGTGTCCATTGTGCCTCCTGAAGGCGGATTTTTTTCAAATTGGGGAATTTTTGTCGGATTCGTTCTCAGTCTTTCGGGGATTGAAGCTATTTCCAACCTGACAGGCCTGATGAAGGATCCTTCCAGTGACCCAAAGAAGGCGATCTCGACGGTTCTTGCCAAGGTCGTTATCGTCAATATTTTCCTTGGGATGGCGATGCTCGCAATCTCCGGCATGATCCCCGGGAGCCACAAGGAGGATATGATTCGATTTCTCGGCGAGCATTATGTCGGCCAATGGTTCGGATGGGTTGTCGCTATTTCTATCGGGACGCTCCTGATTTCCGCGGGAAATACTGCGCTCAATGACCTGATTTCCATCCAGTTCTTGATGTCGGTTGACAAGGAACTGCCAACACCGCTGCGCAAATTGAATCGTCATGGTGTGCCTGTCTTGCCGCTTTTTCTAACGACGTTGGCTCCCATCCTGGTGCTCTTGGTAGTGCGAGATTTTGAAACGCTGTCGCATCTGTACGCGATTGGTGTTGTGGGGGCAATGGTGATTAACCTTGGATCCACGTCCACGGATAAGACCGTCAGCCTCAAACCTCTCGTCAGAGGTTTCATGATGGTATCTGCAACGGTGTTGTTTCTTATTGAGTTGTCGATCGCGGTGAAGAAGACGGAAGCCACCATTTTCGCCGTGATCATTCTTGCGATTGGGTTGGGTGCGCGGCATCTGGCCCAACGACGAGCCGCGGCTGCACCTATACCTGTCCCCGTGGCAGTGCCGCCGGTGGTCATTCGAAAGCGACGAAGACCGACCATGCCGGCTGCGAAGTACTTGCTTGCTCTCAAGGATAAAAACGACCGGCTCCTGAAGTTTGCACTCGAAGAGGCCCGCCAGCGGAAGGCATTGCTCTTTGTCCTGAGGGTAAAGGAAATATCGGTCGGAGTCCTGCCCGAGAAATTGTCGATGAGCACCAATGGAGTGGAGGAACACGTCGACCAGGTATGTTCTGAAGCGGGGGTCGACTACCAGATCATCTCGATCCCCAGTTACGAGGTCGGCTATACCATTGCCGAACAAGCTGCGACATTCGGAGTGGACCGGGTTATCCTTGGTGCGACGCGACGAAGCGTGCTTGAGAACATGCTGCGCGGAAGCGTCATCCGGTCGCTCGGTTCATACTTGCCCGAGGATGTGCAGCTCATTATCTTCGGCGGTTGACCGAAGGATACGCACATCGACTCTTTTCGTTAGGTACTAAACTGCGTTCACAGTGTCATCCGGAAATGGATTGATGAGAAATCTGTTCGAATTGTGAGTTGATGAGGAGCTAGAGCCGGTGAGTATCGACAGGGAGGATGGCGTATGAGATTCCAGGTTTTCCGCACGAAGAATCTTGACCAGATCCAGGAGGATGCAGAAGCCGGCACCGAGGCTCATTTAAAGAAATCTCTCGGTGCCATCGATCTAATCTCTCTGGGGATCGGTGCGATCATCGGAACCGGTATCTTCGCAATCATTGGGACCGCAGTGTCAGGAAGTTCGGGACACCTAGGGGCCGGCCCGGCGGTCTCGGTCTCTTTTATCATCACTGCCGTTGCGTGCGCCTTTTGCGCGTTATGTTATGCGGAATTCGCTGCGCTCGTTCCCATCTCCGGAAGTGCATATACCTACTCCTATGCGACCCTCGGGGAAATTATTGCGTGGATCATAGGCTGGGATTTGATCATCGAGTACGCTGTTGGAAATGTCGCGGTTGCGATCGGTTGGGCGGCGTATTTCCATCAACTCATCGATGGCTTGGGATACCATATACCCGCGTGGCTCTCCGTCGATTACCGCTCTGCTCATCAGGCCGCTGAAGCGATAGCCGGGGGCGGACAAATGACTCCCGATCTTGCGCTGCCGTACGAAGCATGGCTTCATCATCCCACCATCTTAGGAGTACCGTTCATCTTCAATTTCCTTGCGATCATCATTGTTGCAGCAGTCACCTGGATTCTCGTTATCGGTATAAAGGAATCTGCCAGGGCGAACAACATCATGGTCGCGCTTAAGGTCTGCATTCTAGTGTTTTTCATCATTGTTGGAATCAAGTATGTCAAGCCGGAGAATTGGACCCCTTTCATGCCGAATGGGTTTGCCGGAGTATGGACCGGCGCAAGCCTGATTTTTTTCTCATTCATAGGATTTGATGCAATCTCGACCGCAGCTGAAGAGTGCAAGAACCCGGGGAGAGATATGCCGATCGGTATCATCGGATCTCTTGTTGTGTGCACGGTCATTTATGTCGCCACTGCAGTGGTTCTCACCGGGATTCAACCCTGGACTCAGATGGGAGTAGCGGATCCGCTTGCCGCGGCGTTCGCGTCACTGGGACTGAACTGGGCTGCGGGAGTCATTGCACTGGGCGCCGTCATTTCCATGACGGCCGTCCTGCTGGTTTTTCAACTCGGACAACCGAGGATCTTCTTTGCGATGTCGCGCGATGGTCTTCTCCCTAAATACTTTGCAAAAGTACATCCACGATACCAAACACCTCACATTACGACGATCTGGACCGGTGTCGTGGTCGCGGCTGTCGCGGCTATAGCGAATATCAATGAGATCGTCGAGCTTACCAACATCGGTACTTTGTTTGCATTTGTGCTCGTCTGCATTGGAATCATCATCCTCCGAAAAACGGATCCGGATAGGCATCGCGTGTTCCGAACTCCGCTCGTTCCTCTCATCCCCATTCTCGGCATTGCGATGTGCGTTTACCTCATGCTGGGTTTGCCGACCGTCACCTGGATTCGGTTCGGCGTTTGGCTGGTGGTCGGGATGATTCTCTACTTCACCTACGGTTTCAAAAATAGCCGACTGCGCGAGCGTCAGCAGGCCTCCGTCAGACGTTAATGTCACGCGAACACCATCCGCTGACCCTCTTCCATGGATTCGAATAACGACACCATTCAGACCCGACCGCAATTGCTCCGAGTACTGGGATTACGCGAGGGCATCGCAATCCACATGGGGGTTATCATTGGCTCTGGAATATTCCTGGTTCCAGCCACCATTGCGGGTCACCTGCATGCCATGGGCCCCATCATGCTTGTATGGATTGTCGCAGGACTTCTCACACTGTTTGGGGCGCTGACGATGGCTGAGCTGAGTGCCGTTCTCCCGCAAGCCGGAGGCCCATACGTCTATTTGAGCCACAGCTTTGGCCGGATCTGGGGGTTCCTTTTCAGCTGGAATGATTTCTTTATCAACAAGGCAGGATCGGCGGCTGCCATCGCCGTTGCGTTCGCAACCTATCTCGGATATTTTGTCCCTGCGATAACTCCACAGAATACGTTCTTTACGTTCGGGTCATCAATATTCGGAAGCGCAATCGGATTTGGTTGGGTGCAACTCATTGCGATTGCAACGATCCTCCTGGTGATGATCATCAATGTGCGGGGAGTGAAATTTGGCGGATGGGTGATGACCATATTCACGAGCGCGAAAGTCCTTGCTCTTGTCGGACTAATCCTTGCGGCATTTCTTTCGGGTCGGGGGTCGGTGCAGAATTTCCGGCCGTGGTGGCCCAGCCATTGGGGAAGCGATATGTTCTCTGCTTTCGGATTGGCTATGATCTCCGCATTATGGGCCTATGACGGGTGGATCGATGTCACGCTGACGGCAGGAGAGTTCAAGAATCCCGAACGGAACGTACCGTGGTCTCTTTTGATCGGGACTCTTGCGGTTATTACATTGTATTTGCTCGCGAATCTCGCATATGCATTCGTGATTCCTCTCGATGTCATGCCTGCATCTGGGAGGATCGCGGGCGATGTGGCGCAAACAGTGCTCGGCCCGATTGGGGCGTCACTTGTAGTTATTGGAATCATGTGTTCGTCCTTCGGCACAACAAACGGTATGCTTCTTGGAGGTCCGCGATCGTTGTACGCTGCCGCCGTCGATGGAACGATCGCGAAATCGCTCGGCAGGGTGCACGCGCGCTATCGAAGCCCCTACATCGCGATTATCACCATGGGCATTTGGGGTTCGATACTGACATTCAGCGGTACTTATGACCAGATTACTTCGTACGTTGTCTTCGGTTCGTGGGGGTTCTATGCTCTGACTGCTTTGAGCGTGATTGTACTGCGAAGGAAAATGCCGGACGCTGTTCGCCCCTACAAGGCGTGGGGGTACCCCTACGCGACGCTGCTCTTTGTGCTCATCGCGGGATGGTTTCTCTATAATACCCTGGTTGAGGATACGCGCAATGCAGTGATTGGCATAGCTCTTTTACTTGTGTCGCTGCCTCTGTACTTTTATTGGACACGAAAGAACATCCACCCATAGATTCTCCGGATCGTTGTGCTGAATGAAATCTACATGTGGGCAGGTTTTAGCGTCCTGATTCTTGCATTGTTGACGCTCGACCTCAAAGTCTTCCATCGAAACCCCCACGAGGTGAAGATGAAGGAGGCACTCATCTTCAGCGCATTTTGGATTGGCGTATCGATCGTTTTCAACGTCGGCGTTTATTTCTGGGGAGGCAGAGAAGCAGCTCTTCAGTTTTTTACAGGCTATTTGATCGAAGAATCGCTGAGCGTTGACAATCTCTTCGTTTTCCTTCTCATCTTCAACTACTTTCAGGTTCCTGCACGCTATCAACACAGGGTGCTGTTCTGGGGAATCATTGGTGCGTTGGTGATGAGGGGGATCTTCATTTATCTTGGCGTATCGCTCATCCGCGAGTTTCACTGGATTCTCTATATCTTTGGGCTGATCCTCGTTGTGACAGGCGTACGAATGATGTTTCAGAAGGAGGCAGTGGAAATTCATCCGGAAAGGAACATCGTCGTCCGGTTTTTCAAGAGATTCTTCGGTGTCACGCCGGGGTACCATACGCAGAAATTCTTTGTTAAAACGAGCTCCGGCCGCTTTGCAACATTGCTGTTTGTCGTGCTGTTGGTCATTGAAACGACGGATCTCGTTTTCGCAACGGATTCGATTCCGGCAGTATTTGCGATTTCACGGGATCCCTTCATTATCTACACGTCCAACGTATTCGCTATCGTAGGATTGCGATCTCTCTATTTTGCCCTTGCTGGACTGATGGATTTGTTCTATTACCTCCGATATGGACTTTCCGTCGTGCTCAGCTTCATTGGGTTGAAAATGCTGGTTTCGAACTTCGTCGAGATCCCTATCAGCATCGCGCTCAGTGTGGTGGCAGGTCTTCTTGCCGTTTCAATCATTGCTTCGGTGGTCCGGGGCAGGAGACTCAAAGGAAAAGACAACGATCAACTGTGAGAGGCGGGCACTGAGGCAAGCGAGGATCTTCCCCGTATCCAACCAAGGAGCAGGATTCTCTTTCTAAGAGCAGATATTATCCACCGATCTGGGACATCGATCGAGAGGGCCGGACAAAGCCCGGTCTGTTGATGAGATGGCCCTCTTCTTTCTTCCACACTGCGTCGGTGATAGCAGAACGGATTGTTCCGTCATCAGCAGTGCCTCGAAGGAGACTTCTTAAGTCAGTCTCTACAAGGGAAAACAAGCAGGTACGAAGTTTTCCATCGGATGTTATCCGCACCCGGTTACAGCTGCTGCAGAAAGGTTCGCTGACGGAACTGATAAGGCCGATTTCCCCGATTCCATCCTCGAAAACGAAACGGTCGGCAGGCTGAGCTCCACGCAACTCCACCGGCACCAAGCGTTTGCCGACTGCTTTCTCCATCCTGGCAATGATTTCCTTCCCGGGCACGACTTTCTCCGGAGACCATCCATCGTCGGATCCGATAGGCATGAACTCAATGAATCTGATCACGAAGGACCGTGACCTGGCAAGGTCGGCGAATTTCGGGATCTCATCTTCGTTAATCCCGCGGATGAGAACGACATTCAGCTTAATTGGACGGATGCCAAGACGGTCGACGGCCTCAATGCCGTCCCACACTCTCTGAAAATTGTCGCGACGGGTCATTGCAGTGAACTTGACGGGGTCGAGCGAATCGAGACTGATATTGATACGATGAAGGCCTGCCCTGACGAGTTCCGGAGCTTGTTCCGCCAGGAAGTATCCGTTCGTCGTTAACGCAATATCCTCGATTCCGGCGATTCCGCTGATTTTCTTCACAAGTGTGTGAAGTTCCTTGCGCATCAATGGTTCGCCCCCCGTCAGCCGGACGTGCTTCACTCCAAGACCTGCAAAAATCCCGCTGAGCCGAGTCAGCTCTTCGAATGTGAGAAGCTCGGACCGTGCCATCCATTGCATTCCTTCTTCCGGCATGCAATAGCGGCAACGGAAATTACACCGGTCGGTGACCGAGATTCGAAGGTTATTGACAGCTCTGCCAAAGGAGTCTTTC
>Ga0335081_10008884_pt1 | contig 16134 bp, 12 predicted proteins | sample Lox_Sample_35_FD_206713 | JGI IMG/M metagenome (GOLD analysis project Ga0335081, IMG submission 206713) | Soil microbial communities from Loxahatchee National Wildlife Refuge, Florida, United States - Lox_Sample_3.5 | ecosystem: Environmental > Terrestrial > Soil > Wetlands | place: USA... | reverse complement strand
AAGAGCCCATGAAGTAGGCCGTAGAAAAGCGTCTTCTGCCGTCAACTTTCACCGGATTGGCCGGTTAATCCGAGAATGATTAAGGAGCCGCGCTTCGCATGGCAGTTGGACTCGTGGTTCGGCCGGCAGCCACAAACAATTTGCGTACCAGGCCCACAAGGGGGCGACGGCCCGGACCGTGCATTCTCGTTGCGTAGAGAGTCGTCTCTGTCAGGCCAGCAGCAGCTTGCGCACTTCACCTTCCGGATCGTCAGCCATCCGGCAGTTGTTATCGAACACCATCGTCTGGCCCCGCGTCGGCTCGAACGGCTCCCACTTCAATCCGGGCTGACTGGGATTGCCCGTCCGAGCGAAATTGGCCCAGGCAGTCGCCATCTTCTTCGCCAGCGCCTGAGCTGCCGGCCCGTTGCCGGTACCCTGCTCACAGCGCTTCGTATTGTCGAAGCAGAAAGCAAGCTCCGCCGTATGCCAGGCGCCAGCATCCTCCAGCATCGGCGACTGCCAGGTGAAGTACCACGCGTAAGCGGGCGCGCCTTTCTGGTTGTACTTCATTGTGGCCATGCGCGTGACGTTGTTACGCATATTGAGGCTGTTCAACCCGCCGCCGCTGCACATATAAGACAGCGTACGAATGCTCTTCTCCGGATGCGCCTTCTTCAGCCCCGCCACCAGCGCCCTGGCCTTGGCCTCCCCGTAATTCTTCGTGAGCGTGGCCAGCCACTCGGCTTCCGTCGGCCGCGAAAGCATGGAGTTCCCCTCTTCGCTCACCGAGCCGAACAAGGTCGGCACGTTCTTCGAAATCTCAGGCGCTGCGTCGAAGAAGGACCGCACTGTAATCATGCGGCCATCGACAGTCGGCCCCGAACCCACCCGCGGCTTAGCTGTCCCCGGCGCCGGCGTCGGCCCGCCCGCGCCCATCGGCGGGTTCATCTTGGCCGCGACCGTGTTGCCGGCCTCGTTCAACTTAGCCCATTCCATCTTCCGGAGCGCGTCGATGTCCTTAACGCCGAGTTCGGCGATCACCCGCTTGGCATACTCTGCCGACTGCTCGGCGTCGGGCGGGTTTCCGCCGCCGCCCGACTGCGCCGAAGCGCGGTGGATCAGTCCCTCGGCCGAGGGCATCCCCAGCAGCGTGGTCACCTTCGAGCCCCCACCCGACTGGCCGTAAATCATAACGCATCCAGGATCGCCGCCGAAATTGGCGATGTTGTCCCGAACCCATTGAAGCGCTGCCACCAGGTCCGTCATCCCTACGTTCACCGAATCGGCATACGCCGGCCCGCCGATCGAGGACAGGTCGAGGAATCCGAGAACGTTGAGACGGTGATTGACCGTTACCGACACAACATCGTGATGCCTGGCCATCTGCGCCCCGTCCTGGGAGGCAAGTTCGTAGGCCGAACCGAAGGTGAAGCCGCCGCCATGGATGTAGAACATCACCGGGCGTTTACCGGTCAGGCTGGGCGTCCAGATGTTTACCTTGAGCATGTCCTCGCTCTGCCAGCCGTCGGTCCACTGTTGAAGGAACGTCTGTTCGCTCGACCAGTTGTGAAGGCGCTGCGGGCAATTAGGACCATAGGTCAGGGCGGGGTACTCGCCGTCCCACGGCGTGGGCGGCTTGGCCGGAAGCCAGCGGTTCTCGCCACCCGTGTTGGCGCCGTACGGGACGCCTTTGAACGTCAGCACGCCGTCCTCGACATAGCCGCGCACCTTCCCGTATTGCGTTTTTGCTACGGCCGACCGCGGCGTGCTGCAACTCGCCCCCGCGGCGTGGACGGTGCTGCGGTCCGAACTGCATGCGTTCCCTGCCAGCGCGGCCACGCCCGCTGCGGCAGACAGCAGCGCCTGGCGGCGGCTGAATCCGATACTGTTTTCCGAATTCGATTTGGACACTTTTGTCTCCTCTCAGGGCGCATCGGGCCCATTTCCTCGCCAGCCGGAAGATACCCGGTCGCAAGCCGCACGGTAACACGGGGCTCCCGGGGAGCAGGCAGGGAAACTCACAAGACCACGATACGTCTTTGAAGCGGGTCCTGGGGGAGCCGCCTAGACGGGGGTCTGCCCCACTTATTCTGTCTTCTCTTCGTCTGCGCAGAGGTGAACGGCCGCGGCATGGATCGATTGGCCCTCTCCTCGCAACGCGTCGCGGTGTTAGAGTCCTGGATGAAGCCGCTGAAGGAACGCACCTGAGGGATCGCCTCGTCCTACTGCTCTCAGGACTCGCGTGGAAAAGGACGCATATGAACCGTCGCACCTTCTCGAAACATGCCCTGCTGTTTGCGGGCGCAGCTCATGCCCAGAACGCGCCTAGTGAGACATACGAAGAGCCCTCCCGAAAACTTCCTGTCCGGAGATTCGACGTAGTGGTGGCCGGCGGCGGGACAGGAGGCGTCGTGGCGGCGCTTGCCGCGGCGCGCCAGGGAGCCAAGACTGCGCTAATCGAATCGAAAGGCTACCCGGGCGGCACGGTGGTCGAGGGAGGCACCGCGCTGCACAGCTTCTACAATCTCTGGAAGGCCTTTCCGGGAGTGCAGAAGCGACAGATCGTGCGCGGCATTCCGCAGGAGATGGTCGAGCGGCTGATTCAGGCCGGCGGCACGACCGGCCACGCGGAAATGGCCCTGGGTTACGACTATGATTCGGTCTGCACTGCAATCGATACCGAGATCTACAAACTGGTCGTATTCGAGATGCTCCAAGAGGCCGGCGTCAGCATCTTCGTGAATACGCTCTTAGCCGGGACAATCCGGCCTGGCGGGCGGTTGGAGGGAGTGATCACCGAGAGCCGCTCCGGCCGCGAAGCCATGATGGCGAAAGCGTTTGTGGACTCGACGGGTTACGGCGACCTGGCCGCTCACGCAGGCGCGAAATTCACCGAGCCCAACGACTACGAGGTCTGCAACAGCATCGGCCTGGCCAACGTGAGCGTCGAGAAGCTATACGACTTTCTCAAGTCCCACGACGCGCTGGCTCAGTACAGCCGCGGCATGCGCGATGGCCGGCCGGATCAACTCGTCCGCCTGCTGGGGAAGCCCGTAGGTCTTCCGCCCGAGTTCAACGCGGACGCCAGGAAGATCGGCATGTCCATGGCCACGACCACGGTGCACGACAACTACTTCATGTTCATCAAGGTCAACTATAAAATGCCGGTGAGTCCGACGGACCGCGACGCCGTGGCCGCCGCCGAGTTGATTCTGCGCCAGCGCCAGGCCAAAGCCGTCGAGTTGTTCCGAAAGTTCGTGCCCGGCTGCGAGAAGGCGTTCATCGCTCGCACCAGCCCTTCGCTCAACATCCGCCGGGGCCGCCTGATCGCCTGCGATTACGACATCACGCGCTCCGACGTGCTCGAGGGGCGGCACTTCGATGACGACGTGTTTGTCTACGGCTTCCACGACAACGCGCCGCGGCTTCAGATCAAGAACGGCGGAAGTTACGGCATCCCCAACCGTGCTCTGCGCGTGGCGGGCGCCGACAACGTGCTGGCCACAGGCATGATGATCACCTCCAACCACGACGCGCACATGTCCACCCGCAACACCGTGAGCTGTATGGGGCAGGGACAGGCCGCCGGAACGGCCGCGGCGCTGGCGGCGGCGAAGAACTGCGGGACGCGCGACCTGCGTTATGGCGACCTGAGAGCGGCCCTTGAAAAGGCCAAGGTATATTTCGAAGGGTGAGGAGGGCGTGGGCCTCGATCCCGCGCTTTCCTTCCGCCTCGGAGGCGGTTCCTATGCTGCGACGTTCGTTTCTCAAATTCGCAGGCGCGGTTCCGGCGCTTGCGGCGGCCCAAAACGGCCGCACCGAAGTCTCCATCCGCGGGGACGAGTTCTTCATAAGCGGGAAGCCCACGTACGCCGGGCGCACTTGCAGAGGAATGAGGATTGAAGGCCTCCTGATGAACGTACGCGCCGTGCAGGCCACCTTCGACGACCTGAATCCGGCGACGCGCTCGAAATGGGCCTATCCGGATACCGGCAAATGGGACCCCGACCGCAACGTCCGTGAGTTCCTGGCGGCGCTGCCAGAGTGGCGGCGCCACGGCGTCCTTGCGTTTACCCTCAATCTGCAAGGCGGCAGCCCCGAGGGTTATTCGCGGGACCAGCCCTGGGAGAACTCCGCGATCGATGCCGAGGGCAACCTGCGGCCCGCCTACATGGAACGCCTCGCGCGGATCCTGGAGCGCGCGGACCAGTTGGGTATGATCGCCATAGTCGGCTACTTTTACTTCGGACAAGACCAGCGAGTGAAGGACGAGGCCGCGGTGCGGCGGGCCGTCGCCAACGCCACCAACTGGCTGCTCGATACCGGCCGCGGAAACGTTCTCGTGGAGATCGACAACGAGTGTGATGTCCGCTCGTACGATCACGAGATTCTGAAGCCGCCCAGAGTCCACGAGTTGATCGAACAGGCGAAGGCGCTCACCCGCGGGGGCCGCCGCCTTCTAGTCGGGACCAGCTACGGCGGAGGCGCGCCGGCGCAAGCCAACGTGGTAAGGGCTTCGGATTTCCTGTTGCTGCACGGCAACGGCCCGGATGATCCCGGCCGCATCCGCAAAATGATCCGGGCGTCACGCGCCGTCCCCACCTGGCGTCCCATGCCCGTGGTGATTAACGAAGACGATCATTTCCGCTTCAATGAGCCGGATAATCATTTGATTGCGGCGCTTTCGGAATACGCGTCGTGGGGCTACTTCGACCCGGGCAAAAGCGATTACTCCGACGGCTATCAGTGTCCGCCCGTAAACTGGGGCATCAACACCGAACGTAAGCGGCAGTTCTTCCGTACTCTGAAAGAGATCACCGGATCGTGAACCCGTACACGGTTGTGGACCAGGGGCATGCGTCAAGCGCGCGCAACCTGATCGATCCAATCGAGCGGCTGGTGGCGCCCCAGCCTCAGGTGTAACGTCACGGGCTTCTTCTCCGGCAAGTGAACGTCGATATTCGCCTGGCCCGGCTGGAGCGGAGCCGCCAGGATGCCCGCCGGAGCGGTGATCGCTTCGATCCCGTATCGCGTTATCAGGGTGACGTCCTGCTTTCTCACCGAGGTGACGGTCAGGTCCACGGTCATTGCTTCCATGTCCCAGGCCAGCCTGTCAATTCTCGCAAAAGTGCGGGCGAACATGCCGCTGATCGAACCCTTCGTTAACGAAGGCGGAAGGGCGGGAAGCGCCTCGATGACGCCGGGGCGCGAGTAGGCGAGCATTTCCATGATGACGGCCGGGATGCCGCCGTGCGCATCCGGCACGGGCTGGCCATCGGGCTCGCGCGAGCATCGGAGCGCGGAGCTGACGTAGCCCTGCTCCACCAATTGCCGCAGTTGCACGTCCACGATGACGTTGTCTTTGAGACGCGCCCCCGCGAGCGCGCGATGGCAGCGGCCATAAGCGGGCAGTGTTTCGCCCGCGACCGCCGTGGCTAACGCATCCACCGTGCGCCTGCGGGCGGCTATATCCGCGGCTCGAGCCAGTTGCGGCGTGCGATCCGGATCGATGTCGTCGCCGGGCGCTTCCCGGCACACGGCTATATACATGGTGGCATTGATCATCGTGGGTCCCGCCGGGTCCGCGCTGCCCGGCGCGTTCTCCGGCGAGATGGATGGGACGAACATGTAGTTCCCGTTCTTGTCGGTGGCCGTCAGGAAGTCTTCGTAGAACAGCGCCAGCTCTTTATATGCCGGCACAACGCGATGGCGGAGGAATTGCACGTCTCCGGTGACCAGATAATGGTCCCAGAACTGGCGCAAGCGCCAGCCTCCCGCGGAAATCCAGTAGGGCCAGATTCCGATCGCGGAGTTGCCGGTGTAATAGAAACTGGCGCCGACGCCTTTGTCCGGAAAAAGAGGATAAGAGGCGCCGCGAAGACCAAAGATGTTCCTGGCGTTGGACCGGTAATCCGGCGCCAGGCTTTCCATCCAGGTGAACCAGGCTTCCATGCCTTCCCGCTGGCCGCCTTGCACGGCGCCTGCCGTTTGCAGGTCGATCGTGGCATTGACCTCGGCCGCGATGCCGGGATACTTGCCGCAGTTGAGGATGAACCAATGGCGGCCCATTTCGAAAACCTTCTCCAGCAACGCGGGCGAGTAATCCGGCCTCGACCGCTGGTCGGCCAAGAGTTCCTCCGTAGACATGCCATATTGCGACGCGCCGCCGAAATTCACGGTGACGCGGTTGAGCATCTCCGCATGAGTCTTTCGTGGCGGCTGAGCAATGCCGCGTAATCCGGGGTGATCTGTTCCACCGCCTGCCGCACGGAGTCCGCCTTCTGGTCGCTGTAGTCCGCGAACCATTCGATGCGCGTCAGAAGCATCACCGAGGTTGCGTCCTCGATCACCAGTGTTTCGCCATCCATCCGGGCCGATCCGCCGTTGCGAACAACGCGAACCACGCCACAGTAGCCGCTGTTGTCCACGGAGGGATCCAACCGGCACCTGTAAATCAGCCGCTGTTCGTTCGAGTCCTGCCGGACCTCGCAGGCTTCGATGCCCTTCGGCGGGGTCGCTCGAGGCGGTGATCCAGAGACTCCCGGGGCGAATGCCCCCCGGTCGGGCGCCGTGGAGCCAATTCCCGCGTGGCTGCCCCAGTCCATCCCGGAGCGCATGCTCCATTCCGCGGACTTCCGCAGCGAGATTCGGACGTTCACAGGCTGACCAGCCGGCGCGGTGAGCCACTGAACCACGACGTTATCCGGCCGGGAAGCGAACGTCCGACGCAGCCACTCGCCATGCTCATCGGTCCACACGACCTGGATCTCGCCGTTCTCGAAGTTGAGGGTCCGGAGATAGTCCCTGGCGGAGGCGGCTTTCGGAAAATCAAGCCGCATCAGGAACGCCGGGACGGTAAGGTGCGGCTCAGTGTCCTGTTTGATAGGAGAGTCATTCATGCGCCGGAGGGCGAGCGCGATAGCTTCACGGCTCTTTCCGTCCAGCGCCATCTGGCGCACTTACGGGAAAATATCCGCCAAATTCGGGGCCTCCAAGGGCCTTTTCCACGGGATCATGAGGCTTTCGTGGTGGAAGAGGATCTGCTCCGAGTAGGGATCTCCCATCAACTCGATGTTCACGGCTCCGTTGCCGGAGGTGAGAGCCTCATTGACCAGATTGCCGGGCGCAATGCTGCAAAAGCCGCGCTGAGGCACGATCTTCCGCCTCAGGCGTTCCGCGCGCGGCATGGGCGATACCGGATACGGGCTCGCGGGCGCCGGCAGCTTGGGCAAGAACGAGTCCCCCCGCACGCGGCGAAGGTATTCAGCCGGACGATTGTCCGCCGGGGGCGCTCCAGCTTGCCTTGATGCTGCTTGCTGGGGATCGCCTTCGGCCGCGGCGAGCGCCGGCGACATTCTCGCGGAACCCATCAAGCCGGCAGCCGCGGCGCTTCTTTTCAGAAGATCTCTGCGTCTCATCTTCTCCTCTTTCTGGGGCGGACCTCCCGGCAACGCCGGAGTGCTGACGTCCCCGCAGCGCCGCGCGAAAGCGCGGCGGCAGCCCAGAAGGGCTGACCCCACTGTCAAGCGACCCAGTTGACCCAATCCAACGGGTCGCGCCGTCCGAGCTTCAAATGAACTTCCACCGGCTTTCCTTCCGGCAAGCGCAGGCCGCAGGCGGCCTCGCCGGGCCGTGGCGTCGCCGCCAACGCTCCCGGCGAGGCGGAAACCGCTTCGATGCCGTGCCGCGCAATCAACGTGATCTCCTGCTTCTTGACCGAGGTAACCGTCAGATCCACGGCTCGGGTTTCCATGTCCCAAGACAGCTTGTCGAGCCGCGCGAAAGTGCGGAGCAGCATTCCGTTGATGGAGCCTTTCACCAGCGAAGGAGGAAGCGCCGGAAGCGCTTCGATGACGCCGGGACGCGAGTAGGCCAGCATTTCGAGCATGATCAAATGAATCCCGCCTTGCGCATCCGGCATGGGCTGGACGTAGGGATCGTGGGAACACCGCAGCGTCGGGCCGACGTTGCCCTCTTCAATCAATTGCCTCAGTTCGCTGTCCAGCATGTAGCTTGTCACTTTAACCAAAATATGGCCGAATTGGCCACAGTTATGGTTTAATTCACTGCGGACAAATTATGGTTTCACATCGTCGGCGGATACACTGGTTGGCGGGCCTTAGATTAGACGAACTGCCCGAGTTCATTCCGCGGCCTTACCACGGGGCCTAATCGCGAAGTGGCATTGTCAATGCCAGGGCGAAGCAGCGGCCAGTAGCTTTTGATGTCGGGACTGAGTTCCGCCCTGACGCGGAGTAGTGACGGGTACAGATGCCGTTGCAGAAGTTGCTGAACGACGTTGAAGACTTGCTCGCGCAGTGCGACCGCGCGCGCTTCGCGATTCTTCTTGTCACACTCGGCCGACCGCCGCACCACTTCTGCACTTTCCGAAGGGAAGCAGGTCTGGAAGTAGGCCCCGGAGAACCCGAAGGCCTGGCAAACTGAGGATACTGTCGGCTGCGCTTCGGAAGCTAGCCATTCACGGATCGAAAATGCCGAGTCTGCGTCGCCGTTCCTCAGCCTGCTCCCTGCGCCATTCTTTGTAAGCCTGGCACAGATCCGGAAAGGCCCGGACGACCGCACCCTCGGCGGTGTACCCGAATCGACGTCCGATCTGCTTAAGGGTCGGTGGCGGGGTCTCTACGCGCGCGCCCTCAAGAGCGCGCCGAATGGCCTCTTTCTTTCGCAGAACTTGCTGTTTGCGCTTTGCAACGATGGCCCGGCACAGTTCCGGGAATCGCTCGCGGATACCGCCGGAGCTTTTGTATTCCAGTCTGCACGCGATTTCGTTTATTGAAGGCGGACTGTCCTCATCAAGGTATGCGCGCATGACGGCTTCGAGGTGTCGACGTGCGGATCTTGGATATAGCCGTCCGGCGGCGGTCGAGCGTACTCCTGATGTGCGGCGGCGCAGGGCGATCTGCCGGCAAAACTCGGGTTCGCGTGAGGCAAGACTCTGTGTGCGCCGGAACTTCAAGCGGCGCGCTACCTCGGCAACGCTGGGCGCCGGAGTCTCAATTAGAACCCCTGCAAGAATACGTCGGAGTCCGCCACGCTCGATCCGTGGGCGCGACTGGAGGCGAGCCCGCAGGCTGTCAGTGTTGCGGCCCAGGTGGTTCGGACCTCGCCATTCAGCCGGTACGTCCAGGAATAACTGAGTGAGCGGAAGCTTGAGGCGATAAGCCAGTCGACAAAGGTGATCCAGCGTCGGCCGGAACAGGCCGGAAGTCCAATTGTGAAACGTGCATGGGCCAGCGCCTGCAAGGCCGGCCAAGGCCTCCTTAGTCACATGCTCGGTCTGATTCAAACACCTCTGCAGATTGGCCCGCAGAGCCGCGGGAAGGCTGTCGCGCCGCAGGTGCGGAAGTGTTTCCAAGAGCTCGCCAATTGATGTGGCCGCCCAGCGGTCGTATCTCTGGTCGCCCGAATCGTTGACCACCTGCGAGTCGGAAGTGGCCAGCCACCGTGAGCACATTGGGCAGTACCCGGGGAAAGCTCGCGCGCTCAGAGTTGCGGACTTCGACTGGCAATGCGGGCAGAGGTCCCGCAGAACCGCGAAGTGGACGGGACAGACTTGAACCACGCGAAGTGCCCAGAGCAAGGGGCGATATATCGGCGCATTGGTGGTTCGCCAGTGTTACGGAATATCGGACGCATGCTTGGGTGCCGGCATGGACGGGTACCTGACAAAGCCGCTAGACCTAGGAAAGCTTCACGATCTCATCGAAGAGTTGTCCGCACAATCCATGTCGCGGAACCTCATTTCCAGCGGCGGTGGGCGCACGTAAGGGTCTTCACTCTCCTGAGGGCGGCCGCCGGCGGTCTCGTATCGGACAGTCGCGCAGTGCGTCTGCAATTTGCGCCTCGACGAGTTCATCGCCCGGTACGACTAGAAGCCCCAGCCCGGCTTCACGAAGGCGCCCCCGAATGCTCAGCGTCGGAATAATCCGAGTTGATAAACTAACCCAATTCGGGTAAATTCGAGTTCCGGGGGGGACCTGCGCATGACGGCTGATCAACTTCTTCAAGAAGCAATCATTGATTTGCAGAGACAGGATTTAAGCGCCGACACGCGGCACCTCGTCGACGAAGCCGCCCAATTGCTGGGCAACGGGCGGGACATCGAGGCCCGGGCGTTGGTAGAGAAGGCCCAGGCGATTACCTTCCCGGACGTTCAACCGAAAACGAACGGGGTAACGAAGGTCAACAGTCCGGCGGTGGCGGGGGAGAGAATGGAACAGACCATCATCTCGCGCATTTCCAACCGATTAGCGCAAGGCATCACAAGTGTGCTGACCGAGGTGGTGGAGGACTTACATTCTAATTTTGGCGCACAGATGAATGGGGTGGTAAGCTCCCTAGAAAACCGACTCACTGAAATCACGTCGCAGTTGAAGGCTTTGTCGCATTTGCACGAGAGTGTGGAACGAATCGAGCACGAAGAGACGGCTCGCGCGAGCGCGGCTCAGGAGCGATGGGAACGGCTATCTGCTTCCGTCGCTTCGCTTCGGGAAACCGGCCACGGTCTCCAGGTTGAAGCCGGAGAACTCAGGCGGGGTATTTCCGGTGAACTGGAGGCGATTTCCTCGCGCGTAACGGCGCAGGAGGAACGCATCGAGGCGCTGAACCGTCTGGTCCAGGACCTTTCGTCAAAGTTCATATCTGCCGCAGAACGAATCGATCGCCACACTGATTTACTTCGGTCGATGCAGGAGCGTCAGGCACACAGAGCGGCTGCCTTGAATGCAGTGCTAGACGGGATTGCAAAGCTGAGAGAGCCAAAGCCGCCTGCCAATGAAGGGGATGCGGGCTAACGATCAAGTCCCAAGCCGTCGTCACTTGTGCAAAGGCAGGGGCAGCGGGCTGCCATGTAGTTCCAGCACTGAAGAACTCATCAACTTTGACCCCGATGTGGCGATCTAGTGGGGCCGGCAGGCCGTTTCGAAGGGAGCCTTGTCTGGGGATATCGGAAGCCCCCGGCGGCACCTACTCGGCCGGGCCCTGCGGGATTTCGGCCCGCCGCGCGATCGCGTTGTCGTCGCCACCAAGGTCTACAACCGCATGGGCGACGATCCCAACCAGCGCGGCCTTTCCCGCAAGCACATCCTCCACGCCATCGATGACAGCCTGAAACGCCTCGGCATGGATTACGTGGACCTCTATCAGATCCACCGCTTCGACTGTGGTACGCCCATCGAGGAAACGCTGGAAGCACTCGACTACGTGGTCAGGAGCGGCAAAGCCCTGTATATCGGGGCGTGTTCCATGTCCGCCTGGCAGTTCGCCAAGATGCTCTACAGGGCTGACGACATGGGCGTCCCGCGTTTCGCCACGATGCAGAACCACTACAACGTGATCTACCGCGAGGAGGAGCGCGAGATGCTGCCACTGTGCCGCGAGGAGGGCATCGGCGTAATCCCCTGGAGCCCACTGGCGCGCGGCTTCGTCATGGGCAACCGCCGCCGCGAAGATCCTGGGGCCACCGTCCGCGCGAGGACCGACGATTACGGCCACAGCATCTATTGCCAGCCATCCGACTTCGACATGGTGAACCGCATTACCGAGGTAGCGCGCAAGCGGGGCGTCTCGAATGCGCGGATCGCGTTGGCCCGGGGTCGCGCAGCAACCCGGCATCACGGCGCCCATATTCGGCGTCCGCAAGCCCGGCCATCTGGAGGACGACGTAGCCGCGCTCGAGATCAAGCTGGACGATTCCGAGTTGAAGGCGCTGGCCGAACCGTACCAGCCGCATCGGGCATCGGATTTTAGTGCAAACGTGATTCCTGACGCGGAACGCGGAGGCGCGGAGAAGAGAGATGGGGACGCTCTCTCGCGGTCTCCGCTGTTTCTGAATCCAAACGGCTGATCGACGATCCGCAAATGACTGACTGTCGCCGCGGGTTGCCCGCTGCGCGTGCTGCCAAACCTGACGTTTGTCTGTGCCCTCAACCAGGACCATGTCGAGAAGGTCGCCTTCGATGAACCGGGCGGAGATGCCCACGAGTTTTTTGAAAAGTTCTTTCCAACCGTGATCGACTTGCCAAAACCGAGCCCGGATGTCCTCAAGCAAATGCTCACGGATCAGCTGTCGACCACGTTTGAGGGAGCCTGGTTCAAAACTGAAGCCGAAAGCAACGAATTTGCCACTGCGATCAAGGATCTCTGGAAGGATGCCCTCATACGCGTCTGTGGGAACATACGGAAGACATCGCTCTTGCTGAACGATATCGACGCGTCGGAGCAACTCACCGAGGGTGAGGTAATTGCACTAGATTTGTGTTCACTGGCTGCGATGAGGCGGTTCTTCCCCGGCGTCTACGAAGTCATCTGGACGAATGGCGCGTTCTTTTCGAATTCGTACGGCTGGTGGAAATCGCTTTCGTCTTCGAGGTCTGAACAAGAAATTGCCGCCGACGCGGAGAGAATCAGCAGCGCCATAGACGGAATACTAGAGAAGACAAGGGATGGCGAGGTCGCCAAGACCCTGCTCCGCGCAATGTTCCCGGTTCGAACAAGAGCACTCTTCGGAGAACGCCGACGTTTCGGAGTTCCGGATGAGGGATCGGATAAGGCCGAGGCAGGGAAACGGATCGCGCATCCCGATTTCTTTCCAATATATTTTCAATGTGACGTCGCTGAAACCGTGTTCAGCGCTCGGGAAATGGACACCTTCCTCGACAGCGTGCAGACGGTGACCTCAGATGAGGCGCGCCGCGCAGCTTTCGATGCAAGACTCGCATCGCTCGATGATGGCTCCGTCAAGCGTTATGAACCAAGTACTGCAGAGCTTCCAGTTTATTCGGGAGGATGCTTTTCGCAAACTGCCGTGGGGCTGCAGCCTTTGAAGCGTTTGCGCGGGCGGCGGCGAAGACCACGAGTAGCTCGCCCATCTTCAGCGGTCCCTTGAGGACTGGCGGAGAATTACCGGTCTCCGGCCTGGCTCACCCGCGTACCTTCACCGCGAACAGCGCATGGTGGGCAAGCAGAAACAGTGTCCGGCCATCGGGGCCGCCAAAAACAATGTCGATCGGACGCTCCGGCACGTCGATCTGCCCGATCTGCTTGCCGGTACGGTTGTAGACGAAGACTTGTCCGTTCGCGACGTAGACATCGCCTTTCCCATCGACGGCGACGCATTCACCGCCGCGTTGCGCAAAGGGCTGCAGGTCGCCAAGCGTACCGTCCGCGTTTACCAGCGCTCTGTACGTAACGTCTTCGGACTCGCTGCTGACATAGACCTGACCGCCCGGCGCGCCACTCACGAAACCGTACGTGTCCAGAGTATCGGAGAAGCGCCATCCCGCGATGGAGTCCGCTGGGCCCTGCTGAAATACACGGAACGCCGGTAGAAATATGCTGCCATCTGGCGAAACATATTCCTTTGCTTTCGGCGTGGATACGTCTTCCTGGAACATCTGCGCCAACGTCTTGTAGACCAGCGTCTCGAGATCCAGGTGAGTTTTGAACTCGCCGTCGTTCCAGTAATTGACTGGCAGAACCACACGCGACGACGGATGCGGCTCTGCCGCCCGTGGCGACAACACGGTGATCTGGTCCTTGGGCGATCCCGGACGGAAAGAGTACACCGTGCCCTCCGCTCCGGACGAAGAAAGCACCAACAGGCTGCCGGCCTTGTCGAACACCAGGTTTACAGGATCCAGTGGGCTGTCTCGCTCGATGGTGAGTCCTTCGGCCGCCGACCAGCCGTAGATGCGCTGCTCGTGGTGATCGACGAAATATAGTTTGCCGGCCGCGTCCACAGCGGCGCCAGAAATGGAAAAGAATCCGTCTTCCAACTTCTGGACCTTCGAGCCCGGCTCTAGGACCGCCGAAGCATCGGCGGCAATGGGCGTAGTTGGTGCCGCGAGGATGTCGAGTGCGGCAAACTCGCGCTCCCGCGTCGTGAGATGATGCGTCACATCTTCAATCGAGTTCTCATAGGGGAATTTGCTCACTCGCAGAAAGGTGCCGCAGCCGTTTTGGTCACAGATCGGATACCCAGCCTCCGCATTCACATGCACGTTGCGAAAGTGAATGTCCGCCGAATGGTACAGCCGAACCGCGGTGGGAAATGGCGCGCGGGAGCGGGTGACGCGGTACGCGTGATAATTGGCGATCGTGATGTTCTTCGACCAGGCTATTTCCAGCGACAGGGAATCGGGACTCTCGCCGGCTTCCTCTTCCGTCTGCGGTGAGTTGACATCCCAGTTCTCAACGTGGTCGAACTTGATCTCGGTGCGTACATGGTGCTCGTTGGAAAGCTCGTACACATGGCCGGGAGTCTTGGTGTCGGAGACATAGAATCCCGCCTGCGCGTACGTGTTGGGAGTCCAGATGTCGGCGAAGGTTCCGCCGCCGCCCTGCGTCACCCACAGACTCGGATACTGCCCGTCCCAGCGCTTGCGCAGGTCTGCGTCGGCCGTGCGGTCGTTGTTGCCTGCGCCAGGGCCCATCAGACGCACATCGTCGATCAGCGATCCGGCGCCCGCGCGCCAGAGTATCCCCACCGCGCGTGGATTGATGCCATTGGTTGCGACCCCGAAGCCGCTCAGCATGTTGGTCCCTCCGGCAGGAGCGTCGATGACCGCGCGCGGCGCGCCGGCCCCTTGAAAGGCTGGCGTATTATCCGGCAGCACGAACTGGGTCGCCGTAGGATGCAGTCCGATCATCACGGTGTCCGGTTTCAGGGCGAGCGTGTCGCTGACGACGTATTGGCCGCTGGGGAAATAGAGCGCCCGGTGTTGATCGATCGCCTTGCGGATTGCGGCCGTGTCATCGGTCTTGCCGTCTCCGACGACGCCGAGCATGTGAACGTTCACCCACTCCGTGGTGGCAGGCAGCGCCGGAATGGCGGCTGCCATCGGCGCGGGCATGCTGCTGAGCAGTGCTGCGTTGTAGAGGGTGTCGATCGAACCGGTCCTTCCTTCGCCGGCCAGGATAAGTCCATGATTGAAATTCGCCACCCGGTAGATCGGCCCCTTGCCGGCAACTTTCTTCCCGCTTTCGCGGAACAGCGCAAAAACCGGAACATTCTTCAAGACGGCGTTCTCGAATCCGATTTCGTTCAGCGGGCTCTTCTCGTTGCTGATGATCACCGCCGAACCGCTTACATTTTCGAAACGGCTGTCTTTGACCCACAACTGATCGTAGTAATGCGGGTCTATTTCGATGGCGGTGGGGATGTCGCGGAAAGTATCGCGGATCAGCGTGAGCCCCGCATTATGCTCGCGAATCGAAGATTCCCGCTGCCCCTGGAACTCCGAGTCGATCAGCGTGAACTGCCAGCCGGGCGAGGTCATGTCTGTGAGAATGCCGTAGCGTCCGCCATAGACGTGCAGATCTTCGGCCTCGTTGCCGACTTCGGTCAGGGCCGCGAGCCCGGAACCGATGTGAAAATCCATGTGAGTGAGAAAGGCATGCTGCGCGACGTGGAAGCGAATCGCCACGGCGGCCGCGTTGCCGTCGCCGATCTCGAAGTCGATGTTGCTCATGGCCGAATAGAAGGTGTTCTGATTCGCGTCCTGGATCGCGTCATTAGGCGGCACACTGTCCGGTGGTGGAAACGGCACACGGAACCCTGCCCGGCCCGCGCCTCCGCCGGGGCCCCCGAGTCCGCTGCGCGCTCCGGCAAATGTCACCATCACGCTTACACCCTTCTGAAACCCTGGCGTATTGGCCGCCAGCACGAACACGGGTCGCATGGCGCCGTAGCCGATGAGCCGGACGCCCGGCCACACGTAGATGGTGTGCGTCAGCCGGTACCGGCCGGGAGCGACAAGAACAACTCCTTGACGCGTGCTGTCAATGGCAGACTGGATGGCGGCGCTATCGTCGCTGGTTCCGTCCGCGTGCGCGCCGAATTGCGGGGCAAGGAGATGAACTGCTCTCGGGTCGTCCGGCCGCGTGACCATCGAGGACGCCGCGAAGACACCGGAAGAGATGCCCTGCAACAACACGGCGGCGAGCAGGATCTTATGAGTGAGGGTTCGCATTGCCTTACGGATTCTGATTTACCTAAGGTACAACATTGCCGAGGGCGACGGCTCGGTCGCCTGCACACCGGGAACTCCGGCCCGAGCAATTCGCGCGCCGGGCCCGCGCACTTCCACTCCCACGGAAAAGTAGACGCGCGGTCGACACCAGGCGCAGGCG
>Ga0335081_10008883_pt1 | contig 16135 bp, 14 predicted proteins | sample Lox_Sample_35_FD_206713 | JGI IMG/M metagenome (GOLD analysis project Ga0335081, IMG submission 206713) | Soil microbial communities from Loxahatchee National Wildlife Refuge, Florida, United States - Lox_Sample_3.5 | ecosystem: Environmental > Terrestrial > Soil > Wetlands | place: USA... | reverse complement strand
GGCGAGGAAATCCAGGACCGCCCCGGCGAAAACGTCGTTGCGATCCCCGGCGACCATGTGTCCTGCGCCGCGCACATCGGTGAACTCGACCTGCGGGAAGCGCGAGAGAAAATCGTCAGCGCGCTCCTGGCTGACGAGGTCGCTCATTTGGCCCCGAATGAGAAGCATGGGCACTCCGTCGCGCAAGATCGCGTCGATGGCTGCATACATCCGATCGGCGTCGGTGACCTCGAATGGGGGAAACGGCGCGGACTGGTCCATGTTCGGCACGATGTTTAAAACGACTGCGCTGGCGATGCCCGGCGCGAGCTCCCCGCGAGCAGCATCGAAGTGAATCCACCCAGGGAGGCACCCACCAGCACCGGTTTAGGAGGTACGTCCCGCAGCACTTCCTGGACGTCGCCGGCGAAGCTGACGACGCGATAGTCGCCTTCGGTTGACCAGTCGGATTATCCATGGCCGCGCAAGTCGATCGTGACGGCCTGCCACCCACGCTCGGCGACGACGGCGGCCGCCCGGCCCCATGAGCGACGGGTCTGCCCGCCGCCGTGCAAGAACACCACGGCACGCGCTTGAATCAGCGACGATGCGAACGCCGCCGGTCCCGTGGGTCACGAACGTTTCAGGTGCCTTGGACATCAGCAGCCGTCAGGGGTCATCAGGAGATCCTAAGATGCTCTTGGGCTCAACCGGTCAGCGCATCAGTGCGGGTGGTCGAGAACACCCCATCGGGGCCGCTAGCCAGATGCCGGCAGCCGCTCGGATTGTCCAGTCTGCTCGGTCTTTTGGTGCAGCCACAAGTAATCGGGGACTCCGTGTAGCATCATCCGCTCCCAGGCCGACCATGCCCGCGCCACTTCGGGTGCGGCGGAAATGATCTCGGGCCGTTCCAGCTCGTATGTGTGGCCGTGCCATGCCAGTGCGGCCTTCCCGGCGGCCAGCGCATTCTGGCACCAGTCGCACTGGCGACCGTATACCACCGGCAGGACGAAACCGTCACCGTATGCGGTCGCACCCAGCGTCGTCTGGTACGGCTTGCCACTGCGCCGCCCCACATGAGACAGCAGCGCATACGGGGAGTGCCGTTTTCCCGCGCTGTTGCGGGTAGCGTCGGCATACCACTTGGTGACGCGAGCCCGTGTGAAGGCCCGTATCAGCTTTCTGACGCGATCTTGGTTCCCCCTGATCCTCGTCGCGATCCAGACCTGAAATGCCAGCAGCGCGCCGATCATGCCGCCAAGCACCAGCAACGCGACAACAAAGACACGGAACACCGCTTCGGGAATTCGCTGATTCTCAGCGCGCATCATCACCTCCTCGGCACCGAACCCTCGGCGCCCAGCTCACACCAGAGGCGGTCGGCTGCATCAGGGCCAAACGTTCGGTCTACCCGAGGGCCAAAGTCACCTAATTGCAGGCGTAGGATCCACGGCGATCTGTGCCCGCATGGGCAGTCCTCATGCCGGAGTCGGAGCAGCAACCATGCCGATGTATCCGCCCAACATGTTTTTCACGTCGGAGTCTGTCACAGAGGGGCATCCCGACAAGTTTTGTGACCAGGTCTCGGATACGGTGCTGGACGCGTGTTTGACGGAGGATCCCGAATCACGGGTGGCGTGTGAGACGTATGTGACGCTGGGCATGATGATCATCGGCGGGGAGATCACCACGCGGGCGCAAATTGACGTCGGCGGCCTAGTCCGCCGCCTGGGCAATGAGATCGGCTACTCCTCGCCGCTGTACGGCTATGACGTCAACACCGGCGCCATCCTGCGGGCATTTCACCAGCAGTCACCCGACATCGCTGCGGGGGTCTCCCGCGCCGGCGAACAGCTCGGCGCCGGAGACCAGGGAATTATGTTCGGCTATGCCTGCCGGCAGACCGAGGAGCTGATGCCGCTGCCGATCGTGCTCGCGCACCGGCTTGCGATGCGGCTCGCCGAGGTGCGCAAACAGAAGGTGCTGCCCTTCCTCGGCCCAGACGGGAAGTCGCAACTGACCGTGGAGTACCGCGGCGGCAAGCCCGTGCGCGTGGACTACGTGGTCCTCGCGTGCCAGCACACACCCGACGTCGTGACACCCGATGGCAAGTTCATGACCGAGGAAGCCAAGCAGCAGGTCATCGATGCTGTCGCGGGTCCGGTGCTCGGCGACCTCGTGGACGAGAGGACCACGTTCACGGTCAACGGCGCCGGCAAGTTCCTCGTGGGCGGTCCGCAGGCCGACACCGGGCTGACCGGCCGCAAGACCATCGTCGACACCTACGGCGGCTGGGCGATGCATGGCGGTGGCGCCTTCAGCGGGAAGGACCCGACCAAGGTGGACCGTTCAGCCGGTTATATGGCGCGTTACGTGACGAAGAACATCGTTGCTGCCGGGCTGGCGGACGAGTGCCTGCTGCAGTTGGGCTACTGCATCGGACAAGTCGACCCGGTGTCCGTCATGGTGAATACCTATGAGACCGGCGGGCTTGCCGACGGCGCACTTGCGGCGCTGGTGCGAGACGTCTTCCCGCTGTCGCCGAAGGGGATGATCGACCATTTGAAGTTGCGCGAGCCGGTCTATCGCAAGACGGCCGCCTACGGCCACTTCGGCCGTCCCGGCTTCAGTTGGGAGAACGTGGATGCCACCGAGGAGCTGCTGGCCAAGGCGCGGAAGCGGCCCGGATCATAGGGTCGCCCAATGCATCTTGACGAGTACATGTCATTGGATGCGACTGCTCTGGCCGAGCTGGTCAAGCGCAAACAGGTCACCCCGGCCGAACTTCTTGCTCTTGCGCGCCGACGCGCCGACGCGGTCAATCCAAGGTTGAACGCGATCGTCCGTCGCCTCGACGACGTCGCCGACAGGCAAGCCGCCGACCCGGATCTGCACGGAGCGTTCGCCGGTGTGCCCTTTCTGATCAAAGACCTTGATCAGGAGTACCGGGGTTTTCCGACTTCACGCGGGTCTCGGTCGCTGGCCGCCGACGTGGCCGACCGGCACGCCCTGGTCACGCAACGGTTCCTGGACGCGGGCCTGGTGATCTTCGGCATGACCAATACCTGCGAGTTCGGGGCCAAGGGTGTGACGGAATCCGAGTACTGGGGTCCGGCTCGAAATCCCTGGAATACCGAGCGCACCCCAGGGGGCTCGTCGGGCGGATCGGGCGCGGCGGTTGCGGCGGGCATCGTTCCGGCAGCAGGAGCCAACGACGGCGGCGGTTCGATCCGCATCCCCGCCGCCTGCAACGGGCTCCTCGGCCTCAAGACCAGCCGGGGGCTGTCGCCATACGGCCCGCAGACCGGCGAGCCGATGTTCGGTATGGAGACCCAGGGCATCGTGTCGCGCACTGTGCGCGACAGCGCCGCCCTCTATGACGCGATCATCGGCCCCAATCCGCGTGCCGCCTATCAGGTTGCGCTTCCCGACGGCCTGTTCGCTGAACACATCAAGAGTCGTCCCGGCACCCTGAAAATCGGGTACTCGGCGTCCTCGGCGATCAACCCACATCCCGACCGGGAGGCCACCGCCGCACTCGAGGAAGCGGCGACGCTGCTCACCGAATTAGGGCACCACGTCGAGGAAGTCGAGCCACCATACGACGACGACGCATTGGCGCGCGACTTTCTCACCATCTGGTTCGCGCAGCTCTACCGACATGTCGCTGAGATCAAACAGCGAACCGGCGCCCGCGACAACGACTTCGAGGCCGACACCCTTGCCTTGTGCGAGCTCGGCCGATCCGCCGGTGTGCTGGCACCGATGCTCGCACTGGAGAACCGAAACAGCTACATCCAATCTTTGGAGACTTTCCACGACAGCTACGACTACTTCCTCACCCCCACCCTGGCCACCCCGCCCCTAGCGGTCGGCGCCACGGCGACGCCGCACCGCTTGCAGCTGGTGGCCAGGGTCATGAGCAAGTTACATGCCGGAAAAGTGCTGGCGTTCACCGGGATTCTCGATGAACTGATCCAGGAAAGCCTGGGCTGGGTGCCCTACACGCAGCTCGCCAACCTCACCGGGCGACCTGCGATCAGTGCGCCGCTGCATTGGACAGACTCCGGGCTTCCCCTGGGCGTGCAGCTGGTTGGACGGCTGGGCGCGGACGGCGACCTCTTGCAATTGGCGGCGCAGCTTGAACAAGCCCATCCATGGGCCCATCGGCGTCCGGCACCCGCCTTACCGGCAAGTTAAGACTCAGCGCAGATGGACATCGATCCTGAAGGTTTCACCGAAAGCAGATGCATGCCGGCAGCGGTCACGCGGTCAACAACCGCCGCGGATCGAACAACGAGATAGGGTGGTCGGTGGCTCGATCGATGACCAGGTCGGCAAGGATCTCGCCGACCACCGGAACGAATTTGAAGCCGTGTCCGGAAAATCCGCACGCCACGGTGACGTCGGCGCATTGCGGGTGCTGCCCGATCACGAAGTTGCGGTCCGGTGTATTGGAGTACATGCAGGTCACCGCGTGCAGGCACCTGCCCGCCAAAGCCGGTAACAACTCAGCGACCCGCGCGGTTATGTTGCTGATCTCCTGCGCGTGCACCACCCGGTCGATGGTCTCCGGCGTGCAGGCGATCCCATTGCGTGCGAAGCCGACTTTCACACCGCCGCGCGGTCCGTCGATTGCCGGAAAACCGTATATATGTGTACCCGAGGCATTCTCGTCGATGAAGATGGGGTGATCCTCAAAGCCGGAAACACTGCCGATCGGGTCCAGCCAGTACATCACCTGACGTTGCACCGTGATCGGGATGCCGAACTGACCCAACAGCTGAGGTGCCCAGGCGCCCGGGCAGATCACCAACTGCTCAGCGGTGTAAGACCCACGGCCGGTGGTGATGCGCACCCCGGCGGCGGTCTGGCTCCAATCCAGCACTGACTCTCCGAATTGCAGTGTGGCCCCGAATTTTTCGGCCATCCCCAGATGCGCGCGCACTGTCAGCTCCGGCCGCGCGAACCCGGCTTTGGGGTCGTAGAGCGCGACATCTGCGGGGTGGGGCGTAAAGTTGGGGAACCGGGCGGTGATCTCGGCGGCATCGAGCACCTCGTACGGCAGGCCCCATTGTCGGCTGGCACGCAGGCTACCGGAGACGATCAGAGAATCCGGCTGCCCGATGAAAAGACCCCCGGTGATTCGGTAGACGTCGCGTCGGGCGTCGGCTGCCAGCTTTTCCCACAGCTCGTAGGCTCGCAGCAACAGCGGAACGTAAGCGGGGTCTTCGAAATACGACTGGCGGATGATCCGAGACCCGCCGTGGCTGGATCCCTTGTCGTGGGCGGGCTCATGGCGCTCCAAGCCGAGCACTCGGCGTCGCCGGGCGGCCAGATGATAGGCGGCGGCACTTCCCATACCGCCCAAACCGACCACAATGACGTCATAACTCGAGGTCATGGCGAGTTACCTCCCGGGATTCCCACTGAGACTGCACCGAGACCTTCCCGAGATCCCGCCCCGGACGACCTTCCAAGCTCGGCGCATTCTAGCCAAAACGTGCTGGTAGCGGGAAGATCGAGGCCGTGAAGCTGGACTGTGCAGGCGAGTGGACCTGCCCACATCGGCATCCTTGATTGGGGGCTTCACAGTAAGCTACCGCATACTTGACGCCATGCTTCAAGCGACATCACCGCAAACCGCTGTTGCGGTACCGGGCGATGCGCTGGGTATGGGTCGAGGTTTGTGATGGGACGCTCTGGCGGTGCTCATCGCCGTCATCGAGTCGTTCGTCAGCCGTCACCTCTCCACAAAGGGCTGAGGCGCGGCTTCATGACGCTGGTGTCGGTGGCGGCAGTGCTGCTGACCGGAGCCGGATATTACGTGGCGCACGGTGCGCTGGGCGGCATCACCGTTTCACAGGCCCTACGCCCAGAAGATCCGCGATCCAGCGGCAGCAACATGAACATCTTGCTCATCGGACTGGACTCGCGAAAAGACCAGGACGGCAACGACCTGCCCTGGTCGATCCTGAAACAGTTGCACGCCGGCGATTCCGACGACGGCGGCTACAACACCAACACCCTGATACTTGTGCACATCGGAGCCAACGACAAGGTCGTCGCCTTTTCGATCCCCCGCGATGACTGGGTGCCCTTCAACGGTGTCCCGGGATACAACCACATCAAGATCAAAGAGGCATACGGGCTCACCAAGCAGTACGTTGCGCAGAAGCTCGCCAACCAAGGTGTGAGCAGTCAGAAAGAACTGGAGTCGAAGGGCCGCGAGGCGGGCCGGGCGGCGACCTTGCGCGCGGTGCGAAGTCTGACCGGAGTTCCGATCGACTATTTCGCCGAGATCAATTTGGCGGGTTTCTACGATTTGGCCCAAACCTTGGGCGGTGTGGACGTGTGTCTGAACCACGATGTCTACGATGAGTACTCCGGTGCGGACTTCCCGGCCGGGCCCCAGAGGCTGAATGCTTCCCAGGCGCTAGCGTTTGTCCGGCAGCGTCATGGCCTCGAAAACGGCGACTTGGACCGCACCCACCGACAGCAAGCATTCATTTCGTCGGTCATGCGGGAGCTGCAGGATTCGGGCACCTTCACCGACCTGGACAAGCTGAAAAGCCTGGTGGCGGTGGCGCGCAAAGATGTCGTGCTGTCGTCCGGTTGGGACGAGGACCTGATCCAGCGATTGGGTGCGCTGGTGGGCGGCTCTGCGCAAAACCGGGTCGAATTCCGGACACTGCCGGTGCTGCGCTACGACAACATCGACGCCCAGGACGTCAACATCATCGACCCGGCCGCGATCAAGGCTGAGATAGCCGCGGCGATCGGCTCCCCCCCGCCGACGAGCACGCCCGCCACCACGGCCGCCAAACCCAATCCCTCCACTATCGTCGACGTGATCAACTCCGGCAGCATGAGCGGTCTTGCCTCCGAGGTATCCCACGCGCTGAAAAAGTACGGCTACACCGCGGGTCAGGTCCGCGACCGCAAGTGGGGCGAGCCGACCGCCACCACGATCCGGTACGGCGCCAGCGTGGAGACCGACGCCCGCAACGTGGCCACCCTGCTGGGTCTCGACGCCCCCAACCACCCCGATCCGAGCCTCCAGCCCGGACACATCCGGGTGACCGTGGATACCAACTACTCGATGCCGGCTGCGGACGAAACCACCACGGATGACACCACCACCACAACAACGTCCACCAGGACCAGCACCTACGGCTACGACACCACCACCTATCCCACGCCCGATCAAGGAAAACCGATCGACGGCGGCGGTGTTCCCTGCGTGAATTAGGCGTGCGTTCCGCCGTCGATGCGGATTTCGGTACCGGTGATGAATGCGCCATCCTCGGACACCAGCATGGCGATCACGCCGGCGACCACAGCGGGATCGGCCATCCCGGCGCCGCTGGATTCCAGCGTGGTGGGCAAGATCGGCATCAGCCTGGAAAACAGTGACCAGTCAGCATCTTTCGGAATGTATCCCACGGTGGCATCGGTGATCCCGACGGGCCAGGAGAAAGGTCCCGGTCAGGTTGACGCCGATGATCTGATTCCACAGCTCGATGCTGGTCTGGTGAGTGTGCGCGGCGCGCAAAATACCGGCGGCGTTGATCAGCGAATCCAGGCCGCCGAGTGTTTCGACGGCCCGGCACACGCCGTCAATCACCGAATCCTCGTCACCGACGTTCATCTGCATAGTGCTTCTCCTGCTCACACCACCCCGCGTAACCCGTCGGCGCCGAACGCGGGTTCCAGCATCGCGGAGAAGTCGGGGCCGCGTCTCAGCGTCTGGCCGCCGTCGACGTTGATGCACTGTCCGGTGATCCAGCCGGCGGCGTCGCTGAGCAAAAACATCGCCAGGTTGGCGACGTCCTCCACCTCACCCACCCGCGGCAGCGGCGTGCAGATCCGGTAGTCCTCACTCAGCTGAGGCGACTCCGTTATGGGCACAACCAGATCCGTGCGGATCAGGCCTGGACGGATGCTGTTGACCCGAACCCACGACGGCCCGAGTTCGTCGGCGGCCAGCTTCATCATGTGGTCGACGGCCGACTTGGTGACGCCGTAGGCGCCGAACCAGCGGTGGGTGTTGCTGGCCGAGATCGATGAGATTCCCACGAAGGAACCGCCGCCGCCCCGTACCAACTCACGCGCGGCGTGCTTGAGCACGTACATGGTGCCGTTGACATTGAGGTCGACGGTTCGGCGCCAGGCTTCCGAGTCGACCTGGGTGATCGGCCCGATGGTCTCCGACCCTCCCGCGCAATGCACCGCGCCGTATAGCCGGCCACGCCATGCCGTCGCGGCGTCCACTGCACGGGCCGCCTCCTCCTCATTGGTGATGTCAGCAGGCTCGTAGCGAATCGAGCCCCCCTTGACCTCGAGCACTTCGATGTCTTTGACGGCCGCCGCCAACTTGTCGGCATTGCGCCCGACGATCATCACGGAGGCCCCGGCGGCGACCAGCCCGGCGGCCACCCCCTTGCCGATCCCACTGCCGCCACCGGTGACCAGATACGTCCGCTCTTCGAAAGAAAGCTGCATGCGAGCCCCTCACAAACTGAAACAGGTCCAGCAATAGAACCATGTGCCCGCCGACGCGGATGTTGCCGCCCCTGGGTCGACGTCAGCACCAAGCCCAATGGTCACATCTGCCCCACAGGTCTCTCGCGGCGGGCTCAGGAGCCAGCGACCGGATTTGTCGCGCTGAGGCGGGCAAATTAAACGTACCCGGCGCGGGGAGACGGGTGTGGCAGATGTGACCGTTGCCGGTAGGCGCGGCTACGGCGTATCGCGGCGGGCCAGCTTGGTCGGCTTCGCTGTGCGCCAGTCCTCGACATCGGGCGGCAGGCCGACCGGGTATCTGTTCTCGTTGCGGGCCGCCCAGTGTGCGTGCCCCAGCTCGTGAATGTGGAACGCGTGCCGCAGCGCCTCGGTAAATCCCATCGCGTCGGAGGCGGCGTTGACCGAATCTTTGATCAGCATCGCTGCCATCGTGGGCCGCTCGGCGATGCGCCGCGCGAATTCGAGGGTCTTGTCCGCTAACTCGTCGACCGGGAAAACCTTGGACACCATGCCAAGCCGATAGGCCTCGTCGGCATCCAGCGCATCACCGGTCAACAGCAGCTCTTTGGCCTTGCGCGGACCGAATTCCCAAGGGTGAGCGTAGTACTCGACGCCCGGCATACCCATGCGCACAGCTACCACGTCGCTGAACTTCGCGTTGTCGGCGGCGACGATCAGATCGCACGCCCAGATCAGCATGAGGCCCGCCGAGACCGCATTGCCCTGCACCTGGGCGATGGTGATCTTGCGCAGATCCCGCCAGCGGCAGGTGTTTTGGAAGAAGTAGTGCCACTCCTGCAGATAGGTCTTCTCCGCGATCGGATCGCGGGTGGCGCCGTTTACCCGAAAGCTCGGATGCTGCCCGGGTCCGGGCCGGCGCTCGAGCAGCGCCAACTCCGAGCCGAGGTCGTGGCCGGCGGAGAAATTCCTGCCGCGCGCCGCCAGGATCACCACGCGGACGGTGTCGTCGGCCTCGGCGCGCAAGAACGCCTCGTCGAGTTGAACCAGCAGGCCGCGGTTTTGCGCGTTGTGGGCATCGGGCCGGTTGAGCCAGATCCGGGCGATGCGGCCGTCGTCGAGGGTTTCATAGGCCACCAACTCATCGGCGCCGGTCTTGGCTGCCGGGGCGCCGGCTTGCTCGGACAGTGTCATTCCGCCCACTTCGTTTGTCGTCGGATCCGCCTTGTTTACACATTACGGCCAGCGTGTAAGCGGAGCCCCGCTGGGTATCGTGCAGTGGTGCCCAGCAGTCTTCGCCAGCCCGATCGGAGACGGCTGCGAGCGAACATCTGCGTCGCTTACAGTTGTTTGTCGCTTACAGTTGTTTTATGCCTACGAAATCTGATCCTGGCGAAATCGGCGATGTGGAGCCGCTGGCCGACAGCACCGCAAGCCAGGCCAGGCGAGTCGTCGCCGCGTACGCGAACGACGCCGACGAGTGCCGCATTTTCTTGTCCATGCTCGGTATTGGACCGGCGAAACTCGACACGTAAATGGCTCCCAGGGGAGGCCAGCCTCCGAACAAGACGTCGAAGTCTGAGGACTTCGGGGATTCCGACTTCGTGGTGGTTGCCAATCGGTTGCCGGTCGATCTGGAGCGGCATCCCGATGGCACCACAACCTGGAAGCGCAGTCCCGGGGGATTGGTCACAGCCTTAGAGCCGCTGCTGCGTCGCTGGCGCGGGGCATGGGTCGGCTGGCCCGGCGTTATCGACGACGAGGTCAACCCGGACGACGAGCCCATCGTCCAGGATGAGCTAGACCTTCATCCGGTACGGCTCAGCGCCGACGACGTTGCCCAGTACTACGAGGGGTTCTCCAACGCCACACTTTGGCCGCTGTACCACGACGTCATCGTCAACCCGATCTACAACCCCGAATGGTGGGAGCGCTATGTCAAGGTCAACCGCCGCTTCGCCGAAGCCACGTCACACGTTGCCGCCCGCGGCGCAACCGTGTGGGTACAGGACTACCAGCTGCAACTGGTACCGAAGATGCTGCGCACGCTGCGGCCCGACTTGACCATCGGTTTCTTCTTGCACATCCCATTCCCGCCGGTGGAGCTGTTTATGCAGCTGCCGTGGCGTATCGAGATCATCGAGGGTCTGCTCGGTGCCGATCTGGTGGGCTTCCATCTGGTCGGCGGTGCCCAGAATTTCCAGTTCTTGTCGCGTCGGCTACTCGGCGCGACAAGGCGGGGATCGGTCGGTGTGCGCTCCCGGTTCGGCGAGGTCCAGCTGGAGTCCCGCACCGTTCGGGTGGGCGCTTTTCCCATCTCCGTCGACTCCGGCGCACTCGACCGGGCGGCCCGCCACCGCGACGTCAGGCGCAGCGCCCGGGAGATCCGCGCGGAGCTGGGCAACCCCCGGAAGATCCTGCTCGGCGTCGACCGGCTCGACTACACCAAAGGCATCGATGTTCGCCTGAAAGCCTTTTGTGAGCTGCTCGCCGAGGGTCGCGCAAAACGCGACGACACCGTGCTGGTCCAGCTGGCGACACCGAGCCGCGAACGGGTGGAGAGTTACCAGATTCTGCGCAACGACATCGAACGCCAGGTCGGCCACATCAACGGCGAATACGCCGAGGTCGGTCACCCGGTGGTGCACTACTTGCACCGTCTGGTTCCGCGCGACCAACTCATCGCGTTCTACGTGGCCAGCGACGTCATGCTGGTCACCCCGCTGCGCGACGGGATGAACCTGGTGGCCAAGGAGTACGTCGCCTGCCGCAGCGATCTCGGCGGTGCGCTGGTCCTTAGCGAATTCACCGGCGCCGCCGCCGAACTGCAGCAGGCCTATCTGGTCAACCCGCACGACCTCGAAGGGGTCAAGGACGCGATCGAAGCCGCGCTCAACCAGACGGTCGAGGAGGGCAGGCGCCGGATGCGGTCGCTGCGGCGCCAGGTGCTTGCAGATGACGTGGATCGCTGGGCGCGGTCGTTTCTCGACGCACTCGCCGAGGCACATCCGCACGACGCCAAGTAGTGCTGGCGAACCCATGGTGTTGCCGCCGAATCGTTGTGGTACTCGATGCAGCACGAAGGGAAGGCCCGTGCAGGGAGGGGCGCTGTGAATCGTCGATGCCCAGCACCCGCATCGCGTCGATCTCCTCGCGGATGGTGCGGGCACCCAGGTCGGCGCAGATCGCGGTGGCACCGGCGCCCGCCACGATGAGCACGGTGACCAGGTCAGAGCGATCGCGATGTTTCAATCTGACAGATGTTCTACTAGCCGATTTCCCCCGTCAGATAGCTTTACACCGTTATTGCTCCATCAGGCCAACTGCGGAAAAGTTCCGTTCCGGATCGCGGCCAGCAAAGTAGTTCTGCAAGGTGGTGCTGAGTTGGGCCGCCTCCCAAGCCGAGCCGTCCGCGCTGAACTTGTGCTCCGCGGTCGGCGCCGAGACCAGGGTCACCTGAGGACCGTAAACAATGAAGACCTGCCCGTTGACCTCGGCGGCCGCCGGGGACGACAGAAACTGGACCAGACTTACTACGTGTTCGGGCGATAGCGGGTCGATCTGGCCGGCTTCTATCTCTGGTGCTGCACCGAAGACGTCGGCCGTCATCGCGGTGCGGGCTCGCGGACAGATCGCGTTGGCACACACGCCATAGCGGCCCAGCGCCCGCGCTGCCGACAGGGTGAGCGCGATGATGCCCGCCTTGGCCGCACCGTAATTGGCCTGCCCCACCGGACCTACCAGGCCGGCCTCCGACGAGGTGTTGACGAGCCGGCCAAAGATCGATCCCCCGGCGTCTTCGGCTTTAGTGCGCCAATAAGTGGCCGCGTTGCGGGTCAGCAGGAAATGGCCGCGCAGGTGCACCGCGATGACGTGATCCCACTCTTCGTCGGACATGTTGAATAGCATCCGGTCGCGGGTGATCCCGGCGTTGTTCACCACGATGTCCAGCCCGCCCAGCCCGTCGGCGCAGGCAACCAGCTCGTCGGCCGTGGCGCGTTGGCTGATGTCGCCGGGAACGGCGACCGCCTTAGAACCGGCAGCCGCGCCGGTCGCGTTGATTTCGTCGATGACGTCGGAGGCATCCAGCACGGCGGCGATGTCGTTGACGACGACGGTGGCGCCGAGCCAGGCCAACCCGAGTGCCTCGGCGCGTCCAAGCCCCGCAGCCGCACCGGTTACCACCGCGACCTTTCCGGACAGATCGGTCGCGTTCGTGCTGCTAGCCAATTTATGAATACCTCTAGTCTCAGGTCATGCCCTCTAGTCTTGGCGCAACAGGGCGGCGCGCGGGCATTCGGCGATTGCCTGCTCGGCCAGATGTTCCTGGTCGGGCGGAATCGGGTCAACCGTCACGACGGCGTAGTCTTCGTCGTCCAGGTCGAAAATATCCGGCGCGATTCCCAAACACACCGCGTTACCTTCACACCGGTCACGATCCACGATCACCCGCACGGCACCCTCCTTGAAACTGGCCTTCAATCTGAGCACATGCCCCATTCGGTATCCAGAACTCCACCATAGGGCCCCGGTACGTCTAGCGAAACGGTCGCTGGATTCCCACACTAGAACGTGTTACAACCTCCGAAGACGAACGGTTAGCCGTTGGTCGGGCTACAGCTTGTGATCTATACAGATGTTCAACTTCAAGGACGGCTTGGAATGCGCATCAGTTACAGCCCTGAACAGGAGGAGCTGCGTCGCGAGCTGCGGTCGTACTTCGCCACGCTTATGACGCCGGAGCGTCGTGAGGCACTGAGCTCGGTCCAGGGCGAACACGGCGTCGGCAATGTGTACCGCGAGACCGTCGCGCAGATGGGCAAGGACGGATGGCTCGCCCTGGGCTGGCCCAAGGAATACGGCGGCCAGGACCGCTCCGCGATGGGCCAGCTGATCTTCACCGACGAAGCAGCCATCGCGGGTGCTCCCGTGCCGTTTTTGACGATCAACAGCGTGGCGCCGACGATCATGGCCTTCGGCACCGATGAGCAGAAGACGTTCTTCCTGCCCAGGATCGCCGCCGGCGACCTGCACTTCTCGATCGGCTACTCCGAGCCCGGCGCCGGCACCGACCTGGCCAACCTGCGCACCACCGCGGTCCGCGACGGCGACGACTACGTGATCAACGGCCAGAAGATGTGGACCAGCTTGATCCAGTACGCGGACTATGTCTGGCTGGCGGTGCGCACCAACCCCGAAGCCAAAAAGCACCGCGGCATTTCGGTGCTCATCGTGCCGACGACCGCTGAGGGTTTCTCCTGGACACCGGTGCACACCATGGCCGGTCCCGACACCAGCGCCACCTATTACTCCGACGTGCGGGTGCCGGTGACCAACCTGGTCGGGGAAGAGAACGGCGGCTGGAAGCTGGTGACCAACCAGCTCAACCACGAGCGGGTAGCGCTGGTGTCGCCGGCCCCGATCTTCATGTGCCTGCGCGAGGTTCGCGAATGGGCGCAGAACACCAAGGACGCCGGCGGAGCACGGCTCATCGACTCCGAATGGGTACAGCTCAACCTGGCCCGGGTACACGCCAAGGTCGAGGTTCTGAAGCTGATCAACTGGGAACTGGCGTCGTCGCAGAGCGAATCGCCGTCGCCGGCGGATGCGTCGGCGGCCAAGGTGTTCGGCACCGAGCTGGCCACGGAGGCCTACCGGCTGTTGATGGAGGTGCTGGGTACCGGAGCGACACTGCGCCAGGATTCGCCCGGCGCGTTACTGCGAGGCCGGGTCGAGCGGATGCACCGAGCGTGCCTGATCCTGACCTTCGGGGGTGGCACCAACGAAGTGCAGCGCGACATCATCGGGATGGTCGCGCTGGGACTACCCCGAGCCAGCCGCTGACCCTGGTAAAGGACTCGACTCATGGATTTCACGACAACCGAAGCCGCACACGACCTCGGTGGTCTGGTCGACACGATCGTGGACGCGGTCTGCACGCCGCAGCATCAACGTGAGCTGGACGGGCTCGAGCAACGGTTCGACCGCGAGCTGTGGCGCAAGCTCATCGACGCCGGCATCCTGTCCAGCGCGGCGCCGGAATCGCTGGGCGGCGATGGTTTTGGGGTGCTCGAGCAAACAGCCGTGCTGGTCGCGCTGGGCCACCAACTGGCCGCCGTGCCATACCTGGAGTCGGTGGCGCTGGCCGCCGGTGCGCTGGCCCGGTTCGGCTCCGCCGAGCTGCAGCAGGGCTGGGGTGCGCCGGCGGTGAGCGGCGAAAAGATCCTCACCGTCGCGCTCGAGGGCGAGATGGGCGAGGGCCCAGTGCAGGCCACCCATGCCGGCGACGGCTACCGTCTCACCGGCACTCGCACCATGGTCGGCTTCGGTCCGGTTGCCGACGCGTTTCTGGTTCCCAGCCAAACCGATTCCGGCACAGCGATTTTCCTGGTCGCCGCCGATGACCCGGGCATTAAGGTGACCGCGCTGCAGACCACTGGCTTGGGCAGCGTCGGACACCTGACGCTCGAAGCGACCGGAGTGGACGACACGCGGAAGGTTGGCGGCGCCGACGCTGCGGTCTGGCTAGACACGCTTGCTACCTTGGGCCGCAGCGCATTTCAGCTTGGGGTGCTCGAGCGCGGATTGCAGATGACCGCCGAATACGCGCGCACCCGCGAGCAGTTCGACCGCCCGATCGGCAGCTTCCAGGCGGTGGGACAGCGGCTAGCCGACGGTTACATCGACGTCAAGGGGTTGCGCTTGACGCTCACCCAGGCGGCCTGGCGCGTGTCCGAGGATTCCCCCGCAAGCGGATGGGGGTACTCCCCCGCAGGCGGGAGGTACCCCCACCCCGCTGACATCGACGTGGCCAGTGCGGCGTTCTGGGCCGCCGACGCCGGACACCGGGTGGCGCACACCATCGTGCACGTGCACGGCGGCGTCGGCGTCGACACCGATCACCCGGTGCACCGTTACTTCCTGGCCGCCAAAGAAACCGAGTTCGCGCTGGGCGGTGCCACCGGGCAGCTCCGCCGGATAGGCCGTGAACTGGCAGAGACCCTGCTTGACTGTGATTCCGATTGACCCGACCGTCACCAAACTGCTGGTGCCGCTGGCCGAAATCGACGACCGGGGTGTCCTTTTCGAGGATTCGTTTACCGGCTGGCGTGATCACGTGCAGCAAGGTGGCGCGATCGCGGCGACGCTGCGTGAACGCCTCGATGCGGCCCGACCACCGCATGTCGGCGTGCTGCTGGAAAACACCCCGTTCTTCTCGGCGATGTTGGTGGCGGCAGGAATGTCAGGGATAGTGCCGGTGGGGCTCAACCCGGTGCGCCGCGGCGCGGCACTGGCCCGCGACATCGACCGGGCCGACTGCCAGCTGGTGCTGGCCGACTCGAAATCGGCTGCGGCACTGGACGATGTCGAGCATGTGAACGTCGATTCCGCCGAATGGGCCGACGAGGTGGCCGCGCATCGGGATGCCGAGCTGCGTTTTCAGTCCGCGTCGCCTGCGGATCTGTTCATGCTGATCTTCACGTCAGGCACCAGCGGTGAGCCGAAGGCGGTGAAGTGCAGCCACGGCAAGGTGGCGATCGCCGGGGTGACAATGACACAGCGATTCGAGCTGGGCCGCGACGACGTCTGCTATGTGTCGATGCCGTTGTTTCATTCCAACGCGGTATTGGTCGGCTGGGCGGTGGCGGCGGCATGCCAGGGCTCAATGGCG
>Ga0335081_10008881_pt1 | contig 16136 bp, 10 predicted proteins | sample Lox_Sample_35_FD_206713 | JGI IMG/M metagenome (GOLD analysis project Ga0335081, IMG submission 206713) | Soil microbial communities from Loxahatchee National Wildlife Refuge, Florida, United States - Lox_Sample_3.5 | ecosystem: Environmental > Terrestrial > Soil > Wetlands | place: USA... | reverse complement strand
CGTCCTGACGATAGGGCTTCCCATCGGCGTGAAAGATGTCGTGGAACCACTCGGCAGGCTGGCGATCGACGTACGGATGTTGCCAGGAATCCCACGGGAAGTAGGTCTGCGTCTTGCCCGCGACGAATCCCCAATTGATGGCGGCGACGCGATACTTCTTCGCGATCGGAAGAATCGCCTCGAACGTGCTGCCTCTCGGGCGAGCCATGTACTCCGTGCAAAGGATTGGACGGCCGAAGTGCTGCAACGAAAGAATACGCGACTCGAAAACCTCCGGCTTCTCGTAGCTGTGGAACGACAGCACGTCGGATTCCCCAAGCTGAATCTTCTCCATCGGACTGAGCTTATCCGCCGAACCCCAATTCCCGTTCCAGACTCCGCTCGTCAGGGGCTGCGAAGCGCCCGCCTCGCGCGCCCACTCGAACACTTTCGGCAGCAGCGCTAGGACCAGATCGACCTTGTTCTTCGGCTCCAGGTTTGCATAGCTTCCATCGTTCGCGTTGTCCGGCTCGTTCCAGAGGTCCCATCCGAGCACGCGCGGATCGTGGCCGAACGCTCCCACGATGCCTTTCACGTAGGCCTCAAGCCGCGGGTATTGTGCCGGATCCTCCAGCACTTTCGCTCCGGGACTCTGCACCCAGCCTGAATTGTGGACGCCCGGGCGCGGGTCGTGTTGTTTGCCGAGACGCGGATTCGAATCCCAGCACGAATCGAACAGCACAAACAGCGGGCGAATGTGATGTTTCGCCGCAATCGACAAAAACGTATCGACTCGCTTCTTGAACCCGTCCGAACCCTGCTCCCACAGCAAATCATGGAGAAAGACCCGCATCGTCGTGAACCCGAGCGATTGCGCCCAGCCGAGTTCCTGATCGATGCGCTGAGGATCAAACGTGTCCGGCTGCCACATCTCGAGCTGGTTGATCGCATACGAGGGAATGTAATTGCTTCCGACCAGCCACGGCTGCTTCGCATACCATGCGTTCGCCTTTTGCTCAGTCCAGCGCGTGTGGCGCTGGCTCATTTGCGCCGCAGCCGGATTCGCGGCTAGCGCGAGCGCTAACGCCGGTGCAATCCACAGCGCCAGGATCACTCTTCGCAGCATTCGGTGCTTCATGGTTTTTCCCTCGCTTCATACGCCGGCTGGCTGCCACTCAAATTGAAATTCGGAGCAAACTTATACGCAATTCGCGCGAGGATTCAATGCTCAATTCGAAGGGAATGGCTGGCCTGCGAGCCGTAGCCCGCAGACTAGGCCCTAGTTGACGATTTTAGAACTCTTCCGCTGGGTCAGATCGGCGCAGGAATTCCGCGTACAGGAGAGCTCTCGGTGCTCTGATTCTGCGTTTGTCTACCGAGCTTTGTAGAAGTGTACTTTAGCCGATGCGCCTGTAAACCGCGGATAGCATGGATGGGCTTCGACCGGCTGCGAGAGCCATGAACCATTCTTAGCGAACATGATTTTTCGGAAGCAAAAGCGTTCAGCATTGCTGCTTTGGAGATCTAGAGTTTGCACAAAGCTATCTCCACCAGCGAACGAATAAACGCGAGAAGGCACGTTCAGCCACTGGGTGAATCCGCCCCGGGTTAGGGAGAATACGCCTAGGTTAGTACCTGTGACTCCAGCACCGCCCCAACCTGACTCTATCAGCAGGTCTTGGGAAGGCTGTCTGCCCAAGGTAGTCAGCTCGATGCGCTGGATCGACGTGTGATGGGTTGTATCCAAGTCGAAACCGGTCGATTCACGCCATTTTCCGCCTGTATTTGTTATGTGCGCAAGGCGGGCAATCGAGAGACATGACATCGGCGGATTCGCCCCGCGAAACTTGTACTGCAAGACGGCCAGCAGGGAGGCTGAATCAGCAGCCCCCGGCCAGCGAAATATCTCGAAGCGAACTTCTCGAGATTTCGAGAACAAAGTATCGTTGGTAACATCCGACGCGGCGCACTGCTCGGCAGGTCCTGACGGGGGAGCAACGACGTCGTATACGTTCTCAGTTGCGAGGGCATCCGGAAACAGGAACTCGCGAGAATGCTCTGGCGGACTCCACGAATTATCGATCGAGCCGGTCGCGAGAGAGATTGTGCTTCCGGGGAACACGGCGCGGAGAGCATCCATCCGCAGCGATTCGTCCGCAATTGGTCTAGTAGCGCTTAATGCAGCGCTCGCCCCAACCAACGAGTAGACGAATGCCGTTAGCACGATCCTCTGGAGCATAGCCAGATTTTACCGGCAAACAGCGCGTGGATGCGCCTAAAATTGAAAGATGCCTTGTTGTCCCGGTCCTGGCACGCCCTTCGTCCCCCTCCTGTGGTTCAGTGCGGCAGAACACTGAAACACGGGCAGTGTTCTGGTCGAGAGATACCGTTCGGGTTCTGCGACGGGCCGCCAGGGGTGAACACAGGAACATACGCAGTGTTCACCCGTAAATATAGGCGTTCCGTTCACCTAGCCCCAGCCGCAAGGGCCTGTCGAAGAACACGCTGCAGAAATCAGCTCTGCAAAAAGACCGCGGACGAAAACATCGATTTGGGCGGGAGCGACTCGCTAATCTCAGAGACGCTTCTTCGCGAAAGCTCTGCCGGATGGCGACTTGAGATACTTCTCGAAAGCGAAGGCCTGTTGCTCGTCGCTGAAGGCGAGGTAGGTTTTGATTGTCCAAGGCAGGTATTTCGCCGTGTGTGACACGTCGCCTGCGTTATGCTTCTTCAGGCGTGCTCGCAAGTCACGCGTCGCTCCGACGTAGAAATGTTCCGCGTTGCTCATACTTCGGAGGATATAAACGTAAGTCATGGGAGCCTTCGGGGAACCACGGCCTGCCGAGCCGTAGCTCGCGGACTGGGCCCGCCTCCGCCCTTTGGGCTTCGGCGCTGCAGCCTTTGCCTTTCTAGTGGTTTACGACGCGCTAGACCGGATCCCTCGCAGCTGGCCCGCCGAGCCGTAGCCCGCAGAGCGGGCGAAGGCTGGTGGGCCTGGACTGACTTGAACAGTCGACCTCGCCCTTATCAGGGGCGCGCTCTAGCCACCTGAGCTACAGGCCCAACTTTGCTGGCAGGCAATGCCTCGGACCCCGTTGGTAGTCTTCCCAAAACCGGTTCGGAGCCCGTTTCGCGTCCGGCCGATCCAGAATCACCAAAACATCGGCGCAATCCAGACGCTTGACACCCGCCATTTTATCATCGGCACACGGATGAGCATAGCGGTAGTGACGCCCGTCCGACCTCGATGGTTCCTGCGCGGCACTGCTTTACAGTCGCACAATCGCGGCATTTCCAGGAAAATCTAGCGGGGCTGCCCGTGAACCTCCCACCCAGCCGCAGGCAGCTAATGAAGTTTCCTATTGACGCAGCTTGCCCATTGCTTTATAGCTCGCCCACTACGGTTAGGGTGTGGGTGGGTGAAGTTCCAATGCGACTACCTTTCGACGGCTATGCAATAGTCGGAGGAGAACCTTGCCCGCCTCTCGGTTCCGATGCTGGGACTGATTCGGCCCCATGCCAGGCATGCGGCATAGAGAATGGAGGCGAAGGTCATGAAGCGAGGAATCGTATTTTTTAGAGTTGTTTCCGTGCTCTTCGTTGCCCTGCTGATGTGCGTTGTCGCTGGGGCACAACAAAACACGGGTTCGATTTCCGGTACAGTCAAAGATCCGAGCGGCGCCGTTTTTCCGGGTGCCAAAGTCACACTGATCGATTCTGAAAGAGGTGTTACCGTCCGCACCGCCACTACGGGGGACGCCGGCGAGTTTTCTTTCCCCAACCTTCCCGTAAGTCACTACTCAATTACGGTCGAAGCATCGGGCTTCCGGAAGTTTGTAGAGACGGGGATCGTACTCAACGTCAACGATAAGCTCACGCTCTTTCCGCAGTTGGAGCTGGGTGCGACGACAGAGCAAGTCACCGTTCAAGCGACTGCCGAGCAGGTGAATTTGGACGATGCCGTCGCGTCGGGCGTCGTCACTGGAACTCAGGTTCGCGAACTCTCCCTAAATAATCGCGTTTGGGAGCAGATCCTGACCCTCGTTCCCGGCGTCAGCGACAGCAACAGCACCGACCAATACTACGTCGGCGCCACGAATCCCTTCGGAGGTTCCGCGACAAATACCGTCGGCTTTCAGATCAATGGCGGCCGCCGCGAGGAAACCAACTTCCTGGTCGACGGCATGGACAACATGGATCGCGGCTCGAACCTCACTCTGCTCTCGTTCCCGAGCGTGGACGCGATTTCTGAGTTTCGAGTCGTGCGCGGTGTTTACGACCCTGATCTCGGCCGCTCGGGCGGCGCGCAAGTCAACGTCGTCACCCGCTCCGGAACCAATTCCCTTCACGGCGGCGGTTACGAGTTCTTCCGCAACGACTATCTGAATGCGAACAATTACTTCAATAATCGAGCCGGCGTGGTCCGCCCCAAGCTCCGATACAACGACTTCGGCGGCACCCTGGGCGGACCCGTCTACATTCCTCATCTCTACGAGCAGCGCGACAAGACGTTCTTCTTCGTCTCGGAAGAAGCTCGCCGCGTTGTTACGTATACCAATGCGACCGCCGTGATTCCAACGCCCGGCATGATGACCGGACAGCAGTTCCTCCACCCTGTCTGTACCGACTGGGCCAACAATAACGGCACCGTCGGCGCATGCAATGCATACGGAACGGCGATTCCAAGCACGAGCATCAGCCCGGTCGCGACTGCCTACGTCAACGACATCTATTCCAAGTTCCCGGCGATCAATTCCGGCACATTCAATCTCGTCTCCACTCTGCGCAACGTCACCAACTTCCGCGAAGACGCGATCAAGATTGACCACGTGTTCGGCCCGAAGCTGACGGTCTACGGCAAGTACCTGAATGACAGCATTCCAACTGTGGAGGCCGGCGGCCTTTTTACCGGCTATCCCGTGGACAACATCGCCACTACCTCCACGAACTCGCCGGGCCACCAGTACAGCATCCACGCATCTGCGGCTCTCAGTCCTACTTTGTTGATTGACGGCGCCTATGGCTACTCCTATGGCGCCATCCTCAGCCACGTCATCGGGGCGGAGAACTTCACCAGCGCCACGGATGTCCAAACCGCCCTCGGCACCACCTTGCCGTTCGCGAACCTGCTGGGCCGCGTCCCTACCATCACTATGGCCAGCGGCACAGCCACCGGTGTTTCCGCGTTTGGGCCATATAACGACTACAACCGCAACCAGACTGTCTTCGGCAACGTCAGCAAGGTCATCGGCTCCCACACGCTGAAGTTCGGCGCGATCTACTACCACTACAACAAGCACGAAAACCAGTTGAGCGGCTCCAACAACGGCTCCTTCGCCTTCATCGGCACAAACGCTCCCACGGCTGCGACGGCCGGGGGCACCGTTTGTGGAAATGGCGCCGAACCGGCCTGTCCCAACACGTTCGAACAGTCTTGGGCCAACTTCTTGCTCGGCCAGGCCAGCACTTTCGCGCAGGCCTCTCTCGACGTAACGGCGAACATTTTCGATAACCAATTCGAGTACTACGGACAGGACACGTGGCGCATCAGGCCGAACTTGTCGATCACATATGGCTTGCGCCATTCGTTCTTCCGCCAGCCCACGGACGCCAGCGGTCCGGGCGGCACCAGCCGGTTGAGCAACTTCGATCCTGCCCTCTGGGACGCGAGCGAAGCACCCTGCGTCCTTCCTAATGGCAACCTCGACATAACGCTGGTGAACGGCGTCCCATCTAGCAGCGCTTGCAATGCAAATTACACGCCGCTGAACGGTTTCATCTTTGCGAACCCGCCAACGTACAACGGCTTCGTGGGCACTAAGTCGCCCTTCGGAAGCAAGGCCGGGAAAGAGTTCAACCGCGCCATCGCGCCTCGGCTCGGCATTGCCTGGGATCCGTTTGGCGATGGCCGCACATCCGTTCGGGCTGGCTACGGCATGTTTTTCGATAGCGGCACCGAATATGGAAACGCGGAACTCAACGTCGGCTTGAATCCGGGCTTCCTGACGAACCTGAACTTCAGCAATGTGTCGTTCGCCACTCCTACCGGTGCAACGACCACCGTAACGAGCACGGCCGCGGGCGTAATCAACGATCGCGTTCCCATCAATTACAAGTCGCCGTATACGCAGCAGTGGAGCCTGGATGTTCAGCGGCAGTTGCAGCAGACCTGGATGGTCGATCTCGGCTACTACGGCAGCAACGGCATCCACCTGCCGGGCTACATTGACACCAATGCGCCGCTCCCTGGGGCTTGGCAACAGTGCGCGGCTCCCAACACATGCACGAGTGGTCCCAACGCCATTCAGATCACCGGCGCAGCAAGCGGTACCGGAGCGGGCGGTGCAGCTTGCAACGGCCTCCCGTGCGTCACCTCGAGCAATACGACTCTCCTCAACATCCTGCGGCCGTACGTCGGCTACGCAGGAGCCGACGATTTCGAGGATATCTACACCTCGAACTACAACTCCCTGCAGGCTCAGGTTCAGAAGCGCTTCTCGGGCAACAGCCTCGTCAGCGTCTCCTACACCTGGTCGCACGGCTTGACGACCGATCAGGCCGACCGGAGCCCCGGTCCGGTAATCCCGCAGAGTTACACGGACATACTTCCCAACAACTACGGTCCCAACATCGCTGATCGCCGGCATGTGTTGACCGGCAGTTTCGTGTGGGATCTGCCGTGGATGAGCTCGCAGCGCGGGTTCGTCGGTCACCTGCTCGGCGGGTGGGAGGTGAGCGGCGTCCAAACCTTCCAGACCGGCCTGCCGGTCACAACCTCTCTCTCTGGAGCCAACATTGTTGATCCTGCGGGGCTCGGCTGTCTGGGCAGCACGCCCTGCTCGCTCCGCCCCGACCAGCTCAGCAACCCCGATTCGTCCGCCCCTCACACGTACGCCGAGTGGTATAACACAGCAGCCTTCGCTTGCTACGGTTCCGCCGTGGCTTGCGTCCCGTATACCGGTCAGACCAACATCGGCACCACGCGGCCGGGCGACGCTCGGGGTCCCGGATTCTGGCGCACCGACCTGGGTCTCTTCAAGAACCTGAAGTTCGGCGAGCGCTTTTCGGGTCAGCTCCGGCTGGAGACATTCAACACGTTCAATCATACGAACCCGATCCAGCCGGGCACCGGCGGCTCGTCGAACAGCATGACCAGCTCCGTCTTCAACCAGGTCCTTCTGGCGCGCGATCCACGTCTCCTCCAGTTGGGCATGAAACTGAACTTCTAACCGCGAAAACAGGCGATTGTGCGGGTCCGCTTCGGCGGGCCCGCCGTCGTTCCCCAAGCCAACCGAACTCCCGCGCCACCGCTCAGATCTCCCGTTCATGAGGTTGGCCAGGACGACTCTTTTCGTGGTGCTAGGCCGGCCATTTTGACGGTACACTTCCCCCGCGTTTGACCTGTCGCGGAGGCCCCTTGCTGCTCGATATCGTCCAGGTCGGAGATCCCGTGTTGCGGCAGCGGGCGCGTCCCCTGTCGGCGGAAGAGATACGCAGCGACGGGATTCGCAAGCTGATCGCGGACATGCGCGAGACCATGCGCAACGCCCCCGGCGTCGGCCTCGCCGCGCCGCAGGTGGGCCTTTCGTTACAGCTTGCCATGATCGAGGACCGCGAGGAGTGGTTGGAGGACGTTCCCGCGGAGAAACTGGCGGAGCGCGAGAGAGGCGTCGTCCCTTTTCACGTCATCATCAATCCGAAAATCGCCGCGTCCTCCCAGGAGTGTGTCGATTTCTTCGAGGGCTGCCTGAGCTTGGCGGGGTTTTCGGCGGTTGTGCCGCGGGCAAGACACGTGCGCGTGGAATGTCTCGACGACCGCGGCAAGCCGAACGTAATCGACGCGTCGGGATGGTACGCGCGAATCCTTCAGCACGAGATCGATCACTTGTTCGGCAACATGTATATCGACCGCATGCGCAGCCGGACATTCACTTCGATCGACAACTTCAACCGCTTCTGGCAGAACACGTCCATCGGCGAAGCGTGCGAGAAATTAGACTCGACTCGCCGCGCCGCAACCGAGTAGATTCTTGCCGGAGTTTGGCCCGCTTGGTCATGAACCTGGCTCACTCTGGGGAATTATGCGAAAAACTGCCGTGCGCTTCAGCGTGCTGTTCCTGCTCTGCTTCGTGTTTCCATCTGCCTTTGGACAAACGGAATTGAAGCCTGCCGCCGGCCTGATCATCGACAACGCGAAGGTGTGGACCGTCGACAAATCGCTGCCAGCGGCCCAGGCCGTCGCGGTGCTCGGCGATCGCATCGTGGCCGTCGGCCCGAGTGCCGACGTCGACGCGTGGCGAGGTCCCCGCACGCGCGTGATCGATGCCGGTGGCAAGCTGCTCCTGCCCGGGTTCAACGACTCGCATGTGCACTTCATCAGCGGCGGAGCGCAGCTCGATAGCGTTCAGTTGAACGACGCCACCAGCGTCGAGGAATTTGCGCGCCGGATCGGGGAGCGTGCAAAGGTCACGCCAAGAGGTGAATGGATTCTCGGCGGCGATTGGGACGACACGAAGTGGACTCCCGCGCAGCTTCCCACGAAAGAGATCATCGACCGCGTCGCGCCGGACACGCCCGTCTGGGTGAGCCGCTACGACGGGCACATGGGAGTCGCCAATTCCCTCGCGCTCCGGCTTGCGGGCATAACGGCGAAAACTCCGGAAGTTCCCGGTGGAACGATTGTGCGCGACGCGCAGGGCAATCCCACCGGAGCCCTGAAAGACGCGGCAATGAGCTACATCTACAAGGTCGTTCCAGACCTTTCGCACGCACAGCGCTTGCGCGCCGCACATCGGGCGCTGCTGCACGCCGCCGCCGTCGGCGTGACCAGCGTGCAGAACATGAGCGCGGCCTTTGAGGACATCGCCGTTTATGCCGAATTGCTCGACCGCGGCGAACTGACTGCGCGCATCTATGCCGCACCCTCGATCGCGCGCGTCGGCGATCTGGCGAAAATCGGCATTCGGCATGCCTTCGGCGGTCCCTGGCTGCGCATCGGTGCGGTGAAGGCATTCGCGGATGGTTCGCTCGGCTCCCGCACCGCTTACTTCTTCGAGCCTTTCAGCGACCAGCCCGGCAACTACGGCCTCCTCTCCGACGAAATGCACCCGGTTTCGCTGATGCGCGACCGGATGATGAAAGCGGACGCGGCCGGACTTCAGATCTGCACGCACGCCATCGGGGATCGGGGGATCTCCATGATTCTCGACCTGTATTCCGAGGTCGTGGCGGCGCATGGTGATGCGGACCGCCGGTTCCGCATCGAGCACGCCCAGCACATGGCCGCAAAGGATTTTGACCGCTTCGCCCAGCTTCACGTGATTGCGTCGATGCAGCCCTACCATGCGATTGACGATGGCCGCTGGGCCGAAGCACGCATCGGCCGCGATCGCGCCAGCCGCACCTACGCCTTTCGCACCTTCCTCGATCATGGCGTGCGCCTCGCGTTCGGCACCGATTGGGACGTGGCTCCGCTCAATCCGATGCTCGGCGTCTATGCCGCCGTCACGCGCGCGACTCTCGACGGCAAGAACCCCAACGGCTGGTTCCCCGAGCAGAAGCTCACGGTCGCCGAAGCCGTCGAAGCCTACACGATGGGTTCCGCGTATGCCGAGTTTCAGGAGAATGAAAAAGGCTCGATTACCGTGGGCAAGCTGGCGGACATGGTGCTGCTCAGTGACGATATTTTCACGATCGAACCCGCAAAGATTCGCGATGTCACGGTCTTGAAGACGTTCGTCGGCGGAAAACAGGTGTGGGACGCGAGCCATCCGATCGGCGACGAACCTTCGAACCACTAGAGCTTGTTCAGGCCGTCCAGCGCCGCTACCTTATACGCCTCGGCAAGCGTCGGATAGTTGAATACCGTGTCGCGAAAATATTCGATCGTGCCGTCGTAGGCGAGCACTGCCTGGCCGATGTGGATGATTTCCGTCGCGCGCTGGCCGATTATGTGCACGCCGAGCAGCTTCAGATTGTTCCGGTCGAACAGGAGTTTCAGCATCCCGCTCTCGTCGCCCAGCATCATGCTCTTGGCCAGCTCCGCATACTTCGAAATTCCAACTTCGTACGGAACTTTTGCAGCCGTGAGCTTCTCCTCCGTCTGCCCGACCATTGAAATTTCCGGAATCGTGTAGATGCCGTAGGGAAATAGCTCCGGCATGTGCTCGGCGGGCGCGCCGAACATGTGGCAGCTTGCGAGGCGCCCCTGCTCCATCGACGTGCTCGCTAGCGCGGGAAACCCGATCACGTCGCCCGCTGCATAGATGTGTGGAAGCGTGGTTTGGAAATGGTTGTTGACCCTGATTCGCCCGCGGTCATCCGGCTGCAGCCCCGCTGCTTCGAGGCGCAGCATGTCGCCGTTCGCCTGCCGCCCGACGCAATAGAGCAGGCTGTGCGCCTGAACTTTCTTGCCGCTTTCGAGCTCCGCGAACACGCGGTCGCGCGCGGCGTCGAATCCCACGCGCGTCACCTTTTCGCCCAGCCGGAACGTCGCCCCCATCTGCCGCAGGTGGTACGCGAGCGCCTCCACGATCTCGCGGTCGACGAAATCCAGAATCACGGGGCGCTGGTCGATCAGCGTGATCTCAGAGCCCAGCGCCGCCATGAACGACGCGTACTCGAGCCCCACCACGCCCGCGCCCACGACGATCAGCTCCTTGGGCACGCCGTCCAGGCCTGAAAGGTTGTCGGTGTCGACCACGCGCTTGTCGTCGAACGGAATATCCGCGTTGCGCGCGGGTCGCGTGCCGCACGCGATGAGAATGTTCTCCGCGCGGAGCACGGTCTTCGCCGCGTCACCGTGCACTTCAATCGTGTGCGCGTCGGCGAATTGCGCCGTGCCTTGAAAGATCGCCACTCCGTTGCGCTTCAGTTGCGAGCGGATCACTTCCGTTTCGCGCGCGATGATCGTATTCACGCGCGACGCGAGATCCTGCACCGAAATGTCGCCGTTTCCCCGGCAGAACGTCTTCACCGCGGATCCGGTCAGCTGAAAAATCGCCTCGCGGACGGTCTTGCTCGGGATCGTGCCGGTGTGGACGCACACGCCGCCCATCATTAGAGTGCGGTCGATCACCGCCACGCGCTTGCGCAACTTCGCCGCGCAAATCGCGCCCTTTTGGCCCGCCGGACCGCTGCCAATCACCGCCAGATCGAATTGTTGTTCCGTCATTTTTGTCGAACCGCGCCGATGTGCACGCCGCAAGCGTGCGCCGAAAATGCGCCAAACTGTGACAAACGTATCTTACAGCAATGTGAATGCGGACATTTCTGTTGAATGCGCGCCGGCGTCGTGCCGCAGCCGCGCTCAGGCCAGTGTGATCAGGTCGATCTCGACGCGCACATCGCGCGGAAGCCGCGAAACCTCCACCGTCGCGCGCACGGGCGGCTGGTGCGTGAAGTACCGCGCGTAGACCTCGTTCATCGCCGCGAAGTCATTCATATCCTTCAGGAAGACTGTCGCCTTCACCGCTTTGTCGAGCGACGACCCCGCCGCTTCCGCAATCGCCTTCAGATTCTCCAGCACGCGCGCGGTTTGCTTCGCGACGTCTCCGTCCACGAGCTGCCCCGTCGCCGGATCGAACGCGACCTGCCCCGAAATGAAAATGAATCCGTGCGCGCGGATTGCCTGCGAGTACGGACCGATCGCCTTCGGTCCCTTGTCCGTCGAGATGACGTCTTTCACGGTGCCTCCTAATTGGGTCAATTCAGGCGTGCGATATTAGCAGAGTCGGAGCCGATCGGATTCAAAGGAAGGTCACGAGCCCGAATAATGCCGCAGGATGTCCTTGTCGCTCGCGCCGTGGCGGCGGAACGCAAGAATCGCATTCGCCTCGGAGTCCGGCACTCCCCGGCGCACCAGCTCGAGCAGCGTCGCGCTGCGCACGCCCACGTTCTTCAGCCGCGCGAGCGACGCGCCCGCCAGCACGGGCTTCCCGTCCGCGCGCCGCCGCGCCACTTCGACGATCACCTCGTCCGACAAGCCCGCCAGGTGCATCGCCGCGAGCTCGCCGGCGTTGCGCCCGAAATCGTTCAGGCTGGCGAGAGTGAAAATCGTCTCGTCGCGCAACCCCGCCCGGCGCATGTCGGTCAGGTCGTCGGCGCGCAACGGCTGGCCCTTGCCGTGAAAAATCTGGACGGCCTGCACGCACTCCGCGTCGGAAAATCCCGCATTGTGCAGATTCAGAACTTCGGTTATTTCCGGAGTGGTAATCCTCAGGTTCTTCAGCTGCTGGACGCTCGCGTAGTCCATCCCCGCCCGGTCGAGCGTCTCCATGTCGACCTTCGGCTCGTGGTTGCACGCCGCCAGCGCGAGCGCGGCGACAATGCCGGCGCAGAGCGGAGCCGCGCGCCGCATCTTCGCGGAGCGAATTGAGAGGATTCTCCCCACGAATCCATTGTACGCGGCGGCGAATCGCAGCGCCGCGCCGTGTCACGGAAGGATAACGGGCGCGCGCTCATCCGCTCACACGTTGTAGACGCGCTCGATATCGAACACGCCGGGAATTCGCTTGACGCCGCTCACGATGCGCTCGAGCTGCTTGCGGTCCGCCACGTCGAGCGCCACTTCGATCCGCGCGCGCATATCCTCGCCGCCGCTGCTTTCGAACGTGCGGATGTTGGCGTGCTCCTCGCTGATCACGCCCGTAATCGCGGCGAGCATGCCGGGACGATCCTCGGTGAAAATCCGCAGCCGCACGGGGAACGTGGCCTGCGTCGCGCCGGCCCATTCGACCGCGATGCGCCGCTCCGCCTCGTACAGAAGATTTTCGACGTTCGGGCAATTCTTGCTGTGCACCGCGATGCCGCGCCCTCGCGTGACGTATCCGATGATGTCGTCGCCCGGAATCGGATTGCAGCATTTCGACCGGTACACCATCAAATCGTCGTGCCCGCGCACGACGATCGTCGCGTCGTGCATCCCCAGCATGCGCTTCACCGCCGAAACGATTTTCGGCTGTTCTTCTTCCTGCGGCCCCGGCGCTGGTTGTCCCGGCGCCGACTGGCCCGTGGCATTCGCGAGCACCTGCCGCGCCGACCATTTCCCGTAGCCCAAATCCGCGAACAGATCCTCCGGCCGCGAGCATCCATACTCCGACGCGACGCGCAGCCAATCCTCGTCCGACACCTTCTTCAGGCTCACGCCCAAATGCCGCGCTTCCTTCTCCAGCAGCTTCCGCCCGACGTCCGTGGCCTGCTCGCGCTCGTGCAGATTGATCCACTGCCGGATTTTGCTGCGCGCGCGCGACGTGTGCACGAACGACAGCCAGTCCCGCGACGGCTCGTGCCCCTTCTGCGTGAGTATCTCCACCACATCGCCGTTCGACAGCGTGTGCCGCAGCGGCACCATTCCGCCGTTCACCTTCGCGCCGACGCAGTTGTGCCCCACTTCCGTGTGCACGCCGTACGCGAAGTCGACGGGCGTCGCGCCGCGCGGCAGCACCACCACGCGCCCCTTCGGCGTGAACGTGTAGACCTCTTCCGGGTACAGGTCCACGCGCAGCGTCGACAAAAATTCGCTCGGCTCCTGCATCTCCTGCACCCACTCGATCAATTGCCGCATCCAGATGATGCGCTGATCGTCGGCGGCCGAGCTCGACGTGCGCCCGTCCTTGTACTTCCAGTGCGCCGCGACGCCCTGTTCGGCGATGCGGTGCATCTCCTGCGTGCGAATCTGCACCTCGAACGGCTGCCCCGCGTGAATCACGCTGGTGTGCAGCGACTGGTACAGGTTCGGCCGCGGCATCGCGATGTAGTCCTTGAACCGCCCCGGCACCGGCCGCCAGATCTGATGAATCACGCCCAGCGCCGCGTAGCAATTCTTCACCGTGTCCGTAATCACGCGCACCGCCAGCAAATCGAACACCTGGTCGAGCGTTCGCTGCTGCTTCTGAATCTTCAGGTGCAGCGAATAGAGCCGCTTCACGCGCGCCTGCACTTCCGCGGGAATTCCGCTCTCGACCATCTTGTCGCGAATCGCGTCCTGCACGTCCTGCAGGAACTTGTCGAAGACGCGCTGCTTCGTCGCGATCTTCTTCTGCAGCTCGAGGAACGCTTCCGGCTCCAGGTAGCGGAACGCCAAATCTTCCAGCTCGCCGCGAATCAAGCCCATGCCGAGCCGGTTGGCCACCGGCGCGTAGATGTCGAGCGTCTCGCGCGAGATGCGCTGCTGCCGCTCCGCGTCCAAATACTCCAGCGTGCGCATGTTGTGCAGCCGGTCCGCCAGCTTCACCATCACCACACGGACGTCGTTCACCATCGCCAGCAGCATCTTCCGGACGTTCTCCGCCTGCCGCGCTTCCGGCGCCAGCAAATCCAGCCGGCTGATTTTCGTCGCGCCTTCCACCAGCCGCGCCACGTCCGGCCCGAACGTCTCCGAAATCTGCTCGAGCGGAATCTTCGTGTCTTCCACCACGTCGTGGAGCAGCGCCGCGCACAGCGACGTCACGTCCAGCTTCATGTCCGCCAGCAGGTGCGCCACTTCGACGGGATGCGAAAGGAAAGGCTCGCCCGAAAGACGCGTCTGCGTCTTGTGCTGCTCGGCCGCGAAATCGTACGCGCGGCGCAGCAGCTCCAGGTCGTCGCCCGGACGGTTCCGCCGCACCTTGTCGATCAGCTCGACAAAGCGCAAATCGACCGCGCGGCGCGCCTCCGGTCGTATCGCAGGATTTCTTCCCGAACTCATATTCCAACTATTTTACGACACTCGCCGCCGAAGATGTAACCGCAGCGCCGCCTCGCGCTGAGGTCTTGGCGAAGCGGGCCTTCAGCGCGGCATTCTTCGCTCTTCGCCTTTCGCCTCATTCCGAAACGATTTCGTACCGCCGGCTTGTTCTGAGAACGCGAAGGGCTCGCCCCTCTTGCCCTGCTTGCCCCGAGCAACGCGAGGGGAGCAACGCGAGGGGAGCAGGGGCGAGGGGAGCAGGGGCGAGGGGAGCAACGCGAAGGGCTCGCCCAGAGCGGAGCCGAAGGGCGGCTCGCCGGCTGATTCGCCTTACGCTCTTTGCCTTTCGCCTTTGTCCCCGTAGGGGCACGGCACGCCGTGCCCGTCTTGCGCCGCTATGATGGCCGCTACGGCAGGGAGAAGCGCGTCCAAAAGCGTTTGCTTCTTATCTGCGCTCAAATGATCACAGATGCAAATCCTGTAACCACTACCTTCAGCTATCCACTGCCTCGCCCGCGCCTTATTCACCTCCCTCGCCATATCCCCAGGACCCACGCTAGATTCCTCCGCAGCCTTAAACTGCCAGATTGTTGCGGTATTGAAGTACCCAGACCCGTTATTCGGGATAGAGACGAGCAGTCGGGTGTCCACTCCACCGTCCTTCGCGTCGGTTCTCGAGCAGGTCCAAACTTCGGACTGCGGCACGCCCGCAGCCCAGCAGGACGCCCGGATGATCCTGTTGCAAAAGAGGGTGAAGTCATCCCCACCGGGCTTGCGGAACCGCTGGATGACTTCGAGGGCTTCCAAACGCAACACGCTCATATCCTCCAACACCCCGCACAAATAAAGACCGAGCGGAGGCTCGGCGGCTCCCGCCAGAGTACTGCTATAAGGGTACTTGTCAAGAAGTGAAAGACCAAGTGGGTGACCGAGCCCCCGTTTTCCCGTCTGCGCTTAGAACTTGCGGGGGCCGCTCCCTTTTGCGGCGCTTGCCGGGTGCCACATCCTTTCCGAACGGCTCCCGTCCCTGAATTTTCGGGTGCCCGACTCTTCGCGGGTTTCTAAGGTTCGGCTTGTCGACCAGTCCTTCGAAAAAAACCCTGGTACTGGGTCTTGAAAAAGACTGTTGACTGTGTTATATACAGCTATCCTCAAAAATCAGAATAATTAATTGTGTGCGCGCCCGCTTGGGGTGTGCCCGACAAGGGTGCGCGCAGGCATGCGCTGGACGTGTGCCCGGGTTTCAGGGTTTGTACTTGCTTGCCCCCCGTGGCGGGCAAACCCTGAGCTAAGGACGTCGGCGGAAGGAGGCTTGCTGTGGGATCGCAGTCGAGGATTGGAGCGATGTTAGAGGCCGGGTCCGCTCTAGCTGTCATGTATCAACACGTTGTTCCGATCCAGACCGGAACGGGAGATGGGTGGAGCACCGCCGAGGCTAGCATGAGGACGGTGCCAGTTGTAGTCATGGAGCCAGCGCGGAAGATGCGCGGCG
>Ga0335081_10008880_pt1 | contig 16137 bp, 14 predicted proteins | sample Lox_Sample_35_FD_206713 | JGI IMG/M metagenome (GOLD analysis project Ga0335081, IMG submission 206713) | Soil microbial communities from Loxahatchee National Wildlife Refuge, Florida, United States - Lox_Sample_3.5 | ecosystem: Environmental > Terrestrial > Soil > Wetlands | place: USA... | reverse complement strand
CTGCGCTTTGGCTGGGCTGCGCTTTGGCTGGGCTGCGCTTTGGCTGGGCTGCGCTTTGGCTGGGCTGCGCTTTGGCTGGGCTGCGCTTTGGCTGGGCTGGCCTGCCTTTGGCGGCCGCCATTCCCGAATGCACCGTCAGTCCCACACGCCCCGCTAACCCCACCCGTGGGCCATCCTCGCCGCCAGCGCTCACCCGATAACTGCATCGATGCCACATCGACGTCGTTCTCACACAAAACCTCTTGGTTTAAGTTGACCATGACCGGATAACTCGCCCCTGGTGCCCCGTCGTCCACATCAGCCTCGTTCCGTGCCTCCAGCCTCATCCCGGTGGTCTCCGGGGACCGGCTGAAACAGCATCGATGGTCCATCGATGCTGCTCAAGCGACATCAATGTCCCATCGATGCTGTTTGCCCGGGCCTGCAGAATGGCGCGAGGGGCCTTTGGGGCGGGCGGGTTTGGCCCGCGATGATCGGGTGGGTTGTTCAGCTGCAGAGAATTCCGTTGAAGGCGCAGGCCGCGGGGGATGTCTCGAAGCCTTGGGCGACGAAGAAGACATTCAGCGTGCCGCCGCCGGGCGGCACGACCTCACCAACGACGGCCGGCTGCATGAGCAGGATCCCATGGCTGACGAACCCACTCGCGTTCGAGACCGACGTCACCGTGTCGTCTGGGAGCGCGATGACGACCTGCCAGTCGGCGATGGGCTGCGTGCCGTAGTTGATCACCTGTACCTGACCCTGGAACCCGCTGATCCCCTGGCCGTCGACGATATAGCTGACCTGGACATCCGGCTCTGACCCGGCCGAACTGGAAGACGTGGTTGAGCTCGTCCCTGTGCTTGTCCCGGATCCCGGAGCGGCCCCCTGGGGCATGAGCGCACGGCCGGAGGGCCTCGCTGACCTGCGTGCCTGGCCGGTGCGGCGCGGCGCGGGCGGGGACGTGACCCACATGGACGGGCTGCCCTGGGGAGCGGCCGTCCAGGGCGCGGATGCCTGGGGCGGGCGGCTGCCCGCCGCGCCATGCCCGCCATGGGTCATCCCGGTGGAGTGCAGCGGCGCGATGCTGCCGAAGACCACGGCCCCCGTGATGGCGGCCAGCGTCGCCGACACCACCAGGGCGAACGTCCGCCGGTCCCTGGCCAGGGCGGTGTGAAGCGCCCGCCTCCCGCCGCCTGGGACGGTACCGAACGCGGGATCAGCATCCGGGCCGAACAGGCGACTGCCGTTGGCGACGATGCCGCTGTTCAGGTAGAGGCCGGGCTGGCTGACACTTCCCGGGTCGAGCAACAGCGAATTCCGCAGCCGCTGCGGACTGAGGCGCCTACGGTGGCGGCCGCCTGCCCGGCTCGTCATGTGAGCCGCCCGTCCCTAATACCGCGTCTGCCGCCGGGACGCTCCCGGCTCCAGGATGGACCTCATAACCATCGCCTGCTTCTCCCACCACCGAGATACAGAATGCGCTTTCTTATGAGTACATCTACCATTGGTGCGCTTGGGACCGACGGGTTCAGAACAAGGCATAAGAAACTGGTAACGCTGACACTACGGCTGGTAGTACAGGGCGACCGCCACCCGGACCCGAACCTGAGGCCGACCACCACGGGCGCCACCACGAGCACGTGTTTGACGATCGTGACGATCCGGGTCAATCCCCAGAGACGGGGATGGCCGAATACGTCCCGCACGAGCTAGCTGCCGACGAATAGATAGAGGCCGCCAAACGCGAATTGCGCCAGGCCGCTCGCCGTGGCGGCCATGCCCGCCATCGATATCAGGAAGATCTGGGCCGCCGAAGCGCCGGCCAGACTGACCATCGGCCCGGTGGTGGAAATGGGCTCAGAGCGCGTGCAGCCCGTCGAGTACCTGCCTGAGCAGCCTCCTGTCGGTGACCCGTCCCCTGGGGGCAGTGGCCCGCACCTCGATCAGGTTCTCGCCGACGAGGTCGTCGAGCAGGACGCGAACCACGCCCAGTGGCAGGCCAATGGCCGAGGCCAGGTCGGCCACGGTGACGGGGGCGCGGCACAGGGCCAGGATCTGGCTGCGCTCCGGGCTGGCGGAGAGGTGGTCCGCGGGCTTGGCGGTGCGGGCGACGACATCGACCAGGTCGAAGTACCGTTCACCGCGGGGGCGGGTCCGGCCGCCGGTCACGGTGTAGGGCCGGGCCACCGGCCCGGCGTCCCAGTCCATCCATCTGTCGTCGTCTGAGCTCATGGCCGCGGCTCACCTGAAGTGCGTCTTGTGCGCGGGGGACCTCAGGCCCGTCGCCATATGCTGTCCCAGCCGCTTGACCAGCACGGCCATCTCGTAGGCGATGAGGCCGGCGTCGGCCTCCGCGTCGGCCAGCAGGGCCAGGCAGGTGCCTTGGCCGGCCGCGGTGATGAACAGCAGCGCCGCGTCCATCTCGATGATGGTCTGGCGGATCTCGCCGCCGGAGAACCGCTGGCTCGCGCCGCGGGCCAGGCTCTGTACGCCGGCCGCCAGGGCGGCCAGGTGGTCGGCGTCGTCGGCGCTCAGCCCGGGCGAATTGCCCAGGGGCAAGCCGTCCGCAGACAGGATCACCGCCTGGCGGACGTGGTCGACGGTGGAGGCCAGGTTCTCAAGCAGCCAGTTCAGCTCGCCCGGAGCCACGCCGCCGGTCATGGCGCGCCCTGCTCATGGCCGGTGCCGTGATCCGGGCCCAGGACATCGCCGTCCGCCGGGTCAGCCGCGGCGCGGCCGCTGCGCCAGCCCTGCTGGATAGACGAGATCAGGGCACGGACCTCCTCGGCCGAGCGCTCCCCGGCCAGACCATTGGACCCCGCCCGGCCCCCGGGCGGCGTGTCGCGGAGTTGCGGAGCCAGGCTGGCCTGGCGCGTCCGCCGCGGCAGGTCCCCTGACAAGCCCATGACGGCCGGGGACTGACCGTCCGGACCAGCTAGCTCGGGAGCGAGAATCGAGGTCCTCTCCAGCCGTTCGGTCCGATCGGGCAGCCTGGCCGACCCGGGCCCCTGTTCCCAGGGCGGTCCGCCTACGGCGAGTCCGGGCCGGTGCCGGTCCCCGGCCAGCCCGGGCTCGGTGGCGTCCCGGCCGTCCGGGCTCGCGGTGTCGTCTTCTGCTACCACCAGGCGGTGCGGCATGAGCACGATGGCCGCGGTCCCGCCGTAGGGTGAGCCGCGGAGCGAGACCTTGATCCCGTGCCGGGCAGCCAGCCGGCTGACTACGAACAGGCCGAGCTGGTCGCTGTCGGCCAGGTCGAACTCGGGTGGCTGGGCCAGCCGTTCGTTGAGCGCGTCCAGCGCCGGGGCCAGGATGCCGAGCCCGCGGTCCTCGATCTCCACGACGTAGCCGTTGGCCACCCGGCTGGCCTTGACCTGCACGCGGGTCTGCGGCGGCGAGTACAGCACGGCGTTCTCGATCAGCTCGGCCAGCAGGTGGGTCACGTCCGCCACGGCGGCACCCTGGATGAAGTCGGGCGAGTCGGTGACCAGGTCGACCCGGGCGTAGTCCTCGATCTCGCCGATCGCGCCACGCAGCACCTCGACCACGGGAACCGGCTGCCGCCAGCCCCGCCCCGGCGCCGAACCGGACAAGATGATCAGGCCCTCCGCCTGGCGGCGCATCCGGGTGGTCAGGTGATCAAGCCGGAACAGCTGCGCGAGCGCATCCGGATCGTGCGTGCCGCGTTCCATCTCGTCCAGCATCTTCAGCTGCCGCTGCAGCAGCGACTGGTTACGCCGGGCCAGGCTGCGGAAGACGTTGCTGACCCCCTTGCGCAGCTGGGCCTGGCCGACGGCCGTCTCGATCGCCGTCCGCTGCACCGCGGAGAACGCCTCGGCGGTCTCGGTCACCTCCCGGGTCCTGGTGCGCTGCGCCAGCGGCGGCGCCTCGGCCGCCACGTCCACGTCCTCGCCCGCGCGGAGCCGGGCCACCACGGCGGGCAGCCGCTCGTCGGCCAGCGCGCGCACCGCCGTGCGGAAGCCGGTCAGCTCGCGGGTGATGCGGTTGCCGAACCCGAGCAGCAGCAGGGCGGAGATCAGGACCGCGACCAGCCCGACCCCGCCGACCAGGAAGAGGCGGAGCAGGATGACATTGCCTGCGTGGGTCTCTCCGGCGGTCACCCCGACGCGGGCGGCGGTCTCGGCGCGGATGAAGGCCGCCTCGAGCGACTGGACGCCGGATAGCCAGGCGGTCGCGCTCACCGGGATCAGCGTGCCCGGGCTGGCCGCGACGATCTGGTCTTCCATCGCCTTGAACTGCGCGTACCCGGACGAGGCGTACACCTGCAGGTAGGGGTCGGGGTCTTGCTGCCAGAACAGCGGCGTTAGCCCCAGTTGCTCCATGAACCGCTGGTCGTCGACGGCCTGCACGAACAGCTGGTGCTCGGCGGCGGTCATCCGGCCGCCGGTGACCAGCGCGCCGCCCATCAGCGCCGCTTCCCGGCCTATGTATTCGAGCGCCTCGGCCTCGTCGCCGACCCCCTCGCTCTGCTCGAAGAACGTGATCGAGAGGTCCGGGTTGGCCAGCGCGCCCTGGGAGAACGGGAAGGCCGCGTCGGCGATGTTGTTGTAGTCCTGGAACGCCGCCAGGGGCTGGAGGGTGCGGCCGTCGACTCCGGCCCGGATCTTAGGAAGCTGGCTCATCGCCGTGAGCAGCGTCGCGAAGGCCGACTTGGCCGTGGGCGTCTCCACATTCGACGCCGCGACCGTGGCGGCGCGGAAGGCGGTGAGGGCGGCGTCGGTCTGCTTCCGCTGGGCGTCCATCGCGGCGCGCGACAACCGGCCCTGCCCGCTCTGCCAGACGAAGGTCTGCGCGCGCTCCAGCACCAGGTCCTCGAGCAGATTCTGGGTCGGGGCGCCGATGATCTTGTTGGCTGCGTCGGAGTTCTTCTTGGCGAGGGCGCCCCCGACCGTGCTGGCGGCGGCGTAGGCCCACAGCGCCACCAGCGAGATCAGCGGGATGACCATGAGGATGGTCAGCGTGGACCGAATCGACAGCTGACGGCCCCGGCTGCGGACGGCACGGCCCGGTGAGCGGTGCTGACCCGGGGGGACGACCCCCCCAGACCCCCCCGCGCGGGCATGACCTGGAGGGGCGCCCTCGGCAGGCCCGTCCGCGTGGGCGTTACCCGGTCCGGGGGCCGACTCGGTGTCATCAGCCGACGGCGCCACCTCGCTCGCCGACGCCCGCACAGCTCTTACCCGGCTCATCGTGTTTTCCGTCCTTATCGAGCCGAAGCGACAGGCGACGAAGATGAAGCGCCCCGCCCGCGGGATTAGTCGCCTTGTTCCCGGCAGCCTCAGTGATCAAGGATTAGCTCGACGCTAGCAGCAGCAAGCCCTCTATTACGGGGATTACCGATTTTGACGGGGCCATCCGGGAAGGGCACGCCACGGGCCGGAGGAACGCCCACCCGGCTGGAGGCGCGTGTTGCACCGAAGCGGTTGCGGATCAGCCTGGCCGCTGACGCGGACCAGGTGGTCACAGGCAGGCGTAGACGGCATCCACCAGCGCGCGGGTGCGGGGGTTCTGCCAGCGCGGGCCCATCTGGTTCATCACGTAGCCGAAGGCGACCCCGCTTTGCGGATCGCAGAAGCCGAGGGATCCGCCGGCGCCGAAGTGCCCGAACGCGGCCTGGCCGGGGCCAAGCGGCCGTTCGGGCTGGGTGAGCTGGAAACCCAGGCCGAAACGGGACGGCCGGTGCAGCACGAGGTCCTGGCCGCACACCTGCTCGGCTGAGGCGGCTGCCACGGCGGCAGGGTCGGCGATGACCGTGCCGTCCAGGGTCCCCCCGGCGGCCAGCGCCGCGTAGACGCGGGCGACGCCGCGGGCGGTGCCGTGCGCGTTGGCGGACGGCACTTCGGCGGCCCGCCAGGTTCGGGTGTTGATCACTCCGGCGCCGGCCAGGCCGCCCGGATTGAAGTACGCGTTGTACTCCATCAACCGGGCAGGCTCAAGCCCGGGCGGCTCCTCTTCGGCGGGCGGCGGCCCGGGCCAGGCGAACGTGGCGACCCGGGGGTGCTGGGAGGCGGGCAGCCCGATGTGCACGTCGGCGCCGAGCGGCCCGGCGATCTCCTCGCGCAGCACCGTGCCCACCGTGGAGCCCGTGCTGCGGCGGATGATCTCGCCGACGAGGAACCCGAACGTGTTGACGTGGTAACCGTGCCCGGTGCCCGGCTCCCACCAGGGTTCCTGCGCGGCCAGCGCGGCGGTCATGACCGGCCAGTCGAGCATGCTGCCCGGGGGCAGCCGCCGGCGCACCGCGGGCAGCCCGGCCTGGTGAGACAGCAACTGCCGGACAGTGATCGCGTCCTTGCCCGCGGCACCGAACTCCGGCCAGCAGGAGGCCAGGGTCGCGTCGAGATCCAGCCTGCCCTGCCCGGCCAGCCGGGCCGCGCAGGCGGCGACGAGGCCCTTGCCGACGGAGAACACGTTCACCAGCGTGTCCGGCCGCCACCGGCGGCGGCGGCGATCCGGGTCAGCCCATCCGCCCCGCAGGTCCACCACGACGCGGCCGTCCACCATGACGCAGACGGCCCCGCCGAGCTCGCCCCGGTCACCGAAGCTGCCGCGGAACGCGTCGCGCATCGGCGCGAACCCCGGGTCGCAGGAACCCTTCACCGTAGGAACCGCGCTCCCGGTTTCGTGCGGGGACATGAAGCCATTGTCCCGTTTGTGGTGTCGCACAGGGCCGGGATTCGCGCTTGCCTCCCCGGCGGCCCACCGCCTAGCGTCTGGCTGCTGAGGTGATGCCCGCGCTACGCCCGCTCGGCTTCGCGGAGAACTTACCCAGACCGGGGCGGCCGGCTGCCGCCGCGAAGGTCGCCCAGGAAGCTCCTCGTGGCTGAGACGACACCGGCGGCGGTGCGGACCGCGGCCCCGGTCACCCCGGGCATGACCGCGCTGGCGTCGGTGAACGGGTTGCCTGTTTCCTCCACCACGGCCACTCCGGGTGGAACGTGCAGGCTGAACTCGCCGAGGTCGCCTGGCTCCGCGGCGAAGTCCCGCAGCTCCCACCAGGACGCGGGCCGGTCGCCCGCGTAGGAGATCAGCCTGAGCAGGCTGCCGGTTTCGGCATCAACGATCGCGTCGGCGGGGAAGAACATCAGCGGTCCCGGGGCCAGGCCATCGTGGCTCTCGGTCACGCGGAGCTGATAGGCGCGGCGGCCGTGGTAAGTAAGCTCCGAGCCGCCGGACAGCCGACATCCGAACAGCCAGGATGAGTCGACCAGGTTCGCGATGTCGTGCGGCAGCGGGGCCGCCGGGCCCACCATGGTCTTGGCCTGGTACACCTGCCAGCGATGCTCCCCGTCGCAGGCGACCGTCTTCGGATCGGTCCGGCCGGAGCGGGACTGATAATCGACGCGGTATCTGTCCCGGCCACTGACGTGCAGCCGGGCAACGGTGTGGGTCACGGTCTTCCCGCGCGTCACCCCGTCGAGGAGGTAGCCGACGCCACCGTGACCCGCGGCTCGTGCCGTCTCAGGAACCCGCGCCACCATGGCAGCCAGGTCATGCCATTGATGCAATGTGGCGCGGAAACCCGGGGACTGACCGCTGGGGTACAGCAGGTAAGGCAGGTCGTCGGAGACCGGCGGCCGGCCACCGGGATCGTGCGGGCCCGGTTCGGGTGACGGCATCGCCCATTCGAGGTCGTTCTCGCCGGCCGGGTCGGGGCCGATCAGGTTCGGCGCGAACCTGATCAGCGCGCCGAGCCCGCCTGCCGCCAGGCCCGCGGCGTTTTTCGCAGTCTGCCAGCCCGGCCCGCTGAACGTCTGCCGGGAGTTCTCCCCGACCCCCTGGCTGATGCGGCTGCCCGCGGGCGGCGCGAACTTGGCGAGATCGGCCGCTTCCGGCGGGTCCAGCGTCAGCGTGGTCAGCTCGGTCAGGCTGAGCCGCTGGCCCTGGAACGTCTCCTCGCGGCGGAGCCCGATGCCGAGCTCGGCGTCCACGATCACCTCGATCCGGTCGTAGAGATCGCGAGGGTGAGGACTGGCACCGGGCCGCCGCGTGACCGTGACGGCTATCGCTTCGCGGCCGCAGGCGGTCACCGGCCCCCGCACGTCCAGGTCGAACCCGCTGAGCAGCAGGGCCGGGCAGAAGAGCTCGGGGACCGGCGGCTCGTCGTCGTCGGGCGGGACCCACGGCGGCGGGTCTTCCCGATACCACAGCCAGCCGTACTGGCCGTCGTTTCCTATGGTCAGCACCGGTGTCTCCTGGCGGTAGCGCCCACCCGGCGCGATCAGCAGCGTCGCGTCTTCCGATTCGTAGCCGGGCGGATCTTCGCTGACCGCCTCCTCCCAAGTGAACGGGTCGCGGCGGAGGCCTGGGCCGGGGACCCCGGGCGGCCTCATCTCGTGCATGCGGCTCCGGACTAGGTCCCCGTCCCGTTCGAGGCGCACCTCGGCGGACATGCTGAGGCGGGTCCAGTCAGCCCGGTACAGCAACCCGATCACGTTCCGCAGGCCGGTCATGGCGGCACCCCCCGTCAGCGGGTAGGCATGTCACCTCCGGGAGGCAGGACCGCCACCCGTTCGGTCACATTATGCTCCGTGCTCGCCCGGGCCGGGCGGGGCCGGTACCACCCCGCGGGCGTGTTCCGCCTGCGGGGCGGGGCCACTTACCAGCGCCGCGCGGCCAGGTCCGCTACCTCTGCAACGGTTCGGCCGTCGGTGTCGATGCACAGGTCACCGAGGCCTGAGCGCTGCAGCGCTTCGGCTTCGGCGGCGGACTGAGCAGCGACCAGCTGCAGGTGAGCCTCTGGCTGACCGATCAGCGGGTCGCCAGGCTGCGCCGGTACGGCAGGCTACAGGATGTCGTTCCTGAGCACGTTCGCATCGACCACCACCGGCGGCGGGCGCAGCAAGATATCTCCCGGGAACGCGCCCCCCAGATCGGGGAACCGGATCGGCGCGACCGTACTGTACTTATGCATCTCAGCGACCGCGCCGCGGACAATGCGCACGACGTCCTCGACCGAGCCGGCTCCATTTTCCACGCGTCGAGGCTACTCAATGCCATAGCTCAGACAACCGATTAGCACGCGATCAGCCCTCGTCTGGCGCTCGCCGACCCGTTCCGCGTCACGCAGAACGATTTATCGACGCCCGCCCGAAGCCGCCCGCCTCGCGCCTGACCACCTCAGGCGGGCCGCACGTCACGGTCACTACGTGTGAATGATCCGCCGCTCCCGCCCGGCCAAGCCGCCTACTGGGATGCTCTGTCGTGCGCTTGACTAGTTAGGTGATTGGGGTAACGATGCTTGACCATCTGTACTGGCGTCCGCTGGTGCCTGGCCTGAACGATAGCAATGAGCATCTTGCGCGGGCGTACGCGCTGAGCCGGCTGGCCGATGCCACGGTTTTTACCGGCTTGTTCTACCGAGATCAGATCGCGCGGTACTACCGGGCCAGCGGACTGCCCGAACCCTACAACGCCACCGCGCGCCGGAAGATCGTGCCCGAGGCACTCGAACAGCGAGTGCTTACAGCCTTCGCGGGTTCAGCCTCGCTGTTCCGCAAGACCTCGTGTGCTGTCTCCTACGTGCACGGCCTGCCTGATTACAACGGTCATTACGGCATCCGGGAACTGTGCGATATCTGCCCGGCTGGCCAGGTCAGCCTGTGCCGCAGCGCGCACCGGGTAGCTTCGGCGGGCCAGATTTACCAGATGGCCCGCGCGTTGCCGGAAACGCAGGGCATACAGGTAGTAGACATCAGCGAGCGCGCCGCCGTGGTGTCCGGGCTGGGCGACGAGCAGCCGCGCTACTACCTGCAACATGCGCTCGGCTTCCAGATGCACGACGCGCGGCACCCGCACCACGAGCACCGTCACGGCCGCGCGGATACCGGGCCAAGTGGAAGTTCGGCGTCGTGCTCGAGCGGGGCTTCCAGCGGGCGGGGGACGACCCGAAGCTGCAGGCGTTCGGCCCGGTGGTGCTCGAGCTGATGGAGGGGGCCGCCGGGCTCGCCGAGAGCACGGACTACCGCGGCTGACGTCCGCGGCCGACGCCCTGCGCTTCCCCCGGGACCACGGCAAGCTGGCCGGCGATGCCGTCGGCCCAGCGCCTGATCTCGTCCCAGTCGCGGAAATCCCCTCGCAGGCCGCGGAAGACAAGAAGCGAAGCGCGCTGCGCCCGGCTCACGGCTTTCGGGTCGAGTTTCCCGGCGAACATCTGGTGGTCACGAGCGCGGGTCGCGGCGCGGATCTCGGCGATGTCAACAGGATCTTTCGCCATGGCCTGGACGAGCTTCCTGGACGGATCCCCCACTGGCCCGCTGGAGAACAACCACACCGGGCGGGCAGCCAGCGCATCGCGGAACCTGGTGACGAAGTCCTTGGCCGGATCGAGCCAGTGCCCTACGTACACCGCGCTGCCGAGGATCACCGCGTCGTAGTCCTCGACGGCGCTGACCTGCGCGGGCGGGATCATCGAGGTGACGAAGCCATGCGCGGTGAGCGCATCGGCGATGGCGCGGGCGATCTCAGCGGTCGCTCCGTGCACCGACGCGGCGGATACCAGCACCTTCATGTCATGGGCGCCGCCGGCTGACTCATGTCCGCCATCGCGGTACTGCTGTCGTTGGGCGGTCATGTCGATATCACCTCCGGATTCCGATCAGATCGCAGCCGCGCCGCCGACCCCAGGGTCGAAGGTCCCGGCCGGCTTGAACTACAGGGTGGGCCGCGACCGAGGATCGCTACGCGACCGCTCGGGGAGCATGCTGGCGCAGGGAGGCGAGCATTGCCTCGCGTCCCGCGCGCATGAACTCCGGCCATTGCCTGGTATCGAGGAATTGCTCGTAGAAGCCTGTCCCGGCGACCGTCCGGTACGGCACGGGCTCGAGGAGCAAGGTCTGGGCTTCACGGCGCAGCCGGGCGAGGTGCTCACGGGCCAATTCGGCCTGCTGACAGGTGCGTACCTGCGAGGCGGCCGTGACGATGCTGAGTGGTCGGCAGTTCCAGCCGGTGACGTCCTCGCCGCGGAACTCGTGCGGGTAGAAACCGTTGACCGCCACGGCGACCTCGACGGCGGGCTCGATGTCAAGCACCGGCCGCACCGGGAAGATATCGACGATCCCGCCGTCGCACCAGGACAGCCCGTCGAGCATGACCGGCTGGACGAACAGCGGGAGCGACACCGCCATCCGGATCGCGTGTGCCACCGGCATGGCCGGATAGGTGCGCGGGCCCACGAAGTCCAGACGATTGTGCTCGACGTTCCAGATCGGCGCGTATGTCGGAGTCCGGAGCTGGGCCAGGGTGAGGTCGCCGAAGCGGCCGCGGAAAAACGCCTCGAGCTTGTCACCGCGCAGGATGCCGCACCAGCCGCGGGCCAGGGTCGGGGCCAGCGCGACGATCTCACGCCACCCGGCATCGATGTAGTCGCCCGGCCGCATCGAGGCGGTAAGCTCAGCGACCTCATCAGGCGGCATGCCGGTGCCGAGCGGAAACCCGAACAGCGCCGAGCCCGAGCACACCGAGTAGACCGACACGTCGGTACCGCTGTCCTCCAGTGCCTTCGCCACCCCGACTAGCGAGGCCAGCGCGCCGCTGCCACCGGTGGCCACGACGCCGACGCGGCCCGTCAGCCGCGGCGGCGCGGTGCCGCGCAACGGCCCGAAGACGCGTTCAGGACCAGGTCGCCGGTCAGACGGCAGCGGCAGGAGACCCCGCCGGACGGCGCGGAGGAACGTCGCGTCCTTGTGCATGGCCGCCGCCACGTCGCGAGCGCGGACCACGACGTCGAAATACTGCCGCATACGGAAGATGTCCAGGGCAGCGTCCAAGGGGGTGTGGCTGTGCGGGCTGTCGGTGGTGGCCATGGCGATCGCCTCCGCTACCCATGCTGTGCCCGCCTCGCCGTGCGGCCAGAGGCGAAGGTCACTTTGGCTGGGCGGGTCAGGGCGACGGGACGATGACGATGGTGCCGTGCGCGTGGTTCAAGACGGCGTGCCTGACGGTGCCCGGGCCCTGCATGCCGGGGTGACCGGCGTGCCTGCCGATGACCACCAGGTCGGCGCGGGCGGACAGGCCCACCAGGGCCCGGGCCGGGTGGCCGGGCACGACTTCCTGGATGACCATGACGTCGGGGTACTTCTCCCGCCAGCCGTCAAGTAGTTCCTCTAGCGCTCCGGCTGCTTGCTCCTCGGCGAGGTACGGACCAGGTGCGTGGACGGCGATCAGGCTCGCCTGGCGCAGGCCGGCTTCCTCGAACGCGAAGGTGAGTGAGTCGGCACAGTCGTCCAGGTTGCCCAGGCCGATACCGATCCGCCGGTGGACAGCCCCGGTCTCGTCCCTGACGACCACCACCGGGCAGGACGCGTGGGCGGCCGCGTACCGGCTGACCGACCCCAGCACCATCGCCGCGAACGCGCCGATGCCGCGGGATCCCAGCACCAGCATCGACGCACCGGACCCGCTTCCTGTGATCGCCTGTGCGGGCTGGTTCTCGAGCGGGACGGCGTCTATCGGCAAGCCGGGGGCCGTCTCGGCGGCCCGTTCCGCCGCGGCGGCCAGGGCCCGGTCGCGTTCGGAACGGATGACGCTGGCGAGGATGTCGCGGTCCGGCTGGGTCTGGAGCCCGGCCATCCGGGGCAGCAGCGACGTGGCGGACACGATCCGCAGCGGGACGCCGCGGAGCACGGCCTCCCTGGCGGCCCACTCGACCGCCTGCAGTGATTCCTCAGAGCCGTCCGTGCCGGTCACAATGGGCTTCGCGGTCATTGCCGGTCCTCCTCGCCGGGCCCGGGCGTGCCGGGGTGCGTTCGAAGCGGTCACTCTCCCTAGCGTCATCGTGATGGGGCACGAGCCGGGAACGGCAGGGCGTTCCGGCCGTATCCGCCGAGACCAAGGTCCCCCGCGACAGCTGAAGCCTCGGCGGGGGACAGCGTGAGATGTCGGTCCCGCGCCGGGACGGCTACCATCAATTCCAGATACCTGAGATCACTCGGGCCTGGCGTGAACTATTCCCCGATAGGCTTCGCGGCATCTGCCAATCCACCGGGCTGCGGGCAGGGGCGGCGTGGGTGAGCGGTGATGGTCACGGAGCTGCCGACGGCTTCGTAGACAGTTTCCCGGCGGGCTCACACGTCGCTGGTTACCGGTTGGAGGAGCGGATCGGCCGGGGCGGGATGGCCGTCGTGTTCCGGGCCCGCGATGAGCGGCTGGGCCGGATGGTGGCGCTGAAGATCCTCGCGCCGACGCTGGCGGGCGACGCCGAATTCCAGCGGCGGTTCACGAGAGAGTCGCGAATGGCCGCGGCCATGGATGATCCCCACATCGTCCCGGTCTTCGCGGCCGGCGAGGCCGACGGCGTGCTCTACATCGCGATGCGCTACGTGGCCGGCGGGGACGCCCAGTCGCTGCTGAACCGGGAGGGCCCGCTGCCGCCGGGCCGGGTCACGGCCATCATCTCCCCGGTGGCCTCGGCGCTGGACGCCGCGCACCAGGCCGGCCTGGTGCACCGGGACGTGAAGCCGTCGAACATGCTGATGGACGTGCGGCCGGGGCGGCCCGACCACGTCTACCTGTCGGACTTCGGGATCAGCAAAACGGCGGCGTCCACGACCGGGATGACCGCGACAGGAGCGGTCCTGGGGACGCTGGCCTACATGTCACCGGAACAGATCGCGGGCAAGCCGGTCGACGGCCGAACGGATCAGTACGCGCTGGCCTGTTCGGCCTTCGAGTTGCTGGCCGGGGTGGCACCGTTCGAGCGTGACGAGCCTACGGCGATGATGTTCGCCCACCTGTCCGAGCCTCCGCCGCCGCTGACATCTCACCGGCCGGATCTTCCTGCGGCGGTGGACGGCGTCCTATCGAGGGCCCTGGCCAAGGCGCCGGGTGACCGGTATGCCAGCTGCGGCCAGTTCGCCGATGCCCTGCGCGACGCGTTCGGCTTTCCGCCTTACCGTTCCGGTCCCGGGGTCGGGCCGGCGGCGGCAGATCTGCCAAGGGAGACTGCCCGGCCTGCTGCCGAGACCGCCGCTCAGTACGGCGGCCTGGCGGGCGACGGGGCGGCCAAGCTCGACTCGGTCCCTGGGACAGCTGACGCACCAGCCATGGACACGAGCATCGCCGCCGTAACGGAGACCATCACGGGCCCCGGCCAGCTCCCCGTGCGCGACGGCAGCGGCCAGACGCCGCCGCGGCGGCGCCGACGCCGTATCGCGGTAGCCGCGCTCATCGTGGCAGCGGCAGCAGCCCTGACCGCAGGACTCCTGGCCGGAGGACACCCAGCAGGAGGACACTCAGCAGGAGGCTCGGCCAGCACGACGGCAGTGCCGATTTCGGTGAAATCGGCATTGCCGGCCGTGAGCGGTGACGTGTTCGTCGTATACCTCGGCGGCAGCCTGTCGGACGCCGAGGTCTACGGCGAGATCAAGAAAGCCGCAAACGGCGAGGTCGCCCGGTTGTATGCACAGCAGTTCCCGTACCGGAACGCACCGGCCCAGGTCAGCTCGGTCATCTTGCATCCGGCAGGCACGACCGCCAGGTATGAGTTCCGGGTAACTCCCACTCTTGCGACGCGCTACCGGGTAGGGCTGTTCCAGAACAGCACCGCGTCGACGCCGCTGGGCACCTCAGGCGTTGCGACCATTTATGTCACCCTCTATAAAGTAGTAAAATCCCCGACTTGCGGCGGCCCGGTCTGTCGTCAGACGATACAAGTGACCTACTTGGTGCCGCCCTCGGCGCTGCAGACGGAGATGTCCAAGCCGTGGTATCTGTACTTCGGCATCAACCTGGCGCCCCTTTCGCTGCCTCCTGTTCCGCACTGGCTGATGCTGGGGGCCGGCAATGGCCACGTCTCAGCATCACGTCGCATTTCGGCGAGTGAATTCAGCTTTACTGTCACCTTGTCTTTCCAGATCGGCAATGACGCCTACCACTTGGCCTGGCGCGCGTGCACTAAGTCAACCGAGGCAGAAGATGGAATCGGGCTGCCCGGCCACCACGGCTGCGGAGACGAACGCATTCTCCAATCAGCGAGCTACGTTGGTTAGCGCCTTCGGTTTCCTGCCTTCCTCCGATCGGCGCGATGTTGTCAGCGCGCGGGGCCGGGCTGGGGAGCGTGCTGCTGGGCGGCGGCGGCCAGCCCGAGCACGCTACCCCCCCGAGGCGATCAGCACCATCCCGGTGACTACCGCTACCAGTCGGCTCCTCGTCCAGGCGGCCATGGCCGGCCCGCTGCCAGGTCCGGCGCGGCCGCTAGCCGTGACCCTCGCCGGTCGGTGGTCGGCTGCGCCGGGCCAGGCCGAGGACGCCGAGGCCGGCCAGGACAGCGGTCCCGCCCACGCCGAACAGGGCAGCATCCTGGGCGTCGGCCGTGCTGCCGCCGCCCGCGGCGGGAGCGCCGCCGGGATGTGCGTAGCACGCCACGACGATAGCGTTGCTGTCCGCGAGTAGCTTGGGCCTGTTGCTGACGTGGCGCGCAGCAATGTCAACCCGGAGATCGGCGACGAAGATGCTGACGGCGTCTTGACCGCCGGCGAGCCCGTCGATGCGTCCTGTGTGAACTCGGCGACCGCGGCGATGACGGGGCCCCACGAGTGGGGATGCTTCGTCTGCATTACGTTAAGGCTGTCGAACGTCGCGAAGATCTTGTCGCAGGCGCTGGTGCTGGCTGGCCGGGCATTTGCGATCCCGGCCCCGGCCAGCACCACGATCCCGGCCCCGGCCAGCACCACGATCCCGGCCCCGAGCATACGACCTGCCGACCGCGTGAGCTTTCCCATATCCCCTCCTTATTGAGGGTTCCGTCAGCTATGCCATAGGTAAACGGCGCCGCTTCCGTCGCCTGTCGCGAGAATCTTGCCATCGGGGCTGAACGCCACCGCGTAAATGTTCCGGCTCTGGGGGGCGGTGAGGGTCGCAGTCAGCGTCTTGGCGGCGACATTCCACAGGTAGGTGCGGCCATTGTCGTCGCCGGCGGCCAGGGTCTTGCCGTCGGGGCTGAACGCGACCGCGTCCACGCCTGTGCCGCCACGGTCGGTCAGGGCGGCGGTCAGGGTCTTGGCGGCGACATTCCACAGGTAGGTGCGGTCATCGCCGTCGCCGGCGGCCAGGGTCTTGCCGTCGGGGCTGAACGCGACCGCGTCCACGCCTGTGCCGCCACGGTCGGTCAGGGCGGCGGTCAGGGTCTTGGCGGCGACA
>Ga0335081_10008879_pt1 | contig 16137 bp, 17 predicted proteins | sample Lox_Sample_35_FD_206713 | JGI IMG/M metagenome (GOLD analysis project Ga0335081, IMG submission 206713) | Soil microbial communities from Loxahatchee National Wildlife Refuge, Florida, United States - Lox_Sample_3.5 | ecosystem: Environmental > Terrestrial > Soil > Wetlands | place: USA... | reverse complement strand
AATGGGAACCTGCTTTACCCGAATCCGAGCGTTAGCGCCTTGACAACCGACGACCTTTGGCAACTAATCCAAATCGGAATAACCTTCATGGCCTTCGTAGCCGTCATACTAGTCTTCGTATACCTGGCCTACGAGAAACCGTCGGCATAAGTTGAAACTAGACTTACATTCACCGTTAGAAGATTTTAGCAGGAAGCCCGTTCTTCAACGGGCCCGCGTTCTCGGTGGTAATTGGGGGATTGGAAGTTGTTAGAGAATGCTTTCGAACAATTACATCGGCCCATCAGAGTTCACTTAGAGAAGATTGGGCTCGAAGAACCTAGCGACATCCAACAGATCGCTATCCCTCCAATTCTTGAAGGACGGAATGTGCTCGTAATTGCTCCCACTGGTACGGGCAAAACACTCGCGTCAATTCTTCCGATCTTCAACATGTTTCTGGAGCAAAGATCTGCAGGTGAGATGAAAGGTATCTCGATTCTGTACATCACTCCTCTGAGGGCATTGAACAGGGATATTGTTCGACGGCTCACAGACATAGGTAAGGAACTCGACATCAAGGTCCAGGTGCGTCACGGAGACACCCCGACCAGCACTCGCAGCGCACAAGCAAGGTCTCCCCCTAACGTTCTTGTTACAACTCCTGAAACTCTACAAGCAATCCTTCCAGGCAAGCGGATGCGTGAGCACCTCAAAGGAGTAAGATGGGTTGTAGTTGATGAAGTGCACGAACTCGCTACAGACAAGAGAGGGGTCCAACTCTCCCTAGCCCTAGAAAGATTGCAATACCTAACTGGCAGACCCTTCCAACGCATTGGCCTGTCAGCCACTGTTGGAGAGGAAGACAAGGTAGGCAAATTCCTCGCTGGAACAGAGAGACCGATCACGGTTGCAAGATCCGAAGAGCTTAGAAAAGTGGACATCGAACTCGAATACATTCATCCCTCAGCCGAAGATGTCAATGACGCCGACAAGTTCGGGTTGCCACAAACAACCATAGCCAGAGCAAAGAGAATCGGCGAACTCATCGCGGAAAAACAGTCAACCCTAGTCTTCACCAACACCCGCGAACAAGCTGAAGCGGTTGGTTCACAACTGCACGCCCTTAGACCATCCCTACCGGTTCGTGTCCACCACGGCTCGCTTTCCAGAGAAATTCGAGAAGAAGTTGAGGGAGCCTTTCACGGCGGCTCCGTCAAAGGCGTAATCTGCACCTCATCCCTTGAGCTGGGTATGGACATTGGTCGAGTTGACTTTATCATACAATACATGTCCCCCAGAATGTCAACGCGACTGATCCAGAGAATTGGAAGAAGCGGCCACACTCTGAGAGGATTGGCGCAAGGGGTGATCATCGGCGCTTGGGCGGACGATTTACTCGAAGCCGCCGTCCTCGCCTCCAATGCCAAAGCATCGAAAATCGAAAGGACCATGATTCATGACAAGGCCCTCGACGTATTGGCTCATCAGATTGCCGGAATTACACTCGACCTGAAAAGAGCTAAACTGGAAGACGTCTACCGAATTGTGCAGGGTTCCTACCCATTTCGCGACTTGACAGGAGAAGAGCTCCATGAGTTTGTCAAGTTTCTAAGTTCGATTGGCATAGTGAGATTGATTGACGACGTGATCTCGCCGCGATTCCCGAGAGCTTTCCGGTACTATTACGAGAACCTGTCTGTAATCCCCGACGTCAAACGATTCGATGTCTTCGATTTTATCAGGAAGCGTAGAATCGGCACACTCGACCAAGGTTTCGTTGCAAGGAAATGCAAGGGCGGCACCATCTTCATCATTCACGGACAGACCTGGAAGATCATTAACGTAAATGAAGAAAAATTGACTGTTGAAGTGGAGCCGACCGTCCCGACCCTTGATGCTATTCCTAGCTGGGAAGGCGAAATTATCCCCGTCAGCTACGAGACCGCTCAAGAGGTTGGCAGGTTACGGGCTCACATATCCTCCAAACTCAATGATCCAGTAGAACTAACCGAACTCCAGCAGCGCCTTCACTTGAACGACCCTGCTATCAACAAAATCACAGACACCGTCAAGGCTCAATTGACATATTCTCCTCCTCCCTCAGACAACCATGTCATAATCGAGAAGTTCGAGAACTGCATCATCATTCACGCATGCTTCGGTAGTATGGTCAACGATACAATAGCGATGATCCTCGCCTCTATGCTGAGCGCAAAATACGGAGTCAACGTTCTAACACAAACCGACCCATACCGCATAGCCCTCATCTGCCCATTCAAGATCGAACCAGAAACCGTCGCCCTAGAACTTTCGAAATTCACACCGGACGATGTGGAGAAAATACTGGTGGAATCGCTCCAAAACTCAGACCTATTCGCATGGAGGCATTGGCATGCGGCCAGACGTTTCGGAATAATCGAGCGCAAGGCTGACTACAAATCCATTCGAGGGCGCATGCTCGTTCGTGCAATGAAGGGATCCCCGGTTAACAGCGAGACTCAACGCGAAGTCCTCTTAGAGAAATTCGACCTCACCACGACTAAGGAAATCGTTTCTAAGATAATGGCGAAGTCGATAACGATTGACATTACAACCGAGAGAGCAGACACATGTTCGCCTTATGCAACACCGATCATCGACAAAATAATCCCACACGACCTCCTCAGACCAGCCGTCCCATCAAAGCCTCTTACAGACATAGTGAGGGAACGATTGCTGTCGGAAACAGTCCGATTGGTCTGCGTCTTCAATGGAGACTGGGACGCTGTCAGGGTTGTTGACCAACTCGGCGAGACGATCAGATGCCCCAAGTGTGGATCAACGTTAATCGCTGCTACGTATCTTGGAAACGATGTTCTGCTACAAGCGGTGAAGAAAAAGAAAAAGAATCTGAAGCTCACGCCGGATGAGGAACATAGTTGGCGGCAAGGGTGGCTGAACGCGAGCCTAGTTCAGACAAAAGGAAAGGAAGCAGTGATTGTCCTGAGTGGAAGAGGGGTCGGGCCGTCGACGGCAACACGAATACTTCGTCGCCTTCATCGGACAAGAGACGATCTTTACTTGGATATATTGAAGGCTGAGCGAGAGTATGCTAGAACTAGACTATTCTGGGATTGACTTCGAGAAACAGTTGGATCGAGTTCTCAGTTAGGAGAGTACTTTCAGAGTTATCGAGACGTGGTCTGGATAACGAGGTCGTCCTAGGTCCTGATATTCTTCTTCTGTTAAGGTGACGATCAGTCGGGGAGTTCCGAGTTGTTGTCCAACGCCTGGAAGTTGAGTGAGGACTCTTTGAACGGCGATGGTCACTCCAGCCATTTCACGATCCATGTCCAATGGCATCGTAACCGGCCCCTTGATTGGGTCACCTAGAGTTATTTGCACCATCGGGCGACCTTGGCCAGATTGTATTGGCGTAACTACTAGGACAGTCCCTTCGATAATGACGTCGCCCATGTTGTTCACTGTGAACGGGCGTACTTGAAGACGAGCTATTCTAAGCTTGCGCTACTTTGTATACGATGTCGTTTTCGCGTACTTTTCCTGCGACCTTCATGCCGACTCGTTGGCCTGCTTGAGCGGTTGGAATTTGTTTGTGTTCGATCTCCATCGAGTCGACTGTTTGTTCGACGTTTGTTGTGCTTCCTCTGATTGTGATTTTGTCTCCTTGTTTGAGGGGTGCCATTATTTCGACTACTGCTACGCTCGCTTTTGAGTAGAAGTGTTCGATCCTTCCTACTTTGACATAAGGCGCTTCCATTTTCAAATCGCGGATTCTTGGTTGGTGAAGCTGAATTGCGTTGCGGTCTATTTTCGAGGTTATAATAGCGGTAGGCGAGGACACGCAGTTGTGCAGAGCACATATCGCGTATCGTCTCGCCATTCGCCGATTAGGCGAAGAAATCCTTCAAGGTATATTAGTGTACCGCAAATGGAACATTAACGAATCGTCAATCTAGGAGTACAAGAATCGCAACAAGAAGACTTAGTTTCTCGAATGCTACACACAACCGAATTGAATTCCCTGCATGGTGAACTCTCCCTGTCCCAGGTTCAGACTATAGTCAAAGAAATTCTATCTAAACGCGAGGAACTCTCCGAAGAACAAATCCTCGCTCTCATCGAGGAGAAGAAAAAGGAAGGCCGTGGGCTCTTGTCCGAAGAGGGGGCTGCCCGGTTGGTGGCAGAGGAGCTCCTGATTCAAACTCGTGGCACCGACCTGGGAAGGATGCAAGTGAAAGATCTCGTAAGCGGCCTCAACGACGTAACCATCTCCGGCCGCGTCCTACTCACCTATCCGCCTCAACAATTCCAGAGAAAAGACGGAACACCAGGCCGAGTCATGCGATTGGTAATCGTGGACAAAAGTGAACGAGTTCGATGCGCAATCTGGGACAGACACGTGGACGTTCTTTCACGTGCCGGAAATCTGCAGGGGCGAGTCATCAGAATTGGTCATGCATATACACGACAGGGCTTGGCCGGGAATACGGAGGTTCATGCGGGGGAACGAAGCAGCATCGAGATCGACCCGAATGACATGCCAACAACCGACTTACCTGAGTTCAAGGACCTATTCACACCACTGAACTCATTATCTCCCGGAACAACTCAGGTGAACACCATCGGGATTGTCCAGGTTCCACCAAGACACTACACGTTCGCCAAGGAAGACAGGACTGGATCAGTCCTGAGGACTCAAATCGCGGACGAATCCGGAGCCATCCCAGTTGTCGCTTGGAACGAACGAGCGGAAGAGTTGCGGGAGATCAAGAACGGCGATATCCTTCAGATGATGAACGCGCGCGTCCGACTCGACAACAATTCCAGATTGGAGTTGCACGTCGAGAGCAGAAGCCAAGTTCAGATCCTTCAATCCCCACCAGACTATCTGAAGTTGCCCGTCGCGAAGAACTACAAGGTAGCCGATATCACTGGACAATCGGGAGCGATCAACCTAACCGCATCCGTCCTCGCGAAAGGATCCGCTCAAGAGATCAAGAGGCAAACCGGAGAGAAAGTAAACGTATCAAGGCTCATCATCGGAGACGAAACGGGCATAGTCTCACTATCCCTCTGGGATGACAAAGCCGATCTAGTCAACAACCTCGAAACCGGCGACGCAATAGAACTACGCGGAGTTGTAGCTCGCGACAGGCTGGGCGAAGTAATGCTAAGCTTAGGCAAATCCGGCGAACTACACAAAACTCCCACCAACCAAGCCAAAGCAAGAGGGCCGACAAAACTGAACGCCCTCCAAACCGCGAAAGGCTTAGTCATCGTGGAAGGCGAAGTAATCGAGCAACCGCTTACAAGACAGGTCGTAACGGACAAGGGGGAGACCATAAACCTCGCCTCATTCACCCTACGCGACGACACCGCGACCTCACGGGTTACGTTCTGGAGAGATCAAGTGGACAAAGTCTCGAAACTCAAACCGAAAATGCATGTGAAAATCTTCGGGTTGAGAGTTCGAACTGGCCTGGGAGGGGATTTCGAACTCAGCTCAATCCCCCTCACTCGCGTTGAATCAATTGAAGAACTACCGAAGGACAAACCGGCGTGGGAGGACATTAGGCATATTATCGCCCTTGAGCTTGGTCTAGAGACCTGGATTAAGGGAACAATACTCGACGTTGGAACTACAAAACTAGTGGCACTCTGCGCATCCTGCGATACCCCACTCAAAATAGCCGACAGCACGTTTACCTGCGAAAAGTGCAATGACAAACGGGAAGCAAAAATCGTCTACCATGGCTCCCTGCAGATCGACGATGGAACCGGAGTCGCGGAAATCTCCATTCTAGATGCTGAAGCCAATGATCTCCTCGCATTGAACGTAGATGAGATCAAAGGCCAGATGTTAGCAAAGACAGATCAGGAATTCATACTCACCAGAGAACAGCTTTCAGTGTTGGTTGGCAAAGAGATCGAAATCTACGGGAGAGCGAAAGAGAAGAACAGCAAAGGCAAATTCGTTTTTCTCTCGCAGAAAGTATCGTTTTCTAACAAAATGTAAGCTCGTAGGGGTTATTCTGTGGACGTACTCCGTGCCGAAAATCTAATAACTCTTTGAGGGGCTCTTTAACCACGAACAAATGCGATTCATAAGGGAGTACATGCAGCACGTATGACGCTGCCTATTTTCTCACGATAATCGAAGATTCCAATTTCTTGTAGGTAGATTCTTTGTCACTCCTCCGAAACGTTATCGGCCCTCACCCGAATCTAGCGGAATATATCAACAACATCACGAACCCAACGGTCAAATCAACAATCAAAGAAAGGATACAAGAGTATAGGCCAAATCGCGAAATCGTCAATAGGCTGTCAAGCATCACTGATCGCTACTTCCTCGTAGTCTTCGCCGCTGAGCGAAACGTGGAATGCAGAGCACAATTACCTAACTTGGCCAAAACCTTCATTGCAGCCGGCAATCCAGCGATCAACATCAAGGTAATCGATTTCGATGAAAACCGTGACATAGCAGATGAAATGAGAGTGCTCAGAATCCCCACAATAATCGTACACGATCGCTCTTGGCGCGAGATTGGACGATTCGTCGAGAAACCTCAGCGACTCCCTACACTAGAAGCAGAACTCTGGGAAATCATAGAAAAGTCGCAGAAGACTCAGTGAATCGACGATTCAATTCCCGTATGATCTGTCGGTTAGTAAGTCGAGATCTTAATCACGCCCGGGATCTTCAAGAGTCGTTGCAAGACAACTCCGCTTGGTTCTCGTTCGACGACTAGTGTGAGTTTTGGTTCAGGGGTGAGGTCGGGATCGTCTGCGACGGCTTGTCTTATGGCAATGTTGTCTTGCGCTATCAAGGCGGTGGCTTGCGCCACGATACCGACTGAGTGCGAGTCGGCGTAGATTTCAATCACGCTGTACCCCAAGAACTTCGCGACATCAGCGAGAAATGGGCCCGCGGGTTTCAGTCGCTCGAATACAGATTTCATCAATGGGTCTGATGCAATGAGGAGGGCCGTATCTCTGACGGTTCGGCGATCTACATCGAGGTATCGTGCAATCTTTACGTCAGAGAGTTCTATACCGCCGCAGAAAATTTTAGTGCCCTCTCTGATGCTTAAGCCATATTCAACGAGGGCGCGCGCAACTTTTTGTTTTCCCGGGTAATCTTTGAGCCGGTTCGAGATTTGTCTCCACATCTTTCTACATCGCCCGTTGACGTACTGATTTGTACAACAAAGTCTTAAATGCTGCTATAACGTTCTCGCCAAGCGTCAATCAGCAGGAACGCAGACCCATGACCACTCAACAACTAGTCGATAGAGGTCGCGCCGTCTACCTTCCCCAAGAAGAACTACCAACTAACTGGTATAACATCCTCGCCGACCTTCCCGAACCCTTACCTCCTCCGTTAGACCCCGGGACTCTCAAGCCCATGTCACCGGAACCATTGTTCCGGCTATTTGCCAAGGAACTCGTCGCGCAAGAGGTATCCTCGGAACGTTTCATCAAGATCCCTGACGAGGTATACGATGCCTACCTCAGCCTACCAAGACCCACCCCTCTCATGCGCGCGAGAAGATTGGAGAAATACCTGAACACACCAGCACAGATCTACTACAAGTGTGAATATGTCAATCCCACGGGAAGTCACAAGCCAAACACCGCCATCGCTCAAGCCTATTACAATATGGTTCAAGGTAACGAACGCGTCGTCACCGAAACTGGAGCTGGTCAATGGGGTTCAGCGTTGGCGATGGCTGCAGCCGTTTTCGGATTGAAATGCAGTGTCTACATGGTTCGCGCGAGCTACGATCAGAAGCCTGGTCGCCGCATAATGATGGAAACCATGGGCGCGGACGTTACCGCCTCACCTAGCAAGAACACCAAGTTCGGGAAGAGTGTTCTCGAATCTGATCCTAATAATACTGGCTCTCTTGGCATAGCGATCAGTGAAGCAATTGAGGATTGTCTCGCGCATGAGACGACGCGGTACTGTCTGGGTTCTGTTCTCAATCACGTCCTACTGCACCAGACCGTTATAGGTCAAGAGGCGAAGAAGCAGTTCCAAATGATCGACGTGGAACCAGACGTATTATGCGGTTGCATTGGAGGAGGCTCAAACTTCGCAGGATTCGCATACCCCTTCATCGCGGACAAGTTGAAGGGTAAGTCTTCAACCGAGTTCGTTGCGTGTGAACCGACGGCAGTTCCTTCAACAACTCGTGGAGACTACACATACGACTTCGGTGACACCGCCGAGATGACCCCACTCTTCAAGATGTACACTATTGGTCACAAGTATCAACCACCGCCGATCCACGCGGGAGGTCTGAGATACCACGGAAAGGCACCTTCACTCAGTCTTCTCATCAACAAAGGCTACGTCAGATCAGTTGCCTTCTCTCAGAATGAAGTCTTTGAGGCAGCGCGGATACTGGCAAAGACCGAGGGGATGATAACTGCCCCCGAGAGCGCGCATAACGTGAAATATGCTATCGACGAGGCGCTTCGCTGCAAGAAGACAGGTGAAAAGAAAATCATCGCTTTCAACAATTGTGGACATGGTCTTCTCGATCTACAAGCGTACGATTCCTTCCTCAACGGTAAGCTGGAGGACTATGCTCCAACCAAGATCGATGTCCCACACTTGGTCAAATGAAACAGGAGATACAGCGGCATAGAGTGACCAGAATAACGCTTACACTGATACGTCGCGCTCTGCCTAGCAGTCGACGAGAACGCTGTTGTGAGTATACATAGTAGTATTTGTTTTCTTTCCAGAATAAATAAACCACGACCGATCTACATACCATTTTCGAAAATTACGATGCAGCATAACAAATCCGAGAACAAGCCGCCACCTGGAATCACAAGAAGGAACGCATTGAAGGGGGCCGTCCTGTTCGGGGCGGTAGTCCTACTCATACCGGCAGTGCGTTTGATGGACTTCCTCCTCCCGCCTAAAGCAACCGCTGTAACATACCCGCGGCTCCTAGTCGCCAAGACAGGCGACATAGCTCCCGGAAAGAGCCTAGTTTTCGGATATCCGACTCAGGATCGGGCCGCGCTACTGATTCACTTATCTGATGGCAGTTTTGTCGCGTACGATGCGTTATGTACGCATCTCGGATGTTCGGTTCACTTTGATGGAGATCCCTTGAAAGGTTGGGAGAATAATCCCGAAGAGATATTCTGTCCATGCCATAGTGGAGTATTCGATGCGAAGACTGCTAATGTTTTAGCGGGACCACCAACAAGACCTCTTCCCAAAATCAAACTGGAAATCGACACGCAGGGCAACATCTACGCTAACGGCTACGAAAGCGGGCTTCCTCTCTACGGGGAGAGCTGAAACAAAATGGCCAAGCTCTCGATCACGAAGAGAATCTGGAACTGGTTCGTAGAACGAGCTAACATACAACCAATCCTCACTCCAAGAATCACCGAGCGGGCACTTACCCCGATGTACTGCCTCGGCGGATTGACGTTTCTCTTCTTCGTCCTCCTAGTAATCACTGGCATGATGCTAGCCATGTACTACAAGCCAACCACCGCAGGGGCTTACGATAGTGTTCAGGAGATATCGACAGTGGTTCGATATGGTTGGTTGATCCGCGGAGTGCATTTCTACGCTGCTAATGGTATGTTGATCGCTGCGATTCTGCACATGTTGAGAGTCTACTTCACTGGCGCGTACAAGAAACCGAGAGAGCTCAACTGGGTGGTTGGCGTCGGTTTGGGCGCATTGACTCTGATGGCAGGGTTCACGGGGTATGTTCTTCGTTGGGATCAGGAGGCTGTTGGAGCACAAGGAATCGGATTAGGCCTAGCCTCAGCTATCCCAGGACTAGGAAACACTATCACCAGCGTCTTCTGGGGAGACTATGATCAGACGATTGGTCACTTCTTCATCGGACACGTGCTACTGATTCCAGCCGTCCTAATCCTGCTAATGGCCTTTCACTTCTATATGATAAGGAGCCACGGAATTGCCAAACCACTCTGAGAACGAATCAGAAGAAGAGGGAGTCCTCTTCTTTCCAAACGTTCTGCTTGCCGAGATGACGTTCGCCATAGCCGTCATCGGCATGCTGACAATCTTCGTCTCACTATTCCCACTCAAACTTGGAGAGAAATTCAACCCACTAAACCCGCCCTCTTTGATCGAACCTGAATGGTACTTTATGGGATTCTATCAGTTCCTGAAAACCCAGAGTGTACAACCCCTGTACGGAATATTCTTGATGATTGCGTTTGGCGTGTTCGTCGTTTTGATTCCATTTCTCGACAGGGGTTCAGAACGACGACCATTGCGAAGACCCCTGTTCACTGCGACTGCATTGGTCATAATTGTCGAATTCCTAGCGTTGACAACTTACGGCTACCTTTCACCAGGTCAGACTGGTACCTTCGCAAATCCAATGTTCACCTTAGCATTCGCACTAACGACTGGGATCGCTGCGTTTTTCGCGATTCTGATTTTCGCGGCAAACCGAAGGGTAATACGGAGGACAAGTGCGTGAGGACGGAGAAGAACCGAACTCGTGTTTTGCATGTTATGCTCTTGGCCTTGACTTTAGGGTTGAGTATCTTTGCAGTCTCGAATCTCTTCTCGATTGTACTCAGTGCTGCTCTCGGACCGGTCTCGCTCGTGAACGAGCTGCTAGCAGTTGGATATTTGTTCACAGCAGTGGGGACAATTTTGGTGCTCGCGAGAGCGATTTACAGGGTCGACAAGAGAGCGGGTCGGATTAAGAATAGGGTTGGATGGTTCGAGTAGATGAAGACTACGCGGTTGTCGAGTGGATGGTTGGTTCTGGCGGGCGCTATCGTTGCGTTGGAGTTGCTCTTCATTTACGAGGCGATGATCGCGGATTTGGCCGATTATCAGCGTATATTCGGCGTCTTCGCCGGACTTGCAATCCTCTGTTTTTCTGCGCTTCTATTCTCGGTAAGTGAGACAATGTACGGTTGGGGCGAGAAGGAGGAAAACTAGGAATGGCTCGACCAGTTAGGAAATGGTTTGACAGGAGTAGCGACGTGAATCCGCGAAACATGAGGCTAGGAATGTATGCTTGGCTCATTCAAAGAATTTCAGGAATTTACCTCGTATTCTTTCTTGTCACACACATAGGTGCCATCGCACAAGCGAGCCTAGGAATTACTAAGGGTCTAGGCGCGCAGGCTTTCGACGCATTCAGGAACCCATTCTACGCGGGTGGCCCAGCAGCGCCCGTCCTCGACCTGATACTTTTGGGGATTGTTGCGTTCCACGGTTTGAACGGGATCAGAATCGTCTTCATGGATTTGGGATTCGGAATCCGCAGACACAAGCTGTGGTTCTGGGTTTGCATGATCATCGCCGTAGTGGCGAGCGGGTTTGTGATTTTCCTCGGTCTGCCTCTCATGGGGTCTGGGTGAGGGAGGTATAGAAAGTGTTGAGGACTGTGATGATGTGGCTGCTTCAAAGAATAACAGCAGTACTACTGGTAGTGTTTCTAGCTGTTCACATTTGGACCACAAACTTCGCAACCGGATGGGCTACCCTACTACGGGCAGGCGTCGATCTCTCCTTACTCGCGCTGGCGCTCTTTCATGGCTTGAACGGTGTGAGGGCAATAATACTGGATTACGGAATCGGGCACGCGGCACGACGTGTGCTTTCCGCGAGCCTAGTAACAATCGGTTTCATCGCGTTCCTGTTCGGAATCTACGGCCTATGGCCCATACTATTTCCATGAGGGATGAGGCAAATGATCTCACATGACGTCTTAATTGTCGGCGGCGGACTTGCAGGGCTTCGCGCGGCAATAGAATCGTCCAGGTACGCTGATACTGCAGTCATAAGCCGAGTTCACCCACTAAGATCTCACACAGGTGCAGCCCAAGGTGGAATCAACGCGTCTCTAGCGAACATAGAAGCCAACAAGGACGACAACTGGGAAAAGCACGCGTACGATACGACGAAGGGCAGCGATTTCTTGGCCGATCAAGACGCCGTAGAAATCATGACACGAGAGGCCCCGGCGCGAATAATTGAGATGGAGCATTGGGGCTGCCCCTTCAGCCGAACCAGCGACGGAAAAATAGCTCAACGCCCATTCGGCGGCGCAGGGTACCCGAGAACCTGTTACGCGGCTGATAAGACGGGGCATTATCTTCTCGTCACGGCATACGAGCAGGCTCTCAAACAGAACGTCAAATTCTACAATGAATGGTTCGCAACCTCAGCCATCATAGATAAAGGCGCGATCAAAGGCATCACAGCCTTTGACATTCTTACTGGCGATCTAGAAGTTTTCGCGGCCAAGGCGGTCGTGCTTGCAACGGGAGGGGCTGGGTGGACATACGGAAAGTCCACCAACTCCATGATCAACACTGGAAGCGGAATGGCGATCGCGTACCGAGCCGGCGTTGCACTGAAAGACATGGAATTCGTGCAGTTTCATCCCACCGCCCTCTATCCAACTTGCATACTCATAACCGAAGGCGCACGCGGCGAGGGCGGTTACCTAGTGAACTCAAAAGGAGAACGATTCATGCAACGCTACGCCGCAAAAGCCATGGAACTCGCCCCCAGAGACATCGTGAGTCGCTCAATCCAGAAAGAGATCGATGAAGGCCGCGGCGTCAAGGATCTCTACGTGCACCTAGATGTCCGACACTTAGGGAAGACAAAGATCCTGAGCAACCTACCAGGAATTCGAGACATCGCCATGCAATTCGCAGACATCGACCCCATAACCGAACCGATCCCTGTACAACCAGCGCAACACTACACGATGGGAGGAATAGACTGCAACGCGAAATGCGAAACAACAATCAAAGGATTATACGCTGCAGGCGAATGCGCCTGCATAAGTGTCCACGGCGCGAACAGACTCGGCGGCAACTCGCTACTCGACACGGTGGTTTTTGGTAAAATCGCGGGTGAGGAAGCAGGCCGTTTCGTGAAGAGTGCTCCTCAAGAGAGCGGGAAGAATGTTCTCTTTGAGAATTCCCTGAAGACGGAGAAGGAACACATACAAAACCTGTTCGAAGGTAACGGTGACGAAGACACCGCCCTCCTACGAGAAGAGATGCGCGGGCTAATGGTAGAGAAAGCCTTCATGTTCAGAAACAAGGACGATCTCGTAGCGGCCAACTCCAAGCTCCAGCAACTGAGAACCAGATACGGAAAGCTGCGACCTATCGCCCGTTACAAAGTCTTCAATCTTGATCTTATCCGCGCAATAGAGCTGGGAGAGATGCTGGAATTAGCCGAGGTCATAGTGGCCTCCGCCCTGAGCCGAGAAGAATCGCGCGGGTCCCACGTACGTCTTGACTTTCCGAAACGAGACGATGTACGTTTCTTGAAACACACCCTAGCCTACAAGAGCAGTGACGGCCCCAGAATCGAGTCCTCACCCGTCAAGATTGTGAGATGGCAACCGGAGGAGAGAAAGTATTGACAACTACATCACCCAAGACGATACGACTACACATTCAGAGGTTCGATCCAAAAACTGACACAGCGCCGCACTACGACACCTTTGAGGTCACCACGAGACCACGCATGACCGTTCTCGACGCACTCTTCCAAGTCCTAGAGACAAAGGATCGTTTGCTCGCATTCCGATACTCCTGCCGAAGCGCCGTCTGCGGAAGCGATGCCATGTTCATCAACGGAAAGCAAAGACTAGCATGCAACACGCAGATTAGCGAGTTAGGTGATGAGGTCACAATCGCTCCATTACCACGCATACCTGTCGTGAAGGATCTGGCGGTCGATATCCGACCATTCTTTGAGAAGATGGAGAGAATCAAACCATTCCTCGTCCCACGCGAGCCCTACCCGGAGAAGGAATTCCTTCAATCACCAAAGGACCGTCTCAAGATTGACGTAGCAATAGACTGCATAGACTGTGGGGCATGTCTCTCCGCCTGCCCATCAGCGTGGACTGACCCAGATTACATTGGACCGGCAGCATCAGTAAAAGCGGCAAGATTCGTAGCGGATACACGAGACATAGCGAAGAAGGAACGACTGAAACTGGTAGGCTGCGAAGACGGAGTTTGGAGGTGCCACACCATTTTCAACTGCGCAGACGCGTGCCCCAAATCAATTGATCCTCCACACTTCATACAGTACTTGAAACGAAAAGCCACGGTGGCAGCATTAAGACGCTAGACCCATCGAGCCAGGATGTTTTAAATAGAAATATTCCTGTCTCCCAACAATCCCGACCGGATCACATCTCGCAAACTACCGACTTAGTTTTTGCCTATGCAAACATTTTTCTGGTCGAGCTACGAATCTGACGACCTCACCAATTTTGTGACCAGTAATGTCGACAAGCGAAATGGTCAGTGCCATTGTTGATGCCGAGAAGGAGGCAGCGAAAATGCTGTTCGGACTTGCCGTGGCGATAAGCGCCATTCCCCTTCTACTACATTTACCCGGCAAACCTATCGGCATCGTCATCGACATTGCAGAGTTCGGTTTCAGTTTCCTGATCTTGGTATCCGTGTGGTTGGGTTACTGGAACATAATGTCACTTCTTCCATTAGAGGATGGAACGATAATCGTTCTCAACGTCGCGCTGCTATTTCTGGTTTCTATCGAACCTTATCTCTTCTACCTCAACATAAGATTCGATTTAGTCTCACAGGAGCTGCTGTTGAATCTAGCCTCAGTTCTGTACGCTCTAGACATGACTGGACTTATGCTGGTCCTGGCCTTGTTCACTCATCGACTCGTAGCGGAGGAGAAAGAGTTGATCTCGAAGAAATCCTTGGCAAGGTTTAGGCTTGTTAGAAACACACTGTTTGCATCCGCAGGCCTATTCGCCGTCACTATACTACCACAATTCTGGTCAGTTAAGCTCATCAATCAGCCATTGAGATTCTACTTTTGGTTCGTTCCGCTAGTCCTCTCATCAATTACTCCGATCTTCGAACGCGATATCAAGGAATGAATGATCCGGTGCCAGCTCCTACTTGGAGAGCTTACGCAGTAGGTTTCTGATATCCGATCGTCCTTTCAAACCGCTGAATCTGTCCCATTCTTTTCCGTTCTTGAACAGGATTACGGTTGGTAAGCTTCTGATCTTGAACTGTTCCGCTAAGTCTCTATTGTTGGGGACGTCGACTTTTGCGAAGGTGATTTGTTCGTCGAATTCCTTTGCTAAGCTTTTCATTATCGGCGCCATCGCGTGGCAAGGAGCGCACCATCCCGCCCAAAAATCGACCACAACGGGTCTACCACCTCGCAACAGTTCTGGTAGGCTGCCGAGTGTTGCCTGATGAATTCTCCCTCCCACCATCTATCACCCAAGTGTTCCCAACTGAGTCCAGGTATTCGGAATATACTCTAATGGCAGTAAGGGCGCGCTCGATAAGTTCTCCCTCTCGAAAAGAAGTGTATGGGTTGGATTCCGGATGGGATTTAGTTCAAAGGACTTGCAACCCGTACTCTATGAAATGTTAGACCGTATCACTACAGGCCTTCCTAACGACATTTTGAGCGCGATCAAGGAAGCGCACGCACGAGAAACGAAAGACCTCGCAAAGAAGCAATTGGAGGCCATATTGAACAGTTCCAATTTGTCAACGGAGGAACACTTGCCTCTTTGTCAAGATACAGGACTCGTAACGGTATTCGTTTCAGGAGACTTGATGGGGCAAGTAAGAGAAGTTGAAGAGGCCCTGACGGCTGCGATTCAAGACCTTACTTCTAAGGGTGGCATGAGGGCAAATGTCGTAAACCCTCTAACCCGAAAGAACACGGGCACAAACACTGGACTCAACCAACCCGAAGTCCTACTAGACAAAAGTAACCCGCAAACAACCGTGAGAATGATCCTGAAAGGTGCAGGGTCCGAGAATTTCACGAACCTGAAAATGATGGTCCCCACCGCCTCAAGACAAGACATGCTCAAACATATCCTCTCGGTAGTCATAGAGGCTGGAGGAAAGACTTGTCCACCAAACATACTTGGAATTGGAATTGGTGGATCAGCGATTCAGGCTATGTTCAACTCGAAACTCGCCCTGTTGAGGGAGGTTGAGTCTCGTAATCCTGATCCAGACGTAGCGAAGTTCGAGAACTCCATTGTAAGTGCAGCGAATGAGCTAGGGATCGGGACAATGGGCTTGGGAGGGGACACCACAATCCTCGACGCTCACATCGAAACG
>Ga0335081_10008878_pt1 | contig 16138 bp, 15 predicted proteins | sample Lox_Sample_35_FD_206713 | JGI IMG/M metagenome (GOLD analysis project Ga0335081, IMG submission 206713) | Soil microbial communities from Loxahatchee National Wildlife Refuge, Florida, United States - Lox_Sample_3.5 | ecosystem: Environmental > Terrestrial > Soil > Wetlands | place: USA... | reverse complement strand
GTAGTCCCTCCTCATGGCGTTTGGCCCTACGAGATAATCATGAAGGCAAAACCGCCCTTGCTCAGTAGCGAACTCCTCTCGGGGCTTCGTGCTGTCGATGCAGAAGCACACAAAAATCAAGATCCGGGATTGGATTTCGAGCCCATCCTGAACACGCAGGATGCAGGCGATCCGGGCGACCCGCCATACTTCGTTCGCGACGTGAAGCAAGAGGGGAATAAGTGTCGAGCTGACGTTTACAGCCAATACAACGGCAAGACCGAGAAGATTGTGATTCCCGAACTGCGTGCAGAGAACGGACGATGGATCTTCACGAACTTCCGATATCCAAATGATCCGTATCCGCAAACTAACGACTTGGTGAGCCAAATCAAGACTTATCTCAAGACTGCGAAGCAACCCTAGTCGCTGCTCATCGCGCTCGCGTACATGCGGTGAAAAGCATGCACGCCCTTTTCCTGTTTCACGCTGAAGCGGCCCCGCGAGTAGCTGCGTGAACGCAGATTCTTCTGCACAGCTTCACAGATAGCCACATCTTCGATTTGGATCTGGTCGCTGAATTCGACTGAGGATCTTGCTGCCGGAGCGCTGTGATCCTTTTCCGGCAGATACCATTCGAAGATCGCGAGGGAACGCTCGGGTTCGAGCGGCAGGATGATGTTCAGCGAAACGTTGTCGGGATAGCAGTTCAACATCCAATTGGGAAAGATCCAGAAATAGTTCGTGGTCAGGTCTTCTGCCGCTTGCTGGTAGCGACGTGGAGTGGCGTCTCCGGGCTGCGCTCCGCGAATGGGCGAGAACTGCCGAATATGCCGGGTATAGGGCTCCACAACGTACGCGTTGTAATCGAGCTCGCGATTCAGTCCGGGATGCACGCTGGGCAGGTGGTATCCCTCAAGATAGTTGTCGACGTAGGTCTTCCAGTTGCATTTCATGTCGTAGGTGCGGCGCTCGAACAGCTTCATGTCTCGAAAGGGAAACTTTTCCGCCTGCGCGGGCAATTCGCACAGGGATTCGGCCAACCCGGGTGCATTCGGGTCGAGATTCACGAAAACCAGATTGAACCATTCTTCCGTGCGCACGGGCGCGAGCGCGAAATCTTCGGCGCGGAATCCCTCGACGCCTTCGATCTCGGTCGCGCTGATGAGTGCGCCGTCGAGGCCATACGTCCAGCCGTGATATCCGCAGCGAAATAATTTGCGGGAGCCGCAGCCTTCCGCCGGAGGTCCGGCGCGGTGCCGGCAGACGTTATAAAAACCTCGCAACCTGGCATCGTTCCCGCGCACGACGAGGAGCGGCTCGCCGGTCAGTTCCGTGGTGAAGTAATCGCCGGGACTGGCAACCTGGCTGGCATGACCGACCACCTGCCACGTGCGGCGGAAGATTTCGTCTTTCTCTGCGGCGAAGATCCCGGAATCGGTATAAAGAGGGGCGGGAAGAGTCCAGGCACGCGCAATGTCGGGATCGACGTGAAAAACATCTTTCGAGAAATGCATTGCGATGAAATATTTTACGCTGTGATGCGTCATCCCGAGGGGCCGCGCTTTCACCAGCGGCCCGAGGGATCTCACGTGGTCGGATGCGCCTCGCGCGAGATCCGTCGCTGCGGCTGAAAAACGCCCTTTGCTCGGGATGACGCCGTAAACAGTTGGGGAAGTTCAGGCACTAAGGTGGCGCCGATCAGTGCGCTTCGGCGGGATGCCAGCCATAGGCGGCGTCGATGCGGCCAACGTCGCGGCGGATTAGACCTTCGTACTCATTCTCCAATTGGATCGTGACGTGATTGTGTGTTCCCGCCGGATCGTCTTTGAGGTTGTAGAAATAACTTCTCGAATGCACCGCATCGGCGATGAACAACGAGTGCCCATTGCCGCTTAATTCAGCGTAGACCGGCGCGTAACTCGACACAATCAGGTAATGCGAACGCTGATAAGCCGCCGGTTCGCCAGGAGACAGCGTGAAAAGCGGGCGGCCAAGCAGTTCGTTATTCACAATAGGACGATGCCCGAGCAGATAATAGAGGCTCGGAGTTATGTCGGTCGTGAAGGATGGCTGATTCAGATCCGATTCAAACTCCTGCTGCATGCGCGGCGGTAAATGAACAATGAGGGGAATGCGAATCACTTCCGGGAAAAGAAAGTCCGAGTGCCCCCAGCGGCCGTATTCCCCGTAAGAGTCGCCGTGGTCAGCGGTCAGGATGATGATGCTGCCCTCGTAGAGCCCACGCTGGCGCAGGAAGTCGAGGAACTCCCCGAAGGCGGTATCCATGCGGCGCAGCTCGAACATGCTGACAGCCTTGCGTCCACCCTTAATTTTCGAGCGCGCCAGCGTAAGGGTATGAACATTCTGCGGCTGCGTGTAAGCGAAGATCGGCTGGCTGCGGTCGCTGCGGGAATCAATTTTCGCCTCGAGTTCCTTCAGGGTCGGGATGAAATCGAGATCGGACCAGGATTGGTTTTCAGTGTCGAGTTCCGTAATCGATGATGACGGCTGCAGCATCATGCGGATGATGGGATCGACGCTGATGTAGCTGTGATACCCGTCGGTCTCAAGCAGCTTCTGCAAATTATTCATCGGATAGAACGGCTCGATGTACTGCTTGTGGAGCTGCATCGCTCCGGTCCAGATGGCGGGCTCAGAAAGCGCGGTGCCACCGTATCGCGTGTAAGCGTTCTTGAACACGATGCTCTCGCGCGCAAAGCGGCCTATCTCCGGCGTGTAATCGACGGCGGGATCATAGGCCGAGGACATATCCTGTCGCCAGCTGTCGATCACGAAGATGAAGATGTTGGGCTTCACCCCGGGCGTTGCCTGCAACTGCGCAACAAGCCGCACGTCGGCAGGGGTTGCACGAGTGTTGCGACCGAGATTCGTGCTCTGCTTCAGAAATTCGTAGAACTGGCGATAGGCCTTGCTGTCGACTGGGCGTGAGAGAAAATCGTAGGCAGTTTTGAAAGAGATATCGGCGCCCGCGAAATCGTCGAGTACGCCTTGCCACTGCGGCGCAGGATTGGGGTTGTAGAGAGTCAACTTCGCGTATCGCGCGAAGCCGAGGAAGCCGGCAGCCAGCACCATGAGCAGCGCAACAGAAATCTTCCTTTCCTGGGATTCGACACCACTCCAGCGTACGACTTGCAGAACCAGCAGCCAGACGAGCAACACGGCGGATCTTTGCAGAACGAAGTCCCAATCGGTGCGAGCCAGCAGCGCAGGAATTCCGTATGCGACGACCACCAGGGTCACGATCCCGGATCCCCAGAGCCAGGCCGGCGGCTTGGGAGGCTTCAGGTCACGTGAACGTGAACATGCCTGTCGCAACCGGTGACCCGACGCGACCGAATACAGCACAAGGATTCCGGAAACCACGACCGCAAAAATGTTGGCCAGCGTGCCTTCCAACGAAATGGTTGGAAAGATCATTGTGCGCAGGATCTGAATCAGCGCGAACCATGCAAACCCGCAGGAGCAGAGCCGATACAAGAGCGCGGGGCGAGAAGTCTTGCTCGTCAGCCAGCCAAGAGCGACCAGGATCAGTCCAACTGCCGTGAAGATGACGAGATGAAAACAGAGGCTCGCGGCAAAGGCTCGCAGAGCAAACCGCATGTTTGCATCTGCTCCACGCAAGCCTGCCCCGATAGCAAACGCGGCCGAGGTCACGATCGCCGCGATTGTGGTTTGTACGAGGTTGAATCTTTGGCGCACTGGGCGCAGGGCGTGACCGCGATGTGAAAGATCCAGAGCCGCCAGCCAAGCCAATGGGAACAAAGACAGCATGCTCCAGGCGTAGGCCTTGATATCGGGCTCGACCTGTAGCAAAGAACCAGCCGCGCAGAAGTAAACTGCGGCAATTCCGTTCAGCGCCAGAAAACCGATCGCCGCCCGACGCGATTCGTTGCGGCGTAAATCAGGAACGAGAGTCGCTGCGACGGCTACCACCAGAACAGCGTAGATAGGCCCATTCCACCGCACAAACACCGGGAGCCAGTTCACGAGTGGATTGCGGATGAATCCAAAATAGGCGAACGGTACCCAAACCAGCAGGCAATACGCAGAAGTGAGCAGCAGGAAGCAACCGAGAGCAAGCCGCGTGATCAGCACAAAGCCCGCGCGAGCGCGAGACCAGCAGACGCTCTCCGGCGGCGGATCGGCGTCGTGACGCACACGTTCGATGTCTTCGATTCGTCGCAGCGAAGGACTCACCATAGGCTGAGCTGAACCCTCGATTCAAAGGCAATCTTCAATGTAGGAATAACGTCCGACAGTCACAAGTGACAGAGGTACCTGAAAAATCATTTGTTTCCAAGCTCTCAAGTCTTGCAACCCTAGGCATCGGAGTCCGCCAAGAAACTTGCGGGTCCATCTTTTGGATGCAACACATCCCGAAGAGTGCGTTCTACAAGGGACGAGTCACGTTCCTTTCGGTTGACAGGAATTGTCAGGTCTCTCGCCGCATTTTGCTATCAGGGCAGATTTGGGAATCTCGAAGTAACAAGATCAAGGGCGTCGTGCGACTCTGGCAATTGAAAACAAAGCTTTTCCTGAGGAGCAACCATAAACCAACGTAACTAGCGCCGTTGGACCGGCAAGTGCAAGGATTAGGAGCGACTGGTCGACCTGGACCGGCAACTTCAGAGATTAGACACGAGGGGAAAAAACAAGATGCGGAAACAAAAGGGTTTCTCACTGATCGAGCTGCTGATCGTGGTGGCCATCATCCTGATCATCGCAGCTATCGCGATTCCGAACCTGCTGCGCGCCCGCATGGCGGCCAATGAGTCGTCTGCTGTCGCGTCCATTCGTACCGTAACGACCGCCGAAGTGACCTACCAGACTGCGTATCCGACCGTCGGATACTCGGCTGACCTGATTTCACTGGGTGGCGCGCTGGGTGTGGCCTGCGTTCCGGCTTCATCGTCGGCTTGCTTGATTGACTCCGTGTTGGCCAGCAACGGCAACCCGTTGGGCAGCGGCAAGAGTGGATATTCGTTCGGCGCAGCGGCAGGCACGGTCTCCGGTGGCGTGAACGTTGGTTACACCGTTCTGGCCACGCCGTTGACCATCAACCAGACTGGCATTCGCGCGTTCTGCGCTGAGGAAGATGCGGTCGTCCGCGTCGACCCCGCTGGAAAGTGCTCTGCCACCGAGTCGGGCGTCCTCGGCTTCAACCCGCTCAACCAGTAATTCTTTTTGGCAAAGTACCTGGGGGAGGGTACAAGCCCAAGGAGCAGCGAAGCAATTCGCTGCTCTTTTTGTTTTTGGGCAAACCTTGTTTTCCTCGGGAAGAAACCCAGCGCGGGTGAACCGATTTCCCCACCCGGCTCGCTGGTTCATCGCGCAGATCGTCTTTCAGTGCCACTCTGCACCCGTTCCCGCCAGCCTTGCCGTTACAGGTTGGGATTGGAACTCGTTTGCGAAATTCGGTGGTGGCTCAATTTGAATTCGAATGACTCCACAAGGCGTCACCCCGAGCGAATCCGTTCTTCAGGCGGAGCGAGATTCTCCCGCCAATCGGCTGCATCTCAAGGGAGATCCCTCGGCCCGCTGGTGAGAACGCGGGCCATCGGGATGACGCCGCAGCAGACAAGAATTAAAATTGAGGCACCACCCGAATTTCTGAAGGTTGACAAAAAGTGTCGTGGATGCTGTTTTGTAACAGCCGGTGGACTCGAATCCGCATCCCGGATTTGTTTCCACGTTGGGACCCGTTACTGAATACAATGGCTTTACCAAAGGTCACGTAACCACTGGAGATTGGTACAGGGGATGCAACAGCTATAGCGACTGCGTCATTCGTGACCAGACGAAAGACAACAAAAATAAAAGCCTTGGGGAGAAAATAGAGATGCGGAAACAAAAGGGTTTTTCACTGATCGAGCTGCTGATTGTGGTAGCTATCATCCTGATCATCGCAGCTATCGCGATTCCGAACCTGCTGCGCGCCCGTATGGCAGCCAATGAGTCGTCTGCTGTAGCGTCGATTCGCACCGTAACCACCGCGGAAGTGACTTACCAGACTGCGTATCCAACCGTTGGATATTCGGTCGACCTCAAATCGCTGGGCGGCGCGTTGGGTGCGGCTTGCGCTCCGGCTTCAACGTCAGCTTGCTTGATTGACTCCGTGTTGGCCAATAATGGCAACCCGGCGGGCAGCGGCAAGAGCGGATATTCGTTCGGAGCTGCGGGTGGTACGCAGGCCGGTGGCGTGTACGTTGGCTATACCGTTCTGGCGACTCCGTTGACCATCAACCAGACCGGTATTCGCGCGTTCTGCGCTGAAGAAGATGCGGTCGTCCGTGTCGATCCAGCCGGCAAGTGCTCGGCGACGGAATCGGGCGTCCTCGGATTTAACCCCCTCAACCAGTAATCTTTGTTGCACGGAAAGAATCAGAGCCGGAAGGAACAGGGCGCTCAAAGCCCGGTCCTTCCGGCTCGAATCATTTCCTGCGATTGTTACCTGCGTGATTCTTCGCCCCTGATGTTGCTACCTGATCCATCTGAGGCATCCTTATAATCGGGCGAGGTGGTCTCTCCCATGTCGACCGCACCCGCCAGTGCCAAACGGGAAGCACTCGCAGACGCTGCACCGGGCAATGGCACGCTGTCACCGTCAATGTTTGCGGCACCGGGTAAGCGGGCGCTTCTGCTTTCTCTGCTCGTCGCGTTATTCACTCTAGCGACCTACAAGCAGGCAACGCACTCTTCGTTTATTAATTTTGATGATGACCGCTACGTGACCCAGAATTCTCACGTTCAGTCAGGGCTCACTTCTGAAACAGTCAAGTGGGCGCTGACTGCGACATCGGAAGCGAATTGGCACCCGCTGACCTGGATGTCGCACGCGCTCGATTTCCAGTTCTATGGGCTCAATCCCGCCGGACATCACCTCACCAGCATTCTCCTGCACGCGCTGAACGCGGTCTTGCTATTTCTGTTGCTGTGGCAGGGGACGGGGAGGATGGGACTCGGCTTCTTCGTCGCTCTGATCTTTGCGCTGCATCCAGTAAATGTCGAGTCAGTAGCGTGGGTTGCAGAAAGGAAAAACGTTCTGAGCACGATGTTCTTTCTGCTCACGCTGGGCGCCTATGGCTGGTATGCGCGAAAACCAGACTGGAAGCGATACGCCGCCGTCGTGAGCCTGTTTGTCTGTGGCCTGGCGTCGAAGCCAATGCTGGTGACTTTGCCGTTTCTGCTTTTGCTCCTCGATTACTGGCCACTCGGGCGGATGCCGACTCGACAGACCGAAGGCGCACGCGAGCCAGGGCAATTGCCTTTGCGGCAAACCTTGCGGATGCTGCTGATTGAGAAGTTACCGCTGTTAGCGATCTCGGCCGCCAGCGCTGTGATCACCATCCGCGCACAGCGCGCGGGCGGAGCAGTAATAGCGGCGACGTTTCCTTTCGGCGTCCGCGTAAAGAATGCGCTCTACTGCTACCTGCAATACGCGTGGAAAGCCGTCTGGCCGGTCAAACTGGCTCCGCTATATCCGCACCCGGGTTATTCCTTGTCCACGTGGAAGGCAGCGCTGGCGCTGCTTTTTCTGATCGGGGCAAGCGCCTTCGTCGTGAAATTTCGTTCGCGCCGATATCTCCCCGTAGGATGGTTGTGGTTCCTGGGAACGCTTGTGCCTGTGATTGGAATTGTGCAGGCGGGCAACCAAGCGATGGCCGATCGATATGCGTACATTCCGCTGATCGGCTTGTTTTTGATGATCGTCTGGGGCGTTGCAGATCTCGCGGGGCACGCCAAGCTGCACCTGGGGTGGAAGGTCGTGCCTGCTGGATTGGTGCTGGTGGCTCTCGCTATTGCCGCTTACCGGCAGACCGGCTACTGGCGAACCAGCCTTGATTTGTGGGGCCACACACTGGATGTCACGACGAACAATTTTGTGGCGGAAGATCAGTTCGGGGGCGCGCTGGTCGAGCAAGGGCGGACTGATGAAGCCTATACGCATTTTCTGCGAGCGGCACGGCTTGCGCCGGCCGATCCCGTTTCCCACACGAATATCGGCTATTACCTTTACCAACATGGACAGGCCGCCGAAGCGATCCCCTATTTTAAATACGCGGTCACTCTGACCAGCGACACTCGCGTGCTGGCCACGGCCTATGCGAACCTGGGTTCGGCGTATTACGAACTAGATGACTACGACGATTCACTGGCCAGTTTCGATCGATCCCTTCAGCTGAGTCCCAACCAGTACAGCACCTGGTTGGGAATGGGTCTGCTGGCGGAACGGCAAAACAAACTGCAGGATGCGATGCACGATTTCGCGCTATCCCTGAGACTACAGCCCACCGTTCAAGGTTACTTAGGACTCGGACGTTGCCTCGCAGCGACCGACCACAAGAATCAGGCGCTCACCGCATACGAATTGGCGCTGAAGATCTCTCCCAATAACTCTGAGGCGGAGCGTGCGATTAGCGCCCTGGGGCAGTAGGAATCTAGTCTCTCGGAATGTGATGATCCGTAGTTTGTGATCGCGTGACATTTTTTGTCAAAGGACTAGGCAAAGAACGCCAAGCATGCCTGGTGTGCAACATTTTGTTGACAGTTATTCGCGATAAGTTACTGATTTTTCAATGGATGTAGGAATTACCGAAGTTCGTTCAGCGAATTTTCGGTTGGCGATGGAACTGCAATGACTGATACAGCAGCAGGCCTGACTATGAGGCTAGTCCCTATGCGTCACACAAAAGGCTTTTCCCTTATCGAATTGCTGATCGTGGTGGCCATCATCTTGATCATTGCCGCCATCGCGATCCCGAATCTTCTGCACGCGAAGATTGCCGCAAACGAGGCCTCTGCCGCTGGCACGCTGAATGCAATCAAATCTGCCGAAATCACCTATTTCACGGCGTATCCGAATATCGGCTATGCTCCTGATATTGCTTCGCTGGGCGGAGCAGCCCCTTGCTCGCCGACTTCTACAAGTGCCTGCCTGGTTGACAGCTCAGTTTCATCGTCGACTCCAGGGAGCACGGGAAAAAGTGGTTTCGTTTTCCTGGCGACCGGAATCACCACCGCCGGCGCTTCGATCAATGCGGCTTTCGTAGCTGGAGCATCGCCAATAGATGCGGACCGCACCGGAAACCACGATTACTGCTCCACCAACGACGGAACCCTTCGCTCCAAGATGGCGAGCACAGGGGATACACCGGTTGTCGATCTCTCCACTTGCCTGACCTTTCCAGTGGCGCAATAGAGAGACAGTCTCGTATCAGTTTGAGATGTCCGCTCCGTTACTGCGGCTCACATAGCTTCGTCCGGTTCCTGGACCGCTAGTTCCCGTGACTGTCGTAACAGAGCCGGCAGGCTTGTCAACTCTTGCTGCCGACACTGTTGCTTATAATTATTTTGAGGTGTTTTTTGGCCTTCTGTTATTGATCATGCCTGCAATCGAGATCCTGGGTCTGGAAAAAACCTACATGGTGGGCTTCTGGCGCAAGCGTCCGAAGCGTGCCTTGCAGCCACTTCACCTCATAGTGGAGGAGGGAGAAGTGTTTGGATTTCTCGGGCCCAACGGCGCCGGAAAAACCACGACCCTGAAGATGCTCATGGGGCTGGTGTTCCCCACGGGCGGGACAGCTCGCATCCTCGGCCGCACGTGGACCGATCCTGAGGTAAAAGCGCAGATCGGATTCTTGCCGGAGCAGCCGTACTTCTACGACTATCTCACCGCGCATGAACTGCTCGATTACTATGGCCAGCTTTCTGGAGTGCCTGCGAAAGATCGCAAACATCGAGTCGAAGAAGTTCTTACCCGCGTGGGACTGACTGACGTTCGCGGCGTGCAACTGCGAAAGTTTTCAAAAGGCATGTTGCAGCGCGCGGGAATTGCACAAGCGATCCTGCACAATCCGAAACTGGTGTTTCTGGACGAGCCGATGTCCGGCTTGGACCCGCTGGGGCGGCGCGAAGTCCGCGACCTGATTGAGCAATTGAAGCAGGAAGGCAAGACGGTATTTTTCTCGACCCACATCTTGTCGGACGCCGAAGCCCTGTGCGATCGGGTCGCCATTATCCACAAAGGGGAGTTGCGCGGCGTCGGCGCGGTGGAAGACCTCACCTCCACGGTGCAAGGGAAAGTAGAAGTGGTTTGGCAGGGGACGCAGGTTCCGGCCTCCATGAAAGCATTGAGCTCCGAATATCACGTAAGCGGCGACACGGTTCGGGCGGTCATCGCGGAGAATCAGCAGGACGCTGCCATCGATGCGTTGCGGCGCGAGCGCATGCGCCTGATCGCGATGACTCCGCTGCGAACGTCGCTGGAATCATACTTCGTCGAGAAGCTGCAATCACCACGAACGGCGGGGACCACGGCATGAGCGCGCGAATCGTTCACATTGCGTCGAACACATTTCGTGAGGCCGTGCGCGACCGCGTTCTCTACAACCTGATCGCGTTTGCCGTGCTGCTCTCGGGTGCGGCGATTCTGGTTGGGCAGATTTCGATCGACATCGAACGGCTCGTCGTCGTGGATCTCGGGCTGACGGCGGTGTCGTTCTTCGGCGTCGTGATCGCGATCTTCATTGGGATCGGCCTGGTCTCGAAGGAAATCGAGAAGCGCACGCTATATACGGTTTTGTCGCGTCCGGTTCGCCGCTGGGAATTCATTGTGGGAAAGTTTTTCGGGCTCGCCGGGACGCTGGTGGTGAACACGTTCTTCATGGCCATCGGAGTTTTTGCCGCGCTGCTCTACGTGGCCCATAAGTTCTCCGCTCCAGACCTGATGATCCTGGTGGCGCTCTACTTCATCGTGCTCGAATTTCTGATCATCTGCTCGCTGGCTCTGCTGTTTTCCTCGTTTTCGACGCCGCTGCTCTCGGCGGTATTTGCGTTTTCCCTATTCATCATCGGCAGCTTTGCCGACGATCTGCGCGGGTTCGCGGCTTTGTCTCACGGTGTGAGCCGGTGGGTGGCGACGGCAACGGCGTACCTGGTTCCGAATTTTTCGGCGTTCAATGTGATCAGCGCGGTAGCCCATCAGCAGCACATTGGAGCGCAACTCATCCTGCAGAACACGTTTTATGCTCTCTTCTACGCAGCCATGGCGATCAGCGGGGCGGTACTGATCTTCGAGCGCAGAAACCTGAAATGATTTTGCCCATTCCAAGCCGGAGCTCGCGATGATCTCGCGACGAGTGACATTCCTGGCCAGCGCGTGCCTGCTCATCTCCATGGTTGCGGCCGTTCTGCTGCTGCATCGCATCGACGAAATTCGGCCGAGAGCTACGATCGAAGATGCCTTGTTCATCAACTCGCCGAAAGTCGTGAAGCGGATGAGCCTCGGCTTCGACGGTCTGATGGCATGCATCTACTGGACGCGCACCGTACAGTATTTCGGGCACCGGCACGTGCTTCATGCGCGAACCTACAACGAACTCGCGCCCCTGCTCGAGATCACGACGGCGCTCGATCCGCACATGATTCCGGCCTACCAGTTTGGAGCCAGCTTTCTCGCGCCGCGTCCGCCCAATGGCGCGGGTGAGCCGATTCGAGCGATTGAGCTAATGCAGTATGGGATCCAGCACAATCCCGACAACTGGCAGCTTTATTACGACCTCGGGTTCGTTTACTACACGGAGCTCAAGGACTATCAAAAAGCTGCGGCGGCGTTCGATCGCGGGTCGAAGATCCCGAACGCGCATCCGTTCATGAAGCTGCTGGCGGCGCAGATGGCCGAGCACGCCGATGATTACGTCACTGCTCGCTTGCTGTGGAGCGCCACCTACGAATCGAGCAACGAATGGAACATCAAGCAGAATGCGCTGGAACACCTGCGTTCGATTCGGGTGGATCAGGAAGTCGGGCAACTGCAGGACGCTGTGACACGCTTCGTGCAGAGCAATGGTCGGCTGCCCTCAAGTCTGTGGGAAGTCGCCGCCGCCGAGCATCTGCCCGGCATTCCGCTCGACCCGGACGGACATCCTTACGAACTCAGCGTCGAGGGGCAGGTTCTGGTTCCGCAGCCAGAGCAGTTTCCCTTCATCACCAAGGGATTGCCTCCCGACTACACTCCCGGAATGCCGAAGTTTCATCCGGAAAAGTAGAGTCTCGTCAGCGGAGGCGATAGCCATGTCGTTGTGGTGGATTGTGCCAGGACTGCTCTTAATTGGCTTCGCGGCCTACCTAGATCTCATCGTCAGACTCAGGCTCAGAGACGCAGGGGAACGGTCCGTATTTACGAGGGCCGCAGCGCTGGACTATGGACGATATCTGAGGCTGTGTGATGGCAGCGGTTGGTCACGATGGACGGTCTACCTCATACCGGTATTTCTCTTGGCTGGAATAGCAGGCATACTGCTGGGACTCCTTAAAAGCTGAACCCGGAGGCAGTCGGAATGACTGCGAAAGATAAAGAAAACTTCGCTGTCATGCTGAGCGAAGTGAGAAGATTGCGGAGCGATCTTCGAGCGAAGCCGAAGCATCCCTACGATCTTTTCCCATTATAGGAATGGCCGAATTCATTGTGACGTTACGCACAGCCCGACCAGCCTGCCGAGGTAAACAATCAGGAGTGCCGCGGGAGCGACGATACTATAGCGTTTACATCGTGGGAAGCCTTACTGGAACCCTCTACATCGGCGTAAGTGGATACCTGCACCGCCTCGTGTTTCAGCATAAATTTCACCACTTCCATGGCTTTACCAATAAGTACGATGTCACACGGTTGCTGTATTGGGAGTCGTACGATGACGTTCACAAGGCTCTTGCGCGTGAGACGCAGCTGAAGGGATGGAGGCGGGAGAAGAAGATTGCTCTCATCGTGCGGAAGAATCCGCATTGGCTCGATCTAGCTGCTGACTGGTATCCCTGGATGACGCAGGAATGACGGTAGGGATGCTTCGACTGCGCATGACTACGCTTCGCTCGTCCTGCTTCGCTCAGCACGACAAACTGGTGCGCTGCTAGCATACGGCTGTGTCGTCATCCGAAAATCCGGACATTCTGGCAGCGATGAGTCGCTACTGGCGCGAGCAGGCTTCGCAGGCTGGAGTGTTTGTTGCGACGCGCGACCTCGCGGCGGCGCTTTGGGAGTTCGTTCGCGACTCCACGCCAGAAAGGCTGCGCTCGAAATTCGGAGACGCCGACTACGACTGGGAATATCGCGTCAACACGACCAGCGGCGCGGTCGGATGGCGCGATCGTCTGCTGGGTCTACTCCATTCCCCTTATCAGCCCACCGAGCCGGCTTTGTTCCGCGAGATGCTGGAGACGTGGCAAAACAAAACGCAATGCGATTTCGCCCAGTACACATTTCTCGATCTTGGCTCCGGCAAGGGCCGCACTCTGCTGATGGCTGCGGACTTTCCTTTTCGGCGCATTGTGGGCGTGGAGCTTTTGCCGTCACTTCACAAAATTGCGCAGGAGAATATCTCTGGTTACAACAGCCAGTCGCAACAATGTTTCGCGCTTGAATCCATCTGCGCCGATGCGACCCAGTTCTCTTTCCCCGAAGAGCCGTTGCTGATCTATCTTTTCAATCCGTTTCCCGGGGCAGGGTTAAGACGAGCGCTGGCCAGCCTTCGCGAATCGCTGAAGCAGAATCCGAGAGCGGCGTACGTGCTCTATCACAATCCGCTGCTGGAGCAGGTGGTCACCGAGTTCGGGCTTCGAAAAATTGCGGGCACGCACCAGTACTCAACCTTTGCTGCTTAGCTTGCATCGCTGACGATCGTCAAAACACAACCCCGATGCCGCCAATCATCAGATTCGATTTCCAGTTGTAGAGTCCACCTGGATTTCCGACAGTCGGTGAGAACTTCAAGTAGCGCGTCTCATAGCCGGCTTTGGCGTACCACTTGCCGAAAATGTAGCCGGCGGTCCCGCGCACAAAGTAACCGTGGTCGAGATCGGGATGCGGCAGGCCATTGTTGGCGCCCTTAAAGTGCGGAGTGAATTCGGGCGCCCCCTCGGCTTGAACAAAGAAATGATTGCCGGTTCCGAAGTTGTACCGGAGAATCGCCGGCGCTTCGAGCAGTTCCAGTTCGCCGCGATTCAGCACCTGGTTGCCCACAATTTCCTGGGGAAGGTAGGCCTTGCGAATCTGCCCATGAAATCCGATATCGAAGTTATGCGCATGGAAGAGGGCTCCCCCGAAGATGGCGTATTCGCGGGCCTGAAAGGCGGTATCGGTGGGAAGACGAATCTCCCCGCCCGCCACGATGCTGGGACCGCCGTTCTTCTTGCTGGGTTTGTGCACCGTGATTTGGCCGTCAATGCCGAGCATCGGATTGGTCTTGGATGCAAAGGTGGCGAACTGGTCGGAGCTTTCGCCGGCGAAAACTCCAAAAGTCCCTCGTTGACAATAGGCCGGGACCGCTGCCAAAAAGATCAAACACACACCGAGCAGATGCGTCTTCGAGCGCCTCATCCCTAGCATTTCCTCCCTGTGGGAACAGTGAACACTTCCGCGGGTGCAACGCAGATCAAAGGCGGTCGCGTTCTTAAAATCCTAAGTCTTGTTGTGTGATGCAACAGATAGGGTAACCGTTTTGTGCGTCGGCGTGTAGCGTCGGGTGTTTTGGAGGGCGTTTTCTTTCACCGCGGGTTTTTTTGAGAGCAAAGACCGGATCGCCGAGCCGGCGCTCGAAACGATCCGATTCAGAACAGAACGGAGGGGTGTTAACGGGAGACGGTCGAGCCCTGCTTTTCGAAGATGATGGTGGCTTTCTTCGCGGTCAGTTTTTCCTTGCGGACTTCGCGCGCAACGTCGCCCAGCGGCGTAGGCTCGGTAAACGGACCGAACTCCCACAACGGGCGCTCGCCTTGCGCATACGAGTACGTTTCGGTCGAACCCACCAGAGAGTGCTCGGTGGCCATGGCATGCTGCGACGCGTGTTGCGGGTGATCAGGTACATAGACCGGCTGCACCTGACTCGAAATTGACCCGACGTTCTGCCCCAAAGCGGCAGGGACGGCCAGAAGTGTGAATGTCATGAGTAATGTCAGCAGTAAGCATTTCATAGTTTTCTTCGCCAACCTATGCCTTCAAAAAAGCAACCCTAATGCCAATGAAATACCCTTTATTTACATTTAGTTACGCCTAACCCCTAAGGCAACGCGCAAGGCTTTGCACATTTACGGAATCCGCATTGAAAAAGGGGTGGACTGCCGCTGGCGGGTTTGCGGGCTGAACTCTGGCCGGTGTATGTTTCGATTATTCGATTGTGCAGGGAGTTAATTCTATGCGCGCCCCACATCCGCGCCCATGTGTACTTGTATTCGTCTGCGGATTACTGCTCGCCTCCACCGTTCCGACGGCTGCGCAGACGGATTGCGCCGACGGCAACGGCGTCCTGGACAAAGCTGATCCCAAAGGCATGACGTCGCAAGAGCTCATTCAGAAAGTCGTGGCCAACGAGACCAAAGTGCAGGAAGCTCGCTCCCACTACCAATTCACCCAGGACGTGATGGTACAGACTCTCAGCGACAACAAGGTCGACGGACAGTATCACCAGATCACTGCCGTCTCTTACGATGACAAAGGACACCGGCTCGAGAACGTGACCTTCGCGGAACAATCCACACTTCGCGGAATCGAGATATCGGCGGAGGACATGCAAGATATCCGCGAGTTCATGCCGTGGATCCTCAGCTCAGACCAGGCGCCGCAATACAATCTGACCTACATGGGACGGCAGCATGTGGACGATCTCGACACCTACGTCTTCCACGTGGTCCCGAAAACTGAAGAAAAGAACAAACGCTATTTTGAGGGACGAGCATGGGTTGACGATCGCGATCTTGTGATCGTCAAGACTTGCGGTAAGAGCGTCCCGGAGCAGGCGCGGCCCAAGAAGAAAAAGAAGAATGAACCCGTAGACGTTCGGCCGACGTTCGCGACCTATCGTCAGATCATTGACGGCAACTGGTTCCCGGTTTATTCGCGGGTGGATGACACGCTGAACTTTGGAGTGGCAGACTCGGTCCACGTGCGCGAGATTGTGAAGTTCAAGGATTACAAGCGTGCCGCCTCAACTCAGGCGGCATCAAAACCATAAAGCCAACTGTCCGTTCCGAGACATAGGTAACAGAACGTTCCGGAGACATGGGTTACACTTTTCGGCCCGAAGGGGGCGGAAAGGAGATGCCATGGAAGGAGAGTTCTGTGATGGACGAACGCATGCGGTTTGTG
>Ga0335081_10008877_pt1 | contig 16139 bp, 17 predicted proteins | sample Lox_Sample_35_FD_206713 | JGI IMG/M metagenome (GOLD analysis project Ga0335081, IMG submission 206713) | Soil microbial communities from Loxahatchee National Wildlife Refuge, Florida, United States - Lox_Sample_3.5 | ecosystem: Environmental > Terrestrial > Soil > Wetlands | place: USA... | reverse complement strand
CGACGGCTGGCACGTAAACTCGCACACGCCAACGCACGACTATCTCATTGGCACAACTTTCAATCTCCAGCCAAAAGAGGGCTACATCATTACAGATATCCGGTATCCACAAGGCAAGCTCCTCAAATTCGATTTCGCCGAGGACCCGTTGGATGTGTACGAAGGAGATGTGTCTATTTTCATTTCTCTCAAGGCTTCCGACAAACTCGCGACCGGACCCGATACTCTTTTTGGAACACTGCAACTACAGGCGTGCAACAACCAAATTTGCATCGCCCCTTCGTCGATTGGAATTATGATTCCCGTCGTCGTCGCAGCCAAAAGTGAGAAAGTGAACCTCATCAACAAAGAAGAGTTTGAATCTGCATCACGAGCCATTTCAGGGTATGCACAGCCCAGGAATGAGCTGGCGGATCTTTTTGCCTCAAGGGGATCTCTGGTAGCATTCCTTGCGATATTCGTTATTGGCCTTGCACTCAATCTGACGCCGTGCGTCTACCCGATGCTCTCGGTAACCGTGTCTCTCTTCGGTGCACAGACAGAAACGAATCCGGCCAAAGTATTTCTCAAAGCCGTCATCTATGTTCTCGGCATCGCATCGATGTACAGTGTCCTCGGTGTGAGTGCTGCACTGGGCGGGGGACTTTTCGGAAGCTGGTTGCAAAGTCCATGGGTGCTTGGCACGATTGCACTGCTTCTTTTTGCCATGGCATTGAGTTCATTTGGCGCGTATCAGATTCAAATGCCTTATTGGTTGACCAGCAAACTGGGAGGCACAACGGGCACCGGAATCATCAGCGTTTATCTGTCGGGACTTGTTGTCGGAGTCTTTGCCGCACCCTGCATCGGCCCGCCTGTAATTGCTCTCCTCACAATGGTCGGGACGAAAGGGGACCCCGTGTTCGGCTTTTGGGCATTCTTTGTTCTCTCGCTGGGACTAGGATTCCCGTACCTCATTCTTGGAACCTTCTCGGGACTTCTAAAGAAGATTCCGAAATCGGGAGCGTGGCTTGTCTGGGTTGAACGCATCTTTGGCGTTATCCTCACAGGAGCTGCATTGTTCTACTTTTCACTCGCTATCGTTCCGAAGTATGCTGTCTACGTCGTTCCTCTTACACTCTTCATCGGCGGAATCTACCTTGGTTTCATCGACAACTCGGGCAAAGATCGTCCATTCTTGAAACGAATTCAGTGGGGCGTGGGCGGACTGTGCGTTCTGCTCGCTCTCTATTTTGGCAATGGGCTCAGACAATCCGGTATTTCGTGGGAGAGTTACTCCGAGCAGAAACTTGTCGAGGCCAAGGCGGACGGGATGCCGGTGATCATGGATTTCTATGCCGACTGGTGCATTCCGTGTCTCGAACTGGAGAGGAACACCTTTACGAATCCCGAGGTGGCAAAAGGAGCAAAAGAGTTTTTACGACTTAAGGTTGACCTGACCCATTTCGACTCACCCGAAGCCGAAGCTTTGCGGAAGAAATATGACATTTCCGGTGTACCGACAATCGTATTCCTCAAAAGCGACGGTGAGGAGAGCGCCGAATCACGCATCGTCGGGTTCGTCCCTCCCAGCGAGTTCGTCAAGAAGCTGAAAGCCGCGACGGTTCTGTGATATTGCAGGATGCGAGCCTTCCCCAACACGATCCATCTGCCTGAGAAACCCTCCGTTTCGCGCGTTTTTCTGTAAGTCTGTGGTTTTTTGGACTTTTCTTGCCCAAGATGGAACTTCAAAAAAAGGGAGTATGTTCTAGATCGAGCAGGCAAGGGGTGCCTGACAAAGGCCCGGTGTATCCATAGTCGGCCAGGATGGATTGAGAAATCTGTCGCACAGATTACCATTAACAATCAAGTCTTAAGGAGGACGCGTATGAAGAATCTCAGTGTTGCCTTGATATTCCTCTTGGCCTGCTCGCTCGGCTTCGCCCAGGAGAAGATGGGGAAGATGGAAAAGATGAAAAAGAGCGAGCATACAATGGCAGGCTATATGGTTGACAAAGCGTGCGGGATGAAAATGGAGAAAGCCGGCGCGAAGAAAGCAATGCAGAAAGCAAAGAACCACACCAAAGATTGTGCTCTGCAGGATGCGTGCAAGGCAAGTGGATACGGAATCATGTCGCACGGCAAATTCATCAAGTTCGACGAAAAGGGAGACAAGCTCGCTTCTGAATATTTCGACAAGACAAAGAAAGAAAATGATTTTTGGGTCGACGTCAGGGGCACGATGGATGGTGGTATGATCAAGGTAGAGTCCATAAAGGATGTGAGGGCGAAAGCGAAGAAGATGGTGAAGAAGAAAGAGGCGAAACAGGGCTAGTACCAATCACCGCCATTCCACGAAGCCGGCGTCTGTCGCAAGACGCCGGCTTTTTTGTTTTTAAAAGCGGCAGGCGTATGAATGTCATCGCGCGTCAACGCGGATCTCTCTGGCGATAGTGTCCGTTGCCTACGAGACCTCCGAACAAGATAAAGCTACAACTTCATACACTCCGCACCCCGGTGCATTCTCGGGAGAAGGAACGACTCCGTGTTCGTGAAATTGAGAATCCACCTACGCGCTTTCTTGATTCTCGCAGACTGTTTCGATAGATTGCTTTCAGCGTGATGCCCGCCCACCAACACTTTTTCCCGGAAAGCATCGATGCCGGACCGACTCCTCGTGATCGTCTTTGGAACTCTCTCGACGCTTTCTCTCGCGTTGGCATGCATGGCAATGTACTTCGCCGTCAAGAATGCAAAGAAGAAGGATGGCGAAATCAAGATGGCTCTCTGGTCATTTGTGGCACTGGCGGGATTTGTATTCGCTGGAATGTGCTGGGCATATTTTCTGATACCCATCATCATAAACCATTTGTTCAGCTAGCAAACCCGAACCGTCGCACTGAGAGTTCGTTTGTTTTGACGCGATATGTCGTTGCCCGCGGCGTGATATTGTTGGTCTTGTTCGGCGCCCCGTTGCACCTCAACACTGCATTTCATCCCATCGCCGATGAGATGCTTGCACTGATTGTCGGAGTGCTCGCGGTGATGATGATGCTCCTTGGGCACATTGAATGGAGGTGTTGCGAACAAGATTGTTAGATTCTTGCTGTGAAGCGTGCGGCCGAAAAAGCGACACTCAGTGCAGCAATCCAAAATTGACCTCATCGTAACCGAACCAACCATGAAAATTCTGGCCATCGAGAAAGACGTCAAGAATGCGACAGACGATCAATTTGAACCTCATCTGAAAGCAGAATCGGCCTGCGCCTGGGAACTCTACCAATCCGGGATCATCCGTGAGATGTATTTCCGTGCAGACCGAGATGAAGCGATATTGGTCCTTGAATGCAAAGACACGACCGAAGCAGAAAAAATGCTGAGTACCCTGCCGTTGGTAAAAAATGGACTGATCTCGTTCGAGATTATCCCGCTGAAGGCATACCCAGGATTTGCGAGACTCTTTTCGCACTAGGAAGGCGTAATTCTCGTCGTGAGAAGCAGACCACGGATCTGCAAGGATGTGGACGGATTGATACGAAACGAGGAAGAATTCGGTTATGAAGAGTTCGAAAATGAGCGATTCTTCGCTTCGCTCAGAATGACGATAAGGGGTATTCTTGACATGGCCTGTCATTATTGACCATTCCAATTTTTGACGTCGTCGGCGTACTTATCGTGAATGTCTTGTTGTTTCCGTCCGTTCAGGAATGGTATATGAAGGACGAGAGCCTCGATGGGAGCCCATCTCAAAAACAGGCTCTTCGTCATTGCGAGGTGATTCCCGCCGAAGCAATCTTGTGTCTGGCTGCTATGCAAGGGTATAGATTGTCTCGCTACGCTCGCAATGACTGTGGCTGGTTTTTGGGGATGGCTTCCAGTCAATCCAAATTTCAATCATCATCTAGAAAGAACAATCATGGCACACGCGGATGTTTATTTCAGAAGGCTATCCGGCGAGGAAGTAAAGTAGGGATACGTGTTTGTTCTGAAAGACAAGCTTTCCTTTTTTCCGGCCGTCGGCAAACCATTCGAGCTCCATTCGAACAAAACTCAGAAGAAAGCAAGTGTAGAATCCTACCACTGCACGTGCCGTGGTCCCCAGCTTCCGCACGATCATTATTTTATCCGATGGGAAGGTTTGAGATTCGGGGACAAGATCTCCATTGAGAAAGACAAGAAAGCTGAGAACACATATCAGCTTTCCATCACTCGATAAGACCTTCTCGGTCGCTTCATTGAAGGGACGTTTGAAGCCAACGGTACGTTAGCGGAGGTAATGTGCTCGTTTGTGAACAGCAACAAATTCGCTGACCGTCTGAAGAATCTCAAGATGGAAGATCGCAACGGCCTACGAGAAGCTTTCTTTTTCAGTGCCATCACGCTTGGGCTTTCCTTTCTTGTCTTCTGGGGACCGCTCGCATTCCTCCAGATTCCTGCCATTAGTTTCGTTCGTGGCGTGCGTGGACCTCTCTGGGCAGTTGTGCTGTTCCTTCTCGGCGGATTCGCCCCTACTGTCGTAGCGATAGTCTTTACGGGCATCTTCGAGGGTAAGACCGGTCTTCGGTCGCTCTTCCGTCGGGCAGTGCAGTTCAGGATTGGATTTCGATGGTACGGAGCGATAGTTCTGATTGTATTCCTCGGAACCGCCGGCAAGCTCGTGGTTCATTCCCTCTGTGGTGGTCGGTTTGACTTTTCGTTGTTTCTCGTCCAGCTTCCGAGTTTCGTGCCTCTCCTCGTCGCCGGACCAATTTCTGAAGAATTTGGATGGCGGGGTTACCTCCTCAGCAAGCTCCAGCAACGGTGGAGTGCATTGCATTCATCAATGTTCGTTGGACTTGTCTGGGGATTCTGGCATCTGCCGCTGTTTTACATTGTCGGGACATCACAGCACGAATTGCATCTCCCTTTTATTGGTTTTCTCGTGAGTCTGGTCGCGGTGTCCATTATTATGACGTGGCTGAACAACAATACTTCGGGCAGTATCTGGACGGCAGTTCTCTTTCACTGGCTTCATACTTATTCGTCCCAGGTAGTCTCAACCGGTGTGACACGTTCAACTGCATACGATTGGCTGGAATATTCGCCCTATATCCTTTTGGCGCTCATCGTGGTCCTCATCTGGAAACCAGGAAAAAAGCCGGTCCAGGAATGAAAATTGTACTTGACATGAGAGGGGTGGCGCAGTATATTGTCGGTGAGCTAACAATGCGACAGCTATCCAATCATACAATTTCACAGAACCTCCGCTGGTGGTGGTGGCATTCTGTTTTCTCGCACGGTGAATCTGTGAACGGATAGTAACGCACACTGAGTTTGTTTCGTACTAAACCCTTCCCGGTTCCCCGGCGAAGGGTTTTTCGTTTTAGTGGGGTCACGATAATTGACCGCAAAGGACGCAAAGAGAAATTGAGAGGAAACGAGAACAGATCATGATCACATTCGAGAGATTTGAGGAACTGGCGAAAAGTTACAACGTTGTGCCGCTGGAATTCACGACGATGGCGGATCTGCACACACCTGTCTCGGCGTATCTTGCCGTTCGAGATGCCGCAACGCCGTCGTTCCTTCTGGAAACCGTCGAGTCCAACGAAAAAATCGGGAGGTATTCGTTCATCGGCCTCAGACCGCTGATGATGATCCGGGCCAAAGATGACCGCATCAGAATCCAGAACGGAACCCATTCGTACGAACGGAAAGGTAACATTTTTTCTTTGCTCAATGAAGTTACTGCCGGCTATCATCAGGCTGAACCGGAAACGCCGGATGGATTTCTCGGAGGATACGTCGGATACATCGGGTACAACAACATCCGACATCTGGAAGATCTCCCCCTCGGAAGTCCCGATCCTTCCGCTGAAGATGACGCCATGCTTGGCCTTTTTACGTCCATCATTCGCTTCGACCATCGATCTCATTTGATGACCATTATTCACAATGTTCTTATCAACAACCGGGATCCCCTCAAGCTCCAGTACGAACAGGGCAGGAAGGCGATTGAACTTCTTGAGCTGCAATTGCGAAAGAGCGCGGTGGCCACGCAGAACTTCCGTTGCGATCTCAACGGGACCAGGGAAACGCCTGACCGTGAATCTTACTGCAGGGCTGTCAGTCGTGCCAAACAGTACATTTTCGAGGGTGATATTTTTCAGGTTGTCCTCTCCCGCAAGGTTCAGCTGCCGTTCACCGGGGACCTTTTCCCGCTCTATCGCGCTCTCCGCACCATCAATCCATCTCCGTATCTCTTCTTCCTTGACTTCGGCGAGACTTCGTTGATCGGTTCGTCGCCCGAAGTCCTCGTAAAGGTTCAAAACCGGACAGTCCAGGTTTTTCCGATTGCAGGGACGCGGCGACGGGGCACAACGGAGGCTGAAGACGTTTTGCTCGAACGGGAACTCCTCCAGGATCCCAAGGAGCTTGCGGAGCACGTCATGCTCGTCGACCTGGGTCGGAACGATGTCGGCAGAATCTCGGATTATGGAACCGTCACAGTCCCCGCCTTCAAGCGCGTTGAGCGCTACTCACACGTAATGCACCTCGTTTCCGAGGTGCACGGGACACTGAAACCGCACTCGACCGCTCTCGATGCGTTGCGTGCGTGTTTCCCTGCCGGCACCGTCTCCGGCGCGCCAAAGGTAAGAGCTATGCAAATCATCCGCGAGCTCGAGCCGGGCAACCGCGGCACCTATGCGGGGGCCGTCGGCTATCTTGGCTTCAACGGTTCGCTTGACACGTGCATTGCCATACGCACCATCGTTGCCCATCGGAATACGCTCAACATACAGGCGGGAGCCGGAATTGTCGCAGACTCCATCCCCGAGCGAGAATACGAGGAAAGCGTGAACAAGACCCGGGCGATGCTCGATGCCGTGAAGCTGGCATCGTCTGGATTGTCTCCTGCGGGGTTGAAGCAAAATTCTGCCGGAGCAGGACGATGATCCTCGTGATCGACAATTTTGATTCGTTCACGTTCAATCTCGTGCAACTCCTTGGCAAGTTCACAAAGGATGTCTCCGTGAAACGTAATAATGAAATCTCCGTTCCGGAAGTTGAACGAATGAGACCCGCCGGCATTGTCATTTCACCGGGACCGGGTCGGCCGGAGAACGCTGGTGTCACAGTTGACGTCATTAAAGCGTGCGGGCCTGCAATTCCGACCCTCGGCGTGTGCCTCGGACACCAGGCGATCGGACTTGCCTTCGGGGGATCGGTCGTCCACGCTCCATCGTTGATGCACGGCCGCACTTCTCGCATAACGCACAATGGATCACCGCTGTTCGAGGACGTCCAAAATCCGTTCGAGGCCACGCGGTATCACTCGCTTGTGGTGTCAAAAGAAGGACTGCCGCACGAGCTTGAGATCAGTGCTGAATCGGACGACGGTGTCATCATGGGTGTCAGTCACAAGCGTTTCCCCATCGATGGGGTTCAATTTCATCCGGAATCTATTCTTACAGATCAAGGAGAACGCATTCTCCACAACTGGCTAAAAGGGAGGGCACGCTATGAAGGAATACATTGAGAAGTGCTTGCAGGGTAAAGATCTCACGGTGGAGGAAGCCTCGCGCGCCCTCGACCTCATCATGACAGGGCAAGCAACCGATATCCAGATCGCAGGATTGCTTGTCGCGCTGCGCGCGAAGGGCGAAAGCATCGACGAAGTGGTGGGATTTGCCCGAACGATGCGTCAGCACTCGGTTAAGATCGGGATCGACGATGAGAATGCCGTCGACGTGTGCGGAACGGGAGGAGATTCGCTGAGTACGTTCAATATCTCGACGATTGCCTCCTTCGTGGTTGCCGGAGCAGGGGTGACTGTAGCAAAGCACGGCAACCGTTCTGTTTCCAGCAAAAGCGGCAGTGCAGACCTGCTCTCGGCCCTCGGCGTCAACGTGCAATGCACTCCGGAAAAGACGCAGCAATGCATCAATTCCGTCGGCATTGGTTTCCTGTTCGCGCCGATGTTTCACCCCGCAATGAAGTATGCCGGGAAGGCGCGCGCGGAACTTGGTGTCCGCACGATCTTCAACATCCTCGGGCCCATTACCAATCCTGCCGGAGTGCGCAAGCAACTCATCGGCACGTACCATTCATCCGTAGCTCCCAAACTTGCGGAGGCGATTCACAGACTCTCGACTGATAAGACGTGTGTCGTCCATAGCAACGACGGCATGGATGAAGTCGCATTGTCCGGACAAACAGTCGTATACGAAGTGGAGAAGCAGAAGCCTCAAAGGCAGTATGCTGTCGATTCTACGCACTTCAATCTCCCGTTCCAGCCGCTTTCGGCTCTGCGTGGCGGGACTCCCTCCGACAATGCAGCGATTGCCAACCAGGTGCTTTCGAAGCAACAGGGCCCTGCTCGCGATGTTGTTCTGGCGAATGCAGCCTTTGGTATTTATGTGGCCGGAAAAGCCAGTAGCCTTCAGGAAGGCAGCGCGATGGCGGCCGAATCCATCGATTCAGGACAGGCGCTGGATAAGCTGAAAAGAATGGTGGAGTTTACAAACCGATGAGCGACTTTTTGGATGCAATCCTCTCACGGAAACGAGAAGAAGTCGAACGTGCCAGGAGGAAAACCGGAGTCCGGGAACTCAAGGAGCGCCCCTTATTTTCCGGTCCAAGGCTCTCGATGAGCACTGCACTCAGTGGCCGGAGGCTCGCGATCATTGCCGAGGTGAAGAAGGCCTCGCCATCCAAAGGCGTGATCCGCGAATCGTTCGATCACAAGGAGATTGCCGTCCAGTATGCGCTCGGCGGCGCCCACGCGCTTTCCGTCTTGACGGAAGAGCAGTTCTTCCAGGGTAGTCTGGCTTACCTGGAAGAGCTTCGACAGCTGATTCCGCTCCCGATATTGCGCAAGGATTTCATCTTCGATTCATATCAACTGGTTGAGTCGAAAGCGTTCGGCGCCGATGCCGTTCTGCTCATCGCGGCAGCACTCGAGCCGAAACAACTCCAGGAGCTTTTCGCCGAGAGTCGCGAGCTGGGTCTGGAATGTCTCGTGGAAGTGCATTCGGAAAAAGAACTTTCTTCGCTATCGGGAATTCAAGCGAAGATGATTGGTGTTAACAATAGGAATCTCTCCACCTTTGCAACGGACATCAACACTTCGACGCGTTTGCGCCCGCTGCTTCCTTCCGGCATCATTGCCGTGAGCGAAAGCGGAATAAACTCCGTTGGGGATGTGCAACTCCTCTTGAACCACGGATACAACGCCGTGTTGATTGGAGAGATGTTGATGAAATCTGAAGAACCGGCAGAAGTGCTGAAGCAACTGATCGAGGAGGCTGGGGCGAAGTGAACACAAAAGTGAAAATCTGCGGCATCACCCGCATTGAAGATGCAGACGCAGCCATGCGTGAAGGCGCGGCAGCGATTGGATTTATCTTTGTGAGGAGCAGTCCTCGATTTATCGAACCCGATCAAGCAAAAGAAATCATTCGTTCACTGCCGCCGTTCGTTACTCCTGTTGGGGTTGCGGCAAAGACCTCGCGGTCCGAGGCTCTCGCCGTGGTGGCGAATTCGGGTATCCGATGTTTGCAGCTGCACGAAACCACTCACGACGACGATTTCAATGATTTCCCCATACCCGTCTACAGAGTCTATCGCGTTTCGGCTGATTTCAGACCCGAACAGCTTCGAGGATCGAAGTTCCGCACGTTCATGCTCGACACGTTTGTCGAAGGCACTCTGGGGGGATCTGGAAGAACATTCGACTGGGATGTGGCCGTACAGGCAAAACGGTATGGTCGGGTCATTCTCAGCGGGGGCCTTACGCCCGCAAACGTCGGCGATGCCATCCGGCTTGTTTCACCATACGCAATCGACGTGAGCAGCGGTGTTGAAAAATCCCCCGGTAAGAAGGATCACAAAAAATTGCAGCAGTTCTTCGAGGCGATAGTTGAAGCAGAGCGCAATCAAGTGGTGGAGAACTCAGGAACACAAAACTACAACAATGGGACAGAAGTGGAGTGACTATGCTGGTGTTGATGAAACAAAATGCATCACCGGAAGACATCTTCAACGTCAAACAGAAGATCGTCTCTCTCGGGCTTAAGGCTCACGAAATCCCCGGCGCAGTACGCGTTGCAATCGGCATTACCGGCAACAAAGGGAAGATCGATCCCGAGAACTTCTCAATGATGCCCGGCGTCGAGGAAGCAATCCAGGTAACGAAGCCATACAAGCTCGTTGGAAGAGATGCAAAGCCCGAGAATTCCGTGATTCGTGTGGGCGAGGAAACGGTTGGCGGACAAGAGCTTGCGATCATCGCCGGACCGTGCTCGGTAGAAAGTTGGGACCAACTCATTGCGACGGCACGCGCCGTCAAGGAAGCAGGAGCAAAATTCCTGCGCGGTGGAGCATTCAAACCGCGCACGTCCCCCTATTCATTCCAGGGTATGAAAGAAGAGGGACTCGTTCTTCTCCGTGAAGCGCGTGCACAGACCGGCCTCAAGATCGTAACCGAAGTTAAGGACATCCTCACACTCTCGGCGGTCGCCGAGGTAGCGGACGTTGTACAGATCGGCGCGCGCAACATGACAAACTTCGGCCTTCTCGAGGCAGTCGGCGATTTGAAGACCCCGGTCCTGCTCAAACGGGGTATGTCTGCAACCATTGAAGAACTTCTCATGGCTGCTGAATATATCCTGGCACGAGGTAACATGAATGTGATTCTCTGCGAACGCGGGATCAGGACATTCGAGCCTTACACGCGCAACACGCTCGACCTGAACGCTGTCCCCGTGATCAAGAAGCTCTCGCATCTTCCCATCATCGTCGACCCGAGCCATGGGATCGGTCAGTGGGAAGGCGTTTCCGCCATGGCACTCGCCGGCATCGCTGCGGGTGCAGACGGACTCATCATTGAAGTCCACCACAACCCAGCCAGCGCGCTTTCGGACGGATATCAGTCACTCAAACCTGAACGATTCAGACAACTTATGGACAAAATCAGACAACTTGCGGCCGTTGTCGACCGCACCATTGCAACGGAGGTGAACGCGTGAACCAAACGATCAAACGATTCGAAACCTACTCATTCCCCGACGAGCGCGGCTATTTTGGATTCTACGGCGGTCGTTTCGTCCCCGAAACACTCCTGCCGGCTCTCCTTGAGCTCGAGGAAATGTATAAGGCAGCATCGACAGATCCAGCTTTCAAAGCAGAGTTTGTCCAGATGCTGCGTGACTATGCGGGAAGACCGACGCCGTTGACATTTGCGGACAGACTGACAGAACATTACGGCAAAGGAAAGATTTATTTGAAACGCGAAGACCTGTGCCACACAGGTGCGCACAAAATCAACAATACGGTCGGACAAATCCTGCTTGCAAAACGGTCGGGCAAAAAACGTATCATCGCGGAGACGGGTGCCGGTCAGCACGGCGTTGCAACGGCAACAGTCGCGGCAAAGGTGGGATTGCAGTGCCTTGTGTACATGGGCGAAGAAGACATGATCCGCCAGAAGCTCAATGTCCAGCGCATGGAATTGCTCGGAGCGGAGGTTGTGCCGGTCACGACCGGAAGCCGCACCCTGAAGGACGCAACGAGCGAAGCGATCCGCGATTGGGTCACCAACGTCGACTCGACGTTTTATATCATCGGCTCCGTCGTCGGTCCGCACCCTTATCCGATGATGGTGAGAAATTTCCAATCGGTGATTGGCGAGGAGACACGATCACAGCTGCAGGAAAAGGAAGGGCGATTGCCGGATATCCTTCTCGCGTGCGTTGGGGGTGGTAGCAACGCGATAGGACTTTTTTATCCCTTTCTCACGTCCGAAGTTCGAATGATCGGTGTCGAAGCGGCGGGACATGGACTGGAGACCAACGAGCATGCTGCCACGTTGATGAAAGGGCACCCCGGCGTCCTGCACGGCTCCATGAGTTACATCCTGCAGGACCGCAACGGACAAATCATGCTTCCGCACTCCATCTCGGCCGGACTGGACTATCCCGGCGTTGGACCCGAACACAGTGCACTGAAAGATTCCGGACGCGTCCAATACGATTCCATCAAAGATGAGGAGGCCATTGAAGCCGCCTTCAGATTATCGCGTCTTGAAGGCATTATTCCCGCGCTTGAATCGGCTCACGCGCTGGGTTACCTGGAACGCTTGATGCCGACGACGTCGAACGATACGATTGTCGTCGTAAATGTTTCGGGGCGAGGAGACAAAGACCTCCCCCAGCTTTCAGCTCACACCGTCGATTGATACCACCGTGGGTCGCATCGAACAAAAGCTCTCTAAACTGAAGAGCGAGAAGGAAAAAGCTCTTGTATTTTTTCTCACGGCAGGTTTCCCAACGCTCGATGCAACCGTCGATATTGCAATTGCGTTGGAACAAGGGGGCGCCGATATGCTTGAGATTGGAATGCCGTTCTCCGATCCACTGGCAGATGGACCCGCTATCCAGGAAAGCTCCGCACTCGCCATCAAGAATGGGGTGACACTGTCATTCATTCTGGAGGCGGTAAAGTCCATTCGCTCGCGATCCAGCATTCCTTTGGTTCTCATGGGATACCTGAACCCGATCCTCCGATTTGGTGAGGAGAAGTTCTTCACAAGCGCTGCAGAAGCCGGAGTCGACGGTGTTATCTTACCCGAGCTGCCCTTCGAGGAAATTGGCAGATACAAGTCCCTCGTCAACGAGAGCGGTCTCTCTCAAATCCTGCTTGTTACTCCAACGACGTCACAGGATCGAATCCGGAAGATCGATGCAGCGTCGTGCGGATTTCTGTACTGTGTTTCCACAACGGGCGTCACAGGGAGCGACCACCACTCCAACATTCCTAAATATTTGGAGACCATCGGGGCCAATGCCCGGAAGAACCCGCTCCTTGTGGGGTTCGGGATTTCTACTCCCGATGACGCTGCTACGATCGCACGATCCGCCGACGGCGTCATCATTGGCTCTGCCCTCATTCGCCACCTTTCACACACAACCGAGCCATCTGAAATTACCAATTGGGCTCGTGGATTCCGGTCAGCTATTGACTCTTACCGACAAATCTAGACACAGGTTGTATTTCACGGTCGTCTCAAGAGCAAAGGTCCCATTGGATTGTCATTCGAGTTTCTCCTAGCTTTAAAGGCGTTCACAGAAAAGGAAACCCCTCATGTTCATCGGGCACATTGCTGTCGCACTCGGTGCGAAGAAGGTCGCACCCAAAACATCGTTGGGAACACTGCTGATGTCTGCGCAATTCCTCGATTTGCTCTGGCCTCTGTTTTTGATTGTTGGGGTCGAGCACGTTCGTATTGATCCGGGCAATACCGCAGTAACCCCCCTCGATTTTTACGATTATCCGATTTCCCACGGTCTCATCACCTCCATAGGGTGGTCAATCTTGTTTGCACTCGTGTACTATGCCATCCGGAAAAACAGGATCGGTGCATGGGTTGTTGGACTCGGAGTTTTCAGCCACTGGATTCTCGATTTCATCAGCCATCGGCCGGATTTGCCCATTGCCCCCGGAGTGCATACGTACGTCGGACTTGGTTTGTGGTACTCTCTTCCCGCCACCATGATTGTGGAAGGACTTATGTTCGCAGGAGGGATAGCGCTTTATTTGCGCTCCACGCAGTCAAAAGACCGCATTGGTACTTACGCATTCTGGGGATTGATCGTCTTTCTCGTAATAGTCTGGATGGCGAACACGTTTGGCCCGCCGCCACCGAACGTCAGCTCACTAGGTTATGCAGGACTGAGTTTGTGGCTGCTCATTCTTTGGGCTTACTGGATCGACAAACACAGAGAGCCGCTCGAAGCCGGTTCTTCTCCGCAGGATGTGTGACTTTTTGATTTCAGACCTGTAGCCAAAAGTCAGACATCAATCGTGCGAGGGAAATTTGAATCGTGGGAAAACTTGAGAGGATCAATTCAACGAAGTAAGAGATTTGGCAGCCTTCAGCGTATTCTTCATCAGCATTGCGACCGTCATTAACCCCACGCCCCCGGGCACGGGCGTGATCGCTTTGGCAACTTTGCTTGCAGGTTCGAAATCGACGTCACCGACAATTCTGTAGCCATTCTTCGCGGAAGCATCTGCCACCCGATTTATTCCGACATCGATCACGACCACTCCTTCCCGAAGCATTGCCCCCGTAATGAACCGCGGCTTGCCAATCGCTGCAATCAAAATATCCGCGGATTTCGTGTAGACGCTCAGATCCTTTGCACCCGTGTGCGCGATCGTTACGATGGCATTCGCGCCCGCCTGCTTTTGAAATAGTATGTTCGCGACCGGCTTGCCAACAATATTACTTCTCCCCACGATCACCACGTGTTTGCCGGAGGGATCGTTGCCGCTGCGGACAAGCATTTCCTGGATCCCCGCGGGCGTGCACGGCTTGAGGGTATCTTCGCCGATCATCAACTTGCCCACGTTGTACGGGTGAAAGCCGTCGACATCCTTCTTCGGATCGATCGCTTCAATAACTTCCGTTTCGTTCAGGTGCTTCGGAATCGGCAGCTGGACGAGCAATCCATGAATCCTCGGTTCCGCGTTGAATCGTTGAACCATCGCCAGGAGACCTGATTGGGAAGTATCGGCGGGCATCCGTTCTGTAATGGAGAGGAATCCCGAATCCGCACAGGCCCTTTCCTTTGAACGAATGTACGACTCAGACGCGGGATTCTCCCCGACGAGTATGAACGCAAGCCCCGGGGTGAGGTTGTACCTGGATTTGAGGAGTGCCGTCTCTTCTCTTACTTCCCGATTGATCTCTTCGGAAATCTTTTTGCCGTCAATGATATCAGCCATTGAAGACCTTCTTACTGAAAACTTGGGAAAATCACCTGCTCAATCTTCGTCGCTTTGCCCGTTTCAGCGTCGACTTGCACGAAGACCGCGCACATCCGGACTTCTTTTTCTGCAAGCTCGAATTTGTACGGCGTCTGGTGCAAGAACCGCTTGATCGCAATCTCTTTTTTCAATCCAATGACCGAGTCGTAAGGACCGGACATCCCGACATCCGTTATGAATGCCGTCCCTTTTTCCATAACTCTCGCATCGGCTGTCGGGATATGGGTGTGCGTTCCGACAATGGCGCTGACCCTGCCTTCTAAATAATAAGCAAGCGCGATCTTCTCAGCCGAAGCCTCCGCGTGCATGTCGATGAAAATCACTTTCGTTTCGTTCTGGATTTTGCTGACTGCCCAGTCTGCCGACTTGAACGGATCGTCGATTGCGGTCATATACGTGCGACCCTGCAAATTGATAACGCCGACCCTCCCCTTTTCCTTCAGATCAATCGTAATGAAACCGAAGCCGGGATTTTCCTTAGGGTAGTTCAGCGGCCTGAGAATCCGTCGCTCTTTGGCGAGCAGAGCCTTGCTTTGCCACCGATCCCAGAGATGGTTGCCCGTGGTTATGACGTGCACGCCGAGATCGAACAGAAGTTTCGCGTCTTCTTCAGAGACACCCTTCCCATCCGTTGTGTTTTCTCCGTTGACGATGCAGCAGTCGACTTCGTATTTCTGTTGGTACCCTTTAAGAAGAGAGGCAACCAGGTTGAGTCCAGGTTTGCCGACAATATCGCCGACAAAAAATATATTAATGAGTTTTGACAATGAGATACGTTCTCAAGAAGAAGTGATTACACGTTTGCCAATATAGCGGAAAATGCAGGGAAAGAAAAGGAAGAACGCAGCGGAAAACAGAAAAGCCGGACTGCGTTCGGTCCGGCTCTTGGAACGTCTGCGTCGGAAGGACTCTCACTGTCTGATCTTCATGCCCATATATCTCTTGAGAACGAATTGGTCGAGGGCGACAAGGATGAACAGCGACAGGATGGTGAGCGAAATCATCTCGCTGTTGTCCCGGCCGGTTGTGTTCACAACCTGTTTCGTGGCTGCGCTCGCCTTTTGAGAAAACGCTTGGACGACCTTCGCGTAGGTATCGGTGAATGTCTGTGTGATTTGAGATGGATGCGACTGCTGTTCTTGCACACGGAAGAGAGCGGGATTCGTGACGGCGTAGCCTAGGATTGCCAGAACCATCGCCATTGCGAACACGTTGCCGAGGTTATCGATGAGTCGTGTTTTCCAGGATCTTTGGGGCTCCGGAAGTATGCGCGTCATAACTCTTCGGACGAAATCCGAAGATGTCCGGGCAACCGGTTGGCGCCGGGACGATTTTGCAAGCGCTTTCTG
>Ga0335081_10008876_pt1 | contig 16142 bp, 14 predicted proteins | sample Lox_Sample_35_FD_206713 | JGI IMG/M metagenome (GOLD analysis project Ga0335081, IMG submission 206713) | Soil microbial communities from Loxahatchee National Wildlife Refuge, Florida, United States - Lox_Sample_3.5 | ecosystem: Environmental > Terrestrial > Soil > Wetlands | place: USA... | reverse complement strand
AATTCAGCGCCTGCGCTGGTGTTTCCTGCCTCCGGCCTCCTGCTTCCTGCGTCCGCTCGCCGCCGGCGACCGGCGACTGGCAACGCTCAAACTGGCCATCTCCACCGCCGACAGCGCCGCGTCCCAGCCCTTATTGCCCATCTTCAGGCCGGCGCGATCGATGGCCTGCTCCAGGGAATCGCAGGTCAGGACACCGTAGGCATGCGGCACGCCGGTTTCCTGCGCCGACTGCCCGATGCCGCGCGTCACCTCGTTGGCCAAATGCTCGTAATGCGAGGTTTCGCCGCGGATGATGCAGGCCAGGCAGACCACAGCGTCCACTCTGCCGCCCTTGGCCAGGGTGCGCGCCGCCGTGGGTACCTCGAATGCCCCCGGCACCCGCACCACTTGGATATCCCGATCGCTCGCGCCCGCGCGCCGCAGCGCGTCCAGAGCCCCCGCCAGCAGCCGATCGGTAATGAAGGCGTTGAAGCGGCTGACCACGATGGCGAAGCGCTTGCCGGAGGCATCCAGCTTGCCCTCGCCCAGCTCCGGCTTCGTGCGCCAATCCTGATTATAAGAAAAGATCGCCAGCCGTCCGCCGCCCGCCGGCAGCTCCAGCGTGAACATGCGCGCTCCCCAATCGTAGTCGGAGATTTCCGTCGCGATTTTGAAACCACGGTGCTTGGCCACGTCGTAGAGCACGTCCGCCGAGTGGCACTCGATCACCAGGTCAGCCTGGGGAAAGCCCTGCCCGGTGCCGATTTCGATCCCAGCCTCGGGCGCGTCCAGCTTAACGCCCTGGCTGCGACGGCCTTTCCAGGATTCACCTCGCGCCAGTCCCAGCGCGTCGAAAAAGTCCACCAGCGCGTGGAAGTCAGCTTCGCGCTTGGGCACCAGCAGCTTGTGGATGGATTTGATCATCGGAACATCGGCTCATCGGCTCGTCGATCCCGGGGTTGCCTTCAGATCACCCGATGGCCCGATCTCCCAATCCTATTTGCCTTTGAAGTTCGCGGCGCGCTTTTCGAGGAACGCCGTGGTCCCCTCGTTCTTGTCCTCGGTGGCGCAGATCACGCCGAAGAGCGTGGCCTCCAGATAGAGACCTTCCTTCAGCGGCATCTCCATGCCGTGGTTGACGGCTTCCATCGCGTACTGCACGGCCAGCGGCGCGTTGGCGATAATCTTTTTGGCGATCGCTTCGGCGCGCGGAATCAGCTCGGCCGCTGCCACCACTTCGTTTACCAGCCCGATGCGATGCGCCTCCTGAGCCGAGATCATCTCGCCGCTCAGCACCAGTTGCATTGCCAGGCCCTTTCCCACCAGCCGCGGCAGACGTTGCGTCCCGCCGTAACCGGGGATCACTCCCAGCTTGACCTCGGGCTGTCCGAGCTTGGCGCTCTCGCTCGCAATCCGCATGGTGCAAGCCATCGCGATCTCGCAGCCGCCGCCCAGGGCGAAGCCGTTGATACAGGCGATCACCGGCTTGCCCAGGTTCTCGATCAGGTCCAGCACCGATTGGCCGACATGCGTCCACTGTTTGCCCTCGACGGGCGTGTGCTTCTGCAGTTCGCTGATATCGGCGCCGGCGACGAACGCCTTCTCCCCACCGCCGGTGAGAATCACTACTCGGACTTCAGCGTCGTCCTTGGCCATGGTGAAGGCGCGGCGCAGATCCTCCATGGTTGGCAGGTTGAGGGCGTTCAGAACCTTGGGACGATTCACGGTGATGTAAGCGATGTGATTTTTCGTGTCGTAGAGCAGATTTTCGAATTGCGTGAGGGTTGCAGATGAGGCCATGTTTTATCCTCGATTCATGATGTGAAACGTAAAGCCGAAGCTAGAATTTTCCCGGCAGCGGATTATTCGGGTCCGTGTAATCGTAGAATCCTTTGCTGGTCTTGCGGCCGTACCAGCCTGCCATCACCAGCCGCTTTAATAAAGGAGGAGAGGCGAATCTCTGCTCCTTGAACTCGTCATACATCACGTGGGTTATGTAATAGGTGGTGTCGAGTCCGACGAAATCGAGCAGCGTGAAGGGCCCCATGGGATAGCCGCAGCCCAGCTTCATCGCCTGGTCGATGTCCGGGATCGAGCCCACGCCCTCTTCGTAGGCGCGGATGGCATCGAGCAAATAAGGCACCAGCAGCCGGTTCACGATGAAGCCCGTCTTGTCGCTGGTGCGGACCGGCACCTTGCCGACCTTTTTGGCGAACTCAAAGACCGTTTCGTACACATCGTTCGCCGTGGCGATTGTCCGCACGACTTCCACCAATTTCATCAGCGGAACAGGATTGAAGAAGTGCAGCCCGACAAAGCGTTGCGGACGTTTGGTGGCCGCCATCAGCTCGGTGATGGAGATGGATGAGGTGTTCGAGGCAAATATGGCGTCCTGCTTCACCACCGGATCGATGGCCGCATACATCTTCTTCTTCTCTTCGAGGTTTTCGATAATGGCTTCGATCACCAAATCGCAATCGCGCAGATCCTGAGCGTTGGTCGTGCCCTTCAGGCGCGCGCGAATCTCGTCTTTCTGTTGCGCCGTGATGGTGCCCTTCTCCGCGAACTTGGCCAGCGACTTCTCGATGCCGGCGAATCCCTTATCAATAAATTTCTGCTCGACTTCCAATACGGTGACGTCGAATCCGGCCGTGGCCGTGACCTGCGCGATGCCGGAGCCCATGAGCCCACAGCCGAGAACTCCAACCTTTCTGCTTTCCATAGGATTGCCTCTTTCGGAGGGGCACGGCTTCAGCCGTGCCGAATGAACCGTTATGAATGTTCGGCTCTAGCCGCTGAGAAAAAGTCTCTTCCTCCCTGGTACCGCGGTGTGACCACTACTGCAAACCTTCCACGATCATCGCAATTCCCTGCCCGCCGCCGATGCACGCCGTCGCCAGACCGTACCTCTTCTTCCGCCGCCGCAGCTCGTAGAGCAACGTGATCACCAGGCGCGTTCCCGTCGCGCCGAGCGGATGTCCGAGCGCAATCGCACCGCCATTCACGTTGACTTTCTCGCGATCCAGGCCGAGCTCTTTCTCGACAGCGAGATACTGCGCGGCGAACGCCTCGTTGACCTCGATCAGGTCGATGTCATCGAGCCGGAGCCCGGCCTTTTCCAGGGCAATGTGCGTGGCCGGCACCGGCCCGCGACCCATGATCTTGGGATCGACGCCGGCGATGCCCCAGCTCACGATCCGTCCCAGCGGCTTCAGCCCGCGCTTCTGCGCGTCTTCCCCGGACATCACCACCACCGCCGCGCCGCCATCCACGATTCCGCTGGCGTTCCCGGCGGTCACCGAGCCGTTCTTGCCGAATGCAGGTTTTAGTTTGGCGAGACCTTCCATGGTGGTCTCGGGCCGCAGGTGATCGTCTTTCTCGAACATCTCGCCCGTAGGCTCGCCTTTACGATTCTTGAGCGCGACCGGTGTGATCTCTTCCTGCAGGCGGCACGACTTCTGCGCCTCGCCCGCGAGCCTCTGCGAGCGCAGCGCGAACCCGTCCTGCATCTCGCGCGTGATGCCCTGCTGCTCGCCGTAAAGTTCGGCGGTGTTGGCCATGTAGAGCCCGCAGTAGGAATCGAGCAGCGCCACCATGAGCGAGTCTTCCAGCTTGCCTTCGCCCAGGCCCACGCCCCAGCGCATGCCGTGGACTACGTGCGGCGCCTGCGACATCGATTCCATGCCCCCCGCCAGCGCCGTCCGCGACTCGCCCAGCATGATCATCTGCGCCGCGCTCACGATGGCTTGCATGCCCGAGCCGCACAGCCGGTTGACCGTGAGGGCCGGAGTCTCGATGGGCAATCCGGCGCGCAGAGCGACGTGACGCGCGCCGTAGAGCGAGTCCCCCGAAGTCTGCTGCGCGTTGCCGATCACGCAATGGTCGAATTCTTTAGGATCGACTCCGGCACGGCGGATCGCCTCCTTGGCCGCGACCGCCCCCAGTTCCATGGCGGTGAAGTCGCGCAGCTTGCCGCAGTAGCGTCCCATCGGGGTGCGCGCGCCGCTCACGATGGCGATATCGGATGGTTTCAGCATAGGAGTTCCACACCGCCCCCGGCACGTGTTGCCGAACTCGCAAGTTTACAGGGGGTGAAGGAGGGCAGCAAGGAGCGCTGCCACGGCGCAGTGTCCTTAAGGACACTAACTACCACAGGCCACGTCAGTATCGCTTCACGCCCATGATCTTCCAGACCGGCTCGTTATCGGCATAGACGCGCCACTCGGCGACACGCTCATCACGTATTACCGCCTTCCATGCTGCCGGAATCTCCCAATGGTTTTCCGCAGGCGCATTCCTCTCCGTGCAGTAGGTGCCTTGAGCCGATCCCAACAATGCAACCACATTTCCGTCGCTCAAGGCATCGTCAACCTTGATGGCATAGTCCGGAAACCAAGCAAAGTAACCATGCCACCCCTGCTTCATTTGTTGGCGGCCCCGCACTTCTTGTCCAAGACCATCGACGAAATGGTGATCCTCCGTCATCAGAGCAACCAGTCCGGCCACATCGTGGCGATTGATGCGGTCGACAAAGGCCAAAGCGACATCTGTAGCACTTCTCTTCATGGTGTTTGGCCGGGCAAGAGCATGACACTCTGGAAGGCAGGATCACAAGCCACTCCCGCCGCAGGGCTTCAAGGTAATTGACCGTAAGTAGATGCAGGCGTAAGGTCATAGTCGACTCGCAAGCCCTTTCGCCGCTGCGTGTGGATGCGCGGTGGCAGCCTTTCACAATCAAGCCAAGGAAAGGGGAAATCTCATGCACACCCTCCTCATCGAAGGCCATGTGAAACCCGGAAAAAAGAGCGAGTTCATCACTACTTGGAACCGCGAAATCCTTCCCAACCTGAAAAAGCAACCCGGCTTCGTAGACGAGATCCTGTTGTTCGGGACCACCGAAGCAGAATCGGGCGTCGGCATCAGCCTGTTCAAGACCAAGGAGGATGCTGAGCGCTACCATCGCGAGGTGTTTCCGCGTCAGGCCAACAGCGTGCAGCACCTGATGACGGGGCCGCCGACCGTGCGTCAATTCAACGTCGAGGCCTCGGAGACCTTCCGCATCGCCGCCAAAGCCGCGGCCTGAGAGCCAAACGTGTTCGTTAACACAGGCGAGCCCGTGGGCTCGCCTTTCCTGTTGCGCGTCCATCCGCGGCGGTGAAGTTATGTCACGGCGAGGGGTTGCAGGTTGGGGGCGATGGCATGGGCCTTGTTGCTGCCCTCAGCTTTGGCGATCTCCAGCGCCGCTTCCGCGCGGTTGATGACTTCGGTCACGATGTCCACGGGATCAAAGCTGTGCTGGATGGCCGCCTCGGCGATCCCTCCGGTCAGAGTGAGGTCGCGATTGGTCCCGGGAATCTTCACCGCAGCCAGCGCCTTGCGCATTTTATCCACTACAAAAAATGCGCTCTTGGCATTCGTATCCGCCAGAATCAGAGCGACGGTGGTGAGGTCATAGCGAACACCCATATCGGTCTGGCGCAAGTTCGCGGCCATAATCTGCCCGATCTGCAGCATCATGTCCCGCACTGCGGCCTCGCCACACTCTTTCACGAGCGCGGAAGCTTTTCCGAAATAGAAGAGCAGGACCGTAAGACTGGATTTCTGCTGCTGGGCGCGGCGCGCTTCCGAGAGCAGCACATCCAGGTAGGAGGAGCGCTTCAGCAGCCCGGAGCGCTCGTCGGTGACCGCCAGGTTGCGCACCAGGCTGCGCAGGCGCGCGTTCTGCAGCGCCTGCACCACCTGGTCGGCGATGGTTTTCAGCACCACGATGTCGGCCTGGCGCCAGCGCCGTGGCGCGCCGCACTGCTCCAGCACCAGAATGCCGGCGATGCGCTCTCCGTCGATCAGGGGAACAGCCAGCAGCGAACGAATGTCCAGCGTGGCGACCACCTCCGGGATTGCCGACAGTTCCGGGGAAGACGCCGCCTCCGGCAGCGAGACCACACCCCGCTGTTCGGCGAGGGGCAGCACCGCCCCGATCAGTCTCACGATGGCGATCACCTCCGACTGTTTCACGTTGGGCGCGCAGTATTCCAGTGCCGCCGAAGGCGGCTTGCCGGGAGAACAGAGCCCGGCGATGCAGCGGCTCACCTGCCAGTGCCGTCCTACCTCGTTCACGGTGGTGAACAACACGCTCTTTACGTTTCCCTGGCGGTAGATATTGCGGGTGATCTCGGTGACGCGCGCGATGTTGTCCACTGCTTCTTCATCGGCGATCGCCGGCATCGGCGAAGGCGGCGCGGCGGCCGGACCTCGAGTCGGGGCCGGCATGCCCTCCGGACGCGGCACCCCACGGTAGTCGGGCGTGAATCCCGCTGCCAGGAACAACTGCTGGACTTTCTGGTTCTTCTCCTCTTCGTAGGGAAACAGTTTGTTGACGCGCTGCAACCGCTCCAGTGCCTTGGACCGCATGGAGTACTGCAAGAAGATCTCCGCCTGCAGCACCAGATCCTCCAGCACCGTGGTTTGGGCCTCCTCGGGGGTGGTTACGGGCATCTGCTCCCGTGCCGAGGAGGCAATCAGGAAGCGGTTGGCAATGGCATTGAACAGGTGGCTGTCGATCTTGCCGCGCAGACGTTCCAGGCGCTGCTGGTGCCCGGGCTCGTAGGGGTCAACCTCGGCGGCGCGGTCCAGCGCATCGCCGGCTTTGAAGTAGTTGCGTGCGGCGTAGTAAAGGTCGAACAGCTTCAGCAGCGTCTTGCAGTAATCGTGCTCCCGGCTGGCGTTGTTGAACACCTGGACCAGATACTCCAGGAACTCAATATCCAGGGGAAACTGGTCGGCGACGTCCTTCAGGGTCTTGGCAAACTCGCGACGGCGTCCCAGCTTGTGCTCCGCCGCTTCCCATTTGCGGGCGAGCGCCAGCGCGGAAGCGTTGGCCTGGTTTTTCAGGAAGCCGTGCAGCAACTGCTCGACGTGCGCCCCTTGGGTAGGATCGCGCTGGTAGAGGGGCCAGATGAAAGGCTCCGCCTCCTTGGGCCGGCCCGCCGCCAGCAGGGCGCGACCGTAGATCTCACCCAGCTCCAGATTGCTGGCGGCCACCGAGGCGAAGTGCTCCAGGATAGTAATGGCGCGTTTGGCATCGCCCCGGTCCAGCACCACCCGCCCGAAGGCCAGCGCCGCCGGCAGATTTTCCGGGTCCGCGGCATAGGCTTGCTGAAACCAGAGCGTACCGTCACGCCCTGCTTGCCGGGCGATGTGCCCCGCCTGGAAGAAGGCGACCGAGGCCGCCTTGTTGTCGCCCAGTTCCAGCGCCAGGTCGCCTTCACGGCGGTGGTTTTGCTCCGTGGGCTCGAGCGCCACGATGCGCTCCATCGCCGACCGTGCCTCCAGCCTGCGTCCCGCCTGGATCAGGCCGTTAAGCGCCACCTCGTAGGCTTCCAGCGCCTCCCGGCGGTTGGATTTTTCCACCAGTTGTCCGAAGCGGAACCACTGCTCCAGCGCCGGCGTCCCCAGACGAGCGATCTTCTTGAAGACGATGATGGCCCGCCCCACATCGCCGATCGAGGCCAGGCGGTCGAAAAACGGACTCAGCAGGGCTGCCGCGTCCGCCGGACGGTTCAGCGTGACGTAGAGGTCCGCCGTCGCCTCCCGCACCTTGTCATTCTGAGGGTCCTCCTGCAGCACCGTCAGATACTCTTCGAGGGCAAGGTCGGGCTTGCCCTTGGCGATGGCCTTTTCGGCGCGGTCCAGATGTTTGGCAAGCTCAGAAGACATGGGTAACGGCAGACGCTTGGCGCTTACGAGTGATCGTATTGTATTGTGCATGGCGCAGCGCGGCAATGCATGGAAAGGGTCATGCGCTGGCTCGACCGCCCGGCACGTGAAGCAGAGGCGCCGCATTCCTCCACAGGTCGATTAGAATCCTCGCCATGCCCGGCGACTTACTGCGCTATCGCTCCGAGTTCCCCATCCTCGAGAGCAGTACCTACCTCATCAGCAACTCGCTGGGAGCGATGCCGCGCGGGGTGTACGACGCCGTCCATCAATATGCCGAGACCTGGGCGACGCGCGGCGTGCGCGCCTGGGAGGAAAGCTGGTGGATGCTGGCCGCGCAAGTGAGTGATGAAATTGGCGCGCTCATCAGCGCGCCCGCGGGCTCGGTCTCCACCCACCAGAACGTGACCACCTGCCAGGCGGTGGTGGCCTCCTGCTTCGACTTCAGCGGCAAGCGCAACAAGATCGTCTATGACGACCTGAACTTCCCCTCGGTGATGTACTTCTGGGAGGCGCAACGCGTGCGCGGCGCGCGCGTGCACATGGTGCCTACGGACGGCGTGCACGTCCCTCTTGGGCCGCTGTTCGACGCCATCGACGAGGAGACGCTCCTGGTGCCCGTCTCCCACGTCAGCTTCCGCAGTGCTTACTTGCAGGACGCGCCGGCGATCATCGAGAAAGCGCATCGCATGGGAGCGCGGGTTCTGCTCGACGTCTATCACTCGGCGGGGACGATCCCGCTCGACGTGCAGGCGCTCAACGTGGACTTCGCTACCGGCGGTGTCCTCAAGTGGCTCTGCGGCGGTCCCGGCGTGGGCTACCTTTATGTGCGTCCCGATCTGGCGCCCAAACTCCAGCCTAGCTTCACCGGCTGGCACGCGCACGAGAATCCCTTCGGCTTCGAGGTGGGACCGATCCGCTACAGCGAGGGTCCGTGCCGCTTCATGAATGGCACGCTGCACGTGCCGGCGCTCTATGCCGCGCGTCCGGGATTGAAGATCATCCGCGAGGTAGGAGTGGAACGCATTCGCCGGAAGTCGAAGCGTCAGACCGCGAAGTTGATATCGCTGGCCGAGGAGCGCGGCTGGCGGGTGAATACGCCGCGCGATCCCGAGCGCCGCGGCGGCACCGTCTCCATCGCGATGCCCAATTCGCAGCAGGTCGCTGCCGAGCTAATCAAGCGCAACATCCTGGTGGATTGGCGGCCGAATGCCGGCGTCCGCTTCGCACCGCACTTCTACAATCAAGATGAAGAACTGGAGCTGGCTATCGGCGCAGTGGATGAGATTCTGGCGGATATGGCCGCGCCGGCCCGCAAGTCCCAGCTCGGCGTATAGCTGTGTCTATCCAAACAGCGAGCAGTTGACATTCGCCTTGTATTCGCCCATACTTGCCGCGATATGGCCATCACCAAGCGGCAGCGCGAAATCTACGACTTCATTGCCCACTTCGTGGCCGAGCGCGGCTACTCGCCGTCGTTCGAAGAGATCGGCGAGGGTACCGACCTGAGTTCGCTGGCCACGGTACACAAGCACATCACCAACCTGGAGAAGAAGGGACTGCTCAAGCGCGACTACAACCGCAGCCGCTCCATCGACCTGCTGCCGCCCCGGGGCGCGCTGAAGAAGTCAATGGAGGTGGCGGCGAGCGCCGGCGCCGAGTTGCCGCTATTGGGACGAATCGCCGCCGGACGGCCGGTGGAAGCGCTGCAGAACCCGGAGACCATCTCGTTCGCCGACTTCACCCGCTCCAAGGACGTCTTCGTGCTGCAGGTGAAGGGCGAGTCCATGCAGGACGAAGCCATCCTCGACGGCGATTACATCTTGGTAGAGAAAACCAGTGCCGTGCGCAATGGGGAAATTGTCGTGGCGCTGGTGGACGGCATGGAATCCACCCTCAAACGTATCTATAAGGAAGGCGATAAAGTCCGCCTGCAGCCCTCAAACGCTGCCATGGAACCGGTCATCGTGCCCGCCGCTGCCGTGCAGGTGCAGGGGAGAGTGATTGGAGTGTTGAGGAAGTACTGAAGGTGTTGCTCGTTTCCTATGGTTAGTCGCGCAGTGATGCCCACCGGAGCCGCCACGGCGTGCGAGGAGTAACTACTCTGAGTTGATTCCGGCGCGGCCTAGTAAGTTTCTCAGGCCTTGTTCGCCAGCCTCTCCCTGCTTTTTTCCTGCGAAGCGTCCGTTGCGGTCAATCAGCACGTAGGTCGGGAACCTGGACGGTGGGAATAGAGTGGCCAAGTCGGTGTCCTTAGCGAGCGCGACCTGGCACGCGCGCGGACTTTGCCGGAGATACTTCATCACCGTGTTCTTCGGCTCATCTACATTCACGGCGAGAACCACGAGTCCCTTGTCCTCGAAATCCCGAGCGATGCTGTCCAGCGGAGATTGGTCCTTGCGGCAATGCGGGCACCACGTTGTCCAGAACTGCACCAGCACGGTTTTCCCCAGGAGGGAATCGCCCGTCAGTTCGTCGCCCTCCAGCGTGATCGCCTTGAATTGCAGACCAGGCACGCGGCGTACTGGCAAAGCCTTGCTCGCCACTAATGTTCTGGGATTCCCAGCCCTGTTGCCCGCTGCCCGTCCGGCGGAGGAGTTCCCCACCACGCTGACACCGCCCCTGAGCTTCTGGATTGCATCGTTATCCCATACTTTCTTGGCTTCGCCTTGCGCTGGGTTGTTCTTATCCGGGGCTGCGGTATCGGTCCCATTGGATTGCCCGGGTCCCTCACGGGAGAAAACAGCGCAGCACGCTGCTATCAGCAGAAAGGCCACTGCAAATCTCATCCCGGCCACTCCTCGATCGGACGCTCCTGTAGAGCTTTGACACTGACGACGACTAATTACCACCCTCCCCCGCCCCCGCCGCCGCCACCACCGCCCGACGAGCCTCCACCGCCGAAGCCCGAGCCGCTGCCGGGTGAGCCGGCTGACGACGCGATCGCGGTGCTCATCGAGGCGCCGAGAGATGCGGCCATGGTTCCCACGTTCATGCCCGCCCAGGAACCGTCGGTGCACCACGCCGGTGAATACTGGGCACGCTCCAACACATTGGCGAAGCGCGACGCCCACGCTTTCTCCACTCCGAGCGCGACAGCGTAAGGAAGATATTTTTCAAACACGGCGGGAGTCTGCTCGGTGGCAGCCAGCGTGGCCAGGCGATCTTTATCAACCGCGCCCAGGAACATCTTGAAGCCCTCCACCTGATCGAGCAGGACTCTGCCGGCGTGGGTCGGGGCTTTCAGCAAATGATGGAAGAGCACGTTGAGGAACACGACCAATGCCAGCAATCCGACGATGCTTAGTCCGCTAAGGTGTGCCAGCATGGTAATGCCGAACACTTCTCCCGCCAAAAAAGGCAGGCAGAAGAACGTCAAAAACAAAGCGCCGCCCTTACCTGCCGCTCCCCCTTGCCCCGAGATCGCAGCTTTCCAGGAGGCCACCACCATGAGCAGCAGCATGACCACGCCGAAGCTCCATCCCGTCAGCCAGAATGCCATGAAGCCGCCCGCCGCCAGGTCAAAAGCGGAAGGCGCCAGCAGAACCGTGGCCGCGACCAGCAGCACAGAAAAGACCATCCCCGGTACGAGGTAGCGGCTATTGGTCAGAAAATAAATCTTCTGTTCGCTGGTCTTGAGGGAACTCTTGAGCGCGTTGATGGCGCCTTGAACGCGGGTATGGTGCGCCGGGCTCAGCTCCAGGCTCTTCTCGGAGCCGAGCAGTTTATCGGCCAGCAGGCGCTCATCCGGGCTGAGGACGATCTTCTCACCGTCGGCGCGGGTCAGGGTGTAGACGGCATCGCTCTTGCCGATGGTGACGTATTTCTTCACCGCCATGTCGAGCATGGCCGCCGCCGCCACCTTATTGTCGAATCCCATCTTGACCAGATAACGCATGCCCGCCGGCGACAATCCCGCCGGAGGCTCATAACGCGGCATGATGACGCCCCGCTGCGGGTCTCGGCCCACGCGGAACCACACCACCAGGTAATAGAAGAGCAGCAACAGCGTGCCCGCGATTCCGACCAGGAGGTTGCGGTTATCGTGCAGCATGTAGCCGAATCGCTCGGAGGGTGTGGGCGCGTGGACGAAGCCTTTCGGCCAGCCGACCACAATGGTCAGCCCTTCGCCGGCTGCCAGCGGTCGCGTGGCTGCAAAGGTCGCTCGCCCTCCAGGCTCGGCGGAGCTGCGCAGCGCCTGTTCCCGAGAGCCTTGCCGCCCGGTGTAGCCGATAACTCCGATCTTCGCTTGCGGAATGTCGCCCGGCAACGTGACCGTTGCCGAGGCTTCGTCGATGGGGAAGATCCAGCCGTTGCCGGTTACGTTCCAGTAGAGCTCGTCATGATCGGGGAAATAGCCGAGCTGCCTCCGGGTCTGGTAGGTGAAGGCATACTCGTGCCGGCCCATGGGGACGAAGCTGTTCTTATTGCCGAAGTACACGCGGACGCCGTTGCTCTGCGGTTGCGCGTGCCAGCTTTCAGGCTGCCCGTCGCGTTCCACGGCAAGAATGTCGAAGTCCACGACCACACGGTTTCCCCAGAGGTCGCGATAGGTGGTGGGGAAATCGCGATAGATTCCGTGCCGGATACGCCGCCCGGCGGCGTTCACCACGATGGTTTCACGCACCACCATCGAGCTGTCCGCGTTGACGAGGATATCGCTGTGGAACGCCAGGATGCGCTCCCCAGGTTGCTGGGCCAGCAATCCGGCCGGCAACAGCAGCAGGCAAACCAAGGCCAAACGTCGCATAACGCCCGTAGATAGCACAGGTCCAGCGAGGGACGCCTGTTCCGTTCGCCCCTGAACTAAAGAGAGTATCTGGGAAGCAAGTGGTTCCCCGCCCGTCGCAAAGCAGCCGAGGCACTAGGGCGCTTCCGTGGTGCCGCTGGCTGGCTGCGCGTTCCGCAGACGCTGAACTTCATCCTGCACTCGCGCCCACGCTTTGCGGTCCTTTCGGGTCGCGTAAGGCGCAGCCGGATCACCGTAGAAGCGCAAGATTTCCGACCGCAGGTCGCCAGACATTCCGGCGAAATCTTGCCGGGAGAGCCGGTCCAGCAGCGCGGCGTAAGTCCTGTCGCTGAGAAAGTACTGCCCCGGCGCGGTGACCGCGCCCACGTCGAAATTGTCGTTGATCAGGACCAGCCGGCCGTGATCACAGTCGGAGAGAAGCCGGCGATACTCGGCCGGGGTTGCATTGAAGCTGCGCTCAAACAATTGTTCAGTCTGAGGCGTCGGAGTCCGCAACGCCAGGGCTTTGAGCGGCCCTATCTTCGGAATCAATCGAAACAAGAATGCCAGGAACTTCTCGCCCGCGGTAGGCGCACGATAATCCTTTCCCCACTCCTTCCGATAGCTGGCGCGCGAGATGTTATAGAGAAAGCGCTTGCGCGTCATGGTCGGATAATCACGCTGGATCTCATCCTTCTTGAGGGCCCAGGCGACCCGGGTTGCTTTAGGAATGATCGAACTGACGGTATGGCGGTATGAGCCGATGGCGCGCGGCTCGTCGTCGAGCACGGAAGCCACTTCCAGGCCATAGGTCTCACGAAAGGCGCGGTCGAGCAGGGGCCGAGAAACCTCGAATCCAATGAAGTCGTGGTAGGCGTCGGATGCGAAGTGGCCCTTTGCCACCTCCAGCACGTCGAACCCGAATTCCGTCTTCAAGTGCGCCGCGGGGTTTTCTTCATAGGTCACGAAGTCTCCATACTTCTTCTTGAGCCTGGGGTAAAGGATCGGGACGGACAGGTTGACTGCCAGCCGATGGCCCTGATTGTCGGCGGCATAATGGGCCAGAGCGCCGAGCGCGAAGGCGTACTGATCGAGGTCCTGGGCATCTCGCAGCATCGCTTGAATGAAGTCCCCGCTGCGCACGTAATGAGTTAAATCGCTGAAGAACTTGCTGCCGTGGGGGTAGTAGCCCAAGTCCTGGATGATGGCGCCGCCGTAGGCGTAGGCATGGGCTTCACGCAACTCGTCCTGGGTCGCATTCGGGAAACGTCTCAGCAAGAGCGGCTGGAGGTCCGTCTGCCACGCAGCATCAATGATGGTCTCGTGCGACAGGACGGAATACGCCGTCATCGGGCGCGGTGCGGCGAGAAGCAAAACCAGCAGCCCCACCAGCACCTCCCGACTTGGGACCCGAGCGCGCATTGCAATGTCCCAGTGCGATCTGGCCAACGGATCCGAGGGACTCTGGAACTACCGCATGCTTAGATTCATTCACGAGCTTCCGGGGAAACAAAAAGCCCGGCTTTGCACCGGGCCTGCAACCGCAAACTTTTTAGGCTTCAGCCGGAGACGTGCTTATCGAGGGCCTTCTGAATGGTTTCCTTGGGAACGTAGCCGACGATCTGCTCCTGCACCTTGCCGCCCTTGAAGATCAGCAGGGTGGGAATGCCGCGGATGCCGTAGCGCTGCGGCGTGGCCACGTTGCGGTCCACGTCCATCTTCCCGACCTTGACCTTGCCGTTATAGCTGGTGGCGACTTCCTCCACGATGGGCGCCAGCGCTTTGCATGGACCGCACCATGCCGCCCAGAAATCCACCATCACCGGCTGCTCCGACTTGAGCACGTCGCGATCGAAGCTCTCATCGGTTAACTCTAAAATGCCGTTTGCTGCCATCTCTCCTCCGCAATTAGGGCTTGCGCCGCTCCGATCTGCGCAATATTAACATTACTTTGGATGCACAAGGATCGTAGAAGTCGCAGAGAGAGAGCAGCGCGGGAGGCAGGAGAGTCGAAACGTCGTTGCTCTTGCTGCTCCCTGCGGGCTGCGTCCCGCTTCCCGTTCTTCAAATGCGAATTGCGAATGCTCCGCGCAAATTAAAAGCGCCCTGAACTTTCATTCAGGACGCCCACGGCAGCCCTCCCCCAGAACTGCCTAACTACGGGCGCGAGTCTAGGGCTGGACAGTGTCACTTGTAAATATAACTTCGGTAACGTCAAGGTAACCTGCACCGAGCCTGCGACAGCCGCGGTGGGGCGGGCATTGTTCCTGGCGTGTTTTCAGTCGGATGCGGAGCCCGCGGCGGAAGCGAGCTCCACCCATATGGAGGCTGGCGGGCAAGCGGGAGATTGCTTCCATCGTTTCATTCTGTGGAAAGTCTCCGGTTGCGGAGCGCGTCCAGCTACGTTGTGGAGATTTCCTGGCGCCGCGCGCGATGGTATTCTGCCAGCCGCGCATTGGCATCTGCGATGGTCTGCGCTTCCGTGGCGACGCATTCGACATCGGCGCCGCGCACCGCCACGTACAACTCGTCATCACCGATGCCGGTGTAGATGCGATTGCCGACGCAACCCGTGCTGAGGGCGACTCCGCGATCGAGCGCCGCGGGAAGCGCCATGCACGTGGGCCGGCCGAGAGTAGCGGACTGCGTGCCCACGCCCGCGCGCAACGCCGTCTCATTCAAGAGCATGATGACGGACGGCTTGCCCGCGAACAGCACCACATCCGGCGTAACCGGCGCGTCGCCCAGCGGCGCGTAGCTGACGAACCGCGGCGTCTCTCGCAATTGCGCAATGTGCACCAGATCGTCAGTCTTGAGGTAGCCGAGCTCGATCATGAACGCCAGCGTCTGGTCCATCTCGGCAGCGCGTTCCGCGGGCAGCGCGATGCTGTGGGTGAAGCATCCGACGGCGCAGTTGTAGTGATCGCCGGGCTCGGTATAGAAAACCTCACCGCGCTCCGCCAGCCGCCAGAAGCTGCAGCCCGCCGGTTCGGCGCCGCTGAACTTGCGCACGCCAGCCGGCGCGCTGCGGGCGAAGGTTACCGCCACCGGCCGGCGCCTGAGCCCGAGAGCTTCGGTCAGTTGGCGCTCCACCTTGCGATAGTCGGCCATCTCTGCCTCCAAGACGAGCCATGCTATCGCCCGGCGGAAGATTGGGCAAGCCGCCCGACGTCGCCGCGGAGTCTCTCCTGCGTTCTGTGGTTCTTGAGGACATTTGAGGTCACGTATGTCCGTGAGCCAGGTCACTGCCGCGAGCGATACAGGACGCCATCGTTGACTGAACCGGCCGGAGGTGCGCATGAATTATCCCGTCTGGCAGTTGGGCTTTCCGGGTGGACTGCTGATCGCTACGGTAGCCGTCCTGCATGTATTTATCTCGCACTTCGCCGTCGGTGGCGGAGCTTATCTCGTTCTTACGGAGCACCGGGGCTACCGTGACAACGACTCCGACCTGCTGGCATACGTAAAACGCCATTCTAAGTTTTTCGCCCTGTTGACCGTAGTTTTTGGCGCGGTAAGCGGGGTGGGGATCTGGTTCACCATTGGACTGGTCAGCCCGGAGGCCACCTCGTCCCTGATTCATACCTTCGTGTGGGGATGGGCGATCGAGTGGGTCTTCTTCTTCGTAGAGATCGCCGCGGTTTTGATTTACGCCTACAACTGGGAGCGGCTGGACCGGCGCACGCACCTGGCGATCGGCTGGATATACTTCATCGCT
>Ga0335081_10008875_pt1 | contig 16142 bp, 23 predicted proteins | sample Lox_Sample_35_FD_206713 | JGI IMG/M metagenome (GOLD analysis project Ga0335081, IMG submission 206713) | Soil microbial communities from Loxahatchee National Wildlife Refuge, Florida, United States - Lox_Sample_3.5 | ecosystem: Environmental > Terrestrial > Soil > Wetlands | place: USA... | reverse complement strand
CGCTTCGACCCGCTCGAGGGCAATCCCTCGTTCGGCGCCTCGCGCACGATCGTGCTGCCGGACGACCTCGATCGAGCGCGACGCATCATTGCCGACGCACGGCTCGACGTCCTCTTCTACACCGACATCGGCATGGATCCGACGACGTATTTTCTGGCCTTCGCCCGGCTGGCTCCGGTGCAGTGCGTGACCTTCGGCCACCCGGTCACCACCGGCATCGCGAACGTCGATTATTTTCTGTCGGGGCGGGAGCTGGAGACGCCGGACTCGCGCGCTCACTACACCGAGACGCTGATCCCTCTCGCCGCCGTGCCGACGTACTTCCGCCTGCCTGCTGTTTCCGCGACGCCACCCATGCGGGCCGAGCTCAGCCTGCCGCAGGATGCGCGGCTCTACTTCTGCGCGCAAAACCTCATCAAATTCCACCCGGACTTCGATCCGGTCCTGGGCGAGATTCTGCGCCGCGATCGCTTTGGCCTGCTCGTGCTGATCAACAGCGCCAGGTCGCCGCAACTCGGAACGCTGCTGCTCGAGCGGTTCCGGCGTACGATACCGGACGTTACCGACCGCATCGCCTTCCTGCCGTTTCTGAAGCTCGACAGGCTGCTCGGGTTCCTTCAGTACGTCGATGCAGTCCTCGACACGCCGGTCTTCAGCGGCGGTACCACAAGCCTCGAAATGTTCGCAGTCGACGCACCCGTCGTGACCTGGCCTGGAGCTTTCGCACGCAGCCGCATCACGCACGCCCTCTACCGGCAGATACAGATCGCTGGCCTCGCGGCCAGAGATGGCAGCGATTACGTCGAGATCGCGCTACGCCTCGCGAACGATGCGGCGTGGCGCACGGCGCTGCGGAGCGAGTTGCACGCGAAGAAAGGGGCCCTCTACGAAAACGGCGCCGTCGTGAAGGAGCTCGATCGCTTCCTCGCTGCGGCCGTGTCCGCAGCGGCGAACGGGCGCAAGCTCGATGCCTGGGGTGCGTGAGCTCATGGATCAAATTTTCTTCGGTATCGTCGCGGGAGCACTCGGGTTCGCATACATGATCTATGGGAAGCGCCAGACCAAGCTGGTGCCCGTTGTCTCGGGAATCATTCTCTGCATCTATCCCTATTTCGTCCAGGGCTGGATATGGCTCTCGCTGGTGGGCGCAGCGCTCCTTGCCGCGCCGTTCGTCATCGATTGGTAGCGCTGTCGCGTGATGCCACCGGAGCTCGATCCCCCCTATCGCGATCTGACGTTCATGGCTCCGCTTTCCGAGGAGCGTGCAGCAAGGCTCTGCGACTTCCTCGCCGGAAACGCCCGCGGGACGATCGTGGACGCGGGCTGCGGATGGGCGGAACTGCTGATTTGCCTCCTCGAGAGCGCCCCGAGCGCCACGGGGCTGGGCATCGATCTCAACGCCGATGCCGTCGCGCATGGACAGGCTCGGGCGCGGCAACGTGGCGTCGCCGACCGGATCTCGTTGATCGCAGGAGACGTCAAGGCTCACCTTCCCGAAGCAGCCGGCGCGGTGCTGTGCATCGGATCGAGCCAGATCTGGGGGCCTCCGGTCGAAGCGCGTCTGCCGCTCGACTATCGCAGCGCGGTCAGGGCCATTCGTGCGCTGCTCGACCCGGGTTCGCCCGCGGTGTACGGCGAAGCCATCTGGACCGCGAATCCGACGCCGGAGGCGATCGCGCCGCTCGCGAACCGTGTGGACGAGTATGTCTTCCTGCCGGAGCTGCTCGATACGGTCCGCGACTGCGGATTCGTCGTGTTCGGCGTCCATCAGGCAACGCTGGACGAATGGGACAGCTTCGAGTCGGGCTATACGGCCCGCTACGCGCGCTGGCTCACGGAGCACGCGGCCGAGCATCCCGATGCGGCGGAGGTTCGCGGCCGCATGCTGGCGCAGAGCAATGCCTACTTCAGGGGCTATCGTGGAGTTCTGGGCATGGCCTATCTCGAACTGCTGGCCGCGTAGCGCGCAGCTCGCCTTGTTGCAGGGGGAGCATCCATCGGCATACGATACGGCGCCTCACAGTGGGAGCGCGGCGACGGGATCCGCCTCGATCTGGGTGCCTCTCATTACATCGCGCTCGCCGATCAAAGACGAACCCATCGTGCACGGGGGAGACTTCATGCAGCAATGCGAAGGCTGCAACACTCCAGGAAGCCGCCGCCGTTTCCTCGGCGCCTCGTTCGCCGTAACGGCCTTGGCGGTCGCCGGCACGGGAACGCTCAGCGGGATCGCCTCCAAGAACTACGCATTCGTCGACGCGGTCGCGCGCAAGAACGTGGAGCTCACGATCGGCAACATCCGCAAGGATAGTCCGCTGCTCGCCGGCATGGAGTCGAGTGGCGCGATCAAGATCGCCGGCGCGATGTATAACCTACATTCCGGCGTGGTGGACTTCTTCGGCGGCTGATTCGCGCGTCGGATTGTCTCGGCTTCCGTCCTGCCCCTGCGCTACGCCGTTTTTCATGCGGCTATGGAGCCTCCATCCGAAGTACCTCGATGCAACGGGGCTTGTCGCGCTTTGGCGCGAGACGCTGCTCGCCCGCGAGGTGCTGCGCGGCCGGACCCAGGGCTATCGCGCCCATCCTCAACTGCGGCGTTTCCGCTCGTCCGAGTCGCCCCGCTCGGCGGTCAACCGCTACCTCTCCGTCGTTTACGCCGAGGCAGAGTCGCGCGGCTACCGGTTCGATCGGTCGAAGCTCGGACCGGATCGACGGGTGCCGACCATCGCCGTCACGGACGGCCAGCTGCAATACGAATGGGCCTGGCTCCGCAGAAAGTTGCGGCAGCGCAGTCCGGCGATTTATCGTGAACAACTTGGAATCGCCACCCCCGATTCCCACCCTCTGTTTCGCGTGGTCCTCGGCCCGGTCGCCGAGTGGGAGCGTGGAGCAGAATAGGGAATCGGGTTTGGCCTGATCGGCGCCGATGAAGCTCTCCTTACGAGCCACCATGATCACCTCAGCGATCTTCGCCGCTATCTGTCTCAGCGTCGCGATCAGCGGATTCACTTCGCTAGGCACCCTGACGGATCCGGCGGTCATATCCGATGCGCGTGGCTTCGCCTGGTTCTGGACGTTTCTGGGCGGCATTGCCATTGCCTTTGGCCTGCTGGCATGGTGGATGTCGCGCCGGCAGGGTGAAGGCGAATGACATGATCGAGGGATCCTGTCACTGCGGCGCCGTACGGTGGACCTTCAAGGGCCGACCCGACGGAGCGACGGCCTGCAACTGCACGGTATGCCGACGCTACGGAGTCCTCTGGGCCTATGACTACGAGGGCGAAGGCATCGAGGTGTCTGGCGATACTGGACATTACATCCGTGGCAAAGCGATCGAATTCCATTTCTGTCCCGTCTGCGGGTGCGTGGCCTTCTGGCGCGCACAGCGGAAGGACGAACAGGGGCGCCGACGCATCGCGGTGAACCTGCGGCTCGCCGAGCCGGACGCCGTCGCACGGATTCCTATCGATCACTTCGACGGATTGAACACCTTCGAAGACTTGCCGCGAGACGGTCGCTGCGTCGCCGACTACTGGTTCTAGCGCTGCCACGCCCGGCCTGGGCGTGTCTTATAAAGCGATGCGAACGATTGCGCTCCTGACCCGCTCTTCTGTCATGTGAGCCAGCCAACGCAGCTTCGTCTCCTCTCGGCGGATAGCGGGTCTCCGGGAAGGAGCGCGCGCGCCCTCGAGGGCTTCCGCTATCAGGCTGATTTGCTCACGAGCGACGAGGAGCGTGATCTCGTCGCTCGTGTCGCCCAGCTCCCGCTGACCGCGTTCGACTTTCACGGCTATCTCGCGAACCGGCGCGTCGTTTCGTACGGATGGCGCTACAGCTACGACGAGGGCTCGCTGCATCCGGCCGAGGAGATGCCCGCGTTTCTGCTGGCCGTGCGCGAGCGGGCCGCGGCATTCGCCGGCCTCGAACCGGGCAAGCTCGTGCAGGCGCTGATCAACGAGTACCGTCCCGGCACGGCCATCGGCTGGCATCGCGACAGGCGGGTCTTCGGCGACGTGGTCGGCATTTCGCTCAACGCCTCGTGCGTGCTGCGCTTCCGCCGCAAGTCCGGCGCAGCGTGGCAGCGCTACTCGCTCAGCGCCGAACCGCGCTCCGCGTACCTGCTTCGGGGGCCGGCGCGCACGGCGTGGGAGCACAGCATCCCGGCGGTGACGGCGCTCCGCTATTCGATCACCTTCCGCACCCTGCGCTGACGCAACGCGTCTTTGCCGGGGCCGGATGTCGCCTTGCCATGCTCGCCGAACCCGCGCCTCGCGTGGACTGCTCATCCATGGCAACATAGCGCGGGCGTTCACGACGACACGCTGCTCGTTGTGCATCGATATGATCGGGGAGTGACATGCCGCAACTTGCTCCTGCAGACAAAGTCGAGGTTATGGTGCTCGTGGACAACGTCACCGATAACCTCTCGTCCGTGCCCGGCTACGTCGAGAACGAGCTGCCGCGCCTGTGGAAGCGAGGTCTTCGCCGATTGTCGGGAGCCTGCCTCTGCTGCGCCGCGCACGGCCTGTCCTGCGCGATCACGGTCGCACGCGGCGATGCGTCGCGCACGCTTCTTTTCGACACCGGACCCGACGCCTCGGTGTTCGAGCGTAACGTCGAGCGACTCAGCTTCGACATGGGAAGCATCGATGGCATCGTGCTCTCGCACGGCCACTGGGACCACTGCGGCGCCATGCTGCGCGCTCTGGAGATGATCCAGCTGCGCAACGGCGGCCGCACCGTTCCCACCTTCATGCATCCGGGGATGTACCACACCCGCGCCATGCGGGCCGCGGACGGTTCGATGCGGCCCTTCGCCGATGTTCCGACGCCGGCGATGCTGGAGAGCCAGGGCGCGTGGGTCGTTCACTCCCGGGAGCCGCAAACGATCCTCGACGATTCATTCTACGTAAGCGGCGAGATTCCGCGCGTCACCGCGTTCGAGGTCGGCATGCCGGAGCAATACCGTCGCACCGGCCAAGACTCCGAATGGGAGCCCGATCCGCTGCTGCTCGACGAGCGCTACGTCGCCGTCCGCGTGAAGAACAAGGGCATCGTCGTCTTTACCGCCTGTTCCCACGCCGGCGTGGTCAACGTGCTGATGGATGCGCGGGCGCGTTTCGCCGATGCGCCACTGTTCGGCGTGCTGGGAGGCTTCCATCTGTCCGGCAGCACCGAGCGCGTGATTCCGCAGACCGTCGAGGGCATGCGTCCGTTCGGCCTCGAGGTGATCGCCGCGGCACACTGCACCGGCTGGCGCGCGGTCAACGCGCTGGCGGCGGCGTTCGGCGAAGCGGTCGCTCCGTGCGCCGTGGGCAAGATCTACAGGTTCTAGCGCTGCCTGTCGGAATTCCCCACGAACCATCACTCCACGACCTCGTCTGCGCGAACCCTAAGCGATGGGGAGATCGCCAGGCCGAGCGCATTCGCCGTCTTCAGGTTGATGATCAGCTCGAAGCGGGTCGGTTGCTGAACCGGCAGGTCGGCAGGCTTCGCGCCTCGCAAGATCCGATCGATATAAGGCGCCGCTTGCCGGAACAGATCGACGTTGTTGACTCCGTAGGACAGCAGACCGCCCTCCGCGACGTAATACCGGTAGGGATAGGCCGCCGGCAGTCGGAAGCGCTCGGCGAGGGCGATGATCTCGGCACTATGGCTGGCGAAGAACGCGTCGGGAGTGATGACGACACCGCCGCTCGAGCCCGATGCGAGCCCCGCCATCACCGCCTCGACGGCGCGCAGATCTTCCACTTCGACTTTTACCGATGCCACGCCGAGAGCGCGCGCGGCCGCCTCGAACGGATCGCGGAAGAGTGCGCCCCGGTCCGCGTATGCGCCGGGCCTGACGAGCAACGCCGCCCGGCGCAGCGTCGGCTCGATCTCCCTCAGGAGCTGCAGCCACTTGCCGCCGATGGACGGCTCGATGTTGGTGATGCCGGTAACGTTGCCTTCGGGACGCGCCAGGTTCGACACGATACCGCTCGCCACGGGATCTGCGACGTGGAGGAACACGACCGGCGTCCTGCGGGCTGTCGACAACAGGGCTTCGACGACGGGCGCCGATTGTCCGAGGATGACGTCCGGCTGCAGTGCGCCGATCTCGCTCGCGGCAAGGCGCGCCTGCGTATCGCCTCCGGCCGACCAGCGTTCGTCGATCCGAAGATTCTCGTCCCGCTTCCATCCGAGGGACGCCAGGGTCCGTTCGAATGCCTCGAGCGCGGCGACGTACTCGGGCGTCTTGCCCACGGCCATGACGACGCCGAGCCTGCGTGGCCGATCCGGCTGCCGCGCGCCTGCGGCGAACGGCACGGCCGCAGCGCCGCCGAGCAGGGCGATGAACTGCCGCCTGCGCATGGATACCCCCAAAGGTCCTAAAACCGCGGTCTTTTCCCGGTGCGCGACCCTAGCACATTCCAGCGCCCGCGGCCTTCTTCGCAGTCTAGGCCGGGAATTCCGCGCTGCCGACGCCGAAGAGCGATTCCTCCATCCATCCGCGCAGCGCCTTGCCGCCGTCCTTGGGCGGTTGTTCAACGTCGTGCCAGGCGACGTACGCATCGCCTTCCTCCGCGATCAGGAACAGCCCGTGCATCCCCCTGCTCTTCTTGAGCGTCTCGAGCGCCTGCATCGGCGTCTGCGCGATCGGCGCCCCGACGTTGAGGGACGTATTGACGCTCACCTCGGCGCCGATGCGCCGCCCCATCGCGCGGAGATAGGCGTGGATGAACGGATCGACGTGCTCGCGCACGATCTGGACGCGCGACGTGCCGTCGTGATGGACTACCGCCGGCAGCTGCTCGCGCGCCGCCGGCTTCGCCCGGCACGTGAGCACCATGTAGTTGTAGGCGTTGTAATCGTCGTCGGCGGCGCCCGGCGAAAGCTCGAACCACGCCTTCGCCGCGTGCAGCGTTGCCATCGGCGCGAGCGGCCGGATTCGCTCGCGGAACTTGACCAGGCGGTTGAGCGTGTCGAGCGTGTCCGGATTGGCGGGGTTGGCCAGGATCGAGCGATGCCCCAGCGCGCGCGGGCCCGTCTCGGCCTTCCCCTGAAAGACGCCGATCACGCCGTCCCGCGAAACGATGTAGGCCATGAGCTCGGCGACGCGCTCGCGCTCGCCGGGCGACGAGACGTTCCCGAGAGGCCGATTGCCGATCTCGGGCACGCTGGCGAGCGCGGCCTCGATCTCGCTCCGCGTCGGCGCCGTCCCGCAGTAGAACGCGTGTTCCAGCGCTTCGTCCGGCTTCGCCCCCGCCAGGCACGCGAAGTGATACGCCGCCCCGATGGTCACGCCCGCGTCGCCCGGCACCGGAGGAACCCAGAGGTGCAGCCTTGCGTCCTTCAGGTCCAGGTTCCGCTCGTACCAGGCCGCGTCGAACCGGTCGAGGAGCCGCATGTTGGCCATGCAGTTGAGCGCCGTTCCCCCCGTCAGCACCAGGCGCGTGCTGCGGGTGACGCGGATCAGGTGCTCGACGACGTGAAACAGCGCGTCCTCGAACACGAGCTGCACGGCGGCGGCCTTGTCCACGCGCTCGGCGGTGATCGGCGCGTGCCGGATGTCCTCGACGCTGAGCACGGCATCGGGATTCCACATGTCCCGCGGCAGGATCGGCTCGCCCAGGATCGCGTACAGGCCCTTGGTGTACGGATCGAGGCAGCCGCCGCGGTGCCAGTTGGCGAGCGAGCGGTTGAGCAGCACGCGGCCTTCGCTTTCGAGCACGAAGATCTCGCGCAGTGGCGGGTAATAGCGGTTGGTCGTCCGGTCCGGGTCGCCCCAGGCGACAGCGCCCATGTACCGTCCTTCGCTCGAGAGCAGCGGCCAGCCGCCCTGCGAGGAGCTGAGCATGCCGTACATCATCCCCAGCGAGTCCCAGAAGTTGTCGTTGCTGGACAGAAGCTCGAGGTTGCCGGCCCGGGCGACGTACGACGAGATCGCGCCGTCGTCGCCGGCGCCGTCGATGACCAGCACCATCACCGGCTCGGCGCAGCGCGCGAAGGGGGACACGCCCCACGAGAACCAGGCATGGTTGTCGTGGTGGCGCAGGTTGATCACCGGTACGCGCTTGCCATCGGCCCGAAGCTTGCGGCCCAGCCGGCGCGGCGCGCTGAAGGCATCGAGCGCGCAGCGCGCGTTCATCTGCGGCGAGGCCTCCCGCTCGAGCAGCCGCCAGCTCTCGGGCAGCTCCTGCGCGACGCTTTCGACCGCCTTGGCCGCCCAGCGCGGATAGTCCCAGCTCGCGCACACCGCGTGGATGCGCGCCGGGTCCATGCCAAGCGTCTTGATCTGGCTGAGCAGCACATCGACGGACTTCCCCGGGTAGCGCTGATAATGCTTGATCGCACGGAAGCGCTCCTCCTCGTGATTGGCGAGGAGCCGAATGCCGCGCGCCTTCGACGCCTCGATCAGTCCGACGCCGGCGTTGTGGCCGCCGGGGCCGATGCCCAGCACGTAGACGATCTCGCCGCGCTCGAGCTTCTCGCGCATCGCGGCGATGCGCTCGGCGGCGTACCGGCTGTGGGGTGAGTGAAAGCGCTCCAGCGCTGCAACGACGCGCAGCAGCGCATACGTCAACGCGAACGCGATCCAGCCGAGGAGCCGGAAGCGCGGACGCGTGCGGGCGCTGCGGAGGCTCATCGACGGCCGACGAATCGAAGACGGTGCGCTATTCTACGCGTTGGCGAACCCGATCCGCATCCAGCGAGACCGCAGGGTTGGACGCGCGCTCCCTTTATCGAACATTTCCCCGCTCCACGACCATGACCATGAACGCCGACGAGTTGCGCGCGCTGCAGGCGCCGCTGAAGGATCGCTACCGCAAGGCGCCGGAGACGGCGCTCGTCACGCTGCACGCCGAGGGCCGGCTCGGAGAAGGCGTGACGTGCAAGCTCGAGACGGGCAAAGCGCTCTCGGTCGCCGGTCTTCATCCCGCGACCGGCGGCAGCGGACTCGCCGCTTGCTCGGGCGACATGCTGCTCGAAGCGCTCGTGGCCTGCGCCGGCGTGACGATGAACGCGGTGGCCACCGCACTCGGCATTGAACTGCGCGATGCCTCGCTGCGCGCCGAGGGCGATCTCGATTTTCGCGGCACGCTCGGGGTCGCCAAGGACGCTGCGGTCGGATTCCGGGACATCCGGCTGTCCGTCGCGTTCGACACCGACGCGTCGCGGGAGCAGATCGACACGCTGCTGCGACTCACTGAGCGCTACTGCGTCGTCTACCAGACGCTCGCGCGTCCTCCGACGCTGTCGTTGGCCCGCAGCGGATCGCGATGAGGTCGAGAGCCGGCAGGCTCGGCGAGGCCGGGCATCGCGGAGAGGCGGAATCGGCAACGCTGCCCGATACATCAACGGCGCTTGATTCACATCAAGGCGCGCTTGCGTGCTTGCCTGGAACACTTCCCTCACAGAATCGGCTCGGATTCCATGCAATGCGCTGCGTTGTCCTGCCATCAGGCCCCGTATGACTCGAACGGTCGAGCTCGACGTCCGCGGCTTGGAGCCTCCGGAACCGCTTGAACGCGTGCTCGCCGCGCTGGAGGCTCTGCCGGCGCGGGACTCGCTCCTGCTCAAAATCGACTGCCGGCCGGTGCCGCTCTACCGCATTCTGGACCGGGACGGTTACCTCTACGATGAGCGACCCGGCAGCGAGTCGCTCTACGAGATCACCATTCGAGCACCCGACGGTGCGTAACTGCGGTCGCTGCGGCGATCGCTTTCCGGCGAGGCATCGCGCCTAGCCGCTATAGGTGCGCAGCTTAGTCGCATCCACGATCTTCACGTCGCGGCCGTCGATCTCGACGAGCTCAGCGGCGGCGAGATCGTGCAGGATGCGGGAAAAATGCTCCGGGGTGAGATTGAGCCGCGAGGCGACGACCGCCTTGGACGTCGGCAGCCGCACGGTATACGCGAGGCTCTCGGTCGCCGAATCCTCGTCCTGACGCAGCAGGTACCCTATGACGCGCTGGATCCCCGACTCCAGCGAGTACGACTCGATGTCCGCGATCAGGCCGTGCAGTCGGCGCGACAGGCCGGCGAGCATCTTGCGGGCGAATGCCTGATCGCGCCCGATCTCGTCGAAGACCACCTGCTTCGAGACGTGAAGCAGCAGCGAATCGGCGAGGGTCTGAGCCATGACGACGTAGGGCCGATCCATGAACATGAGCGCCTCGCCGAAGGAGAATCCCGGGCCCACGATCTCGACCACCTTCTCCGAGCCTTGCGGCGAGGTGAATGCGAGCTTCACCTGCCCGTAGACCACGAGATGGAAGCCGACGCACGGGTCGCCCTTGTGGAACAGGATCTGCCCGCGCGGGACGTGCAACTCGGTGGTGCCGGCGGCGATGCGGTCGATCTCGTCCGAAGCGAGCTCCTTGAAGAGCGGCAGCGCCGCGAGGAACGACTGGGTGCGGATCTTGGAGCTGGGCACGGATGGTGCAGGGCAAGGGAGGGGCCGCGCTAGCTTAGCAGCGTCGGGGTGAAGCGGGACCGCCATACCGCCGCCCGCCACGCCGCTCTGGTCGACGGCGTCTGGCCGCGCGGACGGCGCCGCGAAGCGCTCCTCCTCGGCGAATGGGTGAAGGACCTCGCGCCGAGCTCGAGCCTGCGGCGGTGGTTCGGCCACGATCCGGCGCGCTGGAAGGGCTTCCAGCAACGCTATCGCGAGGAACTCTCCTCTCCCGAGCATCGCGCCCGCATGCAGGAGCTCCTGGGCGCCGCGGGCAAAGCGCCGCTCACACTGGTGTACGGCGCGCCAAGGACCCGGAGCACAACCAGGCGGTCCTGCTGCGCGACGAGCTGTTGCGGATGAGCCGGCGCGGCTGAGCGCCGCGGGGCTTGCGGGCTTTAGCGCGCTTCGCGGCTCATCGTATCGAGCGCGAGCATCGAGTGCGCGTAGGCCGCGCCCGCCCGCATCTCGGACGCGACCCAGATCGCTTCCATCAGCTCCTGCTCGGTCGCCGGCTGCTTCAGCGCCTCTCCGGTGTGGCCGCGGATGCAGTACGGGCACTGGGTGACGTGCGCCACCGCCACCGCGATGAGCTGCTTGGTCTTCGCCGGTAGCGCGCCGTCGGCGAACACCCGCTGGCTGAACGTCCGGAACGCCCCGTAGATCTCGGGCGCGAGCTCGCGGCGCTTTTGCGCGAGCTCCTTCGCAGCGTCGGGATAGACGGGATGATCCATGGCGAGCTTTCCTTTCTCGTCCGAGCGTGCCATCGGACGCTAGTCGATATCGATCGTGAGATGGGCATCGAAGCGAGAATTCTCGTCGACTCCGTTCCTGGCGTAGCCGCGCGGATTGCATACCACCCGCGTTCCGTTTACGACGTAGTCGAAGCTGTCGTGGGTGTGCCCGTGGATCCACAGGCCCGCACGGCCGCCGTCGAGAAGCCGCTCCGCGTCGGAGACGAAGCAGGGGTTGAGCAGCGAGTCGGCGAAGCGCGGATGGATGCTCCTGGGCGAGGGAGCGTGATGGGTGATCACCACGGTGGGTCCGGCGTGCGGCTCGGCGAGCTTGCGCTCGAGCCAGCCGGCTTGGTCGTCGAAGAGCGCGGTGGAGTCGGCGGGCGTGAACAGCCTCTGGTCGTCGTCCCTGAGACGGATCCTGTCGAAATCGCGGATGAGCCTCTGCGCCTCGCCGATCGCCGCGGCGCGCTTTTCCCCCGCCCCGAACAGCCTGAAGTCGCTCCACAGCGTCGTGCCGAGAAAGCGCACGCCGCGGAAAAACGCCTCGTCGTTATCGAGCACCCGCACGTTCGACCCGGCGCACAGGCGCTTGAGCTCCGTTATCGTGCCCGGGATGCTGCCCCCGTAGAACTCGTGGTTGCCCGCCACGTAGAATACCGGCTTGGCGAAGCGCACCACCCAGGCGATCGCCTCGTTCGGACGAGCCACGTCGCCGGCCACAACGACCGCGTCGGCGTCGGTCGACGGCGGCTCCAGGGCGCCAACGTTCAGATGCACGTCGGACAGTACGTGAAGCTTCATGGTTTTCAGGCGCTTCACTGCGCTAGAGAACTATATCACGCCGTGATATAGTCTCGCCGATGAAGGCGACGAGCGTCAGCGCCGTGGGGCGTCTGACGAAGAGCGACTACCAGGCGCTGGCGCAATTCCGCTACCAGCTGCGCCGCTTCCTGAGATTCAGCGAAGACGTCACCCGCAAGCAAGGAATAACGCCGCTGCAGTATCTGCTGCTGCTCCAGATCCGCGGCTTCCCAGGCCGGGAATGGGCGACCGTGGGGGAGCTCGCCGAGCGGCTCCAGGCCAAGCAACACGGCGTCGTGTCGCTGATCTCGAGGTGCGAGGCGGCGGGTCTCGTCCGGCGCAGCGCTGGCCGCAGCGACCGGCGGCGGGTGGAGGTGACGCTGACGCGAAAGGGCGAGGGGCACCTGGAACGGCTGGCGCGCATCCATCGCGCCGAGCTTCGCTCGCTGCAGAACGCCTTCTTCGTACCGCAAGCGACCGGCTTCCTCAGCGCCAAGCAAGGGGCTCGCGCACCCGGCAAGCGGATCGCACGCGTCGGCAAGCGTCCGGTGCCTTCGTCGTCGGAGCGCTCCGCTCGCCATGGGCTCTGAGATTCCGGGGTTTTCCGCGCCGGCGGCGAGCTTCGAGGCGCCGCTGGAGATGCTCGCGGCCTGCCACGGTCGGATCCGCAGCCAGTGCGCGACGCTGCTGCGCATCCGATCGCACGTCGCGGCCCAGGGCGCCGACGCCGGCGCGCGAACCGCCGCCCGCAACGTGATCCGCTATTTCGATACGTCCGCGCGTCATCACCACGACGACGAGGAACGCGATCTCTTTCCGGCGCTGCTCGAATCGATGGCGGGCTCGGACCCGGTCTGCATTCGCGAGCTGACGGGTGCGCTGGCCGAGGATCATCGGCGCCTCGAAGAGCTGTGGGGAGCGGTCAGGCCCTGGCTGGTCGCCGTGCAGAGCGGCAAAGCCCCTCCGCCGGGCGACGCGGCCATCGATGACTTCGTGCGCCTGTACGAGCGGCACGCCGACCGCGAGGAGCAGGAGCTCTTCCCGATGGCCGAGCGTCTTCTCGGCGAGGCGGAGCTCGAGCGGATCGGCCGCGCGATGCGGATTCGCCGCGGAGTCGGGTCGGCCTGAAACCTGAGGCAGGAGCACGTCGGCATGTCCTCGTCTGCCGTCGACCGGCCGAAAGCGCACCCGGACGCAAGGCCGACCTTCTTCAATCTGCTCCAGATTCAATTGCCGGTGGGTGCGCTGACGTCCATTGTCCATCGCGTGACGGGCGTTGTGCTGGCCGTCGCCACGCCGTTCGCGGTCTACCTGCTGGGCCTGTCACTGCGAGGACCGGATGGGTACACCGAAACGGGCGTCCTCTTCGGTCGCAGGATCAGGCGCGGCGCGCCCTGGCGGCCGCAACCGATAGCGCCGGCGCGAACGCGCCGGATCGGCCGCAAGCCGAGAGGCCTCCCTGACGCCGACCGAGCGAGCCGATTTTCGCCACTCAACATCTCCCAGGAGGTAGCCATGGCCGACAACATCGCCCGCCAGGGAGGCCGGGTGCGGATGCGACACCTGATTCGGCCGCCTCAGCGCTTGACGAAGTCGATCACCACCCCGTCGGCGCCGCGCTGCTTGTATTCGACTGCGACAGCCTCGCCGTAGCGAGCGCGCAGCTGCTCGAGCAGCGGCAGCGGGTCGTGATCGTTGACGAAGCGCATCGTCTCGCCGGCGCGCAGCGCGTCGAGCGCGCCGAAGATCGCCGCGTGGCGAAAGCGCTTGGCGATGCCGCGCGCGTCGAAGGCGTAGATCGCATCGGGAGAAAGGTGCAGATGGGCGTGCGCGTGCGTAGGCATCGTTGGAGTTCCTCGTGCACAGAGTCGGGTTGCGGCTGGCTCGTGGGTTCGGGAGGGGCCGATGGCGGCCGCGCTATCCGTGGTGGAGCTCGCCGCGCTTGTCCTTCGTCATGGCCCATGTGTCGGCGTCGGGCAGCGCCGACTTCTTCTCGACGATGGGCTTCCAGCGCGCGGCCAGCTCGGCGTTACGAGCCACGAAATCGCGCTGCTCGGCCGGCACGTCGTCCTCGGCGAAGATCGCGTCCACCGGACATTCAGCCACGCAGAGCGTACAGTCGATGCACTCGTCGGGATCGATCACCAGGAAGTTAGGCCCTTCGCGGAAAGCACCCGTGGGGCAGATATCGACGCAGTCGGTGTACTTGCAGCGAATGCACGCTTCGGTTACGACGTAGGTCATCGCTTTCTCCTACCAGTATTTCTCGAAAGCAACCTGCCCCGGCGAGCCGCGACGTGCGGTGCGGAAGCCGCGCTCGGCTAGGAGCGCCCGCAGCTGGCGCGTCATGTCAGGATTGCCGCACGCCATGACCCGCGAGTGGGCGGGATCGAGGGCTAAGCCGGCGGCGCTTTCCAAGCGACCGTCCGACACGAGCGCGGGGATGCGCGCCGCCAGCGCCGTGGCGCCGGGCTCGCGCGTGACGATCGGCAGGTAGCGCAGCCGAGCCCGCGCTCCACCGCCGGGCCCACGCCGAGCGAGGCGGTCCAGCTCGTCGGCATAGGCCAGCTCGCCTGCGCGCCGGACGCTGTGCGCGACGACCAGCCGATCGAATGCCTTCCACACGTGCGGATCGCGCAGCATCGAGAGATACGGCGCCACTCCCGTGCCGCTGGCGAGCAGCCACAGGTCCGAGCCCGGCGCGAGCGCGTCCAGCGTGAGAAAGCCGTAGCTCGCTCTTTCGACTTCGACGCCGTCGCCGGCGCGACAGGCCGTAAGGCGAGTCGAGAAGTCCCCGCCCGGTACGAGCGTGCAGAGGAATTCGAGATGCTGATCCGCCGGCACTGAGGCGATCGACAGAGGTCGGAAAACCGGATCGCCCGAGAGGCCGGCGAGGCCCAGACGCGCGTAGTGCCCGGGCGTGAAGCGGAAGGCGGGGTCGCGCGTCACACGCAGCGAAAGCAGCGCGGGCGCGAGCCAAGCGAGCCGGAGAATTGTCTCCCGCGTGGATTTCGGCCTCCTCGCGCGAGCGCCGTCCGCTGCACTGCGCTCCGGTACCGCGACGGACGGTGAGGTTGCGTACATCGTCGACAGGTCGGGCAGGAGATCGGAAGCGGCGCAGCACACGTCGTCAATCTAGCACTCGGTTATTTCTAAAGCAATATGTTCTATACATCTTCTGTGGGGAAGGCCCGCGCGGCGTCCGGGCAGGAGCGGCGGAAGCTCAGTGCCGCGGCGGCGCCGCGTGCGTGGCTCGATCGCGCGCGGGCGGGCGTGGCGCCAGGATCCGCGTGAGCGGCCGCTCGGGAGCCAGCAGATCGGCGAGCGTGTAGCGGTCGAGCGCGGCGAGGAAGGCCTCAAGCGCCTGCGAGAGAGCCTGGCGCAGCACGCAGACGCGGGCGATGCGGCAGTCCGGCTCGCCGCCCTCGAAGCATTCGACCAGCGCGAAGCTGTCCTCGGTCGTGCGTGTGACCTGCCCGACATTGATCGACTCCGGCGCCCGTGCCAGCCTCATGCCTCCGCCCTTTCCGCGCACCGTTTCGACGTAGCCGTGCCGGCCGAGGTGATGCACCACCTTCATGAGGTGGTTGCCCGAGATGCCATACGCGGCCGCGATCTCGTCGATCGTGGCGAGCCTTTCCCGCGTCGTGCCGAGATAGATCAGCACGCGCAGCGAGTAGTCCGAGAAGCTGGTCAGGCGCATGGACGTCTCCGAGGGTCCGTTTCGGTTAAAGAGGTACGGAGAGCATTGCTTTATAGCTCGAGGCGTGCTAGGCTTAAAAATGTAGATTGCATATATCTTAACATCTTTTCCTGGAGGAGGAGCCGTGTCTCCGGCCGAGCTCGACGTCCGCAAGCTGATCCCGCGGGAGCGCCATCCGCTGATCTGCCGCACCTTCGAGGCTCTGGCGCCCGGGCAGGGATTCGTGCTGGTGAACGACCACGATCCGAAGCCGCTGTACTACCAGTTCCAAGCCGAGGTGGGACAGTTCGATTGGCAATGCCTCGAACAGGGTCCGGGGACTTGGCGAATGTGGATTGGGCGCCGCCCGTCGTGAGGCGAAGGCGATCGAACGGCGCAGTGGGCACTCTCGAGCGCCGCGTTCGGTTTCTGGAGCGGATCCGATGCGATTCATTACCGACACCATGACGCGGCACCACAGGGA
>Ga0335081_10008874_pt1 | contig 16142 bp, 11 predicted proteins | sample Lox_Sample_35_FD_206713 | JGI IMG/M metagenome (GOLD analysis project Ga0335081, IMG submission 206713) | Soil microbial communities from Loxahatchee National Wildlife Refuge, Florida, United States - Lox_Sample_3.5 | ecosystem: Environmental > Terrestrial > Soil > Wetlands | place: USA... | reverse complement strand
CGCTCCGTCCCACACCGGCGCCAGGATCGAAATCGGGTTCGCGCCACGGCCCGAGGCGTAGCGCGAATAATGCGAATGCCCATCACCGATCGCCATGCTCACCACGCCCGGGATTGCGCCGGGGTGGACGTACGCCGGCGCCTCAATCGAGCCGTATGCCGACTCCACCCGCACCCGGTCGCCGTTGGCCACGCGCCAACGCGCCGCGGTCTGCAGATCGATCTCGACCGGTAATCCCCAGATCGAACTCGATGCCGGGTCCGGCAGTTCCTGGAGCCAGGGCAGATTCGCCCCGCGGCCATCGTGAAATTGCAGGGATGGATACGGCTGAAACAGGAGCGGGTATTGAGCAGGGTCGCCTTCGAACCGCGCCGTCGCGAACTCGGGCGCCTGAACGTTCAGCTTCGGCAATGTGGGCGGAGGCGGTTCCGGCCAGAGTCCGCCTTGCTGCGCCACGTCTTCGAAGGTTGTCCCTGCGGCCAGCAACGGCTCCACCAGGTCCTTGGGCTTCATGGGCCCGTACGAAACCCCGATCTTCGCGGCCAGTTGTGCCAGCGTGGACTCCACGGGCCGCGTATCGTACAGAGGCTCGATGAAGGGCGTGGATACCGCCACGGCCGGCCGCGTCGAAACCGCCGGCACCAGGGCCGATTCGGATTCCAGTTCGTGATGGTCCGGCAGCAGCAGGTCGGCCCACGCGGCCGTGTCGTCCAGAAACTGGCCGAAGGCGACTATGAAGTCCACGCGTGCGAGTGCGTCCGCCACACCTGCCGCGCGCGGTGTCGTATAGATCGGGTTAGCAGCGCCGATCAAGACCACTCGCGCCTGCTGCAGGGCCGCCACCAGCCCGCGGTTCTCCCGGGACCCGAAAGGACCACCGGGCGGGTACACACCGCCAGCCTTGCCGATGTTGCCCAGCATCACGTTGACATAGTGGGACGCCACCATGGCATCCAGCGAATTCGTGTGCGGGACCGGCGCGCCGGCGATCACCAGCGGTGCTTCCGATTCACCCAGTTCGCGCACGATCGGGCGCACTCGCTGCTCGTCGATCCCACAGGCTGCGAGCAGCCGCGCCGGATCCGCCTCCCGGAAGGCCCGCGTCACATCTGGAGGAACCGCCTTGGCGTTCCGCACCAGGCCGGCGTCCAGCAACAAACTCCCGATCGCCGCCAGAAACTGCGGCTCCGTGCCGGGGTGCAGGGGCAGCCAACGGTCAGCCGCGGCCGCGGTAATCGAGAGGCGCGACTCCGCCTGAACCAGCCGGCCACGGATCTGCGGCCGCCCCTGGCGGAAATCGCCGAACTGCCCCGCATAATACACCGGCGACGCCCACCCGCCCAGGAAGTCCGCACCCACCCCCAAAACGTAACGGGCGTTCTTCAGGTCGTAAACCGGCAGTCCTCTCCAGCCGAAAACCGTCTCGGCGGCGCGCCGTTCCACGGCGTGATCTACAATCGAGCTGACCATCGGGTTATACGCACCCAGCGCCGCCATGAAGCGGTCGATGGACTGCGCGCGCGTTCCCGCCCCCCCGCCGGTGACAAAGACGATACGCGTGGGATCCGATCCGCGGACCCTTGCCAGTGCATCTGCCGCCTGTCCGATCGCCTCGTCCCACGACACCGCCGCGAACTGCGCCTGCCCGCGCGGGCCAGTCCTCTTCATGGGGCCCCGCAGCCGATCGGGATGATACAGCGATTGAACGGCCGCCTGTCCGCGTGCGCAAAGGCGTCCGCCCGAGACCGGGTCGAGAGGATTGCCTTCGATCTTCTTGATGGCCGCAATTCGCTCGCGAACCTCTTCGCCATTCCGCGTGACTGTGCGCACTCCCTCCATGACGCGCACAATCGTGGCGCAGCCCGCGCCGCAGCCGGCGCAGACCGCGGGGTGCCACTGCTCTTCGCCGGGCACGATCTCGTGCTCCGGGACCAGCAATGGAATCGCCCGGTCCGCGTTACTCCCGCACCCGGCCAGCGCACCCGCCGATGTTGCCGACAAGATCCGGAAAAAATCGCGTCGATCCATCAGTCAGCGATCCTCATGGCGCCGGCGCTCCTGCCGGTACGGATGGGCCTCGCGGCCCGCAAAAATTCCTGAAAACCCGCCGGTCTTCGGGAGCGATGTGGCGCAGGCACTCCTGCCTGCCGCGCCGAGACTCGTCTCGGCGCCTGTTGGTCTGCCATCCAGTTCAATGCTGGCGAAGGAGTTTTCGAAGCTGCCCCGTCAGGCGCTCCTTCCCGCGCCACATTCAGTAATGGCATGCCGCGCAGTCCTCCGTAGCCTTATATTGTCTGTGACAACTCAGGCAGGTGCCCATATTGTGTTTCACCAGCAGTTCCGCGGTGCTGGCCTGCGTCATGTCACCGTGGCACACCCCGCAGGCGATTCGCGCGCGGGCATGCGGCGCATGCTGGAATTTCACAAGCGCTTCCGGCGGAAAGCCGTAGACCCGCCGCCACGGCACTTCGCGTTTGCTCTGCGCATATGCCGCCAGCTTCTTGATCTCGGGTTTGCCGCCCGCCACCTTCGCATGGCACAGCATGCACTTGTGTACAGACGGAAGCGTGGCCGCGGCGCTCGAATCGGCGGCGCTGTGGCAATCGAGGCAATCGAGTCCCAGCGCGATATGCTGCTTATGCGAATATGCGATCGGCTGGACGGATGGTGCCGCGGCTGCCTCAGCCGCCGATAGAATGACCAGCCATACGAGCCTCCTCAACCATCCCCTCACGAAACGAATCCGTTGATGCCGGGCCCCCATTTACACCTGTGAAGCCAACGGGAAATCAGTCTATCACAAGCCCGCCGGCCGATGCTGTATCTGGAATTGCTGGATCTGGAATTGCGCTCCGGCGTGGCATCCGTCGAATCCGGCTGCGATGGCCGTCAGGACATGGTGCTCACCGGCCAACGATGGAGACAGCGCGAACTACACGGCGGCGCTGCTGCCGCCGCTCACCACCCAGCCGTCTGCCAGTTGGATCACCCGATGGCCATATGCGGCGTTGGCCTCCGAGTGGGTTACCTGGATGATGGTAGTTCCCTCGTCATTGAGCCTCTTGAAAAGTTCCATGATTTCCTTGCCCTGGCTGGAATGCAGGTTACCGGTGGGTTCGTCTGCAAGGATGAGCTTGGGGTTCGCGATCACCGCGCGCGCCACCGCCACCAGTTGCTGCTGGCCGCCGGAAAGCTGGCTGGGGTAGAGGTCCCGCTTGCCCACGATGTGGAAACGATCCAGCGTGTCGCACACCATCGAGGCGCGCTCCGATCCCTTCACGTTCCGATACGAAAGCGGGATGTCGAGGTTCTCGTACACCGTCAGGTTGTCGATCAGGTGGTAGCTCTGGAACACGAACCCGATGTACTTCTTGTTCAACTCCACACGGTCCTTGGGCTTCATACGGTGAACCATGTGATTGACGAACTCGAACTCCCCGGTCCAGGCTCCATCCAACATGCCCAGGATACTCAGGAGGGTCGATTTGCCCGCTCCCGATGGGCCCATGATGGTGACGAACTCGCCCTCTTTGATTTCCAGGTTGATACGGCGCAGCACATAGCTGCGGCCATAGCCGCCTTCGTAAAACTTCTCAACATTGCGAAGTGTGATCATGAAAGTCTGCTCTGTGGGGCAGCCAATCCTGGCTGCCGACCCGCTCACCAGCGGGTCAAGCCGGCTGCGGGCAGGGTTGCCCGCCCCACCTGTCATTGTCCAACATTAGCCGGGATGCCACACTAGCTCATGACGCGGCGGTTCCACGAGGACCGGATCGAAATACCGCCGTTTACGTTGTTCACACGGATTTGGGCCCCACCCCGATTGACCACGGTCCGCAGGCGGTGGCCGCCGGAAGCGCGCCATACGTGTCCGAAATCCGATTCAATCCCGCCGCTCAGGTTGTGCGCCACCAGTTGGGCTCCCGCTCCGCGCGGAATCGAAAGCTTGATGGGGCCGTTCACCGAGGTCAGCGAGATGGAATTCGCCGGGTTGATCCGCTCGAATTCGGCCTCCAGGTGGCCGTTGATCGTGGATAGTTCCACCTGCCCGGCCAACTTGTCCGCCTTAATGCTGCCGTTGACCGAGGATGCCCGGATCGACCCTTCCAGACCCGAGATGGAGAGCCCGCCGTTGATCAGCTTGATATTCTCCAGGTTCGCCGTTCGCGGCACCATGATGCGATACTCCACGCTGGCCGGATGTTCCGCGTCGGCGCCGGCGTACTGGGTATGAATCGAAACCAGGCTCTCGCTGGAGTCCACCACGATCTGTGCGTCCTCCAGTTGTCTGCGGTCGCTCGACTTCTTGATGGCTTGCACCAGCACCTCGCCGCGGTCCCATGCCGTAATCCGGACATCGCCGTAGAGGTTCTGCAGGACTACCCGCCCATTTGGACTTAACGTGTAAGACTGCTGAAAATCGGCCCTCGGAGTTCCGATCGGGCTTGCCGAAAGACCGTTGCCCGCGACCAAAGCGAGCAATAATGCCCAATTCCCAACTAACCGTCCAACCATGGCGCTCCCCCTCCAGATCGCGCTTTTTGGCCCAGTTCAACATCCCTGGCTTAAGTGCTGCTCCGAATCCAGCGCGCAGCGGAATGCACTGCATTCCGCAGACGACACCTGCTCCCGTTGCTGAACTGTTGCGCGGCTGGGAGGAGAGAATCTTACGCCACTACGTCTTTGCCGACTCCATGCTCTCTTCCACGATGCGCCCGTCGAACAGGCGGATCGTGCGGTCCGCGAACTCCGCATAACGCGGATCGTGGGTCACCATGCAGATGGTCGATCCCGCCTGGTGCAATTCGCGGAGCAGGTTCATGACTGCCTCACCGTTGGCCGAATCGAGGTTGCCGGTAGGCTCGTCTGCGAGCAGGATGAGTGGGTCGCCAGACAACGCTCGGGCCACCGCGACACGCTGCTGCTGACCGCCCGAGAGCTGGGACGGATAATGCTTCATGCGGTGTGACATTCCCACGCGTTCCAGGGCTTCCTGCACGCGGCGTTTCCGCTCGGACGAAGGCATGCCGCGATACGTCAGCGGCAATTCTACGTTTTCGTAGACGGTCAGGTCGCCAATTAAGTTGAACGCCTGGAAAATAAATCCGATTTCCCGGTTACGGATGCGGGCACGCTCCGAAAGCTTCAGGCCAGTGACCGGCTTGCCATTCAAATAATAGGTGCCGTCGCTGGGCGTGTCCAAAAGGCCAAGAATGGCCAGCAGCGTCGACTTGCCGCAGCCCGATGGCCCGGCGATCGACAGGTACTCTCCTTTCTTGACATCGAAATGAACCGCCGAGAGCGCGTGCGTCTCCACTTCGTCGGTGACGAACACCTTACTCACACCGTCCAGGCGAATCAGCGGTTGCGAACCGTTTTCCATTGTCATATCCCTTCTTTACGAGAATCTCCAGACTTTAGTTCAACTTTATCCGATCGTAATTATCGTAGGCCGACATGTCCGAGAGGATGACGCGGTCTCCGACGCGCAGCCCCTCCTTAACCTCGATGTTGGTCACCGAACTGCGTCCAAACGTAACCTTTATCGCGTTGGCGTACTTTCCGTCCGGCTCGATCTTGAAAAGCCGCACGGTGCTGTTTTCCTGCCCGAATACCGGACGTCCCACAAACACCACGTCGTCCAGTTTCTCGAGCTGAATCGTGCCGTCCACGCTGAGATCCGGCCGGGAACCCGGCGGCAATTTCCCATTCAGAGCCACGTCCACCGTCACCGTGCCGTTCACAATCGAAGGATCGATTCGCGACACACGCCCTTCGATATGCCCATTCGATCCACCACCGGCGAGGCGTGTATCGATGTCAGCCAGTTGCCCGGGCGCGATATCTTTTACCTGTGTTTCCGCGATCTTTAACTCGGCCTTCAGGTGAGTCGGTTGCGATACCTTGCCGAGCGGCGTCCCGGCTGTCACCTTCTGGCCTTCTTCCACCGGAACCATGGGAGGCGCCAGCGCCTGCAGCGTGCCATCGAATCCCGCGCGCACCTTTAACTGATCCACCTGGCTCTTCTTCAACTCATAGTCGGCGCGATACTGGTCGATCTTCACGTTTTGGGCCGCCAACTGCGCCTCTTCCGTGCGCGAATAGGTTGCGAGCCGCTGCTGCTCGATTTTCAGGCGCTTGCCCAGTTCATCCGCCTTTACCTCGGAAATCCTGGCATCCACATCGGGAAGAAGCTTCTCCTTGGCGAGATCCGCATCGCGGCTGGCCTGCGCCTTGGCGACGGTGTAATCCGACTCGACCTGCGCTTCCACCGACTGCATATCCAGCAGCGATCTCTCGAGCGTTACTTTCAGGTTGTCATAATCCGCCTGAGCCGCCTTCAGCGTGAACTCGGCTGTCTGCAGCGTGGTTTCCAACTCCGGACTGCTCAGGATCATCACAATCGAGTCCGCTTTCACCTGGGACTGCGTGCCAGGCCGTATCAGGATGCGCTCCACCCGCCCATCCGTGCGTGCCGTGATCAGCATGGTGTCCTCGGGTACCAGGGTGCCCAGGCCGCGCACTTCCCGCAGCATGGGACCGCGCTTCACCTGATCCGGCCAGAGTGTGGACATTTCGACGTTCGGGGCAGCCGGCTTGAGCTGGCGGAGGCCGATTGTAATTCCGCCGGCGGCTAACACTACTACCACGACGGTGATGGTCCAGCGGATGGCTTTTCTTTTGCCGACGCCTTTGCGTTGTATATCCATGTTTTGATTTCCGGGCCTCTTGAAGGGCACGGAGCCTGCCAAATCTCGCCTGGGCTAACGCTATGACGTTTCAGAACTAAGATTCGATAGCCGAAGTTTTTCGTGTTCGCTTCTGGGACGTTCTGTGTTGCGGGTGGGAAGAGAAGGGCGCCCCAGGCGTCCGAAGATCAGGGGTGGCTGAACCAGCCGGGGCCGACCGTCAGATGGTGGCTGATCGAATCGGGCACCACCAGAAACAGGCAGAAGCCGACCGTGCCATGGGCCAGCCCGAGAAAGTATAAGTTATTGTATTTGCGGTAGATGTGTGTCGAAAGATAGCCCAGGATCAGGGTCACTGCCATCAGAAAACCATTCGGCAGATGGGCGCCCGAAAACAGTGCCGCCGCCACCAGGGGAGCCGCCCGCCGCGAAAACACCGCATCGAAGCGATTCAGGAAGTAGCCGTTGAGGACGTACTGCTGGAACAGCCCCCACGGCATGTAGGCCACCCAAGAAAGCAGCGCCCGGTCGAAACTGATGGGCCGCGTCGTCTGCATCAGGATGCCGCTGGCGACCAGCGCCAGCACCAGGAAAACCAGTGCCGGTGCGTACTCTTCCCAACAATTCCGCAGCCCCCCGACCTCGAACCCCAGCGCTTGCGCGCGCTCGCGCCGGACTCGGTGCGACAGCAGGATCAGTCCCAGGATCAGCAGCCACATCGCCGGGTGGCTGTACCGCAAAGCCCAGATGTACTGCATGATCATCAGAAAGACCAGCATCGGCTCGAGCATCGCGGCTTTTCGAATGGAGGCCCCCAACATTGTGCGTCCTCAGAAAAAAAAGTGCTTCGTCCAATCCACCAGGGTGTGCAGCGCGGCCGACGAAAGCACCGTGCCGCCCCTCTCAAAGACCGCGCCGTACCCCCATCCCGCTACAGTCGCCACGATCATGTATCGCCAGTTGGGCAAAGGCTGCGGGCCGTTATCCAGGTGCGCCGCCCCGAAGATGATGCCGGCGAGCAGCAGGATCCGCCAATTCCGGCCGAACCGCTGCATCAGCAGATTCTGAATCAGCGAGCGGAAGAGGATTTCTTCCGGCACCGCCGTGCCCGCGAAGATGATGCCGGCCGCGGCAGCCATGCGCCCGCCCGATTGGCTCGGCAAATGGGGAGCCGGGATGAAGCCGATGGCAATCCCCAGGAGGACCAGCACAGGCGCCACCAGCGCGAATCCGGCGAAAGGCAGCCAGAAGTCCCGCCGCTCTTGCGGCAGATTGTACTTCAGCCCGGGCATTCGCCGGTATCCCAGAAAGAGCACCAGGCCCAGAAGGATCGCGATTCCGTAAGCCACGCTGTGCAAAAAGCCCTGTGCCGGGCGCGGCACCAGGCTGCCTCCAGCCGCGAATTCCAGCGGTAGCCAGATCAGCAGAATCGTGACGAAATCGAACAGGTGGACTTCCGGCCCTCCGCGCGCGCCGGCCAGCACGGCCGAAAGCACCGGCAAGAGCGTGTAGATCAGAACCCAAAGCGTCAATTCGAGGCTGAAGGCCCCGGCCAACGCCGCCGCTCCGCCGAAAATCGCTGTCAAAAGCAGTGGGAAAGTCCAGATCCTCAAACGCCCGCGGTGCAGCCACATCTGAATCGGTTTCTGGACCCCGGTTGCCAGAAGACCGAACACCGCCGCCAGCAGCAGCGCCAGAACCAGCGTTTGCATCCCCCGAAAGCTCCGTGATCAGTCTACCGCGAAGCCCGGCCCGCCCGCCGCCATTTTCCGTATACTGCGGTACATGCCATCACCCAAGAATGTCGCGCCGGGACCCACCCGCCGGGACTTGCTGGCAGCGGCCCCCATGGTCCTGTCCGCCGCCCAAACCCCAACCCCCGCCCAAACCCGCAGACCCAACATCATCGTGATCATCTCCGACCAGTTTCGCGCGGATTGTCTGGGCGCCCTGGGGCTCAATCCCATGAACCTGACGCCCCACCTCGATCAGATGGCCGGCCGGGGAGCGCTGTTCGAGCACGCCTTTTGCAACCAGCCGGTTTGCGCTCCCGCCCGCGCCAGCATCTTCACCGGGCAATATCCCAGCAAACACGGCGTCTGGAAAAACGCCATCGGCCTTCCGGAGAATGCCGTCACCCTGCCCAAAATCCTAAGGCAGCAGGGGTATTCGGCGAACTATATCGGCAAGTGGCACCTGCAGCCCGACGATGGGGTCCACGGGCGTGCAGCCGTTGCACCTCAATATCGCGGGGGATTCGACGATCTCTGGGAGGCGTCCAATGCCCTCGAATTCACTTCCCATGCCTACGAGGGCGACCTGTTCGACAACGACGGCAAGCCGATCCACTTCTCGGGCCAGTATCGAACCGACTTCATGACCGAGCGCGCCCAGCGCTTCCTCCGCTCGGCCAGACAGCCGTTCCTGCTCACCCTCTCCTATCTCGAAGTGCATCACCAGAACGACAGCGATACCTTCGACCCGCCCAGGGAGTTCGCCAAGCGCTACGCGAATCCGTTCATTCCCCAGGATCTCCGGCCGCTGCCGGGATCCTGGCCCAGCCAGTTGGCGGACTACTTCGCCTGCGTCGCCAAGATGGACGAGACCGTCGGCACCATCCGCAAAACGCTGGCCGACGCGGGGCTCGATCAGAACACGATTCTGGTCTTCATCAGCGATCACTCCTGCCACTTCAAGACTCGCAACGCGGAGTACAAACGCAGCCCGCACGAGAGCTCGATTCACATTCCGATGATCATCGAGGGGCCGGGCTTCAACCGATCGGTGCGCGTGCCCGAACTGGTGAGCCAGGTGGACCTGATGCCCTCGCTTCTCGAAGCGGCGGGTGTTGCCGTGCCGCCGTCCGTGCAGGGGCACAGCCTGCTGCCGCTGGTCGAACGGCGCACCGCGAATTGGCGCAACGAGGTCTACTTCGAGATGTCGGAATTCGTCACCGGTCGCGGGTTGCGCACGCCGCAATATACCTACGCGGCCATGGCGCCCAAGAAGCCCGGGTGGAAAGCTGTGCCGTCGGCCGACCAGTACGTGGAGTATATGCTTTACGACTTGGCGGCCGACCCGTTTCAGCACGTCAATATGGCGGGTAGAACCGAGTATCGGACGATTGCCGAGGGCTTGCGCGCCCGCCTGCGAGAACGAATCCGCGAAGCGAGCGGCGCCACCCCCGCAATCGATCCCTGCTGGTTCCCGTATTCGTGAACGAAACACCGCTCACGGTTCGCAGCGTGCCCTCCATCCCCGGCGCGCCGAACGGAACCGCATGAGCAGCCCGATCGCCACCGCGCAGCCCGCCGGCAGGAACGTTCCCGGCTCCGGCAGTTGCGCGCCGACCGTGGGATCGTTTCCCAGGAATCCGTTGGCGGTCGCGTTCTGGTTCGCGGAAAGCGCCACCGACGAGATGCTCATCGTGGGGTCGCCGACGATGGTCCCCGTCAGATCGACGGTTACGCCGGCACCGCCCTCCTGAGCAACCGGACCCTGGATTGGCTCGAACGGTCGCTCGCGGAACACGACCCCGATCTGGTGTCACTGGCTCGCGACCCCATGTTTGAGGACATTCGCCGCGACGCCCGCGCGCCGGCTATCCTGTCGCAATTGCATCTGGCGGAGGCCATCCCCGCGGCCGGACCCGATGCGAATTGATCCAGCCAAAGAAAAAGGGCCGGCCCCCAATGGGAAGCCGGCCCCCGGACTGACTTCGTTACGCTGAGTTCTCCTAGAAGTAGAACTTGGCGACGATCTGCATGTTGCGCTCGCCTTCCGAGCTGCGGATCTGCCCGAACAGGGTCGAGGTGATGGTCTGCGATGCCGGGCTCAGGAAGATCGGCGTATTGAACAGGTTGAAGGCCTCGCCGCGCAGCTCGAAATACCTTTTCTCGGTGATGTGGAACTGCTTGCTGAGCGAAAGGTCGAGCCGGCTCATGCCGGGGCCGCGCACGATCCCGACGCCTGCATTCCCGAAGGTATGCAAGGCCGGCTGCGCATAAGCGGTCGGGTCGAGATAGAGAGCGCCCGGCCCGATCTGATGCGGATCGTTCGGGGTGCCGATGACGTTGGCGCGGAAACTGCGTGCGCCCGTGCCGGACGGGTCGCCGCTCATTTTGATGGTGAGCGGGAAGCCGGTGCGCGCGGTGTAAACTCCGCCGAGTTGCCAGCCGCCAATCAGGGCATCGACTGGTTTGCTCCAGTTCCCGCCGAAGTGGCGGCCCTTGCCGAACGGAAGCTGGTAGGCGAACGACGGGACGAACATGAACTTCTCGTCGAAGTAGGTCGGGCCCATCTCGCAAGCCTGGCAGTACAGATTCTGCCAGTACGCGGACTGGCTGCCGGCCTGTCCGCCCTGACCGTAGTAGCCGATGGAATCCGACATGCCGTGCGAATAGGTGAAAGCCACCTGGTATTCCAGCCCTGCCGAGAAGCGCTTGCGGAGGGTCGTCTGGAGCGCGTTGTATCCCTGCCTGCCGATGGAAGCGGTGCCGGAGATCTGGCCGATTTCGGCGCGCAGCGCCGGGTTGCCGGACAAGTAAGGTCCCTGAACCACCGCGCCGTTGATCAACTGGTTTTGCAGGTACGGCATGGCCACCATGAGGTGGTCGCCGTGCTGGCCCACGTAGCCAACCGTCAGAACGTTCTGGTGGGGTAGCTCGACATCCATCGAGAGGTTCCACTGCTGGACGTCGGCTGGACGGTCGAGCGGATCCCACATGCGGATGGTGGCAGCGGCATAGGGATCCTTGGCATTGAGGCTGGCGAGGCCCTGGTCGAGCGTGCTGCCGGGCAGCGGGAACTGTCCGGAGAGGTTGTAGCGGGTTTCGGACTCGTGGTTAAACGGCGGATTGAGCGTTTCGCGCAGGTTGGTGCCGGTCCCTTCCAGGTAGGAGGAGATCGTGTAAGCGCCACGGACCACGATCTTCTTTTTGAGGAAATCGGGCGTGTACGCGAAGCCGACGCGCGGCTGGAAGTCTTTCTTGTAGGGCTCGTAGAGGGCGCGATTGTGGTAAACCAGCGGCGCCGGTCCCGGCGGCGCAGGCAGGTTCGACGGCAGCGGAGCTGCCAGTAACAACTGGCCCGTGAACTCGCTGAAGTTCGACTGCCGGTCCTTCACTTCTACCCAGGGCGAATGGTATTCCCAACGCAACCCGAGGTTGAGCGTCAGGTTGTTCGTGACACGCCAGTCATCCTGGAAGTAAAGGCCGTAAACCGTGGAGCGGTGGCCCCACGTGTTGCCTTGCAGTCCCAGGGCGATATCGTCGGGAAGGCCCAACATGAAATCGGCCTCGCCGATCAGCGTTCCGGTCGGGTTGAGAGCGTTCTGTGCGGTGAAGCGCCCGCCGAAGTCGATGCCGCCGGAACGGCCGCTGTTGCTGGCGTAGAAGGCGTTGATCCATTCGCGAAGGATCTGCCCGCCGGTCTTCATCATGTGGCGTCCGCGGATGATCGTGACGTTATCGGCGTAATGCCACGTGGTGTTGTTGAAGAACTGCTGGAAGCCGATATTGGAGCTGCCCAGGCTGTGGATCCAGTTGAATCCGCCGCCGTTGCCGATGGCGGCGCCGATGGCCAGCAGGCCCGGGCCTGCATTCTGGATGCCGACGGACTGCGCCAGGTTGCCCAGCCCTTCGTCCGCTCCTCCGTTCCACTGGTCGATGTTGTTGACCCCTACGCGGAGCTCATTGACCAGGCGCGGGCTGAAGGTGCGCGTCCAGTTGATCACGCCGTTCTGGAAGGGCGCGTTGTTGAAGCTGCCGTAAAAGATCGGCATGTTGTTGTAGCCGGGATTGTCCTGACGGCCTTTGGAGATTCGGGCCGTGAAGTAGTCCTTATCGTTCGGACGCCAGTCCAGCTTCATGTCGCCCTGATCGCTGTAAAGGTAACTCCACGAGGCGTAGTTGAAGTTGGCCGTAGTGAAGCGGCTGAACATCGGCTGCGGGTAAAACGAGCTGGTCATCAGCTTCACCGCCGCCGGATCCAGCATACTCTGTGGAATCTGGTTGTTGGGGAACGGAGCCCGGTTGCCGCTGGCGTCCACCGAAAACGGGTTGTAGAGTTGGATCACCTTGCCGCCGGTTTGGTTGGGATCGAGCAGCGCCGAGAAATCTCCGCCGCGCCATGCCGTCGGCATCAGGGTGGTGGAGGTGACCGAGGGCGGAGTGGTTCGCCGCAAGCCCTGGTAATCGACGAAGAAGAACAGCTTGTCCTTGAAGATGGGTCCGCCGAACGTACCGCCGAACTGGTTCCAGCGCAGCGCTCCGCGGGGGACCCCATTCCAGTTGTTGCCCCAGTTGTTGGCGTTCAGTTTGTCGTTGCGGAAATACTCGAAAGCATCGCCGTGATACCGGTTGGTGCCGGACTTCAGGATGACGTTGATGATGCCGCCCTGGAAGTTCCCGAATTCCGCCGACGCATTGTTGGTGATCAGGCGGAATTCTTCGATCGCGTCCGTGTTCGGCTGGTAGGAAACCAGGTTGTCGGACGTGAAATTGTTGTCCACGCCGTCCAGCAGGAAGTTGTTGGCCTCCTCGCGATTGCCGTTTACGTACGGGCGGCCGCCACCGACGCCGCGCTGGCCGCTGTTGAAACTCGACGGATCGGGATTGGTGACGCCGGCCGTGAGCAGTGTCAGGGCGATCGGGTTGCGGCTGATCAGCGGCGTATGATCGATCTGGCTCGCATCGACCGTGGCGCCTACCTGCGTGGTGTCGGTTTGCAGAATCGGCGCTTCGCCGGTCACTGTGAGGGTCTCGCTGACGGCGCCCACCTGCAAGGTTACATCGAGGCGCGCTCTCTGATTGACTTCGAGTGTGAATTCCGGATTCAGATACGTCTTGAATCCCGTGGATTCCACCTTCAGCTCATAACGCCCATTGGGAATGCGCGGAAACGCGTAGATTCCGTCCTCGTTGGATTTGGTTGTAAACGAAGTTTGGCGATCCAAGTCCTTCGCCGTTACGGTGGCGCCTACGATCGAGCCGCCGGATGGGTCGGTAACATGTCCAGTGATGCCAGCGCTGGTTTCCTGCGACAGTAGTGGGAGGGTGCCGAGGCAAGCCAAAGCAGACACCAGCAACAACTTTTTCTTCATCAAAACCCCCTATTTTCCAAAACGTACTGGACCGGATTATAACAGGATAAAAGGTCAAATGTAACCGAAATTTGAGAAACCAGGTGCAGAAGCCAACTGATTACCATTACAGGAACTTACGGGGTGCGAGACCTACCAATTTTCACAGATTCGGCTACGGTTTTCGGAATATGGAAAATGGGGTGCTGGAAGCTTGGTGGGGAGGTGTGGCGCAGGCACTCTTGCCAGGCACTCTTGCCTGTCGCGTCCCCACTCATGGGGACGCTTGTCGGGTGTGTACAGTGCCAGTGGCGACGAGGGGCTTTCGAGGCTGCCGCATCGACACTCATGTCGACGTTTTTCGCTGGCGCGTCAAACTCGTTGGCGTCCCGGCGGCTCAATCAGACCTGCACCTTTCATAACACCCACGCCACCACGCAAAACCCACCCAGCTTCTCATCCCCCTCCGCGTTTGACGCAACCGAAGGCCGCGGTGTACACTCACCCCCGTGGACAGACGACTCTTTCTGCACGTCGCGGCGGCGGCGCCGATGCTCGCCACCCCTGCCGACACGCCTGTATACAAAGTGGTCACGCATTTTCCGCCGGCCGCCGTGCCTGGCATGCCCGGACCTTACCCCGGCCAGATGGTGCGCGTTCATTCCGAACGCTCCGTGGACGTCCAGTCCGGCCAGGCAGACCGGGCCGTAGTCAAGCAGATGCTGGCGCGCGGCATCACCGGGCTGACCGGCGATGCGCGCCCCGAAGATGCCTGGGCGCGCTTCATTTCACCCAAAGATGTGGTGGGCATCAAGGTCAACTGTTCGGGCGCGCCGCGAATCTGCTCCTCACCCGAGATTGTGGCTGGAATCGCCGAAAACCTCATCGCCATCGGCGTGCCGGCACAGCAGATCTGGGTCTACGAGCGCTTCGACAACCAGTTGCAAAGCGTCAACTACCCCAAGGTACTGCCCGCCGGCGTTCACGTGGATGCGGCCGAAAAGAATCGCGGCTCCGTCCTTGGCTACGACCCCCGAACCTACGTCGAGACCAGCTTCTTCGGCGAAGAAGATACCCGCTCCAACCTGGTGCGACTGGTGGCCGATACCTTAACCAAGATCGTCAACGTTCCGGTCACCAAAGAGCACCAGGCGGCGGGCGTCACCGGCTGTCTCAAGAACATCGCCTACGGAAACTTCTCGAATGTGGACCGCTCCCACCGCTTCGAAAAGACCAACACCTATTCGTTCATCGGCACCTTGGCCGCCACCGAGCCAGTGCGCTCGCGCGTGGTGCTGAACGTGATGGATGGCCTGCACGGCGTCTGGCACGCCGGGCCGTTCAGCGAGGACCCGCGCTTTCGCTTCTACCCCAAGCAGATCTGGTTCGGCACCGACCCCGTGACGATGGACCACAAGCTGATCGAATTGATCGAAGCCAAGCGTAAAGCCGAGGGTGCGGTTTCGCTTTTCGACCGCTCGAAGGAACACCTGGGCGATAAGAAGGACCCGAACCGCAACCGCTTCATCCGTGAGCCCGGCCACGTGGAATACGCCGCGAAGCTGGGGCTCGGCATCTTCGACAACGCGAAGATCCACGTCAAGGAGATCGAACTCTGATGTTTTGGGCAGCAGCCCTGCCGGTGTTATTTTGGAGCGCGGCTCCCGACACCGCCCCCGCGTTGCGCGACGCGGGCATCACCCACATCGCCGTGCCTGCGGCCCAGGCGGAGTCCTGGAAGGCAGCCTCCGGCATCACGGTGGAGACGGCGGATCTCCGGAAAATGGTAAAGCTGGAAGCGCCGGGCGTGGAGTACCGCGTGGATCAGGCATCCGCTTCGCGCGCTCCCTGGCTCGATTCCAATGGCTGGCAGTTTCTGCGCCAGCCGCAGGGCCGTTTCTACTATGACGTGAAAGGCGCGGGTGCGGCGATTGCGGCCGCGGAGTCGTTCAGCTACGGCATCGCGGCATTCGTCTCCACCGACAGCGCCGGGCTGAAGCCGTTCGCCCGGATGATCGCGTTTCTGCGCAGCGTGTCCGCCGAGGCGATGCCCGTGGTCGCGGACATCGGGTTCCAGGATGACGGAACGGACGTCAGCGCGGAAGTCATGAACCTGATGCTCCGCCACAATCTGCTGTTCCGGACCGTCTCGTCGCCCGACCCGAAACTGAAGTTGAACGTCCGCATCGGCTCGAAGGAATACCCGGCGGCGGATGCGCAGGACCCCGGCGCCATGGCCCAGATCATTCGCGCCAATCTGACCGACGAGAAGCGCTCGCTCCGCATCTACGGCAGCCCGGTGGTGATCGGGCGTCTGACCGGATCGGCCGGCCACGTTCGCGTGCAGTTGCTCAATTATTCCGGAGCGGGCC
>Ga0335081_10008872_pt1 | contig 16144 bp, 13 predicted proteins | sample Lox_Sample_35_FD_206713 | JGI IMG/M metagenome (GOLD analysis project Ga0335081, IMG submission 206713) | Soil microbial communities from Loxahatchee National Wildlife Refuge, Florida, United States - Lox_Sample_3.5 | ecosystem: Environmental > Terrestrial > Soil > Wetlands | place: USA... | reverse complement strand
CTGCAGCATACTAAAGACCTCCTAAAGCTTAAGCCTCGGGTGTTAGGATGCCCGAGATTTCACCCGTACTTCCCCGTTACAGACCCGATATGCGCTTATTGTAGTGCAAATCGGTCCGCGGCGCGCTGCGGGTCGAGGTTCGGGATGGCGATGCTTAGCTCCGGACGTGTCCCCGGGCGGCACTGCGGTTGCCGCCGCGCTTCAGGCGAGGACATGCCGACCGTCCGGATCCGAGCAATAGCAGAAAGAGAATATTCAGCAGGGAGTGTCCCGGAAACGGACACTGCCGAAGGGGCTTGGCTCCGAAATTCAATGATTTGGGTGTGGCACGTCCGCTGCAGAGCGATTCGCATGGGTTGGCACCAGCTTCGTGTCTCAATACGGTCGGTTTTCCGCGCTCCCGGACTGGCTATTACCGGCATTCTCACGATCGCGCTTGCGGTAGGAATGGCGATTTCGGTTTTCAGCGTGGTAAACGCCATCCTGCTGCGGCCGCTGCCGTATCGGGAACCCGGGCGTTTGGCCGTGATCTGGTCTTCTTCGCCGAATGATTCGCGCGGACCGGTTTCTTTCGACGATTTCGAGGATTGGCGCCGGGACAGCCGAACCCTGGAGAGCGCCGCGCTGTATTCTTCGTACTTCAAACCGATACTCTCAGGCTATGGGGACGCAGTACGGCTGCCGGCCTTGCTGGTGTCGCACCAGTATTTCGAGGTGATGCAGTGCAAGCCATGGCTCGGCCGATTCTTTCTGCCTGCCGAGGATCGCGATGGACGGGACGACGTCGTGGTACTTTCACACGGCTTGTGGCGCGAGAAGTTTCAGGCCGATCCGCACGTAATCGGACGAGCCATCCTGATCAATTCGCGTCCGCACACGATCGTCGGCGTCGCCGGACCGGATCTTCATCCGCTGCCGCCCAGCTATGCCGATCAGCCGGCCGAAATCTATCGTCCAATCGGAGAGCCCTTCGGCCCCGGCTCCCGCGATGGACGCCACCTGGATACCCTGGTTCGCCTCCGGCGCGGGATCTCGATCGAGCAGGCACAGGCGGAGTTGAATGTGCGAAGCGCGCAGATGGCGAGAGAGCATCCCGACGTCGATGCGAAACTCGCCGCTCGCATCGTACTGCTGCGCGATGATATGACCCGCGTCGTCCGGCCGGCATTGTTGTCCCTTCAGGCCGCAGTGTTCGTTCTGATGCTGATTGCGTGTGCGAACATCGCGAACCTCCTGCTGGCCAGGTCCAGCGCACGGCGCCGTGAGATGGCGATTCGCGGGGCACTGGGCGCGCCAACAGTCCGGCTGGCCGCAATGCTCCTCACCGAAAGCCTGGTAATCGGCATATCGGGAGGGATTTGCGGCCTGGTCGTGGCGATGTGGGGCACGGCCGGCATGTCCGCGATTGCCAGCCGGGTTTTGCCCGACGCCGGCTCCATTGCGATCGACTGGCGGGTTCTGCTCTTCTCGCTGGTTTTGTCGCTCGGTGCGTCGCTTCTCTTCGGAAGCGCTCCAGTCTTGAAGCTCGGTGCCAGCGACCTCGAAGATGCCCTGAGGAACACCACCCGCGTGGCCGGCGACTCCCGGAACGGCCTGCGCCGGTGCTTGGCGGCGGTTCAGATTGCTCTCGCGCTGGTACTGCTGGTAGCGGCGGGCCTGCTTGGGAAGAGCCTGCTGCGGCTGCAAGTGGTCAGCCCCGGATTCGATCCGCGAGGGGTGACCACGGCCTCCATGGCGTTGCCCAGGGCCAGATACGGTACCTTGGCATCGGTTGACCAATTCTATCAAGGGCTGCTCGAACGCCTGCGCGTTCTGCCGGGCGTCACCGGTGCCGCGATCGTCAGCGTGGTTCCGCTGTCCGGCGATTTTGACCGCACGGGCTTTCAGATTGCCGGAAAGCAGTTCGGCGCCGGAGAGATGGAGAGTCCGGACCGGTACATCGTCAGCCCCGGATATTTCGGAGCACTGCACGTTCCCTTGCTACAGGGCCGCCTGTTCACGGAACAAGATGATGCCAATCACCCGACGGTCTGCGTCATCAGCGCAACTGCCGCTCGTCAGTGGTTCCCCGGACAATCTCCACTCGGGCAGAAGGTGCGAGCCGGTTCCGGGACCGGCAATTTCGACCAATCGCCTTTTCGCGAAGTAATCGGAGTGGTCGGCGACATTGCACAATATGGCCTTGGCCTTCCACCGACGCCGCAGATCTACATGCCGTACATGCAGTTCCCGGCTCGCTACGTGACCGTGATGATCCGTTCGAATGCCAGCTCCTCGAATCTCGCAGGCGCCGTACGTCAGACCGTGTTCAGCCTCGACCGGGAGCAGCCGGTCTATGACGTCAGAATGCTGGAAGACATCGTTTCCGGCACGATTGCCACGCGCCGCATCGGAATCTGGCTGCTGGGCGTCTTCGCGGCTGCCGCTCTATTGTTGGCGGCAGTGGGAGTCTATGGAGTGGTCTCGTATTCTGTTTCGCAAAGGACATCCGAGTTCGGAATTCGCGTGGCGCTGGGCGCCCGGCCGGCGGACGTGATCCGCAAGGCGCTTGCCGACTCGCTATGGATTACAGCATCGGGCCTGGGTGTGGGGATTGCCGGGTCATACGCGATGTCGAAGTGGATCTCGGGCTTTCTCTTTCAAGTCAGTCCGAGGGATGCAGCGACATTCGGCCTCGTCCCGTTGTTTCTGACGGTTGTTGCCCTGGCCGCCTGCTATGTCCCGGCGCGGCGGGCAGCGACGGTGGACCCTGTCACAGCGCTGAGATCCGAATGACCGGTTCGGGCCGCTGGTATGGAGCCGGACGTGCTCGAGTGAGCACGTCATCCGGCGATTTTGTTCATGATGTTTCGGAAGCGGGTGCGGCTGACCTGGTGATCGGCAAGCAGGCGTCCGTTGTAGATCAAAGCGAAGATCGCGTAAGGGGTCGGGGCATTCTGGGCTTCGGCGGAGGAGCGGAGATCCACCACGTGTGGGTCGATGTGATACTCCGTCTTGGCGGTTTCGGCGATTTCAGACGCGAATTTCGCGATGTGCGGGCACTGGCTGGAGCGGATGATGGTCAGGCCTTGGCCGTACTGCGCGAGTTTCCGCTCCCAGTCCCCCTGGAAGGCGGGGTTGGGCGCACTCCTGCGGAACTTGCGCACGAGCAGTTGGTAGTCCGGCGGCGCGGCATCGACGGGTTCGAAGCCGCACGACAGGAACAGCCGGCGGTCTGCCAGCCACGGTCCGTCCCGCACCATGACGGCGACGCCGTGGCGGCCTGACTGTCTCGCATCCTCCAGGGAGGCTTCGATCATGAGCCTGCCCCAGCCTTTGCGTTGATTCGTTCGGGAATAGATCCAGATGCAATGAATAAAGAGGTAGCCGTCGGCGTCCACGCTCCGCCAGGCGTGTTCGCCGGGGATGTATTCGATGTAGCCGGCCGGGTGGCCGTCCGGTGCGATCAGCGTCTTGGCCCGCAGGCCGAAGCCCGCGTTCGCCAGCAGCCAGCAGCGCTTCTCCTGCCGTCCGGGATGAGTAGGACTCTTGATGCCGCAGCAGGGCAGTACGTCGAAGCTTGAGCCATCGACATCAACCAGGCGAGCCATCGCGCCCCGGGTTGCGGTCTTGGTGGCGCCCATCACCCACAGTGTACTTCCCGGCGGGAACAGCAGGCGCTCTGGAGCCGGACGAAGTCTTTGCGAGATGCATGCAAACACTGCTATCATGTAGGCATGAAGATGCAGGCGAAGAGGCCGCTCCAATACACCGTTCGCGGCATACCGCCCGACGTGGATCTCGCTTTGCGCCGCAAGGCCGCTCAGCGGCGGACGAGCATCAACCAAGTGATTGTTGAAGAGTTAACGCAGGCGACGATAGGGCGCCGCCGCAAAGCTGATTTCTCCGATTTGGTTGGGCGCTGGACGCCCGATCCAGCCTTTGACGAGGTAATCGCCTCTCAACGACGGATCGATTGGGAAAAGTGGAAATAAGGGTAGCGCTGGACACCAATCGGCTGACGGACCTGTTTCGGGGCGACGCCGAGCTGGGCGAGTTGCTGGCAACGTGCGACGAGGTCTGGGTACCGCTGATCGTGCTGGCCGAAATCAAGGCAGGGATCTATGGCGGTGCGCAACGATCACGGAATGAGGCTCTACTACAGGCGCTCCTTGCAAAGCCAACGGTCGGAATTCTCCTGCCAGATCGCGAGACCGCCGAGCAGTACGCGCGGCTTTTTGCACAACTGAAGCGCGCCGGCACACCGGTGCCGGACAACGATCTCTGGATTGCCGCACTAGTCGTGCAGCATGATTTGGCGCTCGTCACTCGAGATCGCCATTTCAGATGCATCCCCCAATTGCGGAGCCGGTAGGTCGCACTAGGAACTGCAGCGATTCAAGATAATTGGAAGCTTCATGCGAGTCCGATCCCGAAGTGGCGTTCACGCTGGATTACATTCAGAAACATCGATGACTCCGCGGCACCGATGGGAATATAATCGAATTCTTGCGGAACATGTCTGGTCAGATACGCAATATTCTGCTGATTGCAGTTGGGTGTGCTCTGCTCGCGCCAGCACAGTCGCGTCCGGCCAAGACGGGCCCCGCAGTGGGTGATTCCGTCCCTGCATTCTCCGCGCCTGACCAGGATGGCCATACTCAGACCCTGGCCTCCATCGCCGGTCCAAAGGGCGCCATGCTGGTCTTCTTCCGGTCCGCCGACTGGTGACCCTTCTGCAAAGGTCAGCTCGTGGAGCTGCAAAACAACCTGGAGAAGTTTCGCGCCAAAGGATTGGGTGTTGCTGCTATCAGTTACGATTCCACTGCCGTGCTGAAGAGCTTCGCCGGGCGCCGCCACATCACGTTTCCCCTGCTGTCCGATCCTGATTCGAAGATCATTCGGGCGTTCGGAATTCTCAACGACACGGTTCAGGAGGGAACGGCGCAGTACGGCATCCCGTATCCCGGCACCTACTTCGTCGATCGCACCGGCCGCGTGACCGCCAAGTATTTCGAAGACGATTACACCCAGCGTTACATGTCGGCGGATATCCTGGTGCGTCAGTTTGGCGAGAGCGCGGGTGCGGCGCATGCCACGTTCGAAGGCAAGCATCTGCGCGTATCGGCGTCGGCCAGCAACGCCAGCGTACGCGCCGGACAGCGTATCTCGCTGGTGCTGGATGTGGAACTGGGCCCGCGCCTGCACGTCTACGCGCCGGGAGTGAGCGCGGAATACATCGCGATCAACTGGAGCATGCAGGATTCGCCCGCGGTCCTGGTCAAGGATGTGGCCTATCCGGCATCGAAGAATCTGCGGCTGGAGGCGATCAAAGAGACGGTGCCGGTATATCAGGGCGTCTTCCGCCTGGTTCGCGATGTCACGATTGCGCGCGATGCCGCGGTGCGTCCACTGCTCGACGCCGAGGGCAGGCTCGTCATTGAAGGCGCGCTCAAGTATCAGGCCTGCGACGACAGGATCTGCTATCCGCCCGAGACGGTGCCGGTCCGCTGGACCTTGCAGATGGAAGCGCTCGACCGGGAGCGCGCGCCGGCTGATCTGCAGCGGAAGGGGCGTTAATCACACAAGTCTCCAGCGGTCATTGTGTTACCATTCAGTAGGACTTCCTCCGGGGTTTTGGGGCCTGTCCTTCCCGAAGCGAAATCACCTTTTATTTAAATGAACTTACGCTCTCTTTTCAGTCTTTTTTCCTCGGACCTGGCGATCGATCTGGGCACGGCCAATACCCTCGTCTTCGCCAAGGGGAAGGGCATCGTCGTCAACGAACCATCCATCGTCGCGATTAACAAGAACACCGGCGAAGTGGAGGCTGTCGGCAAGGAGGCCAAGGAAATGCTCGGGCGCACCCCGGGCAATATCGTTGCGATCAAGCCCATGAAGGACGGTGTGATCGCCGATTTCAAGGTCACCGAGCGCATGCTGAATTACTTCATTCAGAAGGCGCACGGGCGCAAGATGCTGGTGCATCCGCGCATCGTGATCGGCGTTCCCAGCGAGATCACGCAGGTGGAAAAACGCGCCGTCATGGACTCGGCCTACCGCGCCAAGGCCAGCGAAGTACACCTGGTGGAGCAGGCGATGGTGGCTGCGATCGGCGCCGGACTGCCCATTACCGAGCCTTCCGGCAACATGGTGGTGGACATCGGCGGCGGCACCACCGACGTCGCGGTGATTTCCCTTTCCGGGTGTGTCTACTCGCGCTCTGTGAGGGTCGCTGGCAACGAGATGGACGACGCCGTGATGCAATATCTGAAGCGCAAGTACAACCTGCTGATTGGGGAGCGCACAGCGGAGACGATCAAGATCGAAGTAGGCTCGGCCTATCCGCTGGACAAGCCGCTCAACATGGAGATCAAAGGCCGCAACCTGATCGAAGGCGTGCCGCGTACGATCGCCATCGACGACACGGAGATTCGCGAAGCGCTGAGCGAGTGCGTGGCCACTATCGTCAATGCGATCCGCGTGGCCCTGGAGCGGACCCCGCCCGAGTTGAGCGCGGACATCAGCGACCGGGGAATTGTCCTGACCGGCGGCGGCGCGCTGCTGAAGAACCTGGACAAACGAATTCGCGAGGAGACCGGCCTGCCGGTATCGATTGCCGACGATCCGCTGGCCAGCGTAGTTCTCGGCACCGGCCGGATGCTTAGCGATTTCCGGCTGCTGCGGAAGATTTCGATAGATTAGGCTTCAGGCATCAGGCTTCAGGCTTCAGCTGGTTTCCGCTACCTCGGAAGGAATTGGATAGACTGGGGGTAGCATCGGGCGCGCGCCGAACGCCTGATCGCTGACGCCTGATGCCTGACGCCTGAAGCCTTGTTTCCATGGAATCGCTCCTCAACCGATATCGCAACATCACCGTGCTGCTGCTGGTGATCATGGCGCAGCTTGTGCTGCTGGCGATCTCGGCCAAGAACGACCAGGATGTGCGCATGATTCGCGTGTGGACCGTGACGGCGGTCACGCCGCTGGCGCGTATTATCGAGGGTGTGCGGGGCGGCGGAAGCGGGTTTCTGCACAATTATGTGCTGCTTCACGACACCAGCGAAGACAACAAGAGGCTGCAATCGGAAGTGGACAAGCTGCGCCTGGAGAACACGTTCCTCAAGAACGAGCTGAACACCGCGGAGCGGGCCAAGGCGCTGCAGGTTTTCCAGGCACATTCGCCGTCGAAGATGCTGGCGGCGACCATCTTCGGGATCGGAGCGGGGTCCAATGCCAAGGTGGTACTTGCCGACCGCGGCACGGTCAACGGGGTGCAGCGGGGCATGGCCGTAGTCACGCCGGACGGAATCGTCGGCAAAGTGGTGGCGGCTTACCCGATGGCGAGCCAGGTGCAACTCATCACCGATCCGGAATTCGCGGCGGGTGTGATGACCAAAGGCGGCGCGCGCGGCACGCTGAAGGGGCAGGGAACCCCGCTCTGCCGCATCGACTACGTTCCCTTCGAGGACAAAGTGGACGGCGGCGAATGGATCTATACGTCGGGTGACGACCGCATCTTTCCGCGGGGATTCGCTGTGGGACAGGTGAAGTCGGTGCGCCCGGGGCAGCCGTTCAAGGAGGTTTTGGTGGAGCCTTCGGGCATGCAGCGGGGCCTCGAGGACGTGCTGATTATCGTGGAAGGCGTGCACCAGGATATTCCTGACGCTCCGCCGGGGATACAGCCGGTGTATATCGCGCCTGCGCCGCCGGGCGCGCCGAGTCCGGCCCAGCCGGTGCAACCCGGAAATCCCGTGGGCACCGAGGCGGATCGCCTGGAATCGGCGTACAAGGCGCTCGGCCAGGCGCAGGGCCACGATTTCGGCGATAACCGGCCGGGCGAAAAGGCGCCCGATTACACCAAGCTCGGCCAGCCGTCGGCCGTACCGGCACAGGCTCCCAAGAAGGAACCCGATGTCGCCAATCCGGCGCCGCCCACCCCTGGCGCGTCCCCGAAAAACCCACCGCCCGATACGGTGCGCCGCTCCAATCAGGCCGGCGGCGGTCCGGGAGGCCAGGACCGCTGATGACGTATTCCGGCGACCGCCTCCTGCTGAGCAGCCAGCGCGAGGGGCAGGAATCGCGTTTTCGAGGCTGGGTGCTGGTCGTCGTGCCCCTGGCAGCTCTCCTGTTTCAGGTGTACGTTCCGCTGTTCTTCCAGTTTCTGAGCTTTCTGGAAATGCCGCTCCTGGTCGTGCTGTACTTCGCCATTATGCGGCGGACGCAGATCAGCGGGCTGATGATCGGTGCGCTCGTCGGGCTCGCACAGGATTCGCTCTCCAAGAATCCGCTTGGCATGTTCGGAATCGATAAGACGCTGGTTGGGTACTTCGCCGCCAGCGTCGGGATGAAGATCGACGTCGAAAACGGACTGGTCCGGTTGCTGCTTTGCTTCCTGTTCTACGGGTTCCACCAGTTCTTCTACTGGGTGATGGCGCGCGCGCTGCTCAGCCAACAACTCGCTTTGGATCTGCCGCGCACCGCGATTCTCGGACTACTCAACGCGATCGTCGGTATCGCCCTGTTTGCCTTTCTCGACAAACTAAGGGAGCGCGCCTAGCCGCCGGATCTCGGTTCGGGCGCCGTTTTCGGTTCGGCTTCTCCTCGATGGCAGGTGTAGCAGGTGACGTGCATTTTCTGGTCGGAGAACTGCGCATTTACGAGTTTCGTCAGCTCGATCATGTGCCGCGCCTTTTCCTTCTTGGGATTCTCGTCGCTCGCGAAATTGCCCTGAATGTGGCAGTAGACGCACTGCACGCCGAGGCCTGCCGTGAAGGTCCGCATGACCTGCGAAACCTCCGCGCCCGAGCTTCCTTTCAGCACTTTCAAGTTCGTCGGCGGGGGCGGCTCCTTCTTCGCTGCCTTTTCTTGCGCGATCAGCGCGACCAGCGCGATCAGCGGCATGAGGACCGTACGCATTGGCCTATGATACCCCCGCTTTCGTCTCTCGCAGAATCTGAAGCGCGTCCGCGGGCAGCCTGCCCCGGAGCGCGCGATAGATTTGCCGGCGGATCGCTTCCGGGAGCGCGTCGAATGCTTCGCTGTAGATCATGTAGCTCAAGGCGTATCGAAACAGCCGGGTCTTGAGATCGAAATCGCGCAGCGAGCGGCCCTGCCGGTCGCGAGGACCTCGTTGGGCGAAGGTTTTTGCAAATGTGGAAGCGCCTTCCAACGGCTCGACGAGCGGCGCTTCGCCTTCGAAAGTCAGGTATGCGACGGCCTCGCGGATCGCCCCGTCGATCGCCGAGGCCTCGCCGGTCCTCGCCAGCCAGTTCAGCCGGGTGAGCAGATTCGTCATGTGCGTCTGGTGCTCGAAGGTCATCAGCGCCACCATGTCGCTATGCGGCGCGAGATAGCCGGCCGCGCGGAATTGAGGCAACGGCTCGAGCGTCTCCGGCTCGGCGGGATCGGAGGCAACTGCGTTGGAGCGGTCTTTTGGGTGGCCGCGCGTGGCATCGACGTACCAACCGCCCCAGCGCTCCCGGAAGGGAGTGCGGTGATCGGTGATAATGGCCGCGCGTCGCTGCGGCACTCCCGCGGAATCCGGATACACCGAGCCAACGAAAATCCCGGGGACCCCCAGCGTGGCCGGCCCGTGATGGCAGGAGAGACAAACCTCCCGGCGGGCGAATCGCGGCTGGTTCGAGGCGCGGTTTTCGAGCGTGTAGAAAGCCACGCCTTCTTCAGGATCGAGGGCGGCCACTTCCATGACCGTTCCGCCCGGCACGAATCCCACTGCCACGGAATCGTTGAAGTAGATAGCTCGCGGATTGCGCGGCCCGATGAGCGTCGCCTGGAAGCTGGTCTTCGAGAAGACCAAGGCCTGGGAATCGGGGTTGATCTGCAAGTGTTCGAGGAGGCTGGGCAGGTAGCCCAGGCCGCCGGCGCGAAACTGCAGCGTCACGGCACCGGCCGCAAGCCGGCGATCCAGGTGCGCTACGGGATCGTCGAGGGTGGCATCGAGATAATGGCCCAGAGGCAGATTGCCCGGATAGATCTGCGCGAGGATGAGAAACGCGCGGATCACCGGCTGCCGCGGGGAGCGGGTCCCGGCAGGTCCACCAGGTACACCGCCGATTCGAAGCCGAGCCTCGCGGCGAACCTGTCCAGGACGTCTTTGTCGGCCTGTTCCGCCGCGGTCAGCGGCCGTTGATAGATGTTGGCGCCGCTCTGCACCACGCACTGGTCGGACCGGCAGTTGTGGGAGTTCGGCGAGCCCAGGCTCTCCAGCAGCGCCAGCGTCTCGGGGTGCGGCTGGCCGAACCGCGTGGGACCGTTGGCCATGTCGGCGGGAGAATCGCCGGCGCGGCTCTTGGCTTTCACCTCGGCGCCCTTCGACACGAGGTACGTCACCATCTCGTTGTTGCCCAGGTACGCCGCACCGTGCAGCGCCGTGTAGCCGCGATTGTCGGAGGCCTTAATGTCGTTACCCAGGTCCACGCAGAGCTTGACCGCGTCGATGAGCGGCACCGGCGCGTTGACGCTCCAGTTCGCCGCCCAGCCGATACCCGCGGCGGCCATCAGCGGCGTCTCGCCGGCCTTGTTGGCCATCTTCGGATCGGCGCCGTGTTCCACCAGCAGCTTCATAGCGGCGGTGTCGCTGGATTGCGCGGCGCGCCAGAATGATGTGGCGCCCGCGGGATCTACCCAGGTGTAATCGTTGGTGAAGGAGCGGAACCAGAGCTTCTCGCCCACGGCGGCATTCGGATTGGCGCCGTGTTCCAGCAACGCCCGCATCAGCTCCAGGTAGCTGACCTTCTCCTGGGTGATGTTGGGCTGCGGGAACCAGGCCTTGGGGGCCCACTGCACGTCGATCGCGGCGTACAACGGAGTCAGTCCCGAATCCGCTGCGCGATTGGGATCGGCGCCCTGATCGAGCAGAAACATCGCGAGATCGTAGTGCCCGTTGGCGATGGACATCACGAGCGGCGTCATCTTGCCGCCACTGACAAGATTGACATCCGCACCACCGGCGACCAGCGCCTGCGCCGTCTCCAGGTGCCCTTCCCGAGCCGCGTAGAGCAGGGCGGTCATGCCGCCGGCAACATCTGGGCCGACTTTGCGTGGTGCCCGCGCTGCCACATCGCCCGCGCGCGCCTTCGGTTTGGCGAGCTTCACGTCTGCCGACGCCAGGCCCAGGGCATGAGCCAGCGAGTCCAGCTCGCGGCGGATGGCATCGGGATCGGGGGGCGGGGTGGCTGCGGCGGCTGCTCCGCGCCCGCCCGCTGGCGTGTCCACCACATTGCCATCCTGATCGAAGCGCACACGCTCCAGTTTTTTCACGGCAGTGGTGATGTTTGCGTCGGCTCCACGTGCGAGCAGCAGCGTCACCGCCTCCGTACGATTGAGGGCCGCCGCGAACATGAGCGCGGTCTGCGCGTGCGCGGATTCCTTCGCGTTGATCTTCGCCCCGCGATCCAGCAGTGCCTTGATTGCCTCCGTGTTTCCAGACGCCGCAGCGGTCATCAGCGCGGTGGTTCCGTTGGACTTCACCGAGTTGGCATCCGCGCCGGCGTTCAGGAGCGCCGCGATGATGGCGGCGTTGCCGTTGGTGCAGGCCATGAAAAGCGGGGTGATGGCGCCCTCACGGGTTGCGGCCTTCACGTCCGCGCCGGCGGCGAGCAGCAGCTTCACCATCTCCAGATCGTCGCGGAACGCGGCCCAGTGGAGCGCGGTCGAGCCGTCGCCCTGAGCGCCGCTGACCTCGGCCTTCTGCTTGAGGAGAGTACGGACGGCGTTCGAGTCGCCCCGCATGGCGGCTTCGGAAAGGCGGGAGTCCGCCGCTGAAAGCGCCAACCCGAAGACGAGAAGAAGCACCACCTTCATATCGCGATCTCACCGGTGCTGTCGCCGAAACTTGGCGCGTCGACGCCCAGCTTGTGCAGCATGGTCAGCAGCACGCTCGCCATCGGGGTTCCGTCTTTCGTGCGCACGTGCACGTTGCCCTTGAGCTGCCCGTTGGCGTGCCCGGCCAGGAACAGCGGCACGCGCTTGTGGTTGTGCACGTTGCCATCGCCCATCGGGCTGCCGTACAGCACCATGGAGTGGTCCAGCAGGTTGCCGTCGCCGTCGGGCGTGTTCTTCAGCTTCTCCAGGAAGTACGGGACCAGGCTCACGTGGTAGCGGTTCAGCTTGGCGAACTCCGCCACCTTCGCCGGATTCTCGCCGTGGTGCGAGCAGGGATGGAACGGCGTTTTCACTCCGCTTTCCGGCCAGACGCGCCCGCTTACGTCGCGGCTCATCTTGAGCGCGGAAATACGCGTGGTATCGGTCATGAAGGCCAGCACCTGTAAGTCGAACATCAGCTTGAGGTGCTCTTCGTACGAATCCGGCACTCCCAGCGGGGCAGCCGGCAGCGCGCGCGCCTCGCCGCTCGAATTGTATTTCTCGATGCGCTGGATGCGGCGCTCCACTTCGCGCACGTCTTCCAGGTACGCGTCCAAGCGGCTGCGATCGCTTGGCCCCAGCCCGCGCTTGAGCCGGTTCACGTCGCGCGACACCCAATCCAGGATGCTGCGGTTGGTCTTCAGCCGCGCCGCGCGTTCCTCGGGAGTGCCGCCTTCGCCGAAGAGGTTCTCGAAGGCCATGCGCGGGTCGAGCGTCATCGGCAGCGGCTCGGTCGGCGACGCCCAACTGATGGTGTCGGCATAGACGCATGCGTAGCCGTAATCGCACGCGCCCGACGCGTCCACCATCTCGATGCAGAGCTGGATGGAAGGCAGCGGCGTGTCCTGGCCGAACTTCTGCGCGTAGATCTGGTCGATCGAAGTGCCGACGTAGTAATCCGAACCCTCGGTCATCTTGGGATGGGCCGCGGTCAGGTAGACCGCGCTGGAGCGGAAATGGTCGGCGCCCTCCTCGGCGGCGGACCACGCGGTTGCCGGATTCAAATCCGTGTCGCTGACTACCGTGACATATTCGCGGAACGGCGCGAGGGGTTCCAGCGATTGGCTCCACTCGAAGTCGCGGCCTTCCTGCGCGGGCGCCCAGTAGTGCTTGGCCGAGCCTTCGCCGGTGCTGCCCGCCGCGCCGTGTACCATTTCGATGCAGGCCAGCCGTGTGCGCCCAGCCGCCGCGGTCCGGTTGACGGGCGTCTGTGCGGGCACCATCGAATCGAGCAGCGGCAGCGCCAGCGACGCTCCCATCCCGTGCAACACTGCGCGCCGCGAAAGATGCTTTCTGGTCAGGAACATCAGCGATTGCCCTCCATGGTAGTGGTTGCGGAGTCGGCCTCTTCGGCCCGGCGCATCTGGAACGGTGTGCTCTTGACGACGCCCAGAATGTACGACGAGAACCTGTTGCCGGTGCGTGCCGCGTCACGCCCGATCGCCCGGACAACGGGCATGTCGAACGATTCCGGCACGCGGCCGAGCCCGTAGGCCAACAGGTTCTCGGTGAACGTGCCCAGGAACGCATCGGAATGGTTCAGCACGGCCTGGCGTAGGCTCACCGGACCGCTCAGCTTCGCGCCATCGAACATCTTGCCCGAAGGATCGATCTTGAAACCGCTATCGTTCGTGCGCCAGACTCCGACGGCGTCGAAATTCTCCAGCGCGAAGCCGATCGGGTCCATCAACTGGTGGCACCCCGCGCACGTGGGATTCTTGCGGTGCTCTTCCAGCCGCTCGCGGACCGAGAGAGGCTTGGCAACGTGCCCGGTGCGCAGGTCGGCGTTTTCAGGCAGCGCGGGCACGTTCGGTGGCGGCGGAGGAGGCGGGACGCCCAGCAGCACTTCCATCACATATTTCCCGCGCTGGACCGGCGATGTGCGCAGCGCCGTCGAGGTCAGCGTCAGAATCCCGCCATGTCCGAGCACGCCGTAACGGTTTGGATCGGTCACCGACACGCGCCGGAAGCGGCTGCCCATCACGTTCGGGACGCCGTAGTGCTTGGCCAGCCGCTCGTCGACGAAGGTGTAGTCCGCGGTCAACAGCTCCAGCACGCTGCGGTCCTCGCGCATGATGTTTTCGAACAGCAGCTCGGTTTCGCGGCGCATCGAGTTGGCCAGCGTGCGGTCGAAATCGGGGAATTCGAACAGGTCCGGGTTGGCGATCTTGAGGTTCTGCAGATGCAGCCATTGGCCGGCGAAGGTTGTGGCCAGCGAAGCAGACCGCGGGTCCGCCAGCATGCGCCGCACCTGCTTTTCCAGCACGGCCGGATCGCGCAGCCTGCCCTGCGCCGCGGCAGCGATCAGCGCCTCATCCGGTGGTCCGCTCCAAAGAAAGAAAGAGAGTCGCGAAGCCAGCTCCAGCTCGCCGATGCGGTAGTTCGCCCCGGGCGCCACTCCGGCCGGTGTGCGCTCGAAACGAAAGACGAACTCCGGGTTCGCCAGGATCGCCTGCAGGGCCGTGCGGATGCCCGCATCGAAATCGCCCTCGTTCCGTCCCGATTGGTAGAAGCCCAGCAGCGGCTCCAGGTCGTTGTCGGTCACCGGGCGGCGGTACGCCTGGCGCGCCAGGGGAGCCAGAATCTGTTTCGCGCAGGGAATCTCGTCGCGCGCCGTGACGGGTTTGCAAGTGAGGATGCGGCGGCGCGCCGCCGTTTCCGAAATTCCTTCCACTTTGGCAGGTCCCGTAATGCTGAGTTCGTGCAGATGTGGCAGGGTGGTCATGCCAGGCACGGTGCCTACGCTGACATCTACCAGGCTCTGCTCCACCATCCGGTATTCGTCTTCGATCGGGCCATCGGCTTTTTGCGGGAACGACGCCGAGACGCGCTGCGGCCCCGCCTTGACTGCGATCGGCTCGGTCTTGATGCCGTCCTTGGCCAGGGTCATCGCGGGGTTGATATCGAGCAGGGCGACGCGCTCGCCGTCGATGGCGATCTCGATCTGCTGGCCCTTGCCCTGATTCATGCCGTACAGCGGGCCGGTAGGCGAGTAGTAGAAGCCGACCTTGAAGACGTACTTGCCGTCCGCGGGGAAATTGTGGAACAGGGCCATGCCGCCGCGCGTCCCGAGCGGCGTGCCCTCGACGTGCCGCACCTGCGAGAGCACGCGCGGAATGGAATAGGTAGACGTAATGGCGCGTGCCGACGGATCGCCCATGGCCTCGCGGCTGATCCGCCCGGCCGCGCGAATGTAGCCTTCCATCAGCGCAGGCGACATGGTGAGGACGTCGGCCATGTTGTCGAAGCCGTGGCTCATGTCGTCGGCGGGCAGCAGGGCAGTCACGTCGATCTGGAGTCCGAGCAGGTCGCGAACCGAATTGGCATATTCGGTGCGATTGAGCCGATGCAGGGCAGGACGTCCCGGGTCGGGATGCGCGCCGGCCGCCTGGTCGATGGTGGTTTCCAGGGACGCGACGAAGGTCTTGGCCGCTTCGGTGGCCGGCCGCGGCATGCCGGGCGGCGGCATCATGCCCACGCGCACTTTGCGGATGATCTTTTCGCCCAGTTCCGGGGACACGTGCACCAGCGACATGCCGCCTGATTTGGTCTGATCGTTGTGGCAGTACGCGCAGTATTGATTGAGGAAGGCGCGCTGTGCGGAGGAGACGGGGAAGGCGGCAGGCTGGCCGTGGGCAGCAGCGGCCGCGAACAGGGCGATCCCACTGAGAAGGCACACACTTCGCATCCCGGTTCCCCCTCGGAACAGGCTTGGTTCACTATATATGGAATGGGGGGCGTAAGCAAGCCGGATCAGGCGCTATAGTAGTTCTCAGTAGAACCATGGAAACCGGCGCGCTCGTGAGTGTCAACGAATATCTTTCGACAAGCTACGATCCTGACTGCGATTACGTGGATGGGGTGATCGAGGAGCGGAATTCGGGAGAAAACGACCACGCGGATCTGCAGTCGTCCATTTTGGTCTTTCTGCGTACGCGCCAAAAGGAACTTGGCATATACGCTGTCGTCGAACAGCGCGTTCAGGTTTCAGCGACACGGTTTCGCGTTCCCGACGTCTGCGTGCTTCTTGGAGGCAGGCCCAAGGAGAAGATCTTTCGCACACCGCCCTTCATCTGGATCGAAATTCTGTCACCGGAAGACCGGCTTTCGCGGGTGCAGGAGCGGATGAAGGATTTTCTCTACTTCGGCGTGCCCTACGTGTGGATGCTCGATCCCGAAACCCGCAAAGCGTTTCGCTGGACCTTGGAGGGCATGCACGAGATCCAGGAGCTGCGCACCGAGAATCCGGAGATCGTCGTTCCGCTGGCCGCGCTCTTCG